>Ga0136617_10005103_pt1 | contig 11736 bp, 14 predicted proteins | sample AntDrymUQ3222106_2_FD_129672 | JGI IMG/M metagenome (GOLD analysis project Ga0136617, IMG submission 129672) | Polar desert sand microbial communities from Dry Valleys, Antarctica - metaG UQ322 (21.06) | ecosystem: Environmental > Terrestrial > Soil > Desert | place: Antarctica: Dry Valley...
AGCCATCAGCCGGTCACGGCGTCGCTCTGCAACGGATCGACCTTGATCGCGGCGATCTTCGTCAGCCGCGCGGTTCGATTGTTGGTGCTGCGGCACTTGAGCAGGATCGTGCCCGGCGAGGCGAACACGTACGTTCCCTGGAGGCTCATGCCCCCTTCGTGGTCCTGCTTCTGGAACAGGAGGCTGGAGTCGATGCTTGACCCGCCCGCGTCCAGGGTGCAGGTGTCCGTATCAGAGATACCGGTAGGCCCCACGATCACGGTCTTCGCGAAGATCATGTAGGCCCCGGCGGCGACGGTCGTCATCGTCGCGACCGTTGTGTCGGTCGACACGAGCGCCTGGTCGCCGTTGCGATAAACCTCCCGGCCGGAAGTCGACGGGCCTGCGGGTCCCTGCGGGCCTTGTGCGCCGTTCGTACCAGCCGGGCCTTGCGGGCCGGCAGGGCCACCCGGGCCGGCTGGGCCGGCTGGGCCGCCGGGGCCGATCGGGCCGACTGGGCCGGCTGGCCCGGCGGGGCCCGCGGCTCCGGGTGCGCCCGGCGCGCCGGTCGGGCCCTGCGGCCCGTCGAGGCCCTGTGGCCCCTGCGGACCAGCCGGCCCCGCGGGGCCAGCCGTTCCTGTGGCTCCTGGTGGTCCCGGTGCTCCCGGTGCTCCTGTTCCTCCCGGTGCACCCGGTGCACCCGGTGCTCCTGCCGCGCCGCTTGCGCCGGTTGTTCCCTGCTGTCCTTGCGGCCCCTGAAGTCCGGCTGGCCCTTGCGGACCTTCCCGTCCCCGAAGGCCCGGGGGCCCCTGCGTCCCTGGCGGGCCGACGAGACCCTGATTTCCCTGCGGCCCGTCGGAGCCCCTGGCGCCGGTCAAACCTTGCGGTCCAGCAGGCCCTGGAAAGCCCTGGGAGCCTTGCGGGCCCGCGATTCCTTGAGGACCCACTGGGCCACGCGGACCGCGCTGTCCATCCTCGTTCTTGGCGCGCGGCCGGGCGGTCTGCTCGTGCGACTCGGCGAGCGCGACCTGCCTCGGCGCCCGTTGCTGCGCCTCAGGGCGACCGGCGGTGGCGTAGGTGACACCGCCGAGCGAAGCCGTCGCCGTCGCCGCAGCGAAGGCTCGTAGAAAACGGGTTTTGGTCGTTGATCGCATCGCCATCGGTGCTAGGAGCCGCAGGGCACCCGGGGAGGGGGCCTTGCCCTCCGGATTTCCTATCGGCAAGCGGAGGGCATCACTCAAGTGAGGCGCGATCCCTCACCCGAGTCACACCTTGCACGCGGGAACGATTACGGGCTATCACCCGAAAGGAGGTACGCCCCACGGCAGGAAGCGACGATATCCGGGATGTGGCGGCCTCTACCTCGACGCGGACCCTGATCCCTCTTGGCAGGGATACCGGCGCCGCGCCGGCGGCCGTCCCGCGTGGCCGGAACCGGCTTCTGCTCGCCCTCTGCGTGCTCTTCGTTGTCTACGCCGGCTGGCTGCTCGTGGACTCCGGCAGCTCGCGGTGGCTCTACAACCTCCTGCTCGTCGGCTCCGCCTTCGTCTGCCTGCGCACACCCCTGCGGCAGGGAAGGGAGCGCGTGGCCTGGCTCTGCCTCGGCACAACGCTGCTGCTCTGGGCGGCCGGCGACTTCTACTACACGCTCTTCCTCTGGAACCAGCAGGCGGCCCCGCCCACGGTCACCGACTGGTTCTGGCTTGCTTCGTACCCGGTCCTCTACGCCTCGATCGGCCTCCTGGTGCGCTCCAGGACGACGCAGTTCGACCGTAGCCTCTGGATCGACGCCGTCCTCGCCGCGCTCGCGGTCGCGGCGGTCGGCGCGGCCGTCCTCTTCGGGACCGTCGTCGAGAGCACCGGCGGCTCGCCGCTGACTGCCGCCATGAACCTTGCCTATCCGCTTGCCGACGCGCTCCTGCTCGGGCTCGTCGTCGCGGTCCTGGCGCTGACGGGCTGGCGGCTCGACCGCACCTGGTCGTGCATCCTCGCCGGCACGATCGTGCTGGCGCTCTCCGACAGCGCCTACCTCTACCAGGCCGCGGTCGGCTCCTCGGAGCTCGGCGCCGTCCTGGACGCGGGCTGGCCGCTCGCGATGGTTCTGCTGGCCGCCGCCGCATGGCAGCCGTCCCGGCAGCTCGGTCAGGTGCGGCTGGAGGGAGGGAGGCTCCTGGCGATCCCAGCCGTGTTCGGCTTGACGGCGCTGGGCATCCTCGTCTACGGGCAGTTCGAGCCGCTCAATACACCTGCCGTCGTGCTCGCCGGGACGTCGATGGTCGCCGTGATCGCGCGGATGGCATTCACCTTCCGAGAGAAGATGCATCTCCTCTCGGCGACGAAGATCGAGGCGCGGACCGATGCGCTCACCGGAATCGGCAACCGCCGCAAGCTGATGCTCGACCTGGGCGACAAGCTCGAGGCGCGGACCCCGTGCGTGCTGCTGCTGCTCGATCTCGACGGGTTCAAGGGCTACAACGACAGCTTCGGGCACCCCGCCGGGGACGCGCTCCTGTCGCGGCTCGCGAAGAAGCTCGCCGCTGCCGCCGAAGGCGTAGGCGAGGTCTACCGGATCGGCGGCGACGAGTTCTGTGCGCTCGGCATGGTCGACCGCTCCCGGACGCTCTCGTTCGCGACGCTCGCGGCGGAGGCACTCCAGGAGCAGGGCGAGGGCTTCAAGATCACGGCAGCGTACGGCTCGGTCACGCTTCCGGACGAGGCGAGCGATGTCGCGGAAGCGCTCAGGCTGGTCGACGGCCGGATGTACGACGAGAAGGACGGACGCCGCGCATCCGCAGGGCGCCAAAGCCGCGACGTGCTCCTCCGCGCCCTCTACGAGCGGGACGCCCGGCTCCAGGGCCGCCTCTCCGAGATCGTCGAGCTCGTCCGGTCGGTCGGCAACCGGCTCGGTCTCGCGGCGGAGAAAGTCGCCGACCTTGCGCTGGCGGCTGAGCTGCACGAGGTCGGGAAGCTGGCGATCCCCGACTCGATCCTGAGCAAGGGCGCGCCGCTAAGTGACGAGGAGTCGCGCTTCTTCCGCCGCCACCCACTGATCGGCGAGCGAATCCTCTCGTCGGCGCCGGCGCTCGCCAAGGTTTCGACGATCGTCCGGTCGATTCAAGAGCACGTCGACGGCACCGGCTATCCCGACGGGCTCACCGGGGACGAGATCCCGCTTGGTGCCCGTGTCATCGGCGCTTGCGCGACGTTCATCGCGTTGACGACGGCTCGCGAGGGGCAGCTGGCACTGACGCCGTCGCAGGCGCTTGCGCAGCTGCATGCGAGCTCGCACTTCGACGCGATTGTCCTTGCCGCGCTGGCTGTGGAGCACGGCGATCTCCGCGTAGACCTGCAGCTCGTCAGCAGCGGCTAACCCCGCCGGGTCTAGGCAGTGCGGGATCGAGCGAGCGTCTCGCGCCCCGAGTCAGTGAGGCGCCAGTACGTTGCGGCGTTCGTTAGATTGCCAACGAGCTCGCCCACGCTCAGGGCATCAACCAGCCCGCGATCGCGTAGGCCCGTCAGAGCGTTGCGCACAACGTCCGGCCGTTCGTTGAGCTGCGCCGCGATCTGCTCGTACGCCAGCGACCCGTGCCGCTCCAATAGCAAAAGGATAGACCCCTCCATCCGATCAGCTTCCTACCCCAACGGCAAGACCGGCGAACATCAATCGCGTCTGCCGACGTCCCGATAACCACCTACCGCTCGTGCTGGCACGGCCACCGCCCCAGCGGGTGACGGTCGCGGTCAGCTGTGACGGCTGCCGTCGTGCGGTGTTGCAACGGCTCGCGCACCCTCGCCTAGCCGCCGGCCCGTCCCAAGACCCTTAGACCACCCCGGCGCGCGGCGCAGGCGCTAGCCGTGCGCGCAGCAACCTTCGCCACGCCAGCCCGCACGACCCTCGTTGATCGCGACCGCTGCGATGACAAGGGCCGCGATCGGATCGAGCCACCACCAGCCGAACAACATGTTTCCCAGTAGGCCAAGAAGGACGGCGCCTGCGAGAGAGGCGCAGAGCAGGTTCTGGGTTCCCTCGCCGCGGGTGGCGACGGAGCCGAGCTTGTCGGCGAGGCGTCGCTTGGCGAGGCCGAGCAGCGGCATCCCGATGAAGGAGGACGTGACCAGCCCGATACCGAGCCAGCTCGTGTCGGCGTGCTCGCCGGTGACGAGCTTCTGGATCGCTTCGTAGCCGACGAAGGGGACAAGGAGGAAAAACTGGACGGCGACAAACTTCTGCGCTCGCCCTTCGGCCGTGTTCGAGTGCAACCGACTGCCGCTGAAGAGCCAGACGATCACGAGGCTGGCGAGTCCTTCGATGAATGACTGAAGGCCGAACGCCGTCAACGCGATCGACCCAGCAAGAACGCCGGCGACGATCCCGACCGTCCCCTCCGCTCCCATCCAGACGAGGCTTAACCAGGAGAGCTGGCGCGCACGCTTCGCTGCGTGCAGCCACTCCGACGAGCGAACCGGCTGCACCTGAACGAGCGGCAACTCGCGGACAGCGCTCATGCGGACACTCCCAAACCGACGACTGCTTCGAGGAGCGCGTGCGCGTCGGCAGTCAGCGAGTAGAAGACCATGCGGGCTTCGCGCCGGGGAGCTACGAGGTTTGCCTCGCGTAGCGCGCGAAGGTGATGCGAAACGAGTGCCTGCGAGCGGCCGAGAATCCAGGCGAGGTCGCAGCCGCAGAGCTCCTCCCCGGCTCGGAGCGCGAGGAGGACGCTGAGCCGAGTCGGATCGGCGAGAGCGCGAGCCCGTTCGGCCACTTGATCGAGCGCTGCCGAAAGAGGCAGTTGGTGACGCACCCGCTCGGCGGTGTCTAGATCGATGCAGAGAAGGTCGCAAGTGTCTTCGGCTGGCACGCCCGTCATTCTAACCGGTGTTTGAATGGAAGCTTGAGGTCGGGCGACGTTGAACGCGGCAAGATGGGGGTGAGCGAATTGACCCGGACGTCGAAGATCAAGAAAGCACAGCAACGGGCCGCACCTGCGAAGGCAGAGCGGCGGCTCCCTCGTGGGCTGCTCGTACTGGCGGGCGCAGGCGTCGCGGGACTGCTCGCTGCCGGCGCGCTGCTCTGGGACTCGTCCAGCAATGACGTGGCGGAGGTGTTCACGGGCGTGCCGTTCGCGGATCCGGGGCCGATCCATGTGCACGGACTCGGGATCAACCCGGCCGACGGCTCACTGTTCATCGCGACCAACACCGGCCTCTTCCGAGTTGGCAAGGACTCGCGGAAGGCCGTCCGGGTCGCCGGTCACTACCAAGACACGATGGGGTTCTCGATCGTCGGGCCGAACCGCTTCATCGGCTCCGGCCATCCGGACATCAACGAGGCCCGCAAGACCGGCCTACCTCCGCTCCTCGGCCTGATCGAGTCAACCGACGCAGGTGAGACCTGGACTCCGATCTCACTCCTCGGCGACGCCGACTTCCACGTGCTCCGCTCGACCGGGAAGCACGTGTACGGCTACGACGCAACGAACGACCGGATCCTCGCAAGCTCGGATGAAGGCGCCAGCTGGAAGCAGCTCGACAAGCCCGCGCCTGCGCAGATCGTTGACCTCGCCCCCGATCCAAGCGACCCGCAGCGGCTTGTCGCGACCACCATCGGCGGCGTCAAGCAGGGCACGTTCGCGTCGCAGAACGGTGGGCAGAACTGGAAGCGCCTGAACTACGCGGTCGGGCTGATGGCGTGGCCCGCCGAGGAGCGCCTCTACCTCATCGACGACATGGGAAAGGTACTCGCTAGCGGTACCGGTGGGAGAACCTGGACGACGCGGGGCGAGGTGGGAGGCCAGCCGGCTGCGCTCCTCGCTGTCGGGAAGGCCGACCTCTACGCCGCCTTGCACGATGGCACGATCAAGCACTCGACTGACGGCGGCGCGTCGTGGACAGTGCGCTCAACTCCTTAGTGCGATCAAGAGTGGCCGGCCGACGTTCTCGCCAGGGATCCCCTAACCAGCGAATACGTACCGCCACGCGCCGTCTCCGTGAGTGCACGAGAACGGCGGGGTGGCCACGGCATTGCTGCTGGAAGCAGCCAGGGCTCGTTCAACTGACCACATCGCTGACCCACGGCCCTCCGGCGACGAGTACCGAGAGGGCGGAAACGGCTTGATCTAGTTATGGGCGGTGAGAGGCTCGAACTCCCGACCCCCTGCGTGTAAAGCCTGATTGGAGCGGCGCGCCCCGGCGTCAACCGGCTCTTTTCCATGTGATCCGGGACGCATTCCGGCCCCGGTTGCCGCCGTCCGCCGAGTGTTACTGACCACGGACTGACCACGGCTAGCGGGAGGCGGCTGCTTCCGCCGCAGCCTGGGCCTGCCGGATCCGCTCCTCGCGTGCGTCGCGGTTGAAGGCGTGCGTGTAGATCCGCTCGGTGATCCCCGCTGTCGTGTGCCCCATCACTTCGGCCACGTCCGCCGAGGAGAAGCCGAAGTCGCGTGAGGAGATTGCCGAGTCGTTGCGCTCGTGGCTGACGGAGCTGTCGCCAGGTCAGCGGGCCGCGTTCGCGGACGGCGATCAGCTTTACGCGCTCGACCCGCGTGTGACCGAGGTGGCGTTGGAGGTGTTGGACGAGTTCGAGACGGAGGAGGCGGAGCCGGTCGTTGCCGACTGCTGACCTCGATCAACGCCGACGACGAGCTGCCCGAGGCCGACGAGCCTACGTGAGCCTGATCGCCTCGACTGGCAGGCGCTCCGAGTCTCTAGGGCCGCGTCTCAGCTCCTTCGAGCTGATGCGGCACGGTCGCGCCTACCTGGCTCAGCACGGACTCCCTACCGACGTTCAGGGTCTTGCGCTGGAGGTGGGCTACACCCTGGCGCTGGTCGGTCCCAGCAGTTCCTGGCGCGAGAGCCTGAGGGAGCGGTTCGCGGTACCAGACAAGCCCGAGCCCGAGCCGCAGCCGGAGAAGCGGAAGCGGCCGTGGGGGCAAGGACGCAAGGCCCGTTTGGAGTTGCGTCTCTCCCCGGAGGAGCGGGAGGCGTTCGCGGCTGTGGCGGAAACCCGGGGAGTGAGCGTCGCCGAATACGTCAGGGATGCTGCCGCCCAGCGTCTCGCCGAAGCGAGAGTGCAGGAGAAGCGACTCACCCTGCGGCCCCGCCCACTCGGCGTCCGTGGTGGCGGCGACTGGCCGATCCCGTCGCCCCCCTCGTAGCCCCGCTTGGTTGGGGGCGTGGAGCCCCAGCAAAATCTGTCAAGTCCGATTCTGGTGTGGATTGAAAAAACCGTTATGTGCCCGGACGGCGGGCAACGCTTGCGAATCTGAACGGTTCTGTGCGGTCACAAAAGACTGTTTGAATCCTTTCCCTTTTTCGGTCATGGAACGCTAGGGCTTGCAGAAAAAGCGGTGCTACGTTCGGGCACGTCCACTACCAAGGAGGTTGCACGTGCCCCGCAAGCTCGAAGCATTTCCCCAGGCCGGTACCCGCCGGTACCCGTGGGACGAGTGGCTGAACGGCGAGGTCTGGCAGTTGTTCAAGGGCGAGGACTACACCGCCAAGACGCCCACGATCCTCTCGAACGCTCGCATCCAGGCCAAGCGGCTGGGCGGTTCGGTGCGGACGCGGACACTGGAGGAGCAGGGACGCGAGTCGCTCGTGCTCCAGTTCCGGCCGTGAGCGTCGAAGGCGAGACGCCCCCGCCATTAGCATCCTCCGGGGAGAGGCGGCGACTGCAGCGCCGCCCCGCCGGAGCCACGAGCTACACCGCCCGCTCCTCCCACCCCCGAGTCACTCGCTCGGTAGCTTCGGCTTCAGGATCCTCAGGCCAGGGTCTCGCCCGTGCCTTCCGCCAAAGCCACTCCACGGCACCTTCTGAGAGCTTCGTATCGCGGATCGTTCTCTTAGACAGCGAATGGCGGTCACGCCAGCGTCGAGCGAACTCGTCCCTTATTCGCCTGTCCTCGAATCCCGTCTGCCCGCTGTCAAGCATCCCACGCGCGGCCAACAGCTCTCGGGTCGTCTCTAGCTGTTCGGCTTCAGCCTGGAGTTCGTCACGCGCCCACCGGGCGAGATCCTCGTACTCGTCCAGCACGCGTGCGTTGTTCCGATCGACGTTCCGGACGCGCGACACCAGCGCGAGCGTGTTGAGCGCGAGGAAGACGCCAACGAGGACGTTCCACCACTCTTGCTTCGTCATACGGAGACGTGGTTAACGCGCTCGGGCATGCGGGAAGTCTAGGAGCAACCTCGGCGTCCGTCTGCGACTATGTGTCAGTGACGCGTGACTACTTCGACGGGCCGATGCTTAGCCGAGCACGGCTCTTTTGGTCGGTGGCGACGCGACGACAGCTAGAGCGGTGGGAGCCCATCGTTGCGGCGTTCTACCTCGACTTGTGGGCCGATCGCGAGACATATGGAGCCGACATCTGGTCGGCGGAGATCGAGCATCACTTCGCGCTCGTGGCTGCGAACAACCTGTTGCGAGCGCTTGACCTCGATCCCGAGACGAGTGTCCCGGTTGACCCGACGGTGCGGGCCGAGCTGAGGGAGGTTCGCGACCTGCACGAGCACTGGGACGAAAACCTGGGGGTGTTCAACGTCACGCCGCGCCCCGTCGAGCCGAAACATCGCTCGGGTAAGAGATTCGCCGAACGCAACCCCGATATCAGCCCCTACGACTGGCTTCGTTTCAGTCCCAGAACGGGTGCTCAGCTCTCGCCAAACGTCTACGCCCCGGTGATCCACGAGCTACTCGATGCAGTCGATGCCGACGTTCTAGACGGTGACAGATCGTTTGCCGAGTTCATACCCCCGCGCGCACCCTCGCCGTGGCTGCACGAGGACAGCGAGTGGTGGCCCAAGGCGGCGGAGTCGGAAACGGGCAGCGCCGCTCTTACTGACCACACGGCTGACCACACGCCCCCTGACGATGAAGCCGGAGGGCCGGAATCGGCTTGATCTAGCGATGGGCGGTGACGGGATCGAACCGCCGACCCCCTGCGTGTAAAGCAGGTGCTCTACCAGCTGAGCTAACCGCCCAAGTTGAGTGCCCCCAACGGGATTCGAACCCGTGCAGCCACCTTGAAAGGGTGGTGACCTAGGCCGCTAGTCGATGGGGGCCGGCCGGTGGAGGATAGCTGGGTGCGCGGGCGCTACTCGCGGCCGCATGCGGCGAGGATCGTGTCGACGAGCTCGTCGAACGCCACGGACTTCGTCACGAAGGCTGTCGCGCCCGCTTCGAGCGCCGCCGCACGGGAGAGGCCGTCGGTGTGACCGCTCAGGGCGATCACGCAAGGCGCGTGCTCGAGCGCGACGAGGCGCCGTGTCGCCGCCGGGCCGTCCAGCACCGGCATCGACATGTCCATCAGCACGACCTCCGCCTGGCCGTCCTTCGCCAGCCGGACCGCCTCCCGCCCGGTCGCGGCCGTGCCGACGACTTCGAAGCGCCCATCCTGGTCGAGGACTGCGGTCAGGGCGTCGGTGAACATGCGTTGGTCGTCGACCACGAGCACCCGGATCGGCTGTCCCTCGTCCATGAGAGGGGGGACTATGCCAAAGCGTCAGGGCGCAGTGGCTCCGTTGCCGTCGAACTGCGCCTCTTCGGTCGACCCCCTCAGCGCGAGTGTGGAGCTCTGGCCGCCGGAGACCGCCTGCGCGATCTCGTCGAACCAGCCGGCACCCACTTCCCGCTGGTGCTTGGTCGCCGTATAACCGTCGGCCTCAAGCTCGAACTCGCGCTCCTGGAGGCGGACGTAGGCGGGCATGCCCTCAGCCGCGTAGCCGCGAGCGAGCTCGAACATCGACTCGTTGAGCGCGTGGAAGCCGGCGAGCGTGATGAACTGGAACTTGTAGCCCATCGCCCCGAGCTCGCGCTGGAAGCGCCCGATCGTGTCGTCGTCGAGGTGGCGCCTCCAGTTGAACGAGGGTGAGCAGTTGTAGGCGAGCAGCTTGCCGGGGAACTCAACATGGATCGCTTCGGCGAACTCACGCGCCTCGCCGAGATCAGGCGTCGAGGTCTCCATCCAGACGAGATCCGCGTACGGCGCATACCCGAGACCTCGCGCGATCGCCGCCTCGATTCCCGCGCGGACGCAGTGGAAGCCCTCCGGCGTGCGCTCGCCCGTCAGGAACGGAGCATCGCGCTCGTCGGCGTCGCTCGTCAGCAGGGTCGCCGCGTCGGCGTCCGTGCGGGCGATCACGAGCGTGGGGACGCCCATGACATCAGCCGCGAGCCGGGCGGCGAGCAGCGTCCGGATGAACTGGCCTGTTGGCACCAGCACCTTCCCGCCGAGGTGACCGCACTTCTTCTCCGACGAGAGCTGATCCTCGAAGTGGACCCCGGCGGCGCCGTTCTCGATCATCCCCTTCATCAGCTCGAATGCGTTCAGAGGCCCGCCGAAGCCGGCCTCGGCGTCGGCGACGATCGGGAGCAGGTAGTCGGTACGGGCCTTGTCCTCCGCCCACTCGATCCGGTCGGCGCGCAGGAGCGCGTTGTTGAGGCGGCGCACCATCGCGGGCACGCTGTTCGCGGGGTAGAGGCTCTGATCCGGGTAGACGTCCGCCGCCAGGTTGCCGTCGGCCGCGACCTGCCAGCCGGAGAGGTAGATCGCCTTTAGCCCCGCTTTCGCCATCTGCACGGCTTGACCGCCGGTGAGCGCGCCGAGCGCCGCGATGTACTCGTCCTCCGCGAGCAGCCGCCAGAGCTTCTCGGCTCCGTGCCGAGCGAGCGAGTGCTCGATCCGGAGCGAGCCGCGGAGGCGGATCACGTCCTCCGGCGCGTAATCGCGCTCGATCCCGCTCCAGCGGAGTGCTTCGGCCCAGTCGCGGCCGAGCTCGAGGGCGTCCTTCGCGGCGGTCGCATTCATGCGCGTAGCTCCTTGGGATCCGAAATTATAGTTCTCGGATCCTAGACGCCCTTTCTTATGCCTGTCAACCTGCCATTATCGCCTTATCGGATCCAAGTTGTTGCGCCAGGATCCGTTCGAGCAGCGCGCCGGAGGAGAGCACGTGCTCGCGCGCGAGTGCGCGGGCGCCGCTCGGGCTGCCCGCCGCGAGGGCGTCGAGGAGCGCCCGGTGCTGTCGCTCGTTCGCGCTGTAGAGCGCGTCGAGCTCGCCCGCGTCCGCGGGCGCCCAGACGGCAGACCCTGAAAAGCGCGCGCCCTTCGCAAGCCGTTCGACCATCGGCAGGGCGGCGACCCGGTAGATCACGTCATGGAAGGCGTGATTGGCGCGAACCCACTCGGTGACCAGGTCGGCGCGCCGGTCGGCGGCCAGGCGGCCGCCGCGGCGCAGCTCGTCGGTGAGGCGGGCGAAGCGGTTCTCGATTGCCTCCAGCTCGTCGAGTTCTGCGGGTGTGATCCGCTGTGCGGCAATCTCCGTGGCCAGGCTCTCCAGCTCGGCTCGAATCAGGAATGCCTCGCGCAACTCGGCCCGGGTCAGCGTGCGGACGCGAACGCCTCGGTTTGGCTCGAACGAGACGAGGCCGAGGGCGGCTAGCCGGCGGAGCGCCTCCCGGATCGGCGTGCGGCTGACTCCGTATCGGGCCGACAGCTGCTCCTGGCGCAGGACGGTTCCTGGGGCGAGCTCCCCGGAGACGATCGCCTGCTCGAGCTCGAGCGCGACGTCGTCGGCCTTGGTGCTTGCCGCCTCGCTCACGGCCGCGGAGTCTATGCCGCCTAACTGCACAGACAGACGTTACTAGCGAGTCAACTCGACAGCGCGCCGTGCCTCGCGCTCGTACGGGTTCTCGCGGTAGCGCGTGGTCAGGTACGTGACGACCATGTGCACCGGTCGGCGCTGCAGCTGCCAGAGATGGCA
>Ga0136617_10005105_pt1 | contig 11735 bp, 10 predicted proteins | sample AntDrymUQ3222106_2_FD_129672 | JGI IMG/M metagenome (GOLD analysis project Ga0136617, IMG submission 129672) | Polar desert sand microbial communities from Dry Valleys, Antarctica - metaG UQ322 (21.06) | ecosystem: Environmental > Terrestrial > Soil > Desert | place: Antarctica: Dry Valley...
AGGCCGTTGCGCTCCTGGAAGGACTCCACAGCGCCCTCGGTCACCGAACCGAAGACACCGTCCGCCGATACACCGAGCTCCTGCTGGAGCTCGGTGACGCCCGACCCGGTCGAGCCGAGCCGGGACCAGGTGGTGTCCACCGAGGCCGTCGCGGCAGATTCGTCCCCGCCCGCATGGGCGGTCGCCACGTTGACGGTCGGGGCGCCGGCGAAGGCCGCGGCGGCAACCACGAAGGCACCGGTGGCGGGAATCCGGCGACGACGGCTGCAGCGTGCGGCGACCGCGGCGGCGCGGCGGCGGCGCGAACGTTCGAGCGAGCGATGAAAGCGCTCAGGGGCGTAAGGGTCCGAAAGCGTGCTGGGAACCACGGGTTCTCCTATTCGTCTCTCTTTGGCGCCTACGGGGTTAGCTGTCGGGCTCGCGCGAAGAGAACGCGCTATGCCGCACACCGGCGGCAACTCGCCCCGTGGACCGGCGTTACCCGGTCCGATCGGTTCCCCCGTTCCCTGCCGCACGGAGCAGCAGGAATTCGGCAGACTGCGTTGGACAGCGCGGGAGGATAGCCGCTCCGAGCAGGCAAAGTCGCGCCGGGGATACGATCCTGCGCCGTGAACCTCGACCTCTCCGACGAGCAGCGCGAGATCCAGCGCCTGGCGCGCGACTTCGCCACGGCCGAGGTCATGCCCGTGGCCGAGGAGCTCGACCGCGAGAAGCGCTTCCCGCTCGAGATCGTGAAGAAGCTCGGCGAGCTCGGGCTGATGGGCGTGCCCTACCCGCAGGAGCACGGCGGCGGGGGCGCCGACACGCTGTCCTACGCGCTCGTGGTGGAAGAGCTCGGGCGCGCCGATCAGTCGGTGGGGATCACCGTGGCGGCCCACACCTCGCTCGGCACCTGGCCGATCTACGCCTTCGGGTCGGACGAGCAGAAGGAGGAGTGGCTACCCCAGCTCTGCTCGGGGCGCAGGCTCGGCGCCTTTGGGCTGACCGAGCCCGAGGCGGGCTCCGACGCGGCCGCGGCGCGTACCACGGCGAAGCTCGACGACGGGCACTGGACGATCGACGGCGCCAAACAGTTCATCACCAACGCGGGCACCGACATCTCGGGGTGCGTGACCATCACGGCGCGGACCGCAGAGGAGGAGATCTCCAACTTCATCGTCGCCAACGGGACCCCCGGCTACGAGATCGCCGAGCCCTACAGAAAGATGGGCTGGAACGCCTCCGACACGCGGCCGCTGAACTTCGACTCGGTCCAGGTGCCGGAGGAGAACCTGCTCGGCCCGCGCGGCGCCGGCTTCAAGCAGTTCCTCCAGACCCTCGACGGGGGGCGCATCAGCGTCTCGGCGCTCGCGCTCGGGTCTGCGCAGCGCTGCCTCGACGAGGCGCTCGCCTACGCGCGCGAGCGGCGCGCCTTCGGCCAGCCGATATCCCGATTCCAGACCATCCAGGCCAAGCTCGCCGATCTATCGACCGAGCTCGAGGCCGCGCGGATGCTCACCTACAAGGCCGCGCTCGAGAAGGACGCGGGCAAGACGTTCTCGCTCGCTGCGGCCCAGGCCAAGCTGAAGACCGGCCGACTGGCGGTGCGGGCCGCTGAGGAGGCCGTGCAGATTCACGGCGGTTACGGCTACATCGAGGAGTACCCGGTGTGCCGCTTCTATCGCGACGCCAAGATCCTCACCATCGGTGAGGGGACGGATGAGATCCAGCAGATGATCATCGCTCGGGGGCTGGGCGCGTAGCGAGCCTCACAGCTCGCGCTCGAGCAGCCGCGCCGCCGCGGTCGCGGGATCCACGCGCCGCGCCACCACCTCGTCGAGCAGCTCCCGCACTTCCGGGTCGTGCTGCGTCGAGGCCTCGAGCCGCCGGCGCAGCCGCACCGCGGCCAGCGTCATGACCTCGTTCTCGAGGTTGCGCCGCCGACGCTCGGCCAGCGTGCCCTCGGCCTCGATGTGCGCGCGGTGCTCGTCGATCTTCTCCACGAGCTCGTCAATGCCCTTGTAGAGCGCGGCCTCGGTGCGCACGATCGGCACGCGCCAGCTCATGGACGGTCCGAGTGAGAGCACGCCGCGGATCTCGCGGATCATGGTGTCGGCCAGCGGGTGGTCGGACTTGTTGACCACGATCACGTCGGGGATCTCCATCACCCCCGCCTTGAGGGCCTGGATCGAGTCGCCCGAGCCGGGCTGGAGCACCAGGACCACGGTGTCGGCGTGGTCGATGATGTCGACCTCGGCCTGGCCGACCCCGACGGTCTCGAGCAGCACCTCGTCCTTGCCCGAGGCGTCCATGAGCAGCGCGGCCTGGAGCGTCGCCTCCGAGAGTCCGCCGAGGGAGCCGCGGCTGGCCATCGAGCGGATGAACACGCCCGCGTCGAGGAAGTGCTCGGCCAGGCGGATGCGGTCACCGAGCAGAGCGCCCTTGGTGAACGGCGAGGACGGGTCGATGGAGAGAACGGCGACCTGGCGCTCGCGCTCGCGGGCGTGGCGCACGAGCGCGCCCATGAGCGTCGACTTCCCGACGCCGGGGGGCCCGGTGAAGCCGATGACCTTCGCGCGCCCGGTGTGGGGGTAGATCTCCTGGACGAGCGCCCAGCCCTCGGGGTCGTCGTCCTCGACCAGCGAGATGGCCCGAGCCAGGGCGCGCTTGTCGCCCGCCAGCAGGCGCTCGGAGAGGTCGGCGGCGGTGCGTCCGGGGGCGGCCATGGGGCCGCGAATGGTACGGGCCGGGTTCGGTTCGACGGCGGTGGCGCGGCTCAGGGAGCGCAGCGCGCGCTCGTCGCACAGCGCTCGAGGACCTCGGCCCGCGGGCGCTCGTCCGTTCCCGCCGGCCAGGACAGCTCGAACCGCACCGAGGCCGCGTTGTTCGCGTAGCGCTTCTCGCGCAGCGTGCCATCGGCGTTCACCCGGTGGACGAGCTCGTACTGGCCGGCCCGAAGACCGGTCACGTCGAGGGACTGGCCCTCGAGGTAGGCGTGGTAGTCGTCCCCGTAACCGACCGAGATGGCCATGGCAACGGCGTTGGCGGTGGGCTCGTTGGGGCGGCAGTTATTGCTCGCGTGGGGGGCCTGCGAGGGCTTGTACTTCGAGCGGTAGCTCGTCTCGTAGCGATCGCCGAGGCAGAAGCCGGTCTTGCGGTCCGGCTTGACGAGCGCGTGGTTCGAGGCGCGGCGCAGCTCGTAGCGGTCGAAGCCCAGCAGGTGCCAGTGCCGGTGCCCAGCCGAGGTCGTGTAGCGCAGGGTGCCCACGCCCGCGATCCGCGCGCTCGAGCCGTCGGCGCGACGGATGAACTGATCGCCACTCATGTCGTTCGAGCCCGGCCGGCGGCGGCCGTTGACGCGCAGGGGCCCGTCGCCGCGGTTCTCGACCGCCGAGGTGAAGCCGAGCTCGAAGCGGTCGTCGTTCCCGCGGGTAACCAGCTCGCTCGGGAGCCGCTGGACGAGATCGGGCCGCAGCTCCGGCGAGTTCGCGTCCCCCTGACCGAGGGAGGGCAGCGCCAGGGCGAGGGCCGCGGCCACGGCGAAGCCGAGCGCGAGAGCGGCGAGCAGGAAAGCGGGCGAGCGACGAGCCACGGAGCGCATGATGGCCTGCGCGGTAGGCGAACGCAAGGCCGAAAGCGGCCCGTGTGCGCCGTGGGGCGGCGTTCCGCCCATAAAATCGCCTCGTGGCTGCCGTCCGCGAGCACGATCCTGCCTCGGGGCCCCAGCCGAGCGGGGTCCCACCCGAGATCCGAAGCGCGCCCGCTCCCCGCCGCGGCGGTCCGCTCGCCCTGCTGCGGTTCATGCGCCGTCATCGCATGCTCAGCCTCAAGTACGGCCGCCTGCTCGCGCGGCTCGCTCGGCGACGCTGGCTCACTCCCGCCGGGCGACGCCTCGTCCTGGACGGCCTGTGCTTCATCGGCCCGCAAGTCGCCCTCGAGATCGGGCGCGAGGGGCGGATCGAGCTCGGGCGCTGGTCGTGGATCGGTGACGGGACGAAGCTGCGCTGCCACGAGGGCGTCGTCGCGATCGGAGCGAAGACCGTGCTCGGGCAGGAATGCACAATCTCCGCCTTCCAGCACGTCTCGATCGGGCGTGAGTGCGTGATCGCCGACCGGGTGATGCTGATCGACTTCGACCACGGCGCCGCCGAGGTCGACCGGCCGGTCCGCCGGCAGGGGATCTACAAGCGCGACGTGCGTGTCGGCCACAACGTGTGGATCGGGTACGGAGCGTGCGTCCTGCGCGGAGTGACGATCGGCGACAACGCGATCGTCGGGACGAACGCGGTGGTGACCGCGGACGTGCCGGCCAACGCGGTGGTGGGCGGCGTGCCCGCCCGCGTCATCCGCATGCGGGAGACGCCGGAGCGCATGCGGTTCGAGTAACCGGGCGGGGTCGTCTTCCGCGCCCGCCACCATGGCGGCGATGGAGGCCTCGCCCCGGAACACGAGCCAGAGCGTCGAGTTCGGGCGCGTCGTCTCCTTCACCGACGGCATCTTCGCCATCGCCATCACCCTGCTCGTGCTCAACTTCGACGTGCCCGAGGTGCCTGGCGCGCCGGCGGCTCAGGTAGACGACTACCTCGAGACGCTCGGCGGCGACGTGCTGGCGTACCTCCTGACCTTCGCCGTGGTGGGGCGCCTGTGGCTCGTCCACCACCGCCTCTTCGCCACGCTCGAGAGCTTCGACTCGCGCCTGATGGTGCTGAACCTCGCCTACCTGTCGATGATCGCGCTGATGCCGTTCCCCGCCGAGCTGCTCGGCGACTACGGCGACCAGCACCTGCCGGTGGTCATCTACGCCAGCGTCCTCGGCACGGCGGCGGGCCTGAACTGGGTCATGGCCCGCCACGCCGTCCGGGCAGGGCTCGTGGAGGCGCAACACCGCGAGACGACCGCCTCCTGGGGAAGCCGGCGCTTCGCCTTCATTCCGGCCGTGTTCCTGCTGTCGATCCCGGTGGCCCTGGTCAGCCCGCTGGCCGCGGAGCTGATGTGGACGGCCCTCCTGCTCGGCCGGATCGGCAGCGGCTTGGTCGATCGCCGAAAGGGCGGCTAGCCGACGCGCGCACGGTTCGGAGCGGTCTCGGCGTAGATCGCCGCCACCTGGCCCGCCACGTCGCCCCAGTCGAAGCTCAGCACGTGCTCCGAGGCCTCGGCGACGAGGCGGTCGCGCAGGGCGTCGTCGGTCAGCACGCGCTCGGCCATGGCGGCGAGCGAGGCGGGATCGCGGGAGCGAAAGCGCAGGCCGACGTCCTCGTTGGGGACGACCTCGCGCAGGCCACCGGTGTCGGCGACGAGGCAGGGGCAGCCCGAGGCCATGGCCTCGAGGGCGACCAGGCCGAAGGGCTCGTAGATCGATGGCACCACGGTAAGGTCGGCGATCCGGTAGAGCGAATGGAGCACGTCGTCGCCGATCCAGCCCAGAAAGGTGCCGTGAGGATCGAGCCCGAGCTCGTGCGCCTGACGCTTGAGCTCGGCCTCGTGCACGCCGGAGCCGGCCACGAGGAAGCGCACGGCGCCCACGCGCTCGATCAACCCGGGCAGAGCCTCGAGCGCGAGTTGGAAGCCCTTCTCGTACACAAGTCGCCCCACGAGCAGCACGAGGCGCTCGTCCGACGCGGCGAAGCTTGAGCGCAGGGTGGCGAGGTCGTCGACGGGCTCGAGCTCGGAGGGGTCGATCCCGTTCGGGACCACGGCGACTGCCGCCTCCTCCAGGCCGTAGATGTCGGCCACGTGCTCACGCATGTAGGAGGAGCAGGTGATAAGCCGATCGGCGCGGTTGGCCATCCACCGCTCGACGCCGTGTATGTGCGACTGAGGGTGCTTGTCGACCCAGCCCTGGTGGCGGCCGTACTCGGTGGCGTGGATGGTGGCGACCAGCGGCGCGCGGAAGCGGCGCGCCAGGTGGTCGCCCGCGCCGGCCACCAGCCAGTCGTGGCCGTGCACGACGTCGAAGTCGAAATGGTCGCCGAGCTCGACGCCGGCGGCGAGCATGTCGGCGTTCATGTGCTCGACCCAGGTCACGAACTCCCCCAGCTCGCGCGGGCGCTCGGGCTCGCGCACCCGATGGACGGTGACGCCACCGGCCTCCTCCTCGGCGGGGGACTCCTCGTGCCCGCGCGTGAGCACGTGGACCTCCACTCCGAGGGTCACGAGGGCCTCCGAGAGCTTGCGCACGTGACGAGCCAGGCCGCCCTCGATGAGCGGGGGGTACTCCCAGGAGAGGATCAGGACGCGCATGGGCAGGACTGGCGGCTAGGGAGCCAGGAGCGGGCGGAGATCGAGCTCGGGCGCGAGATTGCGCAGACCGGGGTCGGGCTCGGCGTCGGAGTCTGCCACAGCGGCGGCGAGCGCGGCGTCCAGCTCGCGAACGTGCGCTCGGGCACGTTCGAGCGGGTACTCGGCGGCGAGCTCGCGCGTCTCGAGGAAGGCCCAGTCGCTCGACTGGAGGGCGAGCAGCTCGCGCGCGGCACGTTCGAGCGCGGGCCGTGCGGGTGAGCCGTCGTCCGTCGCCGCCACGCCGCGTGCCGCGCTCGTCGCGGTGACCAGCTCGAGCTCCGCGCGTCGTGCGGCGACCACGAGCTCGGCCACGCGGGGCGAGTCCCATGTCGTGAGGTCCTTGGGCGCCCCCCAGCTCGACGGGGAGAGCTCGCGCCCCTCGACCGGCTCGACCCGCTCCAGGGCCTGCGAGAGCGGTAGAAGCTCGACCCCGTGCGCCTCCGCCTCCCCGAGCACGGTCGCGAGCCAGGTCTGGCCCTCGTACCACCAATGGCCCAGGAGCTCGGTGTCGAGCGGGCAGCAGAGCAGGCCGGGCCGTCCGCGCTGCGCTCGGTAATCGCCGAGCCGTGAGGCGCAGCGGCTAAGGAAGTCGCGGGCGTGCTCGGCGGCGAGCCCGCGCGCCGCCTCATGGTCGTAGATCGCGCCGTAGTTGTCCCACGGCTTCAGGTCGTGGACAGTGCGTCCGTGGTAGTTGCGGTAGCGCCCGTGCGCTGGGTAGCCTGAGTGCTCGTCCCACACCAGCGCCACGGTGCTCCAGTCGATCGGGACCGCCACCGGCCCGGCCGGCGTCCGCACCGGCTCGAGCTGCTCGAGCGCGCCGAGCCCGAGCGCGTTGGTCTGGTCGACGCAGAAGGCGCGCGTGCCGGCCTCGGAGAGCAGGTCCTCGAGACCGGCCTCGTAGGCGCACTCGGGCAGCCAGAACCCTCGCGGACGATGGCCGAAGCGGCGCTCGTGGGCGTTCAGCCCGGCGTCGATCTGCAGCCGTCGGCCGCCTGCGGTGGCGAGCAGCGGGAGGATCGCGTGCGTCGCGGCGGAGCCGAGCAGCTCCGGCCCGGTTGCGCCGGCGACGAGCTCGCTGAGAGCACCGAGCAGATCGCCGCCGAGCCCCGCGAAGGTGCGCTCGGCGATCGCGTAGTCCCCCGCCGCGCGACGGACCTCGGTCGCCGCGGCGTGCTCGCCTCCCTCGTCGAGCCCCCGCGCGTCCTCGGCGTGCAGAGGCGCCCGGACCTCGCGCATGAAGGCGAGGAAGCGCTCTCCCGCCGGGCCGGTCAGGGTCTCGATCTGGTCGCACAGGACCGGAGTGAGGCCGAGCGTGACCGGGGCCCCCGCGAGGGTCTCGAGCAGCGGCAGGTAGACGGTGGCGACGGCCTCCCACAGCCACTCCTCGCCGAAGGGCCAGGTGCCGAAGCCCTCCACGTAGGGCATGTGCGAGTGCAGAACCAGGGCGAGTGAACCGTTCTCCGAGCCCGCCCCACCGGGGCGGCGGTAGCCGTTCACAGCCGCAGGACGGCCAGGAGGTCGAGCGCGCGGTCGAGGTCCGCCCCGTCGCCCGCCCTGCGCAGAGCGAAATCGCGCACGGAGATCGCGGGCACGAAGCGGTCGTAGAAGCTCGCCGTTATTCCGAGGCGCGGGTGCAGCGAGTCCCATCCGGCCCCGATGGCCAGCTCGTGCGCACGCAGCTTGCGCGCGTGGAAGAGCCCGAGCACCTCGACCCCCTCAAAGACCCCCGCGCACAGGGCGCGGAACTCCTCGGCGCGGTACTCGTGCACGTGCCACGGATTGCCCGAGCGCTCGGCGCCCTGCGGTGCGAGCGTCAGCACGTTGGGCGTCGAGACGTAGGCCACGCCGCCCGGGCGCAGCAGCCCGCGCACGTGCTCGAGGATCTCCGCGGGGTTCTGCACGTGCTCGATCGTCTGGAGGAAGACCACGGCGTCGCACGGCTCGGCGAAGCTCTCGACGAGATCGCGGACGAAGCGAACGCCCGGCCGCGTGTAGCGCAGCCGCGCGTGCTCGTGGGCCTCCGGGTTGGCGTCCACGCCAACCGCCCGGGTCGCGCGCTCGGCCAGCGTTGCGGTCCCGTAGCCCTCGCCGCAGGCCAGGTCGACCACGTCCAGTCCGGCGCAGCGTCGCGCGATCCAGCGGTAGACCACGAGGTGGCGCTGGAACCAGTAGTTCTCGGCCGGGACGTCGGGCAGGGTGCGCTCGCCGGTGAGCGCGAGCGGGGGCACGCCCGGGGGCTGGTCGCGCTGGACGTGCTCGGCGGAGGGGGCGCTCAAGGCGGCGAGGGTACAAGAGGCGGCCGCGGGCCTCGGCCCTATGATCCCCGCGCCATGACCGCCCCGGCGAGCACCGACGAGGTCAGGCGGGTCAACGTCCGCTACCACGATCTCGCCGCCGCGGAGTACGACACGAAGTGGGGGATCGGCTACGGCGAGCTCGGGCGCCGGCAGGTCGTGAGCAAGCTGGGCCGTGCCCTCGGCCGGCGTCCGCCGCGCTTCGAGCGAGCGCTCGAGATCGGCGCCGGGACCGGCTACTTCACGCTCAACCTGCTGCGCGCGGGGGTGATCGGCGAGGCCGTGGCCACCGACATCTCGCCGGGCATGCTCACCGCTCTCGACGCCTCCGCCCGCGAGCTCGGCCTCGCGGTGGAGACCGTCCCCGCCGACGCCCACGAGCTGCCCTTTCCCGACGCCTCGTTCGATCTCGTCTTCGGGCACGCCGTCCTGCATCACCTTCCGGACCTCGCCGGCGCCTTCGCGGAGTTCACACGCGTGCTGCGCCCCGGCGGCACACTGGCCTTCTGCGGTGAGCCCTCGCTCTACGGCGACCGCCTCGCCGGTGTGCCGAAGCGCGCGGCGCTGCTGGCGGCGCCGATGTGGCGGCGGCTGCTGCGCACCCCGCCCCGGCGCCACGGGCACGGGATCGCCGACGGCCACGACCACGTCTCGTCCAAGCCCGAGGACCTGACCGAGGAGCAGATCCTCGAGTGGGTCGTCGACGTGCACGCCTTCACGCCGGCCGATCTCTCCCGCCGCGCCCGCGGGGCCGGTCTCGACACGGTGCGGATCACCGGGCAGGAGCTCACCGCCGGCTGGTTCGGCTGGGCCAACCGCACGCTCGAGGGGACGGCCGAGCCCGAGCGGCTTCCGTGGCTCTGGTACCAGTTCGCCCATCGGGGCTACCTGACCCTCCAGCGCCTCGACCGCACCCTGCTCGAGCCGCGCCTGCCGGCCGCGATGTTCTACAACCTGCTGCTTGCCGCGCGCAGGCCCGGCTAGGGCTGCGCGCCGGCGGGCCGAACCGCCTAGACGGAGCGTGGTCCCGGCGGCGGTTCCTCGTCCGAGGGCTCGGCCGGGTCGGGCTCCTCGTCGCCGAGCGGATCGGCGAAGTCCATCTCGTCGCCGGCAGAGAGCTCGTCCTCGTCCGGCTCGGGCACGGCCGAGATCGCCGCGCCGCCGGCCGGCGGGCTGACGCCGGCTTCGAACGTCGCCGAGACGGTGGTCTCCTCCTCCTCGTCGTCGTCGGGCGCAGGCTGGAGCTGAGGGAAGGATGCGGTGTCCGACCGCGGTGAGTCGACGATCTCCGCCTCCTCGTCCTGGGTCGGGAAGCGGTCGGCGGCGTCGTCGGAGATGGCGAGCAGGCGCTCGGCCAGATCGCGGACCTCGTCGAGGAGCCGGTCACGCCGCGCCCAGATGGCGCCGTAGTCGCCCTCGAGCTCGCGCACGCGGTCCTCGGCCTCCTCGGTCACCGCGCGCGCCTCCCGCTCGGCCTCGTTGATGCGGTCGTCTGCGGAGGACCGCGAGCGCTCGGTGATCTCGTTGGCGGTCTGCTGAGCGCGCTGGAGGATGCTGCTGGTCTCCTCACCGACCTGATCGAGCGCTCGTCGAATCGCGGCCTCGGGCGAGCGGCTGGCCTCGAGGTCGGTGACCAGGCGGTTGACCCGCTTCACGTAGGCGTCGACCGCCTCGCGGTCGTAGCCGCGCAGAGCGATCGGGAAGGCGGCGTCGCGGACCTGCGCGATCAGCTGGTCCTGATCGACCCCGCCGGCGCCGACGCGCTCGATCGAGCCGGTGACCTGGTCGCGACCGTGCGGTGGGAGCCCCTGGCTGGCGATGGACCGAGTATGCCGCATGCACGGGCGCGGAGATGGCCGCGGGCTCCGCCGTGCGGCCCGGTCCCCGGCCCAGCCAGGCTCCTAGGCGCGGCGCCGGCTCAAGTCACGCGGGCTCTGGTGGACGTCCCCGTCATGCGGCCCTACGCCTCCCGGCCGCCGCTCGCCACCGCCCCGTAACGCTCCTTCGTCTCCTCGCGCGCCCGTCGGCGGTCGACCATCGGCTCGGGGTAGTCGCGGCCGATCACGCAGCCGACCTCCTCCTGCGTCTCCATCGGCATCTCCCACGGTTCGCGCAGGTGGCGATCCGGGACCCCGCGCAGCTCCGGCACGTACTCGCGCACGTAGGTGCCGTTCGGGTCGAAGCGCTCCATGTGCCGCGCCGGGTTGTAGTGGCGGCGGTAGTAGGGCTGCGGGTCGGTGCCCACGGAGGCGATCCACTGCCAGTTGCCGTTGTTGTTGGCCTCGTCGCCGTCCACGAGCATGCGCATGAACCAGCGCTCGCCCCAGCGCCAGTCGATGCCGAGATCCTTGGTCAGGAACGAGCCGACGACCAGGCGCGCGCGGTTGTGCATCCAGCCCTCGCGACGCAGCTGGCGCATCCCGGCGTCGACGAGCGGGAAGCCCGTGCGCCCCTCCGTCCACGCCTCGAAGCGCTTCTCGGCGTAGGACCACCTGAGGTCGCGGAAGCGCGGCTGGAACTCGCGCTTCGCGTTGTCCGGAAAGGCGCGCAGAACGGAGTGGTAGAAGTCGCGCCAGCAGAGCTGCCGGCGAAACGCCCCGACGCCCTTGCCCTCGCCCGGCAGCCGATCCTCGAGCTCCCGAGGGGAGACGCAGCCGAAGTGCAGGTAGGGGGACAGGCGCGATGTCGCATCGGCGTCCATCGCGTCGTGGGTGCGGTCGTAGCTCTTCACCCCGCCGCGCAGCCATGCGTTCATCCGGTCGCGCCCCGGCCCCTCCCCTCCCCTCGGCGGATCCGAGAGCTCCTGCTCGAGCCCGAGATCGGACAGCGAGGGGATCGCTCCGCGGTCGAGCCCCCGGGGGAGCTCGATCCTGCGTGGCGCGCCGAGGACCTCGCGCCGTGGCACCTGCATCCAGTTGCGCCAGAAGGGCGAGAAGACGGTGTAGGGGTCGCCGCTCTGGGTGCGCACATCGTCGACGTCGTCGACGATGTTCAGCCCCGGACAGGCGTGGACCTCGAGCCCTGCCTCGATGAAGGCGGAGTGAGTGCGCTCGTCGCGCTCGCGGGCGAAGGGCGAGACGTCCTGGGTGAAGTAGATCGCCTCTGCGCCCGTCTCCTCGGCCAGAGCGGTCAGCTCGAGCTCGGGCCGGCCGCGGCGCAGGACCAGGCCGCCGCCGCACTGAC
>Ga0136617_10005106_pt1 | contig 11733 bp, 7 predicted proteins | sample AntDrymUQ3222106_2_FD_129672 | JGI IMG/M metagenome (GOLD analysis project Ga0136617, IMG submission 129672) | Polar desert sand microbial communities from Dry Valleys, Antarctica - metaG UQ322 (21.06) | ecosystem: Environmental > Terrestrial > Soil > Desert | place: Antarctica: Dry Valley...
CTGGCCACGTTGGACGAAGAGCGAGACGGCGGCGTAGCCCGGCAACGTCTCGACCGTGACCTGGGCGGTCGGCGCCGGCATCGCGAGGGGCGGGACCACATAGCGGTGCTCCCCGGTGACCCGGAGAGGCGCCCGGCTGGCCACCAGCGCCGTCAGCCGTGGGCAGGCCGCGAGCAGCCTGGACAGCCATGACCCGGCGCCGAGCACCTGCTCGACGTTGTCGAGCACCAGCAGCAGATGCCGATCCTGGAGCAGGGCCGCCAGGATCTCGGCCGCGGGCCGGTCGCCGCTCTCCCGCACGCCGAACGCGCGGGCCACGGTTCCGGGCACCATGGCGGGATCGCGCACGGCCGCCAACTCGACGAAACAGACCCCGTGGGCGTACTCCCCACGCAGGCGGGCGGCAACGTCGATTGCCAGGCGGGTCTTGCCGATGCCGCCGGGGCCGGTGAGGGTCAGCAGGCGCACCCCACCCTCGTCGAGCAGCGCGCGCACCGCTACGATCTCCGCCTCGCGCCCGATCAGCGGGGTGAGTGGGGTCGGCAGATGCCCCGCCTCGGAGAGCGGTGTGACGGGCGTAGGCGAGAGAGGCACGCCCGCGGCTGGAATGGGTGCAGACATGGCAAGCCCCGATGGTGTGGACGATACGCTGGTCCCACTTGATTGTACGGAGTGGAGGCAATCTCCTCAGACGAGCCCGTGGCGGATGGCATAGGAAGCGGCGGCGGTGCGCGTCGGCACGCCGAGTTTGGCAAGGATGCTTGCCACGTGGGCGCGCACCGTGCGGACCCCGACGTACAGCGCGGCGGCGATCTCCGCGTTGGACTGTCCCTCGACGAGCAGCCGCAGCACCTCTCGCTCACGTGGTGAGAGGCCATACGGCGCTGCGGACTCTCGCACGACGACATCCCAGACAGGAACTGGCGACAGTTCCAGCGCCTCCGCGACGGCCGCCTCCAGCGGCAGCGCCCTGCCAGCAGCCCAGCCCGCCGCCAACGCCTGCTCGCCGAGGGCGGCGCGGACCCGTTCCACGGCGGAATCGTGGTCCACCTCAGTCGCATCTCGGGGCAGCGCCATGCCGAACTCGTCGCGCATCGCCTCCGCCGCGCCGAACAGGTGGGCGGCCCCCGCGGGTGACTGGTCGGCAGTAAGCACGGCGACGTTTTCGAGCCGCGACATGATGTCGAACCGATGGCCTTCGCGCCAGTGGATCGCCAGGCTCTCCCGGAAGGCCGCAGCTGCTCGCGCCGGATCGTCCTGGCGGCGGGCCACCTCACCGACGAGCATGAGGGCATCGGCAATGCCCCACTGATGCCCCGATGCGCGCTCGCGAGCGAGGCCGTCCGCGGCCCACCGCTCGGCCTCGGTGTAGTTATCCCGCCTCATAGCGACCCAAGCCAGGCCTTTGACCGCCTGCGCGGCCCAGGCCGGTTCGTTGAGCGCTTGCAACACCGCGACCGACTCCGTGAAAAGCGCTTGAGCGCGGTCGACGTGCCGCTGGATCTCAGCCAGCTCACCGAGTTTGTGCAGCATTCTGCCGATGCCGAGCTGGTCGTCGCTGGCCCGCGCGAGCGCCAACCCCTCCTCGCTGAGGGCGACGGCACGCGCGATGTCGTCCAAGATCTGGGCATGTTGGCACGCCGTCTCCAACGCGCTCACCCGGACGGCCGGCGGGGCATCGCCGTCCAGGGCGAGCGCGCGCTCTGCCCAATCACGCCCCTCGGTGAACTCGCCGCGAAAGAACCAGAACGGCATCAAGGCACCAACCAAGCGGAGCGCTGTCTCGGTCGCCCCGCCGTCAATTGCCCATGCCAGCGCCGCGCGCAGGTTGCCGTGGTCGAGGGTCAAACGCTCCATCCACCGCGCGTTGCCGGCGGACCGCTCGGCCTGCTCGGCGAGCGCGGCGAAGACCTCGGCGTGCCGCTGTCGGATCGTCTCGGCCTCGTCGCTGGCCGCGAGGTGCTCCTGCCCGAATTCGCGAATCGTCTCCAGCATCGTGTAGCGGGGTTCACCGTGCGCGTCTCGTTCCTGCCGCACCAGGCTCTTGCCGATCAGCGACGCGAGCGTGTCCAGCACGGTGGTGGTGGGGGGGAGCGACGCGACGGCCTCCGCCGCCTCCAGCGTCCAGCCGCCGACGAAGACGGCTAGCTGCTGGAACAGCGCCTGCTCCGCAGGGTCGAGGAGATCGTAGCTCCAGGCAATCGCGTCCCGCATCGAGCGCAGCCGAGGCGGTTGATCGCGCGGGCCGCCGGTCAGCAACCGCAGCCGCTCGTCCAACCGGCCCAGGAGGAGCCTGGGCGAGAGCGCGTCCACCCGAGCCGCCGCCAGCTCGATGGCGAGCGGGAGCCCGTCGAGGCGGCGGCAGATTTCGACCACCGTCACCGCGTTGTCGGGGGTGAGGACAAAATCCGACGCGCTCGCCAAGGCCCGCTCCGCGAAGAGCCGCACCGCCTCGGCCGCCAGGACCTGATCGAGTGGCGCTCGCCGTTCGCTGTCCGGCAGCGTCAGGGGTGGAACGGCGAAGACATGCTCGCCCGACACCCGCAGCACGGCGCGGCTGGTGACGAGCACCGTGAGCAATGGGCAGGTCGCGAGGAGCGTCGCCACACTGGACCCGGCATCCAGGACATGCTCGAAGTTGTCGAGGATCAGCAAGGCGTGCCGATCCGCCAGGAACGCGATGATCCCCTGCTCCACCGGTTGGTCGGCGACTCGCCGCACGCCGAGGACTTGGGCGATGGTCGGCGCGAGGAGCGTGGAGTCGCGCACCGGGGCGAGGGGGACGAACCAGCTGCCGTCCGCGAAGCCGGCCACGTCCTCTGCGACGCGCACGGCCAGCCGGCTCTTGCCGACGCCACCGGGACCGGTCAGGGTGACGAGTTGTACGCCGTCGCGACGCAGCAGGGCGCGCACGGCATCGATCTCGCGCTCGCGGCCGACGAACGAGGTCAAGGGCCGGGGGAGCGCAGCCGTGGGTCGGTCCGGTTTAGCGCGGCGGAGCAACGTCGGCTCCGCGTGCGCAGGGAGAGCAGGCGAGGTCGACATCTGGCTTCCCGCCCATGGATTGCCGTGCGGATCGTGCCGACATCATAGCATGGACAGGTTGTACGACCGGTGTGTGGCGCGCCCTCGGTATCACCGGTACTGAGGGCGCGCCACGTCTGCTCCATGTGCCCTCAGTCGGCGCCGTCCTCGGTCGCACGATCGACGACCAGTTGCCCGACATCGCGGCCGAGTTGGACGCCAACCTCGCAGGCGCTGCGGAAGTGGATCCCCGCCCAGAGGCGCGAGGCGGCGTTCTCCTCGGCACGGGACTGGAAGAACTGGGCGTCACGCGGGAAGAGGTAGGCCAGCATCTGCGCGGTGCCACCCTGCGTGGCGGCATGGGCAGAGGGGTAGTCCGGGATCGGGTACGTCGGCAGGACCGTCGTCAGCTCCGGGTCGAACTGGTTCGGGCGCGCGGTCATGTAGTGGAACTTGGCGTCCCAGCACGCCACCGTGGCGTCGTAGCCGGCGATGCTGACTAGCGCGTAGGCGCGGGCGGCGCGCGGCGAGTTCGCATCCAGCCGGTACTCGAAGAGTTTTTGGGCGAGCTCGGGACCCCAGACGAAGTGCATCACCGGGGCGTAGTAGAAGGCAAGCTGGTTGCTGGAGAAGGGGCCCGAGTCCGGTTCCGGCCGGCCCGCCGGGTCCTGCGGCCAGAAGAAGAGTTCCGTGGCGGGGTGGGCATCCCGCTTGTAATTGCGGACCTCGTCCAGCTCGGCGGCGCGCTCGGGCGAATCGTGTTCCGGCGGCGGTGCGGGGCGAAGCGCGCTGCCATTCTCCAGCACCCAGGTTTTCCACGACCCCAACGTCGGGTAGGCCGGCTCACCGGTCCAGACGCCTGGACCGGTCGGCAGCGTCGCCGGGTCGAACTCCGCATCGGAGCCGTCGCCCTTCGCGTAGTCGACGAACAGGCGGCCAACCTCCTGGCCGAGCGCCGCGCCGGCTTCGGCGTCGCTCGGATACTCGACGCCGGCCATGACGCGGGAGTCAGCCGCCTCCGTCGCCAAGTCGGCGAACGTGTCGGCGTCGTCCGGGAACAGGTAGGCAAGGACGGTGGACGCGGCGCCGGCCGTCACCGCGTGCTCGGAGGGGTAGGAGGGGCTGGCGGGTGTCGGGATCGCGGTCGCCAGCGAGGCATCCGTGGTGGCCGGGCGGGGACGATCGTAGGCGTATTTGGCATCCCAGGCGGCGATGGTGGCGTCGTAGATGGCCGCGTTGAGGAGTGCCATCGTGCGATAGGCTCCCCCCGGCCCGAACCCTGCCTTGAGGGTGTGCTGCATCGCGATCTCGTTCCAGCGGTAGCCGGGCGAGCCGGCATCCCAGTAGGAGATCTGATCCAGCTCGGTGGCACCACGATCGGATGCCAGGGCGGTCAGATCGGCGAGCTCGGCTTCGGTCGCCGCCTCGTCCGGCGGCGCGGCGGGTCGCAGCTGATCCCCCGCCGAGAGGAGCCACGTCTTCCAGGTGCCGGCGTTCGGCTCGATTGCCGACACGCTCGCCGTGGACGCGGCGGCGCCGGCTCGGCCGTGAGTGGCGTTCCCCAACGCGATGGCGATCCCGGCCCCACCGATGCCAAGGAGGGCGGCACGGCGGGAGACGGCGCCCGTCGGCAACGTCTCCCGCGAGTCGAGGTTGTTCGCGTCCTTCGTTTCCATTCGTGTCTCCTTCAATATACTCATGCGCCACACGCACGTCCTGTCGCCAGAACGATGCGACCGCATGGGCACGAAGTCAGCCTGTCGGCCGGCAGGGACATCAGCGATCGATGGTTACCGCGCTGGCGTTGACATCGTGTCCCTGGATGCGGTTATTCCTGATGCCGGCGACAACGCTACGTCAGCGCGGGGACGACGACCTCGCAGAAGCGCTCGAAGCCGCTCTCGGCCTCGGGGTGCCGGCCCGCCTCGAAGATGATCTCCTCCGAGATGAACTCGTCGTCCCCACGGTCGTCCGGCGTACCATTGGCGTCCCAAACAGTCGCAAACACGATGCGCCCGACGTCCTTGGTCAAGACTTTCCCGTCGGACGTCTTGATGCGCTCCGGTATGCCGGTCAACTGGGACATCACCGTGATCGTGCCGTCGCCGTTGTCGACAACAGATCTTTCCTTGCCCCCCCGGCCGCGAAGAGGACGACGGATTTGCCGGTCGCCTCGTTGGTGAAGGTAATGACGAACCGGCCACTGCTGAAGTACCCACCTCCGTAGCACCGTCCGCGATCTCGCTCGTTCCGTTCGTCGGGGTCAGGCAAGCTCCGCGCAGATCACCGCGAACTCAGCGTCGGTGACTTCATTGTTCGGCCCCGCATCGAACAGGACTTGGAAATCAACAGGGACATACTCACCCAGCTCCTCATCGTACTGCCAGGTGACCTGAACGATTTCGCGGCCGGAGTTGTTGCCGATCGAGCCGTGGCCGGGCACAACGTTGTGGTAAAGCAACCTGCCGGTGGCCGTGACGGTTTCGACGAGCGTTCCGTCCGGCGAGGTGGTCACTGTGACCTTGGCGTTTTCAACGCGGTTTATCGTTAGACTGCCGCCGGGACCGCTGAAGACATGCTGAGTGCGTACCCGAACGAACTCGGCACCGCTGGGCCGCACCTTAATCGTGAACGTGCCGAACACGTGTACCCAGACGTCAAAACCGCAGCGGTTTGTGAGGAATGGCGCTTGGAACGTTTCGTCGACGGGAAGCACGATCGGTTTGTTTGGATTTGGTGCGGCTCCGCTAGCGCCAGGGAAAGCCATCATAGGAGTGATGCCGACGAGAAAGGCCATCGTGAGCAAGAGGCAACGTGTGCGCGACATGGCATATACCTCCGGGGTCAGCGAGTCGAGATCGGCCAGACTGGTCGATACGGCGCCGGGTGTGGCGTCCTGGGCTGCCGCCGGCGCCCATCGCGCCGCGAAGCGCGCGGTGAAGCTCCTGCCTCCGATCCCGCGGAGGACGGCGCGGCCGGAGGGTTCGCCCCCCGGCTCGGTAGGTGCGTCGTGACGTCGCTGCCCATCCATGCTCTTCTCTCCCTTCGCGACGGGCGACTGGGCCGCCCACACCCGATCCGGCCAAGACTGTCAGCACCCGAACGTCCGCCAGCCGACGAGGTTCGGAGCGTCCCCAGCATGGGATAGGACGATCATGCCCGGACGACCCCGTCGGCGCATCCAACCGCTGGTTGTAATTCGGCGATGGGTGAGCGGCGGCGATCTACAACCGGGGTTGTAGGAGGCCGATCGGGCGTGTTGGGAAGGCGAGGTCAGGTGAGGCGGTGGGCACGGGCGTAGGCGGTCGCGGCCACGCGCGAGGGGACCCCGAGTTTGCCGAGGATAGTCGAGAGGTGGCGCTTCACCGTGGGGACGCTGATGAACAGCGCGTCGGCGATCTCCCGGTTGGAGTGCCCGGCCGCCACCAGCCGCAGCACCTCCAGCTCGCGCGGCGTCAAGCCGTGGTCTGGGGGAGCGGGGACGATGTTGACTGGATCTGGCGACTCGGCCAGCGCCTCCGCGACGGCCGCGTCCAGCGGCAGCGCCCGGCCAGCGGCCCAGGCGTCATCGAATGCGGCCTCGCCGAGCGCGATGCTGACACGCGCCACGGCGGGATCGTGGTCGTCCACCTGCCAGGCAAGATTCAGCGGGATGCCGATCTCGTCGCGTAACGCCGCCGCCGCGCCGAAGAGGCGGCCAGCCCGCTCCGGCGACTGGTCGGCGGCGAGCACCGCCAAGTATTCCAACCGCCACATGATGTTGTACCGGCGTCCTTCGCGCCAGTAGATCGCCAGGCTCTCCCGCAACGCCTCGGCCGCGTGCCTCGAGTCGCCCCGGAGAAGAGCGACTTCACTCACGACATACAGAGCATGCGCGATCCTCCTGGGATCCCCCAGCGCGCGCGAGCGAGCGAGACCCTCCTCCGCCCACCGCGCGGCCTCGGTGGCGTCGCCGCGCCCGCTGGCGTTCATCGCCAGGCATTCAACCGCCTGCTCCACCCAGTCTGGTTCGTTCAGCGCCTCGAACACCGCGACCGCCTCCGTGACGTACGCACGGACACGGTCGTAGTGGCCCTGACTCTCAACCGCTCCGCTGAGAGAGAGCAGCATCCGGCCGACCCAGTAGTGGTCGTGGCTGGACCGGGCAAGGGCTAATCCCTCCTCGCCGAAGACAACGGCGCGCGCGACATCGCCCACGATGCGGGCAAAATAGCCCGCCGTCGCCAACGCGCTGATCCTGACCGGAATGGGCACCTCGCCGTCCATTGCGATCGCGCGCTCTGTCCAGGTCCATCCCTCGGTGAACTCGGCGCGCACGTACCAGAACGGCTCCAACGCGCCGACCAATCGGAGCGCCGTCTCGGTCGCGCCGTGCTCGATCGCCCAGGCCAGCGCCGCGCGCAGGTTGGCGTGGTCGCGGGTCAAGCGCTCCAGCCACCGCGCGTCGCCCGCGAACAGCGGCATCTCGGCTTGCTCGGCGAGCGCGGCGAAGACTTCGGCGTGCCGCTGTCGGATCGCCGCCTCGTCGCCGCTCTCAGCGAGCCGTTCGAGGGCGAACTCGCGCACCGTCTCTAGCATCGTGTAGCGTGATGTCCCAACCGCTGCCGGCTCTTGCCGCACCAGGCTCTTGCTGATCAGCGAGGCGAGGGTATCGAGGACCGAGTCGGGAGTCGGGGGTCGGGAGTACGGAGGAGAACGAACGGCACTCCCGACTCCCGAATCCCGACTCCCGACGACGTCGGCCGCGTCAAGCGTCCAGCCGCCGACGAAGACGGCGAGGCGGCAGAAGAGGATTTGCTCCTCGGGGTCGAGGAGGTCATAGCTCCAGGCAATCGCGTCGCGCATGGAACGCAGCCGGGGCGGCTGATCGCGCGGGCCACCGGTCAGGAGCCGGAGCCGCTCGTCCAACCGGCCCAGGAGGAGCGTGGGCGAGAGCGAGTTGATACGCGCCGCTGCCAGCTCGATGGCAAGGGGCAACCCATCGAGGCGGCGGCAGATCGCGCCGACGACGGGGGCGTTGGCGGCGGTGACGGTGAAGTCCGATTCGCTCGCCGCGGCCCGCTCCGCGAAGAGCTGCACCGCCTCGGTCGCCAGAAGCTGGTCGAGCGGCGCTCGCCCTTCGGGGTCTGGCAGCGCCAACGGCGGCACCGCGAAGACATACTCGCCGGACACCCGCACCACCGCCCGACTGGTCACGAGAACGGTCAGCGAGGGACAGGTCGAGAGCAGCGTGACCACCAAGGAGCCGGCGTCGAGCACATGCTCGAAATTGTCGAGGATCAGGAGGGCCTGCCGGTCCGCGAGAAACGCGGCGATCCCCTGCTCCACCGGCTGGTCAGCGACCTGCCGCACGCCGAGCGCTTGGGCAATGGTCGGCGCCACCAGCGCCGAGTCGCGCACCGGGGCGAGCGGGACGAACCAGATGCCGTCCGGGAAGCCAGCCAGATCCTCCGCAACACGCAAGGCCAGCCGGGTCTTGCCCACGCCACCGGGACCGGTCAGCGTGAGCAGCCGCATCCCGTCGCGCCCGAGCAGCGCCCGCACGGCATCGAACTCACGCTCGCGACCGACGAACGACGTCAACGGGCACGGCAGGACCGCCGCCGACTCGACGGGCGCGGCCGGTCGTAGGGGCACCGGGTCCCGTGGTGGAGCGTGAGCAGGCGAGGTCGACATCGACAGACTCGCTCATGGACTTGCGGGCTGAACCTGCCGGCATCATAGCATGGGCAAGCCTGATTTCCGGGACCGGAGCCAGGTTGCGGGAGGGGATGAGGGTGACGGACAGGTCCGTCACCCTGCACCACTGCGATGCGGCTGGGTCACCACCGCCAGCCGCGTTCGGCGACGTGGCCTAGACGGCGCCGCCGGCTATGTCTGCCCGGACGAGCGAGGCGACGAGCCCGCCGATCTGCCGGCCCATGCTCAGCGCGACATCGTCGTCGATGACGTAGTGGATGCCGGCCCAGCAGCGGGAGTTGGCGCCCTCCCAGGCGCGCGCCGCCAGCTCATCGGCCGCCTCCGGGAAGAAGGAGCCGAGGACCGCCGCGTGGGCACCGACAGCCCCCGAGAACCCACCCGGGTAGGACGGATACGGCGGCGTCGGAAAGAGTGTCTCCAGCTCCGGATCCTCGGTGATCGGCCGCGACGTCCACCAGGTGTACTTGGCGTCCCAGACGGCGGTGATGGCGTCGGCGGCGGCGACGCTGGCCGCGGCCAGGACGCGTGCGGCGTGCGGGTTGTCGAGACCGTTCCGGGCGATCAGCTCGTTGGCAAAGCCGGTGAAGGACGCGAACGGACCGATCTGTGCCCAGTACCGGGCGAGGCTCGCCTGCTGGAAGGTGCGACTGGCCGCGGTCGCCTGCACCGTATCCAACTCCGCCTTCCAGGCGTCCGAGCCGTACTTCGGCGGCGCCTGCGGCCGGAACTGGTCACCGCTCTCGAGCACCCATGGCTTGGAGGCGCCGGCCAGCGGCACCGCCGGGTCGGCGAAGGCCGGTGGCGTCGGTTGCCAGAAGCCGGGCCCCTTCGGCATACCGGCGAGGTCGAACTTGGCGGCGAAGTTGTCGCCCTTACCACGAGCGACGGCCTTTTCGCCGACGGCCGCGCCGAGGCGGAGCCCCGCCTCCATGTCGCTCCGGAAGGCCGCGCCCGCCCACAGGCGGGACATCGCCGCCTCCTGCGCGAGGGCGTCGAAACGGCCAGCCTCCGCGTCGGGCAGGAGGTAGGTCAGCACGGTCGCCGCCGCCGCCGCCACGGCCGCGTGGGTCGAGGGGAAGGATGATTGGGCGGGATCGACCCCCGCGGGCGGCGTGATCCGATCATCGGTGGCGGCCGGGCTGGGCCGCTCATGCGTCACCTGAGCATCCCAGGCGGCGATCACGGCGTCGTGCATCGCCGTCTGCAGGAGCGCATAGTTACGGTTCTGAAGCGGGCCGCCGACGCTGAACTCGGTGAAGAGCTCACTTGCCACGGTCGACCACGGGGCCATGGCCGATCCGCGACCCCACTTGGCGATCGCCGCGGCCATCTCGTCGGTCGGCTCGGCCTGAAAGCCGATCAGGTCCTCGATCTCATCGGCGCTCGGTGTACCGGGCTTGTCAGGCCGCAGCTCGTCGGGCGACTCCAGGAGCCAGGTACGCCAGGCGGACGGCGACGTCGACGGTGCTGACTGCGACAGCAGAGTGACTCCGCTCGCGTGCGACGGCGTGGCGGCGGCGGAAGCAGAACGCCCTGGGCTGAGCCCGATGACCGCGGCACCGGCGAGACTCGAACCGACAAGCGCGCGACGGGACAACCGGTTCTGTGCGACGGAGACCGACATGACCGTACCTCCTTCGGGCTGGACAGTTGACGCAAAGGGTCCTGCTTCTAGCATGGAGGAATCGGCGAATGCATGAATCGGGGGAACTACGCATTTTTCCATGCGCGGCTCGGCATGGCGACGTGAGTAGTTCTACGCAGACAAGCGAGTCAGCGGTGCGCGAGGTCAGGCCAGGCCATGCCGGACGGCGTAGGTCACGGCGGGGGTGCGGGAGCCGACGTCGAGCTTGGTCAGGATGTGGAGGACGTGGTTCTCAACGGTGCGCTCGCTGAGCGAGAGGGTCTCGGCAATGGCGCGGTTGGAGCGCCCCTCCACCAGCAACCGCGACATTTCACCCCAGGCCGGGTGAGCCCGCGGTAGGATGGAGGCAAACGGCCAGGCTGGCACATCCACCCCGGCGCTTCGGATCATGCGATGCGGACACGCCGGGTGATATGGCCGTTGCTCTCCCAGAACGTCGCCTTGCCGGCAAGCAGCGGGTCATCGGGTGCCGGCTGAACGTTGCCGTTCACGTCCGTCGCACGTGAGGTGACCGTGTGCTCGCCCGCGGCGGGCGTCTCCCAGTCAATGGTCCAGAAGACCCAGGCGTACTCACTGCCCTCGCCCTCGGTGAGCGTCGCGGGTTGCCAGGGGCCGTCATCGATCCGCACGTCCACCCCGGCAATCGGTGCCCCCCAAGCGGCACCCATCACGCTGTACTGGCCTTCCAACCTCATCACCTTCGCTGGCGCGGACTTGAGCCGGTCCCGCGTGACTGAGGTGAGCGTCCAGACGGTCTCCCCGTCGCGGGTCTCTTCGCGAATGGTGACGTAGTCGCGCGCCATGAAGTGGCCCTGGTAGCGGGCGTCGCGCACCTCGATGCGTGTCAGCCACTTCACGTTGGCCACACCGTACCAGCCCGGTGCGATCAGCCGCACTGGGTAGCCATGTTCGGGCGGCAGCGGCGCGCCGTTCATCTCGTAGGCGAGCAGATTGTCGGCCCCAAGTGCATCAGCCAGCGACATGCTGCGGGCGAACTGCTCGGTGATCGTGATCTCCTCGCGCCACGTCTGCTCCCCCGCGTCCGCGCCCCAGAAGACGACTTCGATCCCCTCATCCAGCACCCCCGCCTCCTCCAACAGCGGCGCCAGCGGCGCGCCGGCCCACATCGCGTTACCGACGCCCCCGGAGAAGAAGGGCCCTCCCGTGTTGCCGGAGCACTCGAGCGTGAACGTCACCTCGCGGCGCGCCCGCGCCTTGAGGTCGGCCAGCGTCAACGTCAGGGGCCGTGCGACCAGGCCACCGATCGCCAGGCCCCAGTCCGCCTCGCTCAGGGCGGGCTGGTCGAAGTGCTTGACAGCGAAGAACTGATCCGGTGGGGTGATCCAGGAATCAAGTTGCTCCCA
>Ga0136617_10005107_pt1 | contig 11732 bp, 15 predicted proteins | sample AntDrymUQ3222106_2_FD_129672 | JGI IMG/M metagenome (GOLD analysis project Ga0136617, IMG submission 129672) | Polar desert sand microbial communities from Dry Valleys, Antarctica - metaG UQ322 (21.06) | ecosystem: Environmental > Terrestrial > Soil > Desert | place: Antarctica: Dry Valley...
GTCACCAGCGGTGCGCTGCCCAGCGACGTGGCCCTGTCGAAGAACGTCACATTGCCCATGGGAGCCGCACCGCCACCCACCACAGGCTTGACAGAGGCCCGGAGGTAAACCGTCTGGCCCGCTGGTGGCGGATTGGTAGCCGACGTCGCCGTCGGGACGGTCTTGGTTTCGGCCAGGCCCAACCGCCTCGGCCGAGTGCACCCCGACCATCGCGGTCGCGACAACGATGGATCCGACGATGGCCCCGCGGCCAGCCTTGATCAGTCTCATGTGGACCCCCCACATAGTTGGAAAAGCGGATGTGCGCATGACCCCGTAGCGGCGGACCGTACTGCCATTCCCGCGTGCCACACACCGCGGTCTTCGAAAGACCCCGCCAAACTTCACCGACCCATCATTCACAGCAGGCGTACCGTCACTTGCTGTGAGCCGCAGGACGGCGGGACGGGCGTAGGACACCTGGCACGATGGAGCACAGCGGACTCGGGCACACTTGCTGCCATGACTTCACCGCACGCCACTGCCGACACAGAGCCGTCCATTGGCAGCCTGGTTTCCGCCGCCTCCCGCGACGTCTCCACCCTGATCCGCGCCGAGGTCGAGCTGGCCAAGGCAGAGGTCGTCAAGGAGGTGAAGACCGCCGCAAAGGGCGCGGCCATGTTCGTCGTTGCCGCGATCTTCGGCTTCTTCCTCCTCGTGATGCTCCTCCTCGCCTTCGCCGAGGGCCTCATCGCGCTCGGGCTGGACCGGTGGGCCGGTTACCTCGTCGTTGCCGGGGTGCTCCTCCTCACCGCGGCCATCCTCGTCCTGGTCGGGATGCGCGCCATCAAGAAGCTCAAGGCTCCTGAGCGCACCATCGAGACCACGAAGGACACCCTCGCCTGGGCCAAGCACCCCACGAAGCAGCCCGTGACCGTGGACTCTGACGGTCACCGCACCGCCAAGACCGGCTCCTGAGCATCCCCGCCGCCGGCTGACTGTCGCCTGTGTCACGCTGAGTGTCATGCCTCCGGTGCCAGACGACTCGGTCGTGGCGATAGACGGCCCCTGGCGGCATCGCACCGTCAGCGCCAACGGCGCCCGCTTTCACGTCGCTGAAGCCGGCGACGGTCCTCTGGTCCTGCTGCTCCACGGTTTCCCGCAGTTCTGGTGGTCGTGGCGGCACCAACTCGCGGGGGTGGCTGACGCCGGCTTCCGGGTAGTTGCCGCCGACCTTCGCGGCTACGGCGCCAGTGACAAGCCACCCCGCGGGTACGACGCGTACACCCTGTCGGCAGACGTGGCCGGGATGATCCGGGCGCTAGGCGAACGCGGCGCTGTCGTCGTGGGCCACGACTGGGGCGGGTTGCTGGCCTGGTCGGTCGCCGCCATGCACCCACGGGTGGTGCGCCGGCTTGTGGTTCTGAGCATGCCGCACCCGCTGCGCCTGCGAGCGGCGTTGCTCACCGATCCACGCGGGCAGCTGAAGTCCGGCGGCTTTCTGTTCGCCTTCCAAGCTCCCCGCCTCCCGGAGTCGACGATCCTCGCCGAGGATGGGGCGTACGTGGAGCGCCTGCTGCGACGCTGGTCGGCGCCGCGGTGGGCCGCCACGACCGACTTCGCCGAGGCCGCCCAGCGCTACCGCGAGGCGATCCAGATCCCAGCGGCTGCTCACTGCGCCCTGGAGTACTACCGCTGGATGGGCCGCTCGATCATCCGGCCGAGCGGATGGCGCTTCGCCAAACTGCTGCAAGGCCCCATCGTCGCGCCCACGCTGCACCTGCACGGAGCGCTCGACCCCTGCCTGCTGCCGCGCACGGCACAGGGTTCAGGGCGGTACGTCTCGGCGACGTACGAGTGGCACCTCGTCCCGGGTGCCGGGCACTTCCTGCCCGAGGAGGCGCCCGATTTCGTGACTGGTGAGCTGATCCGCTGGGCCAAGGGCCTGTGACCGACAGCCCGCGCGACCGCAATGAAGCGGGCCGGCCTCGACAGGCCCGTCCTCGCGATGCACTCGGCCGTCCCCTGCCGTACGGCTCACCAGGTGAGCCACCAGTGCCCGAACACGCGCTGCCCCCAGAGGAGACGGTCAGCGTCGCGCGGGAGCTCGTCGAGGCTGGGCGGCCATTCGCCGCACACGAGGTGCTGGAGGCGCGCTGGAAAGCAGGGCCGGCGGCCGAGACAGACCTGTGGCAAGGGCTGGCCCAACTCGCGGTCGGCCTGACCCACAAGGCGCGGGGCAACGACATCGGCGCCAAGCGCCTGATCGAGCGTGGCAGCGACCGACTCCGGTCCTATATGGACACTGGCAGCCCTACATACAACTTGGACATTGCGGCCGTCCTGCAGTGCGTCAACCGCCAGGACTAGCCGCCATCTCGCTCCGCGCCTCGCTCCGCTCGATGCTCATTCGACTAATCGCAGCTTTGGGTGGCGACCCGCGCTGTGGCATTGGCGCCCGCTCGCGCGTCGGCTGAGACCTCGGCCGTGGTGAGCGCGAAGCCAGTGTCTGGATCATCAGCCGCGGCGGCGAAGATCACGCCGATCACGGCCCCGTTGCGCGACAGCAACGGTCCACCGGAGTTTCCGCTGCGCACCTGCGCACGCAGCGCGTACACCTGCCGGGTCACCGTCTGGTTGTTGTAGATGTCCGGGCCGCGTACCCGCTGTTCGCCCCGCACTCTGGCCGGGCCGACGTGGAAGGGCCCGTTGAGCGGGAAGCCGGCCACCACGGCCGAGGAGCCGGGCCCGACCGGGCCGGCGAAGCGCAGCGGTGTGCGGTTCAGTCCCGGCACGTAGACGACCGCGATGTCGCGGCGCGGATTGTAGAGCACGACACGTCCGGTGTGCCGCTCGTTGCCGGCCACCACCTCAAGCTCTCTGACACCGGCGACCACGTGGGCATTGGTCATCACGTGGTCGGGTGAGAACACGAATCCACTCCCCTCAAGCCGACGCGAGCAACTCGGGGCGGTGCCAAGGAGCTTCACGATGGATGGCCGCGCCGAGCGCACCGCCGGCGTCGCGAGAATTGCCGGATCCGGTGCCGGGATCGGCGCCACCCGAGTGGGCTGCAGGGGGCCGAAGACGTCGGGGAAGTCACCCCGGTCAAGCAGCTCACGGAAGGACTCGTACGCCCCGCGTACCTGGTCCGGGATCGCGGCATCGACCGACTTGATCACTGCCGAGCGGCGCACCTGCGAGGCAAGGTAGGGATAGCTCGACGAGGCCAGCGGAGTCGCCACTAGCCAGGCGACGAGCAGCACCGCCAGGGCCGATATCACGGCACCGCCGGCATGGTCGACCGCTCGCAGGCTGCGCCAGCGCAGCTGTCGGCGCAGCACGTGCCCGATGATCACCGCGACGATCTGCCCGAGCGTCGCCACAGCGAGCACGATGAAGATCCCGGCGGCCGGCGCCACGGTGTCACTCGCAACCCTGGTGGCGATCGGCGCCGCTATCTGGGTGCCGACGAAGCCACCCCCGAAGAATCCGACGAACGACAGCGCGCCAACCACCAGCCCCTGCCGATACCCACTCGCAGCGAACAGGATGGTGGCGATAAGAAGCACGATGTCGAGGGCACTGCCTTGCATGGCGGCCTTTCTTCCGCAGGCGTCTACCTAATCAGACGACGGTGGGACCCATCATGGGTTGGCGGGTGTGAAGGCAGCGTTCGAGGCGCGGAGCGAGCTGACAACCGGACAAACTAGGCAGTCGCGTCGCGGGGAGCATCCGCTGGCAGAGTCCGGGCCGCAAGCTCGATGGCCTCGGCTGGCAGGTCGGCTATCCGGTCAGGGTCCCAGGGCCGCTCCCAGCCGCCGAGTGCGACAACCTGGTCGACCAGGGCCCCGGTGAATCCCCACACGAGCATTCCTCGTACGTCGAACGCCGGCCCGATGTAGCCGCTGGGATGGCGCACCCGCATCCGGTTGTCCGGCTCTGCCAGCTCAGCCAGCGGCACGCGGACCACCGTATCCACCTCGGCCGGATCCACCGCGGTCACCGGATGCGGGCTGTGCCACCAGGCCAGGACCGGGGTGACGACGAAGCCTGACGGCGGCAGCCACAAGGCGGGGAGCTGAGCCAGGATCCGTACTGACGCAGGGTCCAGCCCGACTTCCTCCGCCGCCTCCCGCAACGCGGTGCCGACCGCACCCTCGTCGCCCGGATCGCTCGCCCCGCCGGGGAACGCTGGCTGGCCGGCATGGCTGCGCATGGTTGTCGCCCGCTCGATCAAGACGAGGTCAGGCCCATCAGGACCCTCGCCAAGCAAGATCAGGATCGCGGATGCCCGGCCACCCGTATCCGGTGGCCGGAAGCGGGAGTACCGCTCGGGGCGTACTTCCTCGATCGCCGTGGCCAGCTGCCGCAGCCAGTCCGGGATGTCGGCGGTCACGACACGACACCTAGATGGGCACGCAGCAAAGTTCGCAGCTCGGTGGCATCCGCGACCGCACCGAACTTGATGTGCGCGATGCTGCCGTCAGCACGCAGGAAGACCGTTGCCGGCAGTCCTACCAGCCCGAGGTGTTTCTGTACCTTCCGCTGCGGGTCGTAGACGCTCGGGAAATGCACGCCAGCGTCGATGAGCGTCTGAAACGCGGCATCCTGGCGATCTGCGGTGTCGACCCCAAGGAACAAGACCCGGTCGGCAGTCTCCCTATCGACCGCCGCAAACATGGGCAGTTCCTTAGCGCACGGCCCGCACCATGATGCCCACAGGTTGAGCACAGCCGGGTGGCCTAGTTCAGTCAGCAGGACCGGCTCCCCACTCCCGAGGCAGGGCATGGTCAGGGGCACCACCCCCGTGCCCGCCTTGAAAGTCGGCGTGGACTTTGGGGTCACCGGGCAGTGGCGGAGGCTCGCCTTCGCCACGAGCCCCGGGCTGGCGGCGGTCGTCGCGACAGCGCCCTCCCGATCCGCCTGCGGCCCTGAGCTGGACCCACAGGCGGCCAGCATTGACAACAGGACGAATACCGCGGTTGCGCCCGCGAGCGATCCCGGCCGCCTCACGGAGCCGCCTCCACCTCGGCCGGCGCCTTCACCAGCTTGGCGGCGAGCTCCGGCTCGGTCGGGCCCTGTCCGTACGAAGGACACCATCGCGCGATCGAGCAGGCGCCACAGGCCGGCCGACGCGAGTGGCAGACTCGCCGGCCGTGCCAGATCAGCCGGTGGGAGAGGTCGGTCCACTCGCGCTTGGGGACGAGATCGCCGACAGCGCGCTCGACCTTGACCGGATCGGTCTCCTCGGTCCACCCGAACCGGCGCGCGAGCCGGCCGAAGTGGGTGTCGACAGTGATGCCCGGGATCCCGAAGGCATTGCCGAGAATCACGTTCGCGGTCTTGCGGCCGATGCCAGGCAGGATGACCAACTCGTCAAGTGTGCGCGGCACCTCGCCGTCGAAGCGCTCCACCAGGGCCTGACCGAGCTTGATCAGCGACGACGTCTTGTTTCGGTAGAAGCCGGTGGGCCGGATCAGCTCTTCCATCCCGGCGCGATCGGCAGCGGCGTAGTCGGCAGCCGTTGGATAGCGGCGAAAAAGGGTGGGTGTGACCTGATTGACCCCGACATCGGTGGTCTGTGCCGACAGGATCGTGGCAACCGCAAGCTCCAATGGTGTGCTGAAATCCAGCTCGCAATGGGCGTCGGGATAGGTGACAGCGAGCTCGCGATTGATCCTGCGGGCCCGGCGGGTTCGCGCCAGAGGTGTCTCGTCCACCGATTTCACGCCGTCAGCGTACGGCTGGCCATCAACTCGCTCCGCTCGATGCTCACTCGCCCAGCCACCAACTCGCTCCGCGCCTCGCTCCGCTCGATGCTCACTCGCCCAGCCACCAACTCGCTCCGCGCCTCGCTCCGCTCGATGCTCACTCGCCGATCCCCCCTAGACTCCGGAACGACAAGCACGGGAGGGGTGGGGGCATGGACGAGGTACTCGTCCGGGCAGGTCTTTTCCAGGGCGTGGAGCCTGAGGCCACCGCAGCGCTGATCTCCGCGATGGACTACCTCGATCTCGCGCGCGGTGACATCGTTTTTGCCGAGGGCGAGCAGGGCGACTCGCTCTACATTGTGCTGACCGGCAAGGTGAAGATCGCCCGCCATGCGCCCGACGGCCGCGAGAACATGCTGGCCATCATGGGTCCGTCAGACATGTTCGGGGAGCTGTCCATCTTCGATCCCGGACCACGGACCGCCACGGCGATCGCGGTCACCGACGCCCGCCTGGCCCGGCTGAGCCACTCGGCATTGCGTCCCTGGACCTCCGAGCGTCCAAAGATCGCCGAGCAACTGCTCCGCGTACTTGCCCGTCGCTTACGGCGGACCAACGACGCGCTGTCCGACATGATCTTCACCGACGTCCCGGGCCGGGTCGCCAAGAACCTGCTGCAGATGGCGAACAGATTTGGCACCCGCGAGCCCGACGGCTCCCTCCGGGTGACCCACGATCTCACTCAGGAGGAGCTCGCCCAACTCGTCGGTGCGTCTCGGGAGACGGTCAACAAGGCGCTCGCCGACTTCGCCACCCGCGGCTGGATTCGGCTGGAGGGCAAGTCGGTCGTCATCCTCGACGACCAGCGCCTCGCCCGCCGTGCCCGCTAGGAGCCCGGCCATGCCCGCAGAGGGTCCGGTCGATCCGGAGGGTGTGCCTGCCGCCCTCGGCGGTTACGCGCACGGTTTCGTGGTCCCGCCCGGAGCCGGGTTGTTGTTCATCAGCGGGCAGATCCCCGTAGATATTGACGGCGAGACGCCGGTGGGCTTCGACGCGCAGTGCCGGCAGGTCTGGCGCAACGTTCTGCACGGCCTCAGCGCGGCTGGGCTCGGCATCGAGCACCTAGTGAAGGTCACGACCTTCCTCAGCAGCCGCGACCACGCCGCGATCAACGGCCAGGTACGCCGCGAGGTGCTGGGCACCCATCGCCCCGCCCTCACGGTGGTGATCGCCGAGATCTTCGACCCGGACTGGCTACTGGAAGTCGAAGCCGTGGCTCAGGTTCCACCTAACCGCGACGATCCATCCACGCCGTAGCCGGGCGATCGCCCTCCTCGACCCGTGATCCAGGGAAACACGCATACCAATCTCGGTACGTGCGTCTCCCTGGATCACCGGAAGGGGGAGTCGGGCTACTCATCGAGGTAGGCCAGCTGGGCGCGTACGGACAGCTCTGCGGCCGGCCAGAGTGACGGGTCGACGTCGGCGTACACCCGCCGGACGATCTCCCGCGCCGTCTGATCACCCGCTGCCCGCGCCGCGCGCACCTGGTCAAGCCGCTGCGCCCGGTGCTCGAGATAGCCGGTAGCCGCTGCCGCCGCTGATGGCAGGACCGGCCCGTGCCCCGGGAGCACCGCAATGTCACCCAGCTGCCGAAGCCGGTCCACAGAGGACAGGTACGACCGCAAGTCACCGTCGGGATGTGCCACCACGGTGCTGCCCCGCCCCAGGATCGTGTCGCCCGTGAGCACCGCCGGCTCATCGCCATCGGCGCCGACCACAAAGGACACCGAGTCGCTGGTGTGGCCAGGCGTGTGCAGCACGCGTACTCCCCCGACGACCGCACCGTCATCGGCAAAGTCGTCGCGATCGAACACCTGCGCCCCCGTCAACTCCGCGAACCACTGCGCGCCCTCGGCGTGGTCGGGGTGGCGGTGGGTCAGCAGCACCAGCGCGACGGGGCCAACCGATGCCACAGCACGCAAATGCGTCTCGTCGAGCGGCCCGGGGTCAACCACGACGACGCCGCCCGGGAGGCCCACCACCAGGCCGTCGATAAGCCAGGTGTTGGTGCCCTCCAAGGTCATCGGGCTCGGATTGTCAGCGCGAATCACCCGTGCCCACGAGGGCAGCTCCGGTGAGGTCACTGGTCATAGCCTTCTCCACCCGGCAACAGGATGCGCACCGGGCCGCCGTCAGCAATGATCTGAGGCAAGATCGGCGTGATGGTGCGCTCATCTGCTGCAGCCAGTACGGCAGCGACGGTGTCGTACCGCGCCACGTCGGCCAAGGTCACCGCCGTCGGCGGCAGCATCGGCAGGTCACCCCGCGCGTGGGCTGCGAGGGCATCGCCGGGCCGGGTCCAGTGGACCTTGTCGGCCTCGCCCCCGACATGGCGCGTCGACTGCCCGAGCGGCAGTGCCGCAACGAAGAACCGGGTGTCGTAGCGCCGAGGCTCTGACTCCGGCGTGATCCAGTGCGCCCACGGCCGCAGCAGGTCGGCGCACACCAGCATCCCGCGACGAGCCAGCAACTGCGAGAGGCTCTGCTCCCCAGCCTCGAGCAAGCGTCGCTCGGACTCCCACTCAGGGCCCGAGACGTCGGCTATCACCTGTCCAGGCGCCGGTCCGGCCAGCAGCACGCCGGACTCCTCGAACGTCTCTCGTACGGCCGCGCACACCAGCGCGCGCACCAACGGCTCGTCGGCGCTGAGCCGCCCAACCCACTCCTCGGGCACCGGGCCGGACCACGGGGCCTCGCCGGCCAGGTCGGCCGCATCAACAGAGCCACCGGGAAACACCGTCATGCCACCGGCGAAGGCCATGCCGGGCACTCGGCGCAGCAGGTACGCCTCAGGCCCGCCCGGCCGATCACGCAGCAAGACCACCGTCGCGGCCGATCGCGCCGACGCGGCGTCACGCATGTGCGCAGGCAGTCATCACACCTCGACGACGAGCTCCACCTCGACGGGCGCGCCAAGCGGAAGCTCGTACACCCCCACTGCGCTGCGGGCATGTCGGCCAGACTCGCCAAACACGGCGCCAAGCAATTCCGAAGCACCGTTGATGACGCCTGGCTGGCCGGTGAATCCCTCGGCCGAGGCGACGAATCCGACCACCTTGACCACCCGTTTGACCGCGTCGAGCCCGACCAGGGCATCGATAGCGGCCAGCGCGTTCAGCGCGCAGACACGCGCTAGCTCCTTGCCCTGTTCGGCCGTGACCTCGGCGCCAACTTTGCCGCTCCGGGCGAGCGTGCCCTCGATCATCGGCACCTGCCCTGAGGTGTAGACAAGATTTCCGGTACGGACCGCGGGCACGTACGCGGCCACCGGCGGGACCACACCGGGCAGGGTGAGCCCTAACTCAGCGAGGCGCTCAGTCGGGCTGCTCATGACCCGCCGGGCTTGGCGCGCTTCAAATAGGCGACGAGCTGCTCGCCGTTCGGGCCGGGAATCACGGTGACCAGCTCCCACCCGTCCTGGCCCCACGTGTCGAGGATCTGCTTTGTCGCGTGCGTGATCAGCGGCACGGTCGCGTACTCCCAAGTCTGCATGCCGGAAACCCTAACGCGCCCGACCCCGCGCCCGCCTCAGCAGGCGCGGGTCAACGTGTCATGAGGATCGTGCGTCATGGCCTCCACTTTTTTCATGACGGGTCAGTGGCCTAGCGGTGGCGTGGGGCGGGCACGAGGCGCGCTCTACCCTCGACCTCGTGCCGACCCCCCGCCCGACGTGGCCTGACGCGCGCCTGCACGTCGTCACCGGCAAGGGCGGCACCGGCAAGACCACGGTGGCCGCGGCGCTGGCGCTGGCCCTGGCTACTGGGGGCCGGCGCAGCCTGCTCGTCGAGGTCGAGGGACGGCAGGGCATCGCTCAACTCTTCGACACCCCTCCCCTGCCGTACGAGGAGCGCCGCATCGCCATCGCACCTGAGGGTGGTGAGGTGTACGCGCTGGCCATCGATCCCGAGGAGGCTCTGCTGGAGTACCTCGAGATGTTCTACAACCTGCGCCGGGCCGGCTCGGCGCTGCGCCGCCTCGGCGCCATCGACTTCGCGACGACGATCGCGCCGGGGATGCGCGATGTCCTGCTGACCGGCAAGGTCAAGGAGGCCACGACCCGCACCGAGGATGGGCAGCGGGTATACGACGCCGTGGTGCTCGACGGGCCACCGACCGGCCGGATCACGCCCTTCCTCAACGTCACGGCTGAGGTCGCCGGCCTGACGAAGGTCGGCCCGATCAAGTCGCAGAGCGACAAGGTCATCGCCTTGCTGCGCTCAGCGCAGACCGCCATCCACGTCGTCACCATCCTCGAGGAAATGCCGGTGCAGGAGACCATCGACACGGCGGCCGAGCTGAGAGCGACCGCTCTGCCGATGGGTGCGGTGATCGTCAATATGACCCGCGAGTCGCTGCTGCCGGCCGGCAAGATCGACCGCGACAAGGTCGCCGCTGGGCTGAAAGCGTCCCGGCTCCCCGATGATCCGACTGTCCTCGACACCCTCCTGCGTGAGGCCGCCGACCATCAAGAACGCGAACGCCTCCAGCGCCGTGAACGCAAGCAACTCCACGCTCTCGGCCAACCGCTGATCGAGCTGCCGTTCATCACTCATGGGGTCGACCTCGGCACGCTGCACGAGTTATCCGGGGCACTGCACGAGCAGGGGGTCATGGCACCGTGACGACGTCAATACTCGACATCGACGCACTGCTGACCGATCCGGACACCCGCATCATCGTCTGTTGCGGCAGCGGGGGGGTCGGCAAGACCACGACCGCTGCCGCCATCGCCCTGCGAGCAGCCGAGCAGGGACGCCAGACCGTCGTGCTCACCATCGACCCCGCGCGCCGACTGGCTCAAGCGCTTGGCCTGTCCGCTTTGGACAACACACCCCGGCGCGTGGGCTCTCTCGGCCGAAAGGAAGGCGGCGAGCTCCACGCGATGATGCTGGACATGAAGCGCACCTTCGACGAGGTCGTGCTCACCCACACCACCGCCGAGAAGGCCGAGCAGATCTTCGCCAATCCCTTCTACCAAGCGATGTCGACATCATTCGCCGGCACTCAGGAGTACATGGCGATGGAGAAGCTCGGCCAGCTGGTCGCCACTCAGAGCTGGGACATCATCGTCGTGGACACGCCACCGAGCCGATCCGCGCTGGACTTCCTCGACGCACCCCAGCGGCTCACCCGGTTTCTCGACGGCCGGATGATCCGGATTCTGCTCGCGCCGGCCAAGGCCAGCGGTCGCGCGTACTTCAAGGTTGTTGGAGCCAGCTTCGCGATGTTCAGCCGGGTCGTCACCAAGGTTCTCGGCACGGCGCTGCTACACGACCTGTCGGCATTCGTCGGCGCATTGGACACGATGTTCGGCGGATTCCGGGAGCGAGCCCAGGCGACCTACGACTTGTTGAAGCGGCCAGGCACCGCCTTTCTCGTGGTCAGCGCCCCCGAGCCCGACGCCTTGCGCGAGGCGTCGTACTTCGTGAGTCGCCTGGACTCCGATGGCATGCCGCTCGCCGGGCTGGTCCTCAACCGCATGCACTCGACCGCCGCGGCCTCGTTGACGGCCGAACGCAGCCTGGCAGCGGCCGAGACGCTCGAGGAAACTGGATCAACGCTCGCCGCCGGCGTGCTGCGGGTTCATGCCGAGCGGATCCAGCTCGCCGGACGAGAGCAGCGGCTGCGCGCGCGCTTCACGTCGGCGCACCCACAGGTGGCCGTAGCCGAGATTCCGGCACAGGCGAGCGATGTACACGACCTGGCGGGATTGCGCCGAGTGGGCAACGACCTAGCTGCAAACGCTGCCGCCAACACGGCCGCACAGGTATAAGGCCCCGGGGGACTTGGTCTCCGAGGCCCTACACGTATGTGGGTTGGTCGAGTGAGCATCGAGCGAAGCGAGGCGCGGAGCGAGATGACAGTTGGTCGAGTGAGCATCGAAGCGAAGCGAGGCGCGAGATGACGGTCAGCGAGCGTCCTAACCGGCGACCGGGAACGCTTCCTGCTGATCGTGCTGGCGTCGGGCCGCGTCGA
>Ga0136617_10005108_pt1 | contig 11730 bp, 11 predicted proteins | sample AntDrymUQ3222106_2_FD_129672 | JGI IMG/M metagenome (GOLD analysis project Ga0136617, IMG submission 129672) | Polar desert sand microbial communities from Dry Valleys, Antarctica - metaG UQ322 (21.06) | ecosystem: Environmental > Terrestrial > Soil > Desert | place: Antarctica: Dry Valley...
CAGGGTCTCCGGGTCGGCCTCGCTGACACCGTCGACGACGTTCTCGAGCACCGCCTGCAGCGCGCCGATCGGCGTGCGCAGCTCGTGCGAGACGTTCGCGACGAGGTCGCGGCGCAGGCGGTCGGTCTCCGCGAGCTCGGCCGTCATGCGGTTGAACGCGCGCGCGAGCTCGCCGACCTCGTCGTTGGAGGTCACCGCAACCTGGCGGCCGTGCTCGCCGCGCGCCATCGCGCTCGCGACGGCGGCCATCTCGCGCAGCGGCGCGGTCGTGCCGCGCGCGAGTAGCTGCACGCAGGCGAGCGCGAGCGCGATCCCCGCCGCCGCGCCCACGATCGACGGCAGCCCGAGCCAGCGCACGCCGACGATCGTCGCGACCGCCGTGATCCAGACCGCCGCGACGATGACGATGCCGAGCTTGAGCTTCAGCGAGGACAGCGACTGCAGCGGTCTCATCGGTCCGCGTTCCCGGGCGTGCCGGGCGTGCCGGGCGTGCCGGGCGTGCCGAAGGCGTAGCCGATCCCCTGGACGGTGCGCAGGACGTCGGCGCCGAGCTTGCGCCGCAGCGCGGCGACGTGCGAGTCGACCGTGCGCTCGCCGGCGCTGCCGTCGGCGTAGCCCCAGACCTCCTCGAGCAGCTGCTCGCGGCTGAAGACGACGCCGGGCCGCAGCGCGAGCCGGTGCAGGAGGTGAAACTCGGTCGGCGTGAGGTGCACGAGCCGGCCGTCGCGGCGGACCTCGCGGCGCTCGGGATCGATCGTGATCGGCCCCGCGGCGATCGGCTGCGTGGACGGCTCGGCGGCGCGCTGCGCGCGACGCAGGAGCGCCCGTACGCGGGCGACGAACTCGCGCTGGCTGAACGGCTTGGTCATGTAGTCGTCGGCGCCGATGCCGAGGCCGACGAGCAGGTCGGTCTCGCCGTCGAGCGCCGTCAGCATCAGGACCGGGACGGCCCGGTCGCGCTGTATGCGCCGGCAGACCTCATGGCCGTCGAGACCCGGCAGCATGACGTCGAGCACGACGAGATCGGGTGCGATCCGCTCGCACAGCTCGACCCCGCGCAGGCCGTCGTGCGCCACCTTGACGGCGAATCCCTCGGCGCGCAGCCGCGCCGCTAGCGCGTCGGCGATCGCGACCTCGTCCTCCACGATGACGATCGTCGTGCTCGGCGCGCCCTCCACGAGGCGCATGCTAGGCCGCGCCGGTGCGGGCGCGGTGGGGGCTTTGTGGAGATGCTGTGGAGTGCCCGCACCGCGGGCGCGGCGCGGATCTTGTGGAGGTGATGTGGAGTGTGCCCGGACCGCGGGCGCGGACGTGAAACCAGAGGATGTGTGATCGAGCTCACCGATGCGCCGCCTTTTCGGTCCATTCAGCGACGGCCCGGGGGGCAGCCGTACCACGTTCCACGAGGCAACCCCCTCACCGGGGTGGGACGGCGCGGCGAAGATCGTCGCCACCCGTCTACTCCTGGAGGTAGGGCAATGTCTTCCAGCCGCCGTACTCACACCACCGGCGCTCGCGCCGGTGGCCATCTCAGGCGTGGCCGAGCGCTCCTGGCAGCTGCCGTGCCGGTCGCGCTGCTCGCCGGCCTGTTCGCGGCGCCTGCGCCGGCGCATCACGCCCCGGTCGGTGAGGCAACATTTCCAGGCAGCAACTTCCGCTGCTCATCCGGGCAGAAGACCTACCTGCGCGCCGCCTGGCAGGAGGCCTACGCCTACACCAAGCGTGCGGAGCAGCTCGTCGACTACATCGCTGCGCAACCGACCGACGACGAGCGCCGCCGGCTGTGGGAGCAGGACTTCCGCGGCTACGGCGACCCGAGCGGCTGGCAGCGGACCGCGTCGCCGCAGCGCTACTTCGGCGCCTACGACCGTGCTCGCCTCCAGCGCGTCCAGCGGGCGCTCGGCGTCGCACGCAGCCGCTATGAGGGCAAGACGATGTACGTCATCACGTGCAGCACGATCTGTGCGAAGGAGAAGACGACCTCCGCTCACCACGCGGTGCGCGGCAGGATCGTCACGTGCTCGGTGTTCTGGTCACGGGCCACGCAGAAGGGCGAGACGTACGCCGACCGCCTGGCTCGCAGCGCCTTCACGCTGACGCACGAGACGTTGCACCACGTCTCCGTCAAGGTCGGCGACATCTGGGCGCCTGTCGGCGACTACCACGGCGACGGGGTCGGCGGGCAGACCGATCAGAAGTACTACGGCATCGCGAACGTCACCGAGCTCGCGCGCGAGAAGACCAACTGGGCCGTCCGCAACAACGACTCCTACGCGTTCTTCGCACAGGCGGCCAACCGGGCCCCGGAGGAGTCCGCCACGGGCGTGTACGCCGACAAGGAAGGCACCGGCACCGGCGGGATCTTCCGCGATCTGACGTGGGCGCAGCTCAACGCCAAGAAGGCGGAGCTCGCTGCGAGCGGTCAGTACCTGGCGGACGTCGAGACCTACGTCCGCGGCGGCCAGCGCCTGTACGCCGCGCTGTGGCGCATCGGCGCCGGCGACGGGCTTCTGACGCGGGCCGACGAGGCGCCGTTCCGGGCCCAGCAGCAGGCAATCAACCGCGAGCAGGATCTCATCGACGTCGAGATCTACCGCGACAACGGCAAGTGGACGTACGTGGGCGTCTTTCGCACACGGGCGCCGGACGCCAAGGGCGTCGGCGCGCTGCAGGTCGACCTGAGCTGGCAGACCGTGTTCGACAGGCAGGGCGAGTACGCGAAGCTCGGCGCCTACCTCGCAGACGTCGAGACGTACGTCGAGGGCGGCACGCGCAAGTACCTCGGCCTCTGGCGCGTCGGAGCGGGAGCAGGCGCCCTCGCGCACACGCCCGACGCGACGCTGTTCCAGAAGATCCTCGATGACCGCCGCGGCAGCCAGCAGCTCATCGACGTCGAGCGCTACAGCGAGGGTGGCAGGATCTGGCAGATCGGCGTCTGGCGCCACGCCGCGGCCGGGCGCGGGTACGCCCGCGAGCCGTGGAACGCGCTCGTCAGCCGCATGCTGGGGACGGCGGCAAGCCGCACGCTGATCGACATCGAGGAGGACTCGACGGTGCCGATGGAGTACTGAGGCAGGCGCCGCCACCACACGGTCCGGCGGGCGCGCGACCCCATGCGCGCGCCCGCTGTCGCCGTATCGCCGCGGGGACGCGCACCCGGCCCCATCTACGCTGCGACGATGCTGCGCGCCGGGCCCACCGCCACGCTGCACCGGCTGCCGCCGCAGGCACTGTTCGTCCTCGGCGCGATCTCGCAGTACGTCGGCGCGGCGCTCGCCGTGCTGCTGTTCGCCTCGGTCCCCGCGGCCGGGGTCGCGTGGCTGCGCGTCGTCGCGGCCGCGGCGGTGCTCGTCGCGTGGCGGCGGCCGTGGCGCACCTGCTGGACACGTGAGCGGCTCGCGCTCGTCGCCGCCTTCGGAACGGCGCTCGCGCTCATGAACCTCACGTTCTATCTCGCGATCGACCGGCTCCCGCTCGGCACGGCGGTCGCGATCGAGTTCTGCGGCCCGATCGCGGTCGCCGCGCTGGGCTCGCGGACGCCGCGCGACCTCACCGCGCTCGCGCTCGCGCTCGCCGGCGTGCTCGCGCTCGCCGACGTGCACATCGCGGGCAGCCCGCTGGGCTTCGCGCTCGCGGCGGGGGCGGGCGTGTTCTGGGCCGCGTACATCGTGCTCGGCCACCGCATCGCCGCCGATTCGCTGATCCGCCCGCAGGACGGCCTGGCGCTCGCGATGGCGATCGGCGCGGCCGGGCTGGCGCCCGTGCTCGTGGCCAGTGCGGTGCCCGCGCTCGTGAGCCCCCCGCTGCTGGCGGCGTGCCTGGCGGTCGGCGTCGCATCGAGCGTCGTGCCCTACGGGCTCGAGCAGATCGCGATGCGGCGGCTGCCGCGGGCGCGCTTCGCGCTCCTGCTCGCGCTGCTGCCCGCGACCGCCGCGATCATCGGCGCGATCGTCCTCGGACAGGTTCCGGGACTCGTCGAGGCGGGCGGGATCGCCCTCGTCGTCGTGGCGGCATCGCTGCGGACGCATGCCGACCTCTGATACGCACGCGATTCTCACAACTTCCGGCGCCCCTGACGGTTACAGTTCAGCGCGACGACCGCATGGAGGCCGGAGCGCTCAGAGCACCCGCCGCAATCAACCGGATCTCGGTCACGGCGCCTCTGCTGCGCCTGCGATCCGACGAGCAGCTCGTGGCGCTCTTCCGCGCGGGCAACGACGCGGCCTTCAGCGTCATCCACGATCGCTACCGCCAGCGCCTCTTCGCGTACGCCCGCCAGATGCTCGGCGGCTCGCGCCAGGACGCCGAGGATGCGCTGCAGGACGTCTTCCTGCGGGCCTATTCCTCGCTGCGCGGCAGCGACCGCCCGCTGTCGCTGCGCGCCTGGCTGTACCGCGTCGCGCACAACCGCTGCATCGACCACCTGCGCAAGCCGGACCCGCCGGCGATCGACCTCTTCGAGACGTCGCGCAAGCCACTGCATGACCCGATCGTCGAGTCCGAGCGCCGCGAGGACCTGCGCCGGCTGATCGAGGACGTGCGCCGGCTGCCCGAGCAGCAGCGCTCGGCGCTGCTCATGCGCGAGATGGACGGGATGAGCTACGCCGAGCTGGGCGAGGCGCTCGGGGTTTCCCTGCAGGCCGTGAAGTCGCTGCTCGTGCGCGCCCGGATCGGGCTCGTCGAGGCCGTCGAGGCCCGCGACACCGCGTGCGCCGAGATCCGCCGCGATCTGGCCGGCTCCTTCGATCGTGGCGTGCGCGCCAGCGGCCGCTCGCGCAAGCACCTGCGCGACTGCGCCGGCTGCGCCGAGTACCGCGCCCAGCTGCGCGGCGTGCGCGAGGCCCTGACGGCGATGTCGCCCGGCGGTCCAGGACCGCTCACCGCGGCGCTCAAGCTGCTCGGCCTGGGCAGCGCGGCCGGCGGCGGCGCGGCGAGCAGCGGCGCGGCCGCGGGCGGTGGCGCGATCGTCGTCGCCGGCGGCGGGACAGCGGCCAAGGTCACGGCGGTCGTCTGCTGCGCCGCACTCGCCGCGGGCGGCGCCGCGGAGGTGACGCATCAGCTCAAGGAGCCCGTGCGCGGGAGCGCCGCCGCGGGTCCGCGCGGGCAGGCAACGCCGGCCCCGATCGTCCCCCGTCGCAATGACAGCCCTGCGACCGCCGCGACCGCCGCCGGCACGTCGCGATCGAGCGCTGCGCAGCACGGCGCGAAGGGCGGGGCGTCCGTCTCGACGAACATCCGCCGCAGCACGGCATCGCCGACGCGCGTCGCCGAGGCGCCGGGTTCGGCGACGCCGACGGCCGGAGCAGCCGACGAGGTGACCGGTGGAGCGGCCGCGCCTGACGAGGACGAGGGCTTCGGCCACGGCGTCGACGGGCTGACGCCGAGCAGGGAACTGCCACCCGGCGGCTCCGGAGCGCCCGCCGAGCCACCGGCGAACAGCGGCTCTTCGGGGCCGGCCGACGAGCCCGCCGCCGCCCCCGCAGCAGCGGCTCCGAGGGTCGAGCCCGCGCCGTAGGCGTTCAAGTAGCGTCGTCCGGATCGACCGCTACCTGGCCACCCTCGACCACGAGACGTTGCTCGTACGCCGCGGCCGGCGCTCGGGCTGCTTCACGATCGTCGCCGTGCACTCCACGGCGCGCGGCCCCGCGCTCGGCGGCTGTCGCATGTGGCACTACGACGACGCGCGCGCGGCCGTGCGCGACGCGCTGCGGCTCTCGCAGGCGATGACGTTCAAGTCCGCCGTCGCGGGGCTGCCGCTCGGCGGCGGCAAGGGCGTGATCATGGCCCGCGACCCGGCCTCCCCCGCCCCACACGGCCGCCGCGCCGACGCGCTGCGCGACTTCGGCGACACGGTCGCGGAGCTCGGCGGCAGCTACATCACCGCCGAGGATGTCGGCACGTCGGCGCGCGACATGCAGCTGATCTCCTCGACGACGAGCCACGTGACGGGCCTCTCGCGCCGGCACGGCGGCTCGGGCGACCCCAGCCCGTGGACCGCGCTCGGCGTCGAGGCGGCGATCGGCGTCTGCTGCGAGCGTGTCTTCGGGACGCCGTCGCTGGAGGGGCGCACGATCGCGATCGCCGGCCTGGGCAACGTCGGCGGCCGCGTGGCGACGGCCTGCGCGAAGGCCGGTGCGACGCTGCTCGTCACCGACATCGACGCGCGCAAGCGCGCGCTCGCGACCGCCCTGGGGGCGCGCTGGGTGCAGCCGGACGAGGCGCCCACGGCGCCGGTCGACGTCTTCGCGCCGTGCGCACTCGGCGGGCTGCTCGACCACGACAGCGCGGCCGCCCTGCAGGCGCCGATCGTCGCCGGCGCGGCGAACAACCAGCTCGCGAACGACGACGTCGCCGCGGTGCTCGCGCAGCGCGGCGTCCTGTGGGCGCCCGACTTCGTCGTCAACGCGGGCGGCATCATCAACATCTCCGTCGAGCTCGAGCCGGACGGCTACGACGCGCGCCGCGCCGGCAAGCTCGTGCGCGGGATCGGCGATACGCTGCGGCGGATCTTCGACGACGCCCAGACCCGCGCCGCGACGCCGCTGGACGCGGCGATGGTGCTGGCCCGCGAGCGGCTCGCCGAGGCCGGCGGCTGAGCCCGCCGCGCGCGAGCCCGTCACAGCACCGGCCGCAGCCCGCCCGCCGGCGGCCATTGCGGGCGCTGCACCCCATCGGGCAACCGCCCCTCCTCGTCGAGCTTGTCGAGGTGCGCGGCGAGCGTCGCGGTGGCGGCGAGGCGCAGGCTCGCGGGCGCGTCGTCCCAAGCGCGGTCGAGCAGGTCGTCGAGGGTGCGCAGGCCGTCGCCGAGCGCGGCGAGCAGCCGGCGCTCGCGGTCGGCGCGGTGGGCGAGGTAGCGGTCCAGCAGCGCGGCCGGGTCCGTGACCGGCGGGCCGTGGCCGGTACAGAGCAGCTCGAGGTCCATCGCGCGCAGGCGCCGCAGCGCGGCGAGGTAGCCGCGCAGCGCGCCCGGGTCGGGGGCGACGAAGACGCTGCTCTGCGCGAGCACGGCGTCGCCGGTAAAGCAGATCGGCCCGCGCACGAATGCGAGGTGGTCGGTCGCATGGCCGGGCGTCGCCACGACCTGTAGCGGGCCGAACGCGTCGCCGTCGCACAGCCCGACGTCGGCATCCTCCCAGCGCGCCGCGGCGACCGGCACGCCACCGGCGCCCGCGCGCACCGCCGCCGCCGCGTCCGCGTGGTCGCCGTGGTCGTGCGTCAGCGCGATCCCGGCCGCGCCGCCACGCCGCGCCGCCTCGGCGAGCACGTGCTCGACGTGCTCGTCGAGCGCCGGACCGGGATCGACGATCCAGCACGGGTCACGGCCGACGATCCAGGTGTTCGTGCCCGTCAGCGTGAACGGCCCCGGGTTGTCGGCGTGCACGAGCGCGACGTCGAAGCGCTCCAGCGTCATGGTGCAAACCTTTAGGCCGCGGGCCTCGTAGGCGGTCAGCCGGCGGCGAGCCGGTAGACCGGGCCGCTCAGCGACGTGACGTAGACACGACCGCCCGCGTCCTCGCCGAACGACGAGAGCTGGTCGACCGTCGCCACGCCGGGAACCGCCGCATCGCCGCTCGGCCCGCCGGCGGCGGTGAGCTTCGCCGAGCGCAGCTGGCCCTCGCAGAAGTCTCCGTAGACGTAGCGGCCCTCGAGCGCCGGCAGGCCCTCGTCGCGCACGACGTAGCCGCCGGTGATCGAGCAGTTGCCGTCGTCGTGCGAGAGCTCGAGCACCGGCGCGACCGCGTTCGGCGCCGACTCGCTACCGGCGATGCCCGACGTCCGGCGGCGGCCCTCGAACGGGCGCCAGCCGTAGTTGGCCCCGCTCGCTGCGCCCTTCGTCGCGAAGTCGACCTCCTCGGCCGCGCCCTGGCCGACGTCGCCGATCGTGAGGTCGCCGGTCGCGCGATCGAACGAGAAGCGCCACGGGTTGCGCAGGCCGTAGCTGTAGATCTCGGCGCGCGCGCCGGCCTGCCCGACGAAGGGATTGCTCGGCGGCACCGTGTAGCGCTCGGCGCCCGAGCGGCGCGGGTCGATGCGCAGGAGCTTGCCGAGCAGGCTGCCGAGATCCTGCGCGTTGCCGCGCGTCCCGTGCTGATCGTTGGTGCCGCCGCCATCGCCGGTGCCGATGTACAGCAGCCGGTCGGGACCGAAGGTCACGAGACCGCCGTTGTGGTTGGCCTCGACCCCGTCGTACTGCAGCACGAGACGCGCGCTGCTCGGCAGCGCGCGGTCGCGGCTGGACTCCGAGCGGCGGTACTCGACGACGCTCTGGGTGCCGTTGCGGGCGGTGTAGTTGACGTAGAAGCAGCGCGTCCTGGCGTAGTCGGGCGCGAACGCGATCGACAGCAGCCCCTGCTCGCCGCCGGACGTGACCTTGCCGCGCAGATCGAGGAACGGGCGCGACAGCCGCTTGCCGGCGCGCACGACGCGGATCGTGCCGCCCTGCTCGACGACGAAGATCCGCCGCCTGTCGCCGGGCGGCGCGGTCACGTAGACCGGCGCGTCGAAGCGCCCGACGCTGAAGAGCCTGACGCCGCCTGCGGCCGACGGCTCGGCCCGGGTCGTCGCGGGCGCCGTCGCGGAGGTGGTCTCGGTCGTCGCGGACTCGGCGGCGCTGTCGTCCGACCCGCAGGCCGCGAGCGCGACGAGCGCGACGAGGAGCGCGTGAGCGAGCGCGACGCGGGCCACGAGGGGAGGATGGCACGCGGCGGGCCGCGTCGGCGTCGGTTGCGACGTTCGACAGCCCAGGTCGGTTTGCGTCCCCACAAGGTGCCAAGGGCTCGTTGGCGGCGGCGTAGGCGTCCGGCGGGCTCATCGCCTCGAAGTGCGAGCCTCGACATAGGTGCGAGCGTCCTGCAGCGTCGCGTGGTCGCCGTCGTGCATGCACCAGCCCGTCCCGTTGGAGCGGCGTTCGGCGACCAGCCAGCGATGACGCAGCTCCGTCGTCAGCCTCCACGGATTCGCAATCCGCCACTGACCATCGGCGGACTCGAACAGCCCACGCTCGATCTTGCGCCACCCGTCAGCCATCGACGTCCGTCTCCGCGTCGGGGGGAACCCGGAGTTCGCAGCCATGGGCGAACGCGGGGTCCTGGAGGATGCGAACGGCGCTCTTGAGCGCGGACCGCTGGCCGTGCTGGTGCGGGCTCAGCTTCGGCTTGTTGGACCAGCGCGCGAGCTGGCGATGCGCGGCGAACTCAAGGCGAGGATCTGGTCGCCGGACAGGTGCCGTATCGGCTCGTCGCTCACTGCGCCAGCTTCAGCTCGAACTCGATGTCACGGAGCCAGCCGTGGCGGACCTGCGGTGGCTGCAGGTGACCGACGATGCACTGGGGTTCGGCGTCGGGATCGCTGACGACGAACTCGATCGGGTCGATGCGCTCGACCGCGCGACGGGCGGCCGCGCCCCGTCGGCGCACGAGCTGGGTCAGCTCGGCGCGCAGGTCGTCGTCGACGGGCTCGTGAAAGCGCACCCGCACCAGGCGGCGCTCGCGCGGAGCGAGGCCGAGCCGACCGTCAAGGCTGACGCTGACATGCACGCACCCGCAGATCAGCCGTCCGGCGCGATACGCGCGACCCAAGCGGCCGTGCTGCTCCGGTCGCTGCGCGTCCACCGCGGGAAAGTCGGACAGGCTGCCAGCGCCGGCCGCGACGCGAGCTGGTCGGCTGCGTACCGTAGGTTGTGTCCAAGGTGCCGTCCCCATATCGGCACTGGATCACCACGGCAGGGGATGACTGAAGGGTGCGCACGGCTCACTCAGACCTCAATCAGCCACCCGACCGCGCAGCCGACGCGGCCGAGGACACGACCACCGCCACGCAGGCGGCCGAGGACTTCATCGCGGATCTCAAGCACTGGCGCGAGGTGCGCGGACTCTCGCAGAAGCGCCTCGCGGCCGAGATGGCCTACGACGCCTCGTACGTGAGCAAGATCGAGAACGCCCAGCAGCAACCGACCCACGAGTTCGCCCGCCGCGCCGACGAGGTCCTGCATGCCGGCGGCAGCCTCATCCGCCGCTGTCGCGACTACACCTCCGCCCGTTCCGCACCGCGTGCGACGCACCCGCCCGTCCACGTCGCCAATGACGACGCCGGCGCGCTCGCGCACAGTCTGCTCGTCCGTCATGAGGAAGCGGAGTGCCGCTTGGTGGACGGCATCTACCACATGCACATGCGACGCCAGCTCTACAACGCCAGCGACGTACCGGTGACGCGCTACCTGATCCGCATCGCGGTCGACCGCCACCCCGATACGCCGGAGCAGTCGAACCAGCTGTACCGCCAGCGGCCGCTGGCCTGGGAGGATCGGGCTGCGCGCGTGGTGCGGTGACGAGGAGCTGCGCTGGGAAGCCAAGCACGACCGCGATGCCTTCAAAGAGGTCTGGCTGCTGCTTGAAAACGAACACCGCAAGCTACCGCTGTACCCCGGCGAGACCAGCTGGATCGAGTACCGCTACACGGTCGGCGAGGACAAGTGGGGCCGCTGGTTCCAACGCGCCACCGGCTCCCAACAGAACGTCTCAGCGTCCAGCTCATCTTCCCCGCCCACCTCGATCTCGCGGTCTGGGGCACTGAGTCGACGATGACCGCCCAAGCCGTCCCAGTACGCACAGCGATCTCCCAGCGCGACGACGGCGACCAGCGGATCTTCAGCTGGTCGACCGACAACCCACCGCTTCACGCCCGCTACCGCTTCGAGTGGCGCCTTACCGACTCCGACGCAGCCAGCGAGGATGTGAGTCCGAGCGAACGCATGCGTCGCCTCGGCGTCGTCCAGGCCGACGATCCCGCTCTGCGCCAGCCCTGCGAGCTGTTCGACCTCCCCAAGGACCGCGACCTCGCCCGCAGCGTCAGCGAGCTGCTCACCGCGTTCCTGCACCCGCTGCGTGCCGCCCACTCCTTCGGCAAAGGCGTCGGCCTCGCGGCACCACAGATCGGCGTCAACCGTTGCGCCGCCGTCGCCCAAGCACCGGACCGGCCGCCCCTGGTGCTCTTCAGCCCTCGGATCGTGGACGCCTCCGCGGAAACCGACGAGCAGTACGAAGGCTGCCTCAGCTTCTTCGACGTCCGCGGGACCGTCCAGCGGTCGCTACGCATCGACGTCGAACACACCGATCTGAACGGCACCACCCACATCACCAGCTTCCAGCACGCCGCGGCTCGCCTCTGGGCCCACGAGATCGACCACCTCCAAGGCAAGCTCTACACCGACTGCATGCCCCCCGGCGTCAACCCTGTGCCAGTCGAGCGTTACCACGGCACGGGGATTTCGTGGCGCTATGACCCCTCCGCCGACTGACCTTCGGGCTTGTCAGCCGGAGGTCGTCCGATTCGATCGTCGTCGCGCGCAGCTATCTCCGTCACGTGCTCAATCCACGGCGTGCCAACCGGACCTCCGCCCAGGGCGAGCCGCCGGGGCCACGGCTACGTCGCCATAAAGCTGGGCATCCACGATCGTCCCTTCTGGGCATAGTCGCTGCAGCGGGGACCAAGGTCTCGTGCGAAATCGTCCCTTCGTGCATGCGGCAGCCGTCGGGACCGCGCTCCATTCTCCACGCCGGTCTTGACGCCGGTTCGTGAGATGAGGCACACAGACTTGGGAGCCATCGGCGCGTACGCGTTCAGTGCCCAGGTTGCGGGGGGGCGGTGATCACGCGGCGGCTTGATCGGCGGGCGGCAGCGAGATCGGGGGCGGGGTTGGCTGGCCGGTCAGGCGCGCGGCGTGGACGTCGA
>Ga0136617_10005109_pt1 | contig 11727 bp, 8 predicted proteins | sample AntDrymUQ3222106_2_FD_129672 | JGI IMG/M metagenome (GOLD analysis project Ga0136617, IMG submission 129672) | Polar desert sand microbial communities from Dry Valleys, Antarctica - metaG UQ322 (21.06) | ecosystem: Environmental > Terrestrial > Soil > Desert | place: Antarctica: Dry Valley...
CGACAAGCTGCGGCAGGAGATCGAGGTGACGCTGGGGATCCGGAAGGGGAATGCGTTTCGAAATGTTCCAGCGCATCATGGAGTGCGGGCGGTACGGCGGAAGGGCGGTACGGCGGTAGGTGGCGAAACCGCCTCCTCTGTTGCTGCGGACATCGAGGCCGCCCGCGCTACTGCCAATTCGGGAATTTCCGGGCATGATATACCGCCGTACCGCCCAACCGCCGTACCGCCCGCCTGGGAGAATCCAGTGCTGCTTACCACTGCTGCCAAGGGTGAGGGAATCCCGGATCTGGTGGCGGCCCTCGACCGGCATCACGAGCATCTCACCAGCTCGGGCGAGCTGGAGCTGCGGCGCCGCCGCCGGCTATCCGACCGCACCCGCGAAGTGGTGGACCGCGCCACGCGGAAGTGGATCTGGGAGGAGACCCGCGCCGAGCAGCTTATCGGCGAGCGCCTGGACCAGGTGGTTGCGGGGGCGCTGAGCCCGTACGAAGTGGCGGCGGAAGTTCTCGACGGCCTAAGACAAGGTGCACGCATATGACGGCACGCCGTACCGACAGAAACGCCGACTCGGCCAAGCTTACCGAGCAGGAACGCGAGCTGGCCCAGCTCCGAGCCGAGGTCACAGCGTGGCGGGCCAAGGCGGCGGCGCTGCCGCTCCGGCCCGATGCCAACATCACTTCGGTTTCCGGTGGCGGAGTCGAGCCGGCTTACACCCCGCTCGACCTCTCGCCCGACGTCATCAGCGCAACCGGGCTGCCGGGACAGTTTCCCTATACCCGCGGCATCCACCCCACGATGTACCGGGGGCGGCTCTGGACCATGCGGCAGTTCGCCGGCTTCGGAACCGCCGACGATACCAACCAGCGCTACAAGTTCCTGCTGCACCGGGGCCAGACCGGCCTCTCCGTGGCCTTCGACTTTCCCACCCTCATGGGCTACGACTCCGACCATCCCCGCTCCGAGGGGGAGGTGGGCAAGTGCGGCGTCGCCATATCCAGCCTGGCCGACATGGAGACGCTGTTCGACGGGATCCCGCTGGACCAAGTCTCCACCTCGATGACGATCAACGGTCCTGCCGCAATGCTGTTCTGCTTCTATGTTGCGGCCGCCGAGCGTCAGGGGGTGGACATCGCCGAGCTGCAGGGCACGATCCAGAACGACATCCTCAAAGAGTACATGGCGCAGCACGCCTGGATCTTCCCGGCGGAGCCCGCGCTAAAAGTCATCGTGGACCTGTTCGAGTGGGCCGCCGAGCACACGCCCAAGTGGAATACCATTTCCATCTCGGGTTATCACATCCGCGAAGCGGGCGCCACCGCGGCCCAGGAGCTGGCCTTCACCCTGGCCAACGGCTTCTGCTACGTGGAGCACGGCGTGGCCCGGGGGCTTCCGGTCGACAGCTTTGGCCCCCGGCTCTCCTTCTTCTGGGATATCCATAACGACTTCTTCGAGGAGATCGCCAAGCTGCGCGCGGCGCGGCGCATCTGGGCCCGCCATCTGCGCGAGCGCTACGGCGCCCGGGATCCCCGCAGCTGGAAGATGCGCTTCCACTGCCAGACCGCGGGTGTCACCCTCACCGCGCAGCAGCCGCACAACAACGTGGTGCGGGTGGCCTATCAGGCGCTGGCCGCGGTGCTGGGGGGTACCCAGTCGCTGCACACCAACGCCCTTGATGAGACACTGGCCCTGCCCACCGAGGAATCGGTCCGGATCGCGCTCCGCACCCAGCAGATTCTGGCCTACGAGACCGGCGTGCCCAACGTGGCCGATCCGCTGGGCGGATCGTACTACCTGGAGGCGCTGACCGACGGGATGGAGCGTGAAGCCGAAGGGCTGTTCGCCGAGATCGAGGCCCAGGGCGGCGTGGTGCAGGCGATCGAATCCGGCTGGTTCCAGCGGCAGATCGCCCATTCCTCGATGCGCTTTCAGGCGGAGATGGAGCAGGGGCGGCGCACCATCGTGGGAGTGAACGACTTCGTGGAAGAGGCGGAAGGCCCGGTAAACATCTTGAAAGTCGGCGATGCGGCTGAGCGCACTCAGCGCCAGCGCATGGCCAACCTCCGGGCTCGGCGCGACGATGCTCTCGTGACCGAAAGGCTGGAGGCACTCGGCCGTGCCGCTGCAAACAACGTGAACATCATACCTGCCATGCTGGACTGCGCGCGTGCCTACTGCACGCTGTTCGAGATCCGGCATGTGCTCGAGGAAATTTATGGGAGTTATCGCGAGCCGGTCTTCTTCTAGAGGACGGGAAGGGCGGGAAGGACGGAAAGGGGCTGCCTTGAGCGATGCAAAGGGGCGGCAAACGCGGGGAGCCTTGAATGGGCGTTCGCCGCTGGCCGACATACAGGAACGGCTTACCGAGGTTCGGCCGGGGAAGCACCGGGTAGTTACCTGCTACCTGAAGCTGGAGCCGCGCGACCGGTCTCGAGGTAAATACCTGATCAAGGTCAAGAACCGGGTCAAGTCCGTGCTCCAGGCTCTACCGCGGCTGGGACTCGCCAGGGAGACTGCCGACGCCGTGGCCCGCGACCTGAACCGGGTTCAGGAGTTTCTGCGCAACCCGGGCAACCTGCCTCACACCCAGGGTCTGGCGATCTTTGCCTGCGAAGGCATCGGTCTGTTCGAGACCGTGCCCCTCCCGGTGGTGCATCGCTCCCGGCTGTCGGTGGATGCCAGTCCTCTGGTGCGCGAGCTGGCGTCGGTGGAGGAGGAGTTCGGCCGCCTGTTGACTGTGGTGCTCGACCGGAGCCGGGCCCGATTCTTCGAGGTCACGGCATACGAGACTCACGAGCTGGCGGGGCTGCGTTCGGAGACCACCCGGGGAAAGCGGTTCCACGCCGATCATGACGGGAGCAGCGGCTGGGGGGAGCACACCTACAACAACCGGATCCGGCAGGAGAAGCAGCGGCACTACGAAGCAATAGCCCGCGAGCTGTTCGGTATGGACCGGCGCCACCCGGCCCACGGAATCGTGCTGGCAGGAGCTGATGCGGGCGCGGTCGAGCCGTTCCTGCACTCCTATCTCACGGAGCGCCTGATCGGCACCGCACGACTCAACCCCAAGGAAGCCACCCCGGCCTCGGTCCACTCCGCTACCCTGGCGGTGCGCGAGGGTTATGAGCGGGCCTCGGAGCGGGCAATGGTGCACGAGATGCTGGAAGGAATCGGGACCGGCTGGGGGATCAATGGTTTGGCTCCTACGCTGAAAGCACTGGCGCGGGGACAGGTGCGCTCGCTGCTGGTGAACTCGGACGCGGACCAGCCCGGCTTCCGCTGTGGTGATTCCAGCCGGCTGGCTCTTACCGAGCGGGAATGTCGCGGCGAGGGCGATCCGGTTCCGGTGCTCAACATCGTAGACGATGCCATCGAGGAGGCGCTGCGGCAGGGCGTAGACGTGAACGTGGTCTACGAGCCGGAGGCTCGCGACGCCATCGAGGGCCTGAGCGCGCTGCTGCGCTTTCGTTGATCCTTCGCTTGAGCCCAGGACATGCCCTCCGAGCCGTCCTCTTCGATGCCGGGAACACGCTGGTGTTCCTGGACTACTACCGAATGGCTGAAGGAGTAGGCAGCGCACTGGCTCTTCCGCTGACCGGCCAGCGACTCGCCGCCGGTGCTGCCGAGGCCGCCGTCGCCATGGAGCGCTCGGCCTCGAGCGACCAGGAGCGCGCGACCGCTTACATGGAAGTGCTGTTCCGGCTCGGTGGGGTACCGGCGGAGCGTATGGGTGAAGTGCGCGACTGCCTGCGCCGGATGCACAGCGAACGCCACCTCTGGTGCCTGGTGCAGGATGGCACTCACGCATCGCTGGGCCGGCTCAAGGCGGCAGGACTTCGGCTCGGCATCGTGTCGAACAGCGACGGCCGGGTGGAGCAGGCACTCTCCGCCGCCGGACTGCGCCAGTATTTCGACGTGGTTATCGATTCGAGCCTGGTCGGGATGGAAAAACCCGATCCCGCGATCTTCCGGGCGGCGCTCGATGCCCTCGGTGTTGCCCCGGAGGAAGCGCTCTACGTCGGCGACCTCTACGAAGTGGACGTTGTCGGGGCCCGGGCAGCAGGCATCGAAGCAGTACTGCTAGCTCCGGCGGGCTCCGACACCGGCCGAGGGTGCCGCACCGCGCCATCGATCCACGAATTGGTGAACGACCTCTTGCCAGGAAAGACCGGATGACACCAGCCGGCAGTCCTTCCCGGAACCCGCGTCCCATCCGCGTGCTGGTGGCCAAGCCCGGTCTGGACGGGCACGACCGCGGCGCCAAGGTGGTGGCGGCCGCCCTGCGAGATGCCGGCATGGAGGTGGTATATACCGGCCTGCACCAAACCCCCGAAATGATCGCAACGGCCGCGGTCCAGGAGGACGTGGATGTGGTTGGCTTGTCAATACTTTCAGGCGCACACATGACCTTATTTCCGAGGGTCCGCCAACTGCTGGAGCAGATGGGCCGTCCGGACACGCTGGTTACCGGCGGCGGAATCATCCCGCCGGAGGATATGGCGGCGCTTCAGCAGCAGGGAGTCGGCAAGCTCTTCGGCCCCGGAACCCCTACCTCCGACCTCATCGAATACATCGAGCAGTGGGCCGCCTCGCACCTGGAGTCATGAGCCCATCAGGTAGCCGCCTCCGGGCGCTCACCGACGAGTACCAGCAGCTTGCCGCTAAACTGCGGCAGGGCGGAGGGGCTGCGCGCGTCGCCAAGATGCACGAGCAGGGCAAGCTGTCACCGCGCGAGAGGGTACAGCAGCTGCTCGATCCGGGCACCCCCTGGTTGGAGTTGGGCCTGCTGGTGGCCTACGACCAGTACGACGGTCAGGCACCGGGCGCCGGCCTGATCACCGGGCTCGGCGTGGTGGAAGGGCGCGAGGTGGTGGTCGTCGCCAACGACGCCACGGTCAAGGCAGGCTCCTGGTGGCCGGAGACGATACGCAAGATTCTTAGGGCCCAGGAAGTGGCCATGCGCCAGAGAATCCCGATCGTCTATCTGGTCGACAGTGCCGGGGTCAATCTGCCCTATCAGGGCGGCGTGTTTCCGGGGCAGTATGGCGCGGCCCGCATCTTCTACTACAACTCGATCATGCGGCGCTATCTGCACGTGCCTCAGATCAGCGCGGTGATGGGGAGCTGCATCGCGGGCGGGGCATATCTCCCCGCGCTGTCGGATGTGATCTTCATGGTGGAGGGGACCAGCTTCATGGGACTGGGCGGTCCCAACCTGGTCAAAGGCGCCACCGGGCAGACGATCGACTCCGAGACACTGGGCGGGGCCCGGACCCACACCGAGCGGAGCGCGGTGGCACACTACCGCGCCGCCAATGACAAGGAGTGTCTCGCCCGTATCCGTGAGTACATAGGCCGGCTTCCTCTCACTCAGGGTTTGACCCATCGGGTTCAGCCCGTCCGCCCGTCCGCCCGTCCGCCCGCTGACCTCTACGACCTTCTTCCGCAGGATCACCGCCTCTCATACGACATGCGACAGGTGCTCGCCTGTATCCTCGACGCCGGCGCGTTGGACGAGTTCCAGCCGGACGTCGCCCGGGAGATGCTGTGCGGGCACGCGCATATCGAGGGACGGCCGGTTGCGCTTATCGCCAATCAGCGGGGCGTGATCAAGGGCCAGTCCGGCGAGCGTCCCCGCTTCGGCGGCATCGTGTACACCGGGAGTGCCGAGAAAGTCGCATTCTTCATCGAGACGGCAAACCGGGAGCGGCTGCCCATTCTGTTCATACAGGATGTGAGTGGTTTCATGGTTGGACCCGAGGCGGAGCAGTCGGGAATCATCCGGGCCGGTGCCCGCTTTGTCGAAGCGATGGCGACGGCGGTGGTGCCCAAGATCGTGCTGACGGTCAACCACGCATCGGGGGCGGGTTACTACGCCATGGCGGGGCAGGGCTTCGATCCCGATTTCATTCTCTCCTGGCCTACCGGCCGCATGGGCGTGATGGAAGGCGAGTCGGCCGTCATGGCGGTCCACGGCGCCGAGCTGGAGAAGGCAACCCGGGAAGGCCGTGAGCCGTCGGCCGAGGTGAAGTCGTCCATGAGCGCCATGCGCTCGGGTTACGAGGAGCAGCTCGACGCGAAATACGCCGGGGCCCGCGGCTTCGTGGACGCAATCGTCACCCCGGAGGAGACCAGAGACCAGCTCGCCTTTACCCTCAGGATCTCGGCCAACTACCCCGGGCCGCATCTGGGGCCGTTCGTACTGCCGCCGCTCGACGCGGCAATCACCCGTTAGGAGCCGCATGGCTTCGCCGCGTCTGGCTCTCGCTGCGCTGGCGGTCGCGCTGGCCTGCGCTCCCAAGCAGCCGGAACCGGCACAGCCCGGTCCCCAGGCCGCGTTACCCAGACCCAACATCGATCCCGGCCGGCTCCCGCCGGCGCCGGATCCCTACGATTCCATTCAGCCGGTGCTGCCGCCGGAAGCGGCCTTTGGTCATGGCTGGATGCCGCTCGCGAGTACCGGTGTAAACGACTTTCTGCGGCTGCATCCTACCTACGATGGCCGCGGGGTCATCATCGCCATTCTAGACACCGGCATCGATCCCGGTATTTCCGGGCTCAGTGTCACCTCTACCAACACGCCCAAGCTGCTCGATCTGCGGGATTTCTCGGAAGAGGGAGCAGTTCCATTGCAGCGGGTCACGCCCGCGAGAGACACGGTGGAAATCGCTGGAAGGAAGTTGGGCGGCTTCGGCCGGGTGGCCGCGCTCAACACCGGAGGGCCCTACTACGGTGGCATGATCGCGGAGCTCCCCCTGGGCCCACCGCCCGCGGCAGATCTGAACGGCAACGGAACCGTCGGGGACACCCTGCTCGTAGTGGTCACCCGCGCCAGCGATGGCTGGGTGCTCTTTGCCGATACCGATGGAGATCGCTCCCTGGCCGGCGAGCGTCCGGTGCACGACTACCTGGTGGCCCGGGAGACCTTCGCGTGGGCCAGGCGGGGACGGAAGCCGAGGATAACGTTGGCGGCCAACTTCGCGGCCGGAGCAGGTGAGCCGGAGCTGGATCTGCTGTTCGATACCTCCGGCCACGGCTCACATGTGGCTGGTATCGCGGCGGGGAACGATCTGTACGGCGTGGCGGGGTTCGACGGTGTGGCGCCGGGAGCGCAGCTGCTCGGTCTCAAGATCGCCAACAGCGCCCAGGGCAGCGTCACCACCACCGGCAGCATGATCCGCGCAGTGAACTACGCCATCCGATTCGCCGCTGCCCGGCAGCTTCCGCTGGTACTGAACATGAGCTTCGGCGTCGGCAATGAGATGGAGGGTCAAGCTCGCATCGACGGGGCGATCGACTCTGTGCTCGCGGCGCATCCCGGCCTCGTCTTCGCCATAGCCGCCGGCAACGACGGACCCGGGCTCTCCACCGTCGGATTTCCCGGCTCGACCGAACGCGCCATCAGTGTCGGTGCAACTATTCCGGGCACATTTATGCCGCCGGATCCAACCGGGGCCCGGCGGGACGATCAGCTGGCGTACTTCAGCTCGAGAGGCGGCGAGCTGGCCAAGCCGGAGATCGTCACGCCCGGCTTAGCCTACTCCGCAGTACCCCGCTGGTACACCGGACAGGAGATAGCTCAGGGCACCAGCATGGCGGCGCCACATGCGGCGGGACTCGCGGCGCTCCTGGTGTCCGGTTCCAGCCAGGAGAAGCGGCCCATCATGGCGCGGGCGATCAAACAGGCATTGATGGTGACAGCCCGCCCGCTCGAAGGTGGCACTTTCGTGGACCAGGGTACTGGACTTCCCGACGTGGAACGGGCGTACCGGTGGCTCGTTGGGGATCGCTCGGTGCCGGAGATCATGGTGCGCGCCGTGGGAGATCGGGAAGGCGTCACCGCGGGCTTCACTGAGGTCGTGTCCGGCGCCAGCAGCGAAGCGGTTCAGCAGTTCGAGCTGCTGCGGCCGGCGTCGGCGGCTCAGGCAGTCTATAGCCTGCGAAGCGATTCACCCTGGCTGACCGCTCCCCCGCGGGTGACGCTTACCGGAACCCGGACAGCCGTGCCGCTGCGTTACAACATCGCCGCTTTGAAGCCACCCGGGGCATATATCGGGACGGTCACCGGGTGGGGATCTGACTCGCTGGCCGGCCCAGCGTTCAGGATGATACACACCGTTGTGGTCCCAGCTTCAATCGCAACGGGCACGCGAGATCTGAGATCCGGTGTTTCGGTGCTGCCCGGCACAACGTTGCGCACGTTCTTCCGTTCCGACAGCGCCCGGCCGTTCGAGGTGCGAGTGTCGGGTGGTGCGGCCCAGAAAGGACTCGCATTCCTGCACGAGCCCGACGGCATGCCCTTTCGGGATGAGAGCCCGCGGCCGCTGGGCGGCCGACAGGGTGCTGCCGTCTATCGGGTAGGCGGACGAGACGCGGTGGCGGGAACCTATGAGGTGGTGGCAACGGCAGTGGCGCCCACCCCGGCAGCGCTGAACGCCGATGTACGGCTCACCCACTCGCCCTTTCGCCTGCAACTGAGCCGCAAGGGAAACGAAGCGGTAGGCACGCTGGCCAATGTGACGAGCGGTCCTGCCACGGCCGAAGTGACCATGCTCCTGGCCGGGGGAGAGCGGGTGGAGACGGTGGTTGCCCGGGGCTCTGCCGTCCGCCGGATTCCGTTCGTCGCCCCGGCGTGGGCCAGAACCGTCGTGGTGGACATCACGATGGATCGAGGGCAGTGGGGCCGGTTCACCGATTTCGGTGTGACCCTGTTCGACTCGGCCGGCCGGCAGATCGAGAAGCAGCCCCTTAACTACGCCTTCGGACGGCTTCAGGCCGCTCTTCCCGAAGGACATAAAAACATGCCGGTCGAACTGGCGCTGTTCCCGGGGTTCGCCGACCGGGTGAGCGATGAGCCCTGGACTCTCCGCGCATCCATCCGACTCTACCCCGATTCCGCAGTTTCCCTGGCGCCCGCCTCCTCCGCACCGGCACCAGTCACCATTGCGCCTGGCCGCGAGCTTTCCCGGAGCTTTCCGCTTCCAGATAGTCCCTGGCCGCTGGGAGACGGGTTCTTTCCATTCGGTGTTCTGGTGGCGCGAGTCGCCGACCGTAGCTGGACCCGAGAAGGCGGCCTTCCGCTGCCGAATCCGGCGATCATGCGATGACTCGAAACAAGGTGCGGGTGGCCGCGGGCCAAGGTTTCTGGGGCGATTGGCTGGAGGCCCCGGTTCGCCAGGTGCGCGGCGGGCCCATCGACTACCTGATGATGGACTACCTCGCCGAGGTCACCATGTCCATCATGCAGAAACAGAAATCGCGCGATCCGAGGGCGGGATATGCTCGCGACTTCGTTCCGCTGATGGAGCGGATTCTGCCCGACATCGTGGAGAAAGGAATCAAAGTCACATCGAACGCAGGTGGGGTTAACCCCCGCGGCTGCTCCGAAGCGGTGCTGGATGTCGCCCGGCGGCTGGGGCTATCAGGCAAGGTGCACGTGGGCCTGGTCACGGGCGACGATCTGCTCGACCGGCTGGATCAGCTGATCGCAGCCGGACACCCGCTCAGTAACATGGAGACCGGCCGCCCGCTGGCGGAAATACGGAGCCAGGTGCTCTCCGCCAACGCGTACCTGGGCATGGGGCCCATTGTCGAGGCGCTCCGCGGCGGGGCCAACGTGGTGGTCACCGGCCGAGTGACCGACACCGGGCTCACGCTGGGCCCGATCTTTCACGAGTTCGGCTGGCCGACCGACGACTGGGACAAGGTGGCGGCGGGTACGGTGGCGGGACACATCATCGAGTGCGGGGCCCAGTGCTCCGGCGGCAACATGCTGAAGGATTGGCGCTCGGTGAAGGGAATGGGCAATCCCGGCTTTCCCATTGTCGAGGCCGCGCCCGACGGCAGCTTCGTGGTGACCAAGCATCCGGGCACCGGAGGCGTGGTGTCGGTCGCCTCGGTGAGTGAACAGCTGGTCTATGAAATGGGCGACCCCCGCGAATATATCACACCCGACGGAGTGGCCGACTTCACCACCATTCAGCTGGAACAGGCGGGACCAAACCGGGTCCGCGTAGCCGGCATCCGCGGCGGCCCGCGGACCCCGATGCTGAAGGTGTCGGTGGCCTATTTCTATGGCTACAAGGCCGTGGGTACGCTGGTCTACTCCTGGCCCGACGCGTTCGAGAAAGCGCAAGCCGCCGACCGCATACTGCGTGAGCGTCTGAAAGATCTGGGACTCGAGTTCGAGCAGATCCTCACGGAGTTTGTGGGTGTCAATGCCACGCATGGGGCGCTCAGCGGGCCGCCGGATCCGGATGTGCCGGAGGTGCAGCTTCGGGTGGGGGTTCGGGCGCGCGACCGGGCGCCGGTGGAGCGGTTCAGTCGGGAGATAGCCCCGCTGGTGTTGACCGGGCCGCCGAGCGTCACGGGCTTCGCCGGAGGGCGGCCGGCGGTGGAGGAGGTCGTGGCCTATTGGCCGGCGCTCATCGATCGGAAACAAGTCGAGCCGGGTGTCAAGGTTGAGATTCTTACAGCGTAGCTTCGAGGCAGTGTGGCGCGGTGCGAGCCTCGCCTTCGGACAAAAGAACGCAGTCCTTCGGCGAGGTCTCCGCACCGCTTTAGTTATGCTTTGATTCGAGACCGGTTGGTTCTGCGTAGGCACTGCGTTCTTTTGTGCCGGAGCAGAACCACCGGGCGACCCCTACAGCAGGCGGTCGAGAGAGGATTGAGATGGCATCTATCAGCAAAAAGCGGCAATCCAAGTCCAAGACTGTCCGCCCGTCCGCCCGTCCATCCGTCCAACTGAGATTCCTCGCTCACGCGCGGTCGGGCGACAAGGGCGACACCGCCAACGTGGGACTGATAGCGCTGGAGCCGGAGTATTATCCCATCCTTCAGCAAGAGGTGACCGTCGCCCGGGTGGCCCGGCACTTCAAGGGGATGGTGAGCGGGGTCGAGCGCTTCGAGCTGCCCAACCTGAACGCGTTGAACTTCCTGCTGCACGGTGCGCTGGACGGTGGGGGAACCATCTCGCTCAAGACCGACGCACAGGGCAAAGTGTACTCCACCGCGCTGCTGCGGATGGAAATTCCGGTTGCTGCCGCCCTGGCGCGCCGGCTGCTGCCGTGACCCCGCCGGTTCTGGCTTCTCTCGAGAGCGGCATCCTCAGCATCACGCTCAACCGCCCGGCCAAGCGCAACGCGCTGAGCTCGGAGATGGTGGAGCTGCTGCACCAGTCGTTGGAGCAAGCCGATCTGGACGGGGAAGTGCGCGTCGTGCTGATCCGTGGGGCAGGAAAGGACTTCTGTGCCGGAGCCGATCTGGACGAGCTGCTGGCTTCGGCGGATCGAACAGTTGACGAGAACGAGGCGGCAGCTCTTCGGTTGGGCCAGATCTTCGAGCGAATACGCCTGCTCCCCAAGCCGGTCGTGTCGCTGGTGCAGGGCCGGGCCCTGGCGGGTGGCGCCGGTCTGGCTACGGCCTGCGATATTCTCATCGCCGGAACCAGTGCCGAGCTGGGCTATCCCGAGATCCAGCGCGGGTTCGTTCCCGCCATGGTGGCCACCCTGCTCCGGCGGCTGGCCGGGGAGAAGACTTCGCTTGACCTGATCCTGACCGGCCGGGTGCTCGGCGCTGAGGAAGCGCGTATCGCTGGCCTGGTCGCCCGCGTGGTGCCGGACGCGGATCTGGAGCGGGAAGGCACGGTGGTGGCCCAGCAGCTGGCTGGCTCGAGCGGGTCGGCGCTGGCACTCACCAAGCGGCTCTTCTTCGAGCTGGAGGGGAAAG
>Ga0136617_10005110_pt1 | contig 11726 bp, 10 predicted proteins | sample AntDrymUQ3222106_2_FD_129672 | JGI IMG/M metagenome (GOLD analysis project Ga0136617, IMG submission 129672) | Polar desert sand microbial communities from Dry Valleys, Antarctica - metaG UQ322 (21.06) | ecosystem: Environmental > Terrestrial > Soil > Desert | place: Antarctica: Dry Valley...
AAGATCGCCACCGGCAAGCTCGCCCAGGCGCTCATGCACGGCGCGCGGGTGGTGGCGCTGCGCGGGAACTTCGATGAGGCTCTGCGGCTCGTGCGCGAGGTCGTCGATCGCCATCCGATCTCGCTGGTCAACTCGGTCAACGAGTTCCGCATCGAGGGCCAGAAGACCGCGGCCTTCGAGGTCTGCGACGGGCTCGACGAGCCGCCCGACGCGCTCTGCATCCCGGTCGGCAACGCCGGCAACATCACCTCATGGCACAAGGGCTTCGACGAGTACAGCGACCGGATGCCGCAACTCCACGGCTTCCAGGCCGAGGGGGCAGCGCCGCTGGTGCACGGGGCGCCGGTTGCCCAGCCCGAGACCGTCGCCTCCGCCATCCGCATCGGCAACCCGGCGCGGTGGGAGGAGGCCATGGGAGCCATCACCTCCTCGCGCGGTCTGATCCGCGCCGTCTCCGACGCCGAGATCCTCGACGCCTACCGGCTGCTCGCCGCCGAGGAGGGGGTGTTCTGCGAGCCGGCCTCGGCCGCCTCGATTGCCGGGTTGCTCAAGTACGGCGCGGAGGGGTGTGTGGTCTGCGTGCTCACCGGTCACGGGCTGAAGGACCCGACCACAGCGCTCGACCAGGCGCGCTCGGTCATCCCCTGCGAGCCCAACCTGGCCAGCGTGGAAGAGGCGGTGATGGGCTGATGCACCGTCGCCGCGCCATCCGCGTCCCCGCCTCCTCGGCCAACCTCGGCCCCGGCTTCGACTCGATGGCCGCGGCGCTCGCCCTCTACCTCGAGCTCGACGTCGAGGAGACCGGGGAGTTCGGGGTCGAGACAGACGTGCCCGGCATACCCACCGACCGGACCAACCTCGTCGTGCGCGCCTTCGAGTCGCTCGCGCCGGCGGACGGGTTCACCTTCCGCGTGCATTCGCAGATTCCGCCGGTGGCCGGGCTCGGCTCGAGCGCGGCGGCGGCCGTCGCCGGCCTCGTCGCCGCCGACCACATCTTTGAGCTCGACGCCGACCTTCTCGCCGCAGCCACCGCGCTCGAGGGCCATCCCGACAACGCGGCCGCGGCTCTGCGCGGAGGGTTCGTGATCTGCCACGAGGGAGGCGCGGAGCGCTTCGAGGCGGCGCCCGGCCTCGAGGCCGTCGTCGCCATCCCGCCCGAGCGGGTCTCGACCGCCGAGGCGCGCGCCGCCCTACCCGCGGAGGTCCCGTTCAGCGACGCCGTCCACAACGCCGCGCACGCCGCCATGCTCGTGCTCGGCCTCTCCCGCGCCGATCTCGACCTCGTGGCGCGTGGGCTCGCCGATCGCCTGCACCAGCCGCGGCGTGCGCATCTCTACCCCCGCTCGATCGAGCTGCTCGGGCGTGCGCGGGAGTTCGGGGCGGTCGGGGCCTCGATCTCGGGCGCCGGGCCGACGGTGCTGTTCTGGTCGCACTGGGAGGCGACCGGGCAGCTCGTGGCGCGGCTGAACGAGGAGGCCCCGGGCTGGGAGATCCGGCGCGTGGCGTTCGAGGTGGAGGGGGCGACGGTCAGAGCGCTGGTGTAGGCGCGCGACCGGCGCTGGCTAGAGCGGCAGCTTTCGGAAGATCGGCCGCGGCACGTGCCGCAGAACCGACATGACGTAGCGCAGCGCGGGCGGCGCCCAGACCGTGTGCGCGCCCCTGGCGATCCCCTCGAGCGTGGCCTCGGCGACCTTCTCGGGCGTGGTCGACAGCGGCGCGGGGTCGAGCCCCTCGGTCATGCGCGTGTGCACGAAGCCCGGCCGGACCACGACCACGTTCACGCCCGAGCCCACCAGCGAGTCGCCGAGCCCCTGGGCGAAGGCGTCGAGCCCGGCCTTGGACGAGCCGTAGACGAAGTTCGACCGCCGCGGTCGCTCGCCCGCGACCGTGGAGAGCACGCACAGTGTGCCGTGGCCCTGGGCGCGCATGCGCTCGGCGCAGGGAACGATGGCGGACACGAGCCCGAGGAAGTTGGTGCTCACGACGGCACGGGCGGCGGCGCCGTCGTGCTCGTCGCGGCTCTGATCGCCGAGCACCCCGGCGGCGGCCAGCACGAGGTCGATGTCGCCGTGACGATCGAAGAGATCGTCGACGAGGCGCGCGTGGGCCTCTGCGTAGTCCGCGGCGTCGAAGCGCACCGTCTCGACCGTGGTCGCGCCGGCGGCCCGGAGCTCGCTCGCCGTCACCTCGAGCTCCTCGGGACGACGGGCGGCGAGCACGACCGTCCGCGTGCGCCCGGCCACGAGCGCGCGCACCGTGGCCAGGGCGATCTCAGACCCGCCGCCGAGCACCAGCACCGACTCGACGCTGCCGAGCGCGTCCTTCATCGCGTCGAGCCTCCACCCAGGCCCAGCCGGCGTCCCAGGTCTGAGCGCAGCGCACCCTCCGGATCGAGTCCCGCCTGGACCTCACGCCAGCGCCCGAGCTCGGGGTACATCGTTTCCAGCAACTCGGGGCGCAGCCGCGAGTCCTTGGCCAGGTACAGCCGTCCGCCGGCTCCGGCCACGAGCTCGTCGAGGCCGTCAAGGAAGGGCGCGAGATCGGCTCGCCCGGCCGGCAGGTCCATGGTCAGCGTCCACCCGGGGATCGGGAACGACAGCATCCCGCGCCCGCCGCCGAAGCGCTTGAGCACGGCGAGGAAGGCCGGAGCCCGTGCCGCGGCCAGGCGCTCGACCACCGTGCGCAGCGCGTCCTCGGCTCCAAACGGGACGACGAGCTGGTACTGGAGCAGGCCGCGCGGCCCGTAGAGCCGGTTCCAGCCGCCGACGATGTCGAGCGGGTGGAAGTAGGAGTGCAGCGCCTCGAGCCGCCCGTGCTCGTGGCGCGGTGAGCGGCGGAAGTACGCCTCGTTGAACGCCCGCAGCACGGGGGTCGAGAGCAGGCCGGACGGCACCCCGGGCGGCGCCGAGAGCACTCGCTGCGGCGAGAACCCGAGGGCGGCCCCGGAGCTTTCGTCCGCGGACACTTCATCTCGCGCCGCATGGTCGCCGCGCATGAGCACCGAGCGCCCGAGCGAGCGCCCGCGAGCCAGGCAGTCGATCCACGCCACCGAGTAGCGGTAACCGTCGTCGCCGCGCTCCATGCGGTCCATGAGGTCGTCGAGGTTGCGCGCGCGCTCGGTGTCGACGCGAACGCGATCGGTTTCGACCGCCAGCAGCTGAAGGGTGGCCTCGACGACGACGCCGGTCAGGCCCATGCCGCCGCAGGTGGCCGCGAACACGTCCGGTGTGCCCTCGGGGGTCACGGTGGTCCGTTCGCCGCCGGGCCCGACGAGCTCGAGCGAGCGGACGTGTTCGCAGAACGAGCCCTCGCGATGGTGGTTCTTGCCGTGCACGTCGGCGGCGATGGCGCCGCCTATCGTCACGTGGCTCGTGCCCGGCAGGACAGGCGGGAACCAGCCGAAGGGGAGCACGAGCCGGGCCAGGTCGCCGATCGAGAGTCCGGCGCCGACGCTGATGAGGCCTGCCTCGACGTCGAGGCCCCGCACGCCGCACACGCCGAGCAGGGAGAGCACGCGTCCGCCCGCGTTCTGGGCCGCGTCGCCGTAGGAGCGGCCGAGGCCGCGAGGGATGACGCCGCGCGCGCCGGCGCCGGCCATGAGCTCGGCCACCTGCCCGGCGTCGGCGGGCCGGTGCAGCGAGGCGAGCGTGGGCGCGGTGCGCCCCCAGCCGGTCAGGAGCGTCGGCTCGCCGTCCTCGACGGCGGGCGCGAGCACGGGCGCGCTCGCGGTCGCGGTCGAGCCGTTGCGCCGGGCGGGCGCGAGCTCGTGCTCGCGCCGTGCGCTAGCCGCCGGCGTAGACACCGAGCCCGTACACCACGGCCCAGGCCAACGCGGCGCCCTGGAGCCCGCGATCCCCGAGCACGAGATCCTCCGGCGCGCGCTCGCGGTCGGCCTCGAGCAGCAGCGCCCAGCGCAGGATGAAGATCACGAAGGGGAGGATCGACAGCTCGAACAGGAGTCCGACGTCGCCTGGGCCGGCCTGCTCGAAGGCCCACAGGCAGTACGCGAGCAACGTCACCGCCGCGGCGATCACCCGGACCTCGCGGAGGTAGTTGAGCGAGTACACGGCCAGCGTCGAGCGCGTGGAGGCGCGGTCCTCTCCGAGCTCGGCGTACTCGCCCGCGCGCTTGCCCGCGACCATGAACAGCGAGCCGAACGAGGCGACGATCAGGAACCAGCGCGAGAACGGCACGTCAACCGCCACGCCGCCGGCAACGGCGCGGATGATGAAGAACGAGGCCACCGTGGCGATGTCGATCACCGCGACGTGACGGAGCTTGAGTGTGTAGGCCGTGGTCAGCACGAGGTACGTCGCCACCACGGCCAGCAGCTCGAGGCGCACCGCCGCGGCCACGGCGAGCCCGCCGAGCAGCAGCACGACACCCGTGACCACGGCCAGCCGCACGGAGATTTCCCCGGCGGCGATCGGCCGGTGGCGCTTGGTGGGATGACTGCGGTCGGACTCGAGGTCGCGCGCGTCGTTCAGCAGGTACGTGCCGCTGGCGACGAGGCAGAACGCTACGAAGGCCAGGGCCACGGCGAGGGCCGACTCCGGCTGGAGCAGCACGCCGGCAGCCCCGGGCGCGGCGAGCACGAGCACGTTCTTCGTCCACTGGCGCGGGCGGGCGGCGCGCACGAGCGCGCGCACCCGCGAGGGGCGCTCAGGGGCGACCGCGCGCTCCCCGCCGGGCTCGCTGCCGCGGGCGTGCAGCCCGGGCTGGTGGATACTGGCCTCGCCCGAGGGCGCGGCGATCGGCGATTTGGACAAGGTGGGTACGTCTCCCCGGGGCTCGGCGAACGCCGGAATCCTAGCTTCGGCGCGCCAGGGCGAACGGCATCGCTCGTCAGGCGCCCGGCAGCGGCACGCGCGTGAGGACGACGAACGAGCACAACCCGAGCGTCGCCGCCCGCAGGCGCCGCGATGGCGCGAGCGCGGCGAACGGGAGCACGAGCACGACGTACCAGACCATTAGCCACGTGGTGGTCGCCAGCGCCAGCAGCATCGCCCAGCCCCAGGCTGCGGCGAGCCTCGCCTCGCCGCCGGGCTGCGTTCGCGAGCGGACGAGGTGCACGGCCAGCGCCACCATCCCCGCGGCGAGCAGGAGCGCGGCGACGAGCCGCACGCCCGCGCTCGCGCCCCCGAGGCCCAACGCCGAACCCACCAGGTCGACGACGCTGTTGCGCGAGACGAACGCCGCCTGCTCGGCCAGGGCCCCGGGATAGCCCGCGAGACCCTTCGGGCCGAGGGCGACGAGCCCAACGCCGGCGCCGAGCGCGAGGCCCGCCGCCGCGCCGGCCAGCGCTCGCCCACGCGCGTGGACTCCGAGCACGAGCAGCGGCAGCAGCAGCCCCGCGGTCGCCTTGACGCCGGCGGCGCTCGCGGCGAGCATGCCGCCGGCCCCCTCCCGGTGGCCGACGACCAGCGCCATCGCCGCGACGAGCAGGGTGGCCACGAGCAGATCGTTGTGGGCTCCGGCGACCGCCCACACCAGCAGCACCGGGTTGAGCCCGACGAACAGAACGGCGTCCACCGGCCGGCGTCCCAGGCGCGGGGCGATGCGCCAGACGAGTGCGAGCGTCGCCAGGCTGAGCGTCGCCGCGAGCACCTTGAGGACCCAGAGGCCCCCGGCGAGCCCGAGCGGCGCGAGCGCGAGCCCGGCGACCGTGAAGAGGGGCCCGTAGGGGCTCGGCCCGCGCTCCCAGCCGTAGTACGCACGCACCGGATCGTCGCCGGCGAGGCCGCCCAGGCCGCTCGCGTACGGGCTCATCCCCTCACCGCCGGTGAGGCGGGCGTAGGCGAGGTAGCCGAACGGATCGGTGGTCAGCAGCGGCGGTGCGAGCAGGAAGATCAGGTGGAGGGCGAGGACGGTCGCGATGGCCAGGCGCGGGCCGATCTCCTCGGCCAGGGCGAGCGCGCCGAGATAGCCGGCCGCCATCGCCAGCACCAGCAGCCAGAAGCTGTCCCCGAGGGCACCCGGCGCGAGGCCTCCGAACGGTCCCGCCATCCACGCGGGAAAGCCTCCGCGGCTCGAGGGCGTGAGAGCCGAGGCACCGCCCGCGGCTCCGATCGCGATGGCCAGACCGCCCAGGCCGATGACCGCCAGCGCCACCCGCGCGGCGGTACGTCGCAGCGGCCACCGCGCCCGCAGGCCTTCGCCTTCATCCCGGCCCCGGGTGCCCCGGGGCGCGGCGCTCGCTGGCGCGCTCAGGCCGGGACGAGCTCCGCCCGCAGCTCGCCGAGGCGCTCGCGCTCGGCCTCGAGCCCGAGCCGCCCGAGCACCTCGTCGGCGAGCGCGAGGTAGTCGGCTCCGAGCAGGGGGCGGTAATCGAGGATCGAGAGGCCGCGCTCTGCCGACTCGGCGTAGCGGATCGACGAGCGGATGACCGAGTCGAACATCTTCTCGCCGAAGCGCTCGCGCAGCTGGGCGAGCGCTTCGCGCGAATGGACAAGGCGCATGTCGGCGATGTTCATGACCACCCCGAGCCACTCGAGGTCGGGATGGAGGTTCTCCTTGGCCAGCTCGATGACCTCGAGCGCCTGCTCGACGCCCTGGAGGGAGAAGTACTGCGCCTCGGTGGTCACCAAAGCGTAGTCGGCGGCCACGACGGCGTTCACGGTGAGCAGCCCGAGCGACGGCGGACAGTCGATGATGATCACGTCGTAGCGGCGCTTGACCTCGCGCAGCGCCCGGCGCATGGTCATCTCGCGGCCCATCTTCCCGCTGAGCACAAGCTCGGACTCGGCGAGGCCGAGGTTTGCCGGGATGACCCCGTCGTGGATGGCGTCGACGGCCTTGGCCTGTCCGGCGAGCACGTCGGAGATCGTCGGGTCGGCGTCGGCCGGGACGTCGAAGTAGTCGGACAGGTTGCCCTGGGGATCGAGGTCGACGGCGAGCGTCTCGAGGCCCACGCGGGCGAACACGTCGCTCAGGGTCCGCACCGTGGTGGTCTTCCCGGTGCCCCCCTTCTGACTCAGTACGGCGATCGTCGTCGACATGGCGAGGGCGATGATACGACCCTCAAGCCGATCCTTCCATGCTCGCGCGCCACCGGGTCGGGCAACCTCGCGACAAGGGGCCGGTCCGGGACCCCGAAGGGCCCCGGAACCGTTCTCCTCCCTCGACCGGCGGGGCGGGCGTCCGAGCCGAGCGGCCCGGGCGTCCTCTCAGCGCGTGGCGGTCCAGACCCCCTCGTGGCCGCCACTGCCGCGAACCCCGGTCAAGCTCATGAAGTAGAGGTGAAAGCGGCCGATCATCAGCTCGTCGCCGTCGGCGAGCTCGTGCCACTCGCAGCGCTCGCCGTTGACGAACACGCCGTTGAGGCTCCGGTCGTCGAGCACCCGCACGCGCTCGCCCTCGCGATGCACCACGGCGTGGCGGCGAGAGACCGTCGGGTCGTCGAAGCGTACGTGCGCGGCCAGCGAGCGCCCGACGCGCGTGAAGCCCTCGTGGAGGGTCACCACGCTGACCTGGTCGTCGTGCTCGAAGGCGAGATAGTCGCCCTCTTCGGCGAGGGCGGCGCGCGTCTCCTCGAGCCACTCGGGCCGCTGGGGCGCCAGGGTGATCTCCGGCTGCTCCTCGACGCGCTCGGCGAAGATCGAGGATCGGCGGAACTCGCGCGCACCGCAGCGCGGGCACGGGGGCACCTGGTCGCGCTCCAGGAGCGCGACCGGATACGAGCACGACTGGCAACGAAAGGTGCCAGCGCCCGCAAGTGTTCCGGACACGACCGTCTTCATCTCTCCTCCTCCCACAGGACCGCGAAGTCTACAACCTGTCCTTAACCTTGGCAAGGGCGCGAGGCCTGCGGCGACCGCCTCCGTAGAATCGCCCGATGGACGCGATCACCGTGCACAGCCACATTTCGGCGCCTCGTGAGAGGGTCTACGAGCTGATCGCCGACGTCGCGGCGCGGCCCGCCTGGACCGACCACTACACGAAGGACTACCGCCTCGTGACGCCGCGGTCGGTCGGCGCTGGAGCAGGCGCTCGCTACCGCCTCGACGCACCGGGCGGAACCCGCTACGTGGAGTTCTCGCTCGTCGAGGCCATCTCGCCGCGAAGGGTGGTAGAGGAGGGGCGGACGGGACGACTCGGGCGCACGCGCTACGGCGCCGAGTACGACCTGAGCGAGCCGGCCCGCGGAGTCACGCGCGTGGACATGACCGTCTGGACCGAGCCCGAGAACCTCATCGAGCGGATCCGCGAGTCGATCCGCTTTCGCGCCTACCTGCGCCGCCGGACTCAGAAGGCGCTCGAGCGGCTGCGCCGGATCCTCGAGGAGGGCAAGGGAGAGCCGCTGGCGCGGGCGACGATCGGCGGCTACGAGACGGGCAAGGCTCCGCGCTTCGGGACGTCCGCGGGGCGCGGGTTCTCCGCTTCCGACGGCGAGACCACGCCGGCCGAGCTGCGCCCTCAGCCAGGGCGAGTCGGCGAGTAGACTGCCCGCGCGATGCGAGCCCCTCGTCCTCGTTCGACCGCCGCCGTGCGCCTTTCCCTGCTGCTCGGTCTGGTCTCGCTCGGTGTCCTGGCCGGGTGCGCCACGGGGGGCGACAACCGCGCCTTCATCCCGGGTGACCCCGCCCGCGAGGGGATCGCGGCCGAGCTCGACGGCGTCGACTACGAGGTCTTCATCACGCGCGAGCTCAACCTGCGCGACCCCGAGGACAAGCAGTACTACCGCGGCCCGCCCGCCCCTCCGGGCAGCGGCCTCTACGGGGTCTTCCTCCGGGCGTGCGCGCTCGACGACCTGAAGCGCGAGGCCGCGACAGCGGGCAAGATCAAGGCCGTCGACATCCGCGGCAAGGAGTACAAGCCGCTGCCCATCAGCCCGGAGAACGTGTTCGCGTTCCGCGAGCAGCCGCTGCGACCCGGCGAATGCCTCCCGAACGCGGCGTCGGCCACCTCCTTCGGGCCGACGGGCGGAGCGATGATCCTCTTCAAGATCCCCTTCATCGCCACCGAGAATCGTCCCTTCGAGCTCGAGATCGAGGGCAGGCCGCAGGGCGGGCGCCCGCCCCGGATCGCCCGCTTCGAGCTCGACCTGTGACCTGATCCTGAGACCGCGGCGGGCCGACCCAGCCTCGTGACCTGGCTCGACCTGATGATCCTGGGGTTCGCGCTGCTGATGGCGCTGTGGGGCTACGCCCAGGGCCTGATCGTGGGCGCACTGTCGCTGGCCGGATTCATGATCGGCGCGCTGATCGGCTCGCGGATCGGGCCGCTGCTGCTCGAGGAGGGTGCGCGCTCGCCGTTCGCGCCGCTCTTCGCGCTGATGGGCGCGCTGCTGTTGGGGGGCGTGCTCGCCGCTGGGCTCGAGCTCATCGGCTCGCGGGTGCGCGAGCAGATCGGCGCGCGTCTGGGTGTGCTCGACGGCATCGGCGGGGCGATGCTGATCGCCTGCCTGGCGCTCGGCATCGTGTGGATCGTCGCAGCTGTTGCACTCCAGGCGCCGGGACTGAGCCAGCTGCGCGCGGAGGTGCAGCGCTCGACGATCCTCCAGGCCCTGAACGGGACCCTGCCGCCCTCGGGCCCGCTCCTCAACGCGCTCGCTCGGTTCGATCCCGTGCCCGAGATCAGGGGGCCCGCGCCGGACGTCCGCCCGCCGAGCTCCCGGATCGCCCGCGATCCGGACGTCCGCGCGGCCGGGCGCAGCGTGGTGCGGATCCTCGGGACGGCGTGTGGGCTCGGGATCCAGGGTTCCGGCTGGGTGGCCGGCGACGGGGTCGTTGTGACCAACGCGCACGTGGTCGCCGGTCAGGACGACACGACGGTGGAGCTGCGCGACGGCAGCCGCCACGACGCCGAGGCGATCTTCTACGACCCCGACAACGACCTGGCGGTCCTTCGCTCCAGCGGGGTGTCGGGCACGCCCGCGCTCGAGCTCGATGCCGGCGCGCCCGAGGGGACCTCGGCGGCGATCCTTGGCTTCCCCGAGAACGGTCCATTCACCGCGCGGGCGGGGCGGCTCGGTTCGACCGAGGCCGTCTCGAGCCAGGACTCCTACGGCCGTGGGCCGATCCAGCGGCGCATCACCTCGCTGCGTGGCCGGGTGCGCTCGGGCAACTCGGGCGGTCCGATGGTCGACACCAACGGACAGGTGGTGACGACGATCTTCGCCGCGGCCGTGTCCGGGCGAGAGCGCACGGGGTTCGGCGTCCCGTCCACGATCGTCGAGCAGGCGCTGTCGCGCGCGAGGGGGCGAGTGAGCACCGGTCCGTGTGCGGGCTGAGGGCGTTCGCCGTGGTCGCAAGTGAACGTGGCGCCGGAGCTGGCCTCTACAGTGGATGGGGCAATGGGAAAGACGCTCGTCATCGCCGAGAAGCCGTCCGTCGGCCGCGACCTCGCGGCGGCGCTGCCGGGCACCTTCAAGGGCGCTAAGGACAAGTCGCACCTCGTCGGCGACGAGTACGTGATCTCGTGGGCGGTCGGCCACCTCGTCGGCCTCGCTCCCCCCGACGACTACGACCCGAAGCTGAAGAAGTGGCGCTTCGCCGACCTGCCGATCCTGCCCGAGCAGTTCAAGCTCATCCCCAACGACGAGCGCGCCAAGAAGCAGCTCTCGGTCCTCCACCGGCTCATGCGCGCCGAGGACACCGACCTGATCGTCAACGCCTGCGACGCCGGGCGCGAGGGCGAGCTGATCTTCGCCTACGTGTTCGACACCTCGGGCGTCGACAAGCCGGTGCAGCGGCTGTGGCTCTCGTCGATGACCAAGAAGGCCATCGTCGAGGCCTTCACGCGACTGCGTCCCGGCGAGGAGATGAAGCTGCTCGAGGCCGCCGCGCGCTCGCGCTCGGAGGCCGACTGGGTGGTGGGTATGAACGCGACCCGCGCCGCCTCGATCCGGCTGCGCGCCGCCTTTGACGGAGCCGTCTCGCTCGGCCGCGTGCAGACGCCGACGCTCGCGCTCGTGGCGCGGCGCGAACGCGAGATCCGCGACTTCAAGCCCGAGGCCTACTGGCTCGTCGAGGCGCGCTTCGCCGCGAGCGGCGAGCGCCTCTACAGCGGCCGCTACCTCGGTGGCCGGCGCATCGCCGAGGACAAGGCTGCGGAGATCGTGCGCGACTGCCTCGCCGAGGATGGCTCGGGCCGCCCGGGCAGGATCACCAAACTCGAGAAGAAGGAGGAGCGCGAGCGCCCGCAGCTCCTCTACGACCTGACCTCGCTCCAGCGCCACGGCAACACGCTGTTCGGCTTCTCGGCCAAGCGCACGCTCGCGGCGGCCCAGCGGCTGTACGAGGAGCACAAGGCGATCACCTACCCGCGCACCAACTCGCGCTTCCTGACCGGCGACCTCGTGGCCGAGATCCGCCCGACGGCGGAACTGGTCGGCCGCGACGCGCCCGAGTACGCCGCCGGGGCGCGTTACGTCACCGGGCTCGAGAAGCTGCCGCTAGGCCGCGTCGTCAACGACGCGAAGGTCGAGGACCACCACGCCCTCATCCCCACGCGCTCCGAGCACGACCTCTCGCGCATGGGCGAGGACGAGCGCAAGGTCTACGACCTGGTGGCCAAGCGCTTCCTCGCCATCTTTCATCCCGACGCGGTCTACGAGCGCACTCGCGTCGAGACGACGGTCGCCGACGAGCACGTCTTTCGCACGAGCGGCCGCGTGCTGCTAGAGGCCGGCTGGCGCGCCGTCTACGGCCAGGAGGCGCGCGGGCCGGGCGACAGCGCGGAGGACGACGCCGGCGGCGATCAGCTCCTGCCGAAGCTCGAGGACG
>Ga0136617_10005111_pt1 | contig 11725 bp, 9 predicted proteins | sample AntDrymUQ3222106_2_FD_129672 | JGI IMG/M metagenome (GOLD analysis project Ga0136617, IMG submission 129672) | Polar desert sand microbial communities from Dry Valleys, Antarctica - metaG UQ322 (21.06) | ecosystem: Environmental > Terrestrial > Soil > Desert | place: Antarctica: Dry Valley...
AGACCGAGGTCGCCATCCGCGCGGCTTTCAAGGCCATCCAGGAAGGCACGCAGGTCGCCGTGCTGGTGCCGACCACCGTGCTCGCCGCGCAGCACCTCGCGACGTTCAGCCAGCGTTTCGCGGCGTACCCCATCACGGTGCGGATGCTGAGCCGGTTCGTCTTGCCCCAGGAGCAGCGCGATACGCTGGCGGGCCTCGCTGCGGGATCGGTCGACCTGGTCATCGGCACGCACCGGCTGTTGTCACGGGACATCCGCATCAGGGATCTGGGCCTGGTCATCGTGGACGAGGAGCAGCGCTTCGGGGTCGCTCACAAGGAGCGCCTCAAGCGGCTCAAGACGGAGGTGCACGTCCTGACCCTCTCGGCCACGCCCATCCCGCGCACGCTCAACCTGGCGCTGGTCGGCGTGCGCGACATGAGCGTCATCGAGACGCCCCCGGAGGACCGCCTGCCCATCCAGACGCGCGTCGCGGAAGCATCTACGGGGTTGGTGCGCGACGCCATCAACCGCGAGCTGGACCGTGGCGGCCAGGTCTTCTTCGTGCACAACCGGGTGGAGACGATCGAAGCCCAGGCCGAGCAGCTACGACGGCTCCTGCCCCGGGCGCGCATCGTGGTGGCGCACGGCCAGATGGCGGAAGGCGGCCTGGAGAAGGTGATGATGGCCTTCGCGCGCGGCGATTTCGACGTGCTGGTCTGCACCACCATCATCGAGTCCGGCCTGGACATCCCGAACGCCAACACCATCGTCATCGACCGCGCGGACGCGCTCGGCTTGGCCCAGCTTTACCAGCTCCGCGGACGCGTCGGGCGATCCAGCCGCCGGGCCTACGCCTACCTGCTCTACCGCCGGCGCGAGCGCCTCTCGGATGTGGCTCGCAAGCGGCTCCAGGCCATCTTCAACGCCTCCGAGCTGGGCGCCGGCTTCCAGATCGCGCTCTCCGACCTGGAGATCCGCGGCGCGGGCAACATCCTGGGCGGCGAGCAGCACGGCCATATGGCGGCGGTCGGCTTCGACCTGTACACGCGGATGCTGTCGGAGGCGGTGGAGGAGGAGAAGGCTGCCTTCGATGAGCGCCCCGCCGCGCACGCGCGGGCCCAGACCGTCATCGACCTACCGGTGGATGCGTACCTGCCTGACGAGTATGTGCCGGAGGAGCCGCAGAAGCTGGAGCTGTACCGCCGGCTGGGTCGCGTCGCCACGGAGTCGGAGCTGGGCATGGTTCGCGCCGATCTCCTGGATCGCTTCGGGCCGGTGCCGCCGCCCGTGGAGCGGCTGCTGGACGTGGCGCGGCTGCGCTTCACGGCGGAGTCGGCGGGCATCGCCTCACTCTCTCGCGAGGACGGGCAGCTGATCCTGCGCTTCCCGCCTGACTGGTCGCGCGGCGCCACGATGAGCGCGCTGGCCCCGAATGGGCCGGCCGACCGCATCCCCGGCGTGGCGGCGGGCGGCGTGACGTTCGCCTCCAACCAGGTCCGCGTGCGCCTTCCCCGAGAGGCCGAAGCGGCCTGGGCCGCGACGCGGGCCGTGGTCGAGCGACTCGCCCGACGGCGCGAGGACTGACAAGATGCGGGCTGACGCCTGACGCGTCGCCGGATCTCCACCATCCATCACCCGGAGTGATGGTAAGTCGCGGAACAGGGCGGATCTTCACCGCTCATCACCCGCGGTGATGATAAGTCGCAGGTTCGGTCGGCACGGGTGCCGGTATGGGATCCCGATCAGCAGTCACAGCGGTCGGGCACGCTCACGAGGACGTGCCGGACCGGCGTTGAGGCATTCGCCCGTTCAGAGATGCCCGTGAGAACCGACAGATCCCTGGATACCATCACCGGGGGCGATATCCGGCAAGAGCTCACGAGGCGCCACTCGGGAGACCGCCCCACCGGCGTCCCATCACAAGAGGTGCCGCAGCTGGGGCGGGCCGCCGCGAGCCTCGAGAGCGACACGGCTACGATGGTCGGATGGACGAGGGGGTCACTTGATCGAGGTCCTGGAGCAACTGGACCGCTGGCGTGGCGAAGGCGTTGCCGTGGGGCGTGCGGTGCTGGTGCGGGCACACGGCTCTGCGCCGCGTCCCGAGGGAGCGGTCCTGCTGGCCACGCCGGACGGGCGCATCGCCGGCTCGGTGAGCGGTGGCTGTGTGGAGGCCGCGGTCGTGGTGGACATCGACGAGGTGCGTCGCACCGGACGGGCGCGCGTCATCGAGTACGGCTTCAGCGATGAGGTAGCGCGCGACGCCGGATTGGCCTGTGGCGGACGCATCGACGTGCTGGTGGAGCCGGAGGTGCGGCCGGATATCGTGGAAGCGGCCACCATCCGGGGTCGGGCCGTGATCACGGCACTGCCGGTGGACGGCACGACGTCACCGAGGACGGGCATGGTCGTGTCCGATGACGGCGCGACACATGGCTCGACCGGGGATGCATCGGTGGACCGGACGCTGGTCGGGGCGGCGCAAGAGGCGCTCAGGATCGGTCGGTCCAGGCTGGTCGAAGCCGCCGCCGGCCCGTTCTTCGTGGAGGTCTTCGCCCGGCGTCCCCGCCTGGTCATCGTGGGCGCCGTCCAGGTGGCCATCCCGCTGGTGTCGATGGCCGGCACCGTGGGCTACGAGACCATCGTCATCGACGGCCGTTCGGCCTTTGCGACCGCCGAGCGCTTCCCGGCCGTGGACCGCCTCATCGTGGGCTGGCCGGACGATGTCGCCGGCGAGATCTCGCTGGGCCCGGCCGACTCGGTGGCCGTCCTCAGCCACGATCTCAAGTTCGACGAGCCGGCCATCGTGGAGGCCCTTCGGCGTGGCTGCCGCTACGTGGGCGCCATCGGCAGCCGTCGCACTCAGGACGACCGACGCGCACGACTCCGAGCGGCAGGCCTTTCGGAAGCCGACTTGGTGCGGCTGCGCGGTCCCATCGGCCTCGATCTGGGCGGTCGAGACCCGGCAGAGACGGCGCTGGCCGTCATGGCCGAGGTGGTCGCGGCTCGGTTCGGCGGGTCGGGGCTACCCATGCGCGACCGCTCCGCTAGAACGCGACCCTAGGACGCGTCGAGCGGATAGCTGTCACCGCGTCGAAGGTAACGCACCCGTTCAGCGAGACCGGCCGCCTCGACGGCGGCCTGGAAGTCGGACAGCGGCGACTTGAAGACGTCGTAGTCGTCGTAGTGGATGGGAATGGCGACCTTGGGCTCGACGATACGCAGCAGCTCCACGCCCTGCTTGTCATCCATGGTCACGAGCATCCCGAGGACACGCCCGCCACCGATGTGCAGCAGGGCGAGGTCGATGTCCGGGAAGCGCTGCGGGATCTCCTTGAGGTCATCGATGACCAGCGTGTCCCCCGTGATGTACAGCCGCTGCGCGATCGGACCCGTCCCCTTCTGGAACTCCAGGATGGTGCCGATCACATCCGGCAGTGCCACAGACACCACCGGCGGCCCGTGGCGGCCCGGTGTGGCTGTGATACGCAGACTAGCGTCGCCCTTCTCGACGGCTATCTCGTTCCACCGTTCCAGCGCATGGACGTTGCCGAAGCCGCGTTCCCGGAGGGCCGTGGCTGCCTCTGCGGTGGTCACGATGGGCAGCGCCTTGTCCAGCTCGCGCTCGGCCACCTGATCGAAATGGTCCCCGTGAAAGTGCGACAGGAGTACCAGGTCGATGGGCGGCAGGTCCGCGATGTCCATCGACGGGTCGGTCAGCCGCGTAGCTGTCATGCCATAGCCGATGTCCACCTTCTCGTGCATGTGGACGAAGTTGGGATCGGTCAGCACGGTGAATCCCGCGCACCGGATCAGGAGGGTCGCGGTCCCGATGAACAGGACCGAGCCGGCCGGGTCGGGGGAGCCTGCGGCCGGCAGGACGATCCTTGGCGTTGCGTTCGTGATCTCGTTCATGTGGGAACCGTGCATCACGTCGCCACACAGCATTACCTCACTGGGTGAGCGATGCGTGTCCGGTTCGTTGCAGTGGCGCCCACCATCGACCCCGAGCGGCGGCCGCTGACGGTCGACCCGTAGCCACTTCGACGGTGCGCTAGACTTGCGCCCTTCGGCCGCCCAAGCCGTCCCTACCCCAGAGGGAAGCGAGTTCCGTGTCTGCTGAGACCCTTCGCGAACGGATCAGAGAGATCCCCGATTTCCCCAAGCCGGGCATCCTCTTCTACGACATCACCACGCTGCTCAAGGACGCTGGATCCTTCAAGGAGTCCATCGACCTCCTGACCGCACCGTATCGTGAGACGCCGGTGGATGTGGTCGTGGGCATGGAGTCCCGCGGCTTCATCTTCAGCGCCCCCATGGCCTACCAGCTGGACGCCGGCTTCGTGCCGGTCCGCAAGCTGGGCAAGCTCCCGGCGGAGACGGTCAGCGTGGAGTACGCCCTGGAGTACGGCACGAACACCCTGGAGGTGCACAAGGACGCCATCGCGCCGGGCCAGAAGGTGCTCATCGTGGACGACCTGCTGGCCACCGCCGGCACCGTCCTGGGCACCATCGAGCTCGTCACGCAGCTGAAGGCGGAAGTGGTCGGCCTCGCGTTCCTGGTCGAGCTGCTCTTCCTCAAGGGGCGGGATCGCCTCCATGGCCACGAGATCCACAGCGTCATCCAGTACTGACCCCGCCGGGGCGGGACCGGGGCCGGACGAGGTCGACCTGGGGCGTCGCAGCTTCTTCCGCCATTTCGGGCGAAGCGCCATGCTGACGGCGGGACAGCTGGCGGGCGCGGCTGAGGCGGTCCGGCGCGGGACCGCTGCCGCGGCCTCCGAGCTTCTCGACTCCGACCCCGTGGAGATAGGGTCGCCGCAGGCCGTGAGCAAGGCCCCGGATCAGCGGACGACCGAGCAGCGGACGATCGAGCAGCGGACGGACGCGGCAGCCGGCTATCGCAGCCCCTACCGACTCGATGGCGACGTCCTCCTACTGCTCGACCAACGCGGCCTGCCGGAGCGCCTGGAGCTGATGCCCTGTCACGACGGTCGCGACGTGGCGCGCGCCATCCGCCTCGGCGCTGTCCGCGGCGGAGCGCTGCTGGCGCAGATCGCGGCTTACGGCGTGGCGCTCACGGTCCAGCGTCATCGCGAGCGCCGCCCGAGCGCGGTGCGCGGCGAGATCGACGCCGACATGTCGAGCCTGCGCCACGCCCGACCGTCCGCCCGCGCCCTGACCTCAGCCATGGATCGCATGCGCGCCCGTCAAGGGAGCCTGCCGCCCGACGGGGACCCGGCGATACTTGCCGACGAGCTGCGCAGGGAGGCGGACGCGATCGCCAGTGAAGCGATGCTGGACCACGCTGCGCTGGCCCGACACGGCGCGGAGTGGCTGCCGCGAGTCGAGGATCGGCCGGTCCAGCTGCTCTTGCATGGCGAGACCGGCCCCATGGCCAGCGGCATGATCGGCACCGGCTTGGGCATCGTCCAACGGCTGGTCGCAGAAGGGCGCGCTGTTCACGCCTGGGTGACGGAGGGACGGCCCACGGGTGAGGGGACGCGGATCACCACCTGGGAGCTGCGCCACGCGGGCGTGCCACACACGGTCCTGCCCGATGCCGCCGTGGGTTGGCTCTTGCGGCATCAGCCGCCGGCCGCGATCCTCCTCGGGGCGGAGTGGCTGGCAGCCAACGGGGACGCCGCGGTCTTTGCCGGTGGCGGCGCCATCGCGGCACTGGCCGCCTGCCACTCAGCGGAGGCCGTGCCGGTCCTGCTGTGCGCGCCGGCCAGCGCGTTCGACCCCGCGACGCCGGACGGATCCGCCATCCCGGACGACCTCCGCACGGGTCGTGAAGCAGGATCGCTGATCCACCCGGGCACGCCGCCGGGAACGCAGGTCATCACCCCGGCGGTGGACATCGTGCGCCACGAGCACCTTGCCGCGATCGCCACGGCGGCGGGCATCGTGCGCCCTCCCTTCGACGCGGGGCTGATCCCGATCAGAGAGGTCGCCGGCTGATGGCGACCATCGCGCGGGCCGCACCGGCACGGAGCCAGACCCTGGAGGTGCGCGCCACGCGCGACCGTGAGTCGCTGCGCGAGTTCCTGGAGCAGGACCGCCTCTTCGCGGCCTACGCCATCTGCGATCTGGAGGAACGCGAGTTCCCCCGCACGCGCTGGGGCATCGCCATGGACCGGGGTCAGGTCGTCTCGGTGGTGCTGGAGTACTTCGGTCTCTCTCCCCAGCCGCTCTTCGTGATGGGCGACGACGCGGGCGTGGCGGCCATCCTGGAGGACGTCATCCGCCCCAGGGTGGCCTTCCTCTCGGGCCTGCCCCACTCGCTGACCGCGGTGGAGCGGGTGTATCGCGTGGAGTCGGGCCCGCCCATGGTGCGCATGTGGATCGATCGCGCCACCTTCGTGCCCGGGCCACAGGTCGCCACGCGCCTCATGCCCGCCGAGATCGGCGACCTCAACCGCCTCTACGACCTGGGTTTCTCGTCCTGGCTGCCGGCCGACTCCATCCGCCACGGCGTGTACTACGGCGTGCGCGTCGACGGACGGCTCGTGGCCGCCGCCGGGACGCACGTCATCAGCCGTGAGGCTGGTCTGGGCGTGGTGGGCAACGTGATGACGCACCGCGACCATCGCAGCGAGGGTTTGGCCAAGCTGACCACGGGCGCCGTGACCGCCGAGCTGCTGCGCAGCTGCGACCACGTGGTGCTCACCGTGCGCTCCGACAATCCGCCGGCGCTGGCGGCCTATCGGGCGCTGGGATATCAGGAGCACACCCGCTTCGAGGAGCGCGTCGTGCGCCGTCGCGGCGCTCTCTGGGATAGCATCACCCAGCCATTCCGGCGTTGGTTCCGCGCAGCAAGGAGTCCCGAGTGACCCAGACCCCGTTCGCCCCCCATCAGATAGAGCAGACCTCCGGTGACGCCGCCAACGGCCAGACCGCTTCACTTCCCGCGCATGACGTCATCGACCTCGGCCTGGCCGCCGAGGGGGTTCGCCGCATCGAATGGGCGGAACGGGAGATGCCCGTCCTCCGGCTCATCCGGGAGCGCTTCGAGCGTGAGCGACCGCTCGACGGCCTGCGCATCGGCGCCTGCCTGCACGTCACCACGGAGACCGCGAACCTGATGCGGACCCTCAAGGCCGGCGGCGCCGACGTGTCGCTGTGCGCCTCCAACCCGCTGTCGACCAAGGACGACGTGGCCGCGGCCCTGGTGGCCGAGTACGGCATCAGCACCTACGCCCGCCGCGGCGAGGACCGTGACACGTACTACGCGCACCTCAACGCCGTAGCCGACACCCAGCCCCAGGTGACCATGGACGACGGCTGCGACCTCGTCTCGCTGCTCCACCAGGAGCGGCCGCAGCAGCTCGACCAGATCATGGCGGGCACGGAGGAGACGACCACTGGCGTCATCCGTCTCAAGGCCATGGCCGCGGACGGCGCACTGGCCTTCCCCGTGGTGGCCGTCAACGAGGCCAAGACCAAGCATCTCTTCGACAACCGCTACGGCACCGGCCAGTCGACCGTGGACGGCATCCTGCGCGCGACCAACGTCCTGCTGGCGGGCCGCAAGGTGGTCATCGCCGGCTACGGCTGGGTCGGCCGCGGCATCGCCTCGCGCTTCCGCGGCATGGGCTCGCACGTGGCCGTCACGGAGGTCGAGCCCATCCCCGCCATCGAGGCGCTGATGGACGGTTTCGTGGTGATGATGGGCATGGAGGCCGCGGAGTGGGGTGACCTGTTCATCACCGCGACAGGCAACCTCAACGTCTTCCGGCGAGAGCACTTCGAGAAGATGCGCGACGGCGCGATCATGGCCAACAGCGGCCACTTCGACGACGAGATCGACCTCAAGGCACTGCGCCTGATGGCCGGTGGCCAGGTCCGGGAGGTCCGCCGCGATGTGGAGGAGTTCGTGGTCGACGGGCGCCGGCTGCACGTGGTGGCCGAAGGCCGTCTGGTGAACCTGGCCACGGCCGAGGGCCACCCTGCGGCGGTGATGGACATGTCCTTCGCCAACCAGGCGCTGTCCGCGGAGCACGTGGCCAAGAACCACGCTTCGCTCTCCAACCAGGTCTACGTGGTGCCGGAGGAGATCGACCGTGAGGTCGCCCGCCTCAAGCTCGTAGCGCTGGGCGTTGACATCGACACCATGACCCCCGAGCAGCTGGCCTACGTGGCCTCCTGGCAGAGCGGCACCTGAGGCGCCGCTGATCGCTCAGTGGCGCGCCAGCAGGCGCGCCACCACCGTTACCGCGTCGGCCACCTCCTGCTCCGTGTTGTAGAAGGCCGGCGAGAAGCGCACGATGCCGGGCCGCGCATCGACCACGAAACCCTCCGCGGCGAGCGCTGCCACGATCGGTGCCGGCTCGTCCGCCTCGATGGCCACGATCCCGGCACGCCGGGCATCGTCCCGGACGGCGCGGACCGGCAGGCCGGCCGCATCGGCCAGGCGGATGAGCCCTGCGCCCAGATCGATGGTCCGTTCGTGGATCGCCTCGACGCCGATCTCCCGCAGCAGGGACATACCGCCGCGCGCCAAAAAGGCCGAGGGCACGGCCGGCGTGCCCATCTCGAACTTGCGGCCGTCGCTGGCGTAGTCGAGCGTGGCCACGTCGAAGTCGAACTGACGGGCGCTTGAGAACCAGCCGGTGGTGGTCGGGGTCAGCGCTTGCCGGACCTCCGGGCGAAGCCAGAGGAAGGCATTGCCCGGGCCGCCGAAGAGCCACTTCAGGGTGCCCGAGACGTAGATGTCGATCCCCAGCGCACTGACGTCGGTGGGGATGAGACCGGTCGCCTGATACGCGTCGATGAGGAGCAGCGCGCCGCGCTCCCGGCACAGCGCCGCCAGCCCAGCCACGTCCTGCACGGCGCCGGTGGTGAAGTAGACGTGGCCCGTGGCGACCAGCGCGGTCCGTTCGTCGACGGCCGCCTCGAACGCCTCGAGCGGCACGCTCAGCCCGTCGGGGGAGGGGAGCACCACGACCTCCACGCCGAGCGGCGCTCGGGCCAGCCACTGGTGCCCCAGCGTCGGGAAGTCGAGCATCGTCGTGATGACGCGCGTGCGAGGTGCCGCGCCGTCGCCCCGGTGGATGGGATCGAGAGCTGAGGCGACCGAGGCCAGCGCCACCGACACGTTGGGCGCCAGCGCGATCTCCGAGCCGGGGCGCCCGATGACCCAGCCGAAGTCTTCGCGCAGGGCCGCCAGCTCGTCCATCCAGGTGGCATACCAGGCGCTGGCACCCAGCCTGTCCCATTGGTCCAGGAACTCGCCCAGCTTGGCGCGTCCACGTGCCGGCAGGGCGCCCAGCGAGCAGGTGTTGAGGTAGTGGGTCGCCGCCAGGAGCGGGAACTCAGGACGAAACCGCAGGAGGCCCTGGTGCCGGGCTGTCCCGACCACATCACTGGTCATGGCGCCATCTTGGTCGATGCGTCGGGCCCGCGCAGCGCGAGGACCCGCAGGCAGGTCGGCGACCTTCGCCTATCATCGGAAGCGATGGTCCTGAGACTCCTCCGCACCGGCCGCAACGCCGTGCTCGGTCCGCGTCGCGTCCGCCGGGAGCGACCGTCGTGGCGTCGTTCGAGGCCCTCCGAGCCGCCGCCGTGTCCACCGGGATGGCACACCGGGCCCCCCGACTTCATCGGGGTCGGCAGCCAGAAATGCGGCACCACCTGGTGGTTCTCCCTGCTGAACGCGCATCCCCAGGTGCAGGCTCAGGCGGAGAAGGAGCTACGGACCCTGATCGGGTTCCGACAGCCGACCGCGGCCGATGCTGCGGACTACGCGCGCTGGTTCCCGCGGCCGCCCGGCAAGCAGACCGGTGAGTGGACGCCCAGCTACATGACCGTCTCGTGGATGGGGCGTGCCATCGCCCAGGTCGCCCCCGAAGCGCGACTGCTCGCGACGGTGCGCGATCCGGTGGAGCGCTATCGCTCAGGGCTGCCCCAATGGCGGAAGTACCACACGGGCGAGCTGGGCGACGAGAAGCGGGAGGAGCGAAAGGCGCGACGGCAGGCCCTGCAACGCGGGTTCTACGGCAGGCAGCTGACCCAGTTGGCGGAGGCCGTGGGACGGGAGCGGATCCTGGTGCTCCAGTACGAACGATGCGCCCGCGACCCACGTGCTGAGCTCGCCAGGACGCTGGAGTTCCTGGGGCTGTCACCCTGGGAGCCACCGGACGAGCTCCTCGCCCAGCGTTCCGCCGCCAGCTCGGTGCGAGAGCCGCTCACGACCGCCCAGCGCGCCGAGCTGGTCGCACGGTACACGCCGGACGTCCGCATCCTCCGGTCGTTCGCGCCGGATCTGGACCTCTCGCTGTGGCCGCATCTCTCGGGGCCGGCAGGCAACGCTGAGTGAAGGCGGCCCAGCCGACCGGGCCGGACCCCGTGCTACCCTCACCCAGCCCACCCGACCAAGGAGACCCATGACCAGCATCGTCGACGCCGAGCAGTACCTCTTCACCTCCGAATCGGTGACCGAAGGCCACCCGGACAAGATGTGTGACCAGATATCCGACGCGATCCTGGACGCCATCCTGCGCGGTGATGCGCCGGCTCGAGTGGCCTGCGAGACCGCCACGACCACCGGCACCGTGATGGTCCTGGGCGAGATCACCACGTCCACCTACGTCGACTTCCAGGCCATCGTGCGAGATACCGTGCGCCAGATCGGCTACACCGACGCGCGCTACGGCTTCGACTACCGCACCTGCGGCACCATCGTGTCGGTCCATGAGCAGTCGCCGGATATCAAGCGCGGCGTGGATGATGCGCTGGAGACGCGCGGCAAGGGCGACCAGCACGATCAGGGCGCCGGCGACCAGGGCATGATGTTCGGGTTCGCCTGCCGCGAGACCCCGGAGCTGATGCCGCTGCCCATCGCGCTGGCGCATCGCATGGCTCAGCGGCTCTCGGAGGTGCGCAAGGACGGGACGCTGCCGTACCTGCGGCCCGACGGCAAGACGCAGGTCACCGTGGAGTACGAACGCGGCGTGCCCAAGGCCGTGCGCACCGTGGTCGTCGCGGCACAGCACGACGAGGAGGTGGCCACGGACCGCCTCCGTGACGACATCTACGAGTCGGTCATCAAGACGACCATCCCGGGGCACCTTCGCGCGGTGGATCCCACCGTGCACGTCAACCCCACGGGGCGGTTCGTGATCGGCGGGCCGATGGGCGACGCGGGGCTGACCGGGCGCAAGATCATCGTCGATACCTACGGCGGCATGGCGCGTCACGGCGGGGGCGCCTTCTCCGGCAAGGATCCGTCAAAGGTGGATCGCTCGGCGGCCTATGCCGCACGCTGGGTGGCCAAGAACGTGGTCGCGGCGGGACTGGCCGACCGCTTCGAGGTCGAGCTGGCCTACGCCATCGGCGTGGCGCGGCCGCTGTCCATCTCCATCGAGACGTTCAACACGGGCAAGGTCGACGACCGGCGGATCCTGGCGCTCATCAACGAGCACTTCGACCTGCGTCCGTCGGCCATCATCGCGGCGCTGGACCTGCGCCGGCCGATCTACCAGCAGACAGCAGCGTACGGACACTTCGGGCGGCCGGAGCTGGACCTGCCCTGGGAGCGCACGAACGTGGCCGATGCCCTGGCCGACTCAGCCGGGTTGGTCCGTGCGGAGGTCGGCGCCGCTTCCTGATCCGCCTTGGGGCTGGCGGTCACTCCACGACGATGACGATGGAGGCCTCGAAGCTCTTCTCGTCCCCGCACTCGGGAGCGCCATAGTGCACCGACGCGGTGATGCGGTACTCCCCGGCCGGCAGGCGCAGCTCCG
>Ga0136617_10005112_pt1 | contig 11724 bp, 10 predicted proteins | sample AntDrymUQ3222106_2_FD_129672 | JGI IMG/M metagenome (GOLD analysis project Ga0136617, IMG submission 129672) | Polar desert sand microbial communities from Dry Valleys, Antarctica - metaG UQ322 (21.06) | ecosystem: Environmental > Terrestrial > Soil > Desert | place: Antarctica: Dry Valley...
AGTCAGCCTGCAATCCTGCTCTCAGCTCGCCGGTCTGATCTTCAAGGCCGAGAGCGCGCGCACCTCCAGTTGTGGCGGCATGCAATGCATCTGTGGCAACCAGCATCCGTTGTCCGTCAACCTGGTCCATCTCCGAGCGGGCCCACAAGGTTGCAAACCGGGCTTCCTCAAGAATGTCGCAGGTGTTGTTACTGGCAACCGAATCGCTGCCGAGTCCCACTGCAATCCCTCGGTCCAGAAACACCGAAAACGGCGCGCGACCATGGCCAAGTTTCGCGTTCGACTTCGGACAATGAGCTATTCGCGCTCCCGACTCTTTAATCAGCTCGATATCCGCGTTATCGACCCTAATGCAATGGGCCAACAAAGGTTTCGTCTGTAACACACAATGTCGCTTCAGGTATTGAATAGTTGACAGTCCCGGCGCGTGCCAATCTATGCTCCGCTTCGCAAGCGCCTCCGCAAAAGTACCTCCACCTTCACGCAAGAACATCTCTTCGGCGATCGATTCCGCTGCATGCATCATCACGGGAAGGTTTTCTGCCAGAGCAAACTCCGAAATCAACTCGAGCTGGCGCCCGCAAACCGTGTATGGTGCGTGCGGGGAAACACCAACTTTCACAAGTGGCGTTTGCAGCTCAGCCAGGCGAACTACCTTTGCGGTGAGCTTTGCGAAATTTTCATTTGCTAAGCTGGGATCTGGCCCGAAAGATTCCTGGAAGACTATTCCGCGAAGGCCAACATCGCGCAAGGCGTTCATGCTTTCATAAGCACCGTCGCTGGCATCGGCCAGAGCCGTCACCCCGGCGCGCACTGCCTCGATGGCCCCCCAGGCCGCCGAAACATTCCGGTCATCAGGTGTCATCAATTCAAGTCGCGCTATCGTAAGTTTTCTTAGCCAGCTTATAAAGTCGGACTCTTCGCTTTCCAGAAAGCCGCGCATCGCCGTGAGCTCCAGGTGCGAATGAGCATTGATCAGACCTGGCAGTAGGACCGCGTCGGGATAGTCATTTACCGCCGCCTCGGGATATTTCTCAATGAGCGACGCACGCGTGCCGACGTCGGTTATCTGACTCCCGTCGATTGCAATCGCACCAAGCTCAATTGAAGACGATGAGATGGGCAGGACCCAGCGAGCGGAGTAGAGGATGGTCATGATTTACCCGATCTCTACTGTCCTCTGGTGGATTGAAGAGCGACAAGAAGTGGGTGTTGTGTCAGCCCGTGCGGGGAGCGCTCAATCGAATCGCGGGAGATCACAGTTGCCGCACTCTGAGATCGGAAACCCTTTAACTTACGGTAGCGCTCAAGAATAGAAGTGACATATGCACGCGTGGAGGGAATGTTAATTCGTTGAATGAACTCCTCGCCGGAGAGAGCCTTGCCACCTTCCCCGGGACGGTTCCATTCCGCAGCGCGGCTGGGGCCGGCGTTGTAAGCGGCAATCATGCGGGCTTCAGCGTCCGGCGTGTCGCGGTATTGTTCGTAAAACTTTTCCAGGTACCAACAGCCAACCTGAACGTTTCGTTCCGGATCGCGCAAAAGGCTCGAAGGTTCACTGGCCATCTGCCGCTCGAGTTCGCGCATTCCGGTTTTGGCCGCCCAGTCGCGTCCGACCCCGGGGGTGACCTGCATCAATCCAATCTCGCCGTCTTTCCCAATCTTCCAGGGACTGAAGTATGTCTCCTCGTAAATGATGCTCCACACCAGATCTGGATCGAGACGATAGATATTTGCCTGCCGGGCAATCAACCCGTCATAGCGATGGATCCAGTATCGATTGAGGGAGTAGGCTGCGAAAACGGCAATGAGGATTACGAGACTAACAACAATCAGACGCTTCATTAATATTGATCATCAGCCCGCCAAGGAGTTGACGTTATCGAAAGATGGGTTCACGCAAAGACGCAAAGGAGGCAAAGACGCAAAGAAGAGGGCAGCAAAATAGCAAGGGTGGCCGTAAATCCCCTACGGGTCTTCTTTGCGTCTTTGCCTCCGTTTGCGTGAACCCATTCTTCATCAACCTAATGTTTGAGTTTCTCACACAATCTCTGAAGCCACGTTGTGAATGAGAGGTCAGAACCTCTCTTCCCGCCAGACTCCTTCCGGGATCTTCTAAGATCTAATTCTAATTTTTCCGTTTTAGGCCGGACCAGAAGCTGGCCGCGGAACATGTGAGATCGACACCCTCATAACGAGAACGCAGGGCTTGCTCATCCAACACGTGGCCCTGTAACCAAACTTCAGCGTCCAGAGTGGCGCCTGGCGACAGAGTGTCGCCCCGAAGAGCGCGTTGATTGACGAGGACCTCCAGCTTTATTCGTTCAAGGTCGAGATGTATCCAGTAGAGATCACTCCCGGACAATGGGTTCTTTAGAGGCTTAAACGCGATCACGGTGCCGGATAGACTCCAATCATTCTCATGGGCGGCGCGCGATGGGGCCGCTTTTTCCAGCGGCATCCAGCGAGTCCTGCCACACCCTTTTCGGACTCGAGCGCGGTAAGCAAGCCCACAGAGACCCACATGGAGTTCCTGCGCTGAGAATCCGGCCGGCCCCACTTCGGTAAGATTCTGCAGTTCGAATAGGACTTCGCATTCTGTGCTTTCGCGGTACCCATGGACCACAGCTTCACCCTCTTCATCGTATTCGGTGAGCGCCCAGGGACTAATCGTCTGAATGTACCGAGCACGAAAACCAGGCCGGCAGTCGGCATAGAAGACGTCGCCACTTCCCGATTCATAAAGCACGGTCCAAACCTCAAGCCCTTCGCCCAACTTCCAACAGCGGCCATGCAGCACGGCGCCACGCCGGCTCAGTTGGGTAGGCTCACCCTGGTCCCCGGCCCGCTCGGCGAGATAGTTGAACGCCTTCTCACTCGGCACTTCTAATCCAATTGTCTCGAAAGTAGGGTTCATGCTTGCAGCCGCCAAACACTCTTAGCCGGTCTAACCTATCTTCCTCAGCCGTTTGCTCTTTTCCTGTCTGGGCGCAGTTGCGGTCACTTCATCGCCACGCGGCGCCCGGCTCTTGTAGCCACGAATGCGTCTTTCGGGTCCATGGGAAGGACGCACACCCGAACGGACCATTTCCGCAAATAGATCGACGTCGTAGTCCACTTCCCTCGACATCTCCTCACGAATGGCTAGTAGCACTTCTAGAAATTTGGGACGACGATACATATGATATTTCCGATTGCCAATTGCCAATTGCCAATTTTCTGATTCTACTCCGACAGCCCTTCCAATCGATAGGGTGATCAATTATACCCATTCTTCAAATCGGCAATTGGCAATCGGAAATCGGCAATCACACCGCCCTCTCCGTAGCTTCAGAGACGAGAAACTCCGGTGTCACGATCATGGGAACGTAAAAACCTGCCGCCGTGTTGAAAAGCCGGATCCGCGCCTGTCGACGCACATTCGCCAGGTGGCCAAAATTCCAGGTCACGAGGTAATCAATTTTATGATAAGAGGCAATCGCAACATGCAATGCATCGGCTATGTACTTGCGATGAAATATTCCGCGCGATATATAACCATCAGCCAGAATGGCTGCTTCATCGGTGAGTTCAGCCTGCTCCAGCGGGGCTATTAGTTTTAAGTAAGAAGTTCTGTGTGGATCCGGAACTCGTTCGAGCTCTCGTGAGACCAACGCCGAGATCACTGTCCGATAGTCTTTCATCTCGTGTTCCCACCAACGGATCGTTAAGTCACGCCGAAAAGGCTCGCCGTTATCGAGGTAAGCGCCGATGACCGAAGTTTCGAGATAGAGACTCTGCTTCATTAGACACGGTGCCTCACATCTCGCCGGGTTTGGCGCCTGGGGAGGTCTGGTTGATCGGTTCCAGCCGAATCACGCCACGACGAAAGTCGAAAGAAACCCGGAAATGCTTGAGAAAGTTTCCTCCCAGGATTCCATCCTGGATAAACCCTGCGGTTTCATTTACCGACTCCAGATCAAGAACCGCCACATTCACCTGTTCCCTGGTGAATGTGCCCAGCACCACGCTTGGCAAGAGCATTGTCTTCACATCTTCAGCAACGCCTGCCGCGCCGAAGACCCGCATTCGAGTAGGGGTCAGGTAATTGGACATCTCCTCGAGCGCCGCTAGTTTTTCCGAGACTACAGAAATACTGGCGCCAGTATCGATAATAAAGTTTAGCGGTTTCTCGATGCCTTCAAGATATACCTCACCGCTGAGGAAGCCACTTGAGGTAGTTCGTAGAGGAATTTCCACGACCCTGGTTGTTAGTGAGTTAAGGGCCGGGGGCTGATCTGCGGCAGGCGGCGTGTTCAAAAGATCTAGACTACCTGACTGTCGATGACGCACCAGCGTAAAAGTTCGTTCCCCGTAATCGACGGCCGTTACGAACTTCGAGATCATCGAAAGCCCGAGATAACCATCGACGGGCTTTTTGTCGTCAAAGAAGCGCCTGATGTAAACGGGTACATTCTGGACTTTGACTTCGCCAATCTCCAGCGAATCGAGAAACCCATAGACGATTTCAAACTTTCCTCCACCGCCAACAGCACGCGCCAGGCCACCACGCGCAACCGGACGCATGCCAAGTTTGTCTGCTGTCTCATCTGAAATCACCGACATCCCCGAGCCCGTGTCTAATACGAATCGAAGCGGATTCTTTTGACCGTTTACCCGGATCTGCAAGATGGGGCGGCTATCAAACGCTTCAAAGGAGACGGTCGTGGAGTCGCGGCCGGCCGGCACATATAGCGAGCCTTGCCTCCCGAGGTACCGCAAGAAGTCAATCAATCCCCTGATGCGCGCGCGACGATCCGCGTCAGTCTTGGGCGCGATTATCAAAAAACGCTCGTATGCGTCTGCGGCTTCCTTGTACATCTCGCTGCGCGCAGCCGCCTGCCCCAAATTGAAAATGAAGTCGGGCTCGTCAGGCGACATGCTTACCGCTCGCCGCAAACCTCGAAGGCATGGCTCTAACCGGTTCTCATAGAAATCAACCATCGCCAGACCGGCGACCGCCAGCGAGTCGTCGTCCTTAATAATGAGGGCCGTACGAAACTCTTCAATCGAATCACGAAAGTTTCCCGAGGCCAGGATCGCATGGCCCAGCAAGGCATGCCCTCGTGCCGAGAGCGGGTTCGCCAGAATCACTCTAGCTGCCTGGTCGTACGCGTCTTGAAGACGTCTTTGCTTTAGGAGTGTAAGGCTCAAACCAAGTCTTGCATCCTGGTCCTGAACATTCTTGCTCAATATCTCGCGAAAACTCTTCTCCGCCAGATCGAAGTCACCATCGCGAAGGGCCTTTTCGGCCCGATTTCGGGCCTTCTTGTCGCTCAGAGTCGCTGCGGACGCAGTCGCATGGGGACCCAGAGAAAAGACAAAGGCGGCCACAACTCCGACCGCCAAGTTACGAGCTGATTGGGTAAAGCTAAAACGCATAAAACATCCCGAAGTCGAACTGTTGAGTTTCGTGCGACTCGTCGTCATTCTTTGAACGGTTACTATTTCAAAACTTCTCCTGTTTTCATTGACCATAACACCAGGTCAAGCTCATCGAAATCGATTCCAACGTCGCGGGCAACGCCTTTGAGCCTTCCCTCGATCTCCAGGTAGCGCGCCCTGCTGCTGGGAGGCCGGGCAGATTCGACTACCTCCAGATCCGCGAGACAACGCAAGATATGCTTGTCCAAAATCGCGTGGCCCATTAAACCGATGTTTCGCAGAAAATGGCTGGCTTCCTTATAGCCCAACCCTTTGATCCGTTTTTCCCGGGCGAGCCAATCACGACGCTCAATCGGATCAGCGAAACTCTCGAGTTGCGCGCGCAATCTCAACCCGCAGTGTTCCCGAAGATAGTTGCGCGCTATCACAATGTAACCCGGCCGCGACACTGGAAAGCGATGGGCGCCCGCCTTCTTAAGGGCATCGGTCATTTCCGCTCCCTCGCCATTCCACAGCAACGGTCGGATCGCCTCGATGGACTTCAATCCCATCCTGGCCGAGGCGCCGGCCGTGAAAATGCAGAAGACGAGCTCTTCCCACAGTCGCGCGTCAGATCCATCGCGCCAGACTTCTTCAAACTCAACGAGCCTCGCTCGAATCTCTTTTCTTCGTGCCTTGTGCGTGGCGCGTATGCTTTCAACTGTAACAGGCTGGTGTTCGCGCACTATGATTTGTCAATAACACGATTCTAGGTGGCCGCTTCTCCCATTGTCAACGCTATTAGACTCCGCTCCAAAGGATGTAAACGAGAACGCTTCGGTGCCTATTGACAAAGCACGTAAGCGGTGGGTCGCGGCTGCTGACGTTGCTTGTCATGGTGGTTGGTTTGAGTACTCGAGTTCGTGTCGCGGCATTAGCCGCGACAGCTTCAAAGCGATCCTGTCACAACGGGAGCGCTATAAGCAGTCTAGAAAAACTCAAAAGAACGTACGGCAGTTTACAGGTCAGGAAGGCGGACCCTGTCCCCGCTCTTACGATGAGGGACATTCAAGCTTGAGGCGGGGACAGGGTCCGCCTTCCTGACCTGTAAATTGGCGAGCCTTGAGCGGTCCATTTGTACACTGGCCTCCGCAGTCGGCAGGTCGAAAGCGAGTGGTCCATCAGCCGGACAGCCCGTGACCCGCAATGCATCCAGAGCCAGGTCGAAGGCATCAAACGATTCTCCCTGGACTTGTGGAACTCCCCTTAAAATCGTCGTGTTATGATGATGTGTGTACCGTGGGACTAATGAATAAGCAAATTGTATGGCGTATCCTTCTTGTCGTCTTCGCACTTAGCGTCTGGCTAGCTCAGCCCGCCCTGGTTTTGGCGCAAACTCCGGAGAAGGACACAGTCGCGCCGGTCACACCGATTGCAACGGCCCCCGTTCCGTCTCAAACAACCGTCACGGAGCAATCAGCAAACACACCCGCCGAGTCACAACTCATATATGGACTTCAGGGCGTGCTGGTGGAAACGCTCGATGGAAAAACGGTGGCGGTGCAGTCAGCAGAGGAGAATTTCAATCCGGCGTCAGTCATCAAACTTGCCACCGCGCTGGTGGCTCTCAAGACCTTCGGCCCACAGCATCGCTTCACCACCGGTATATGGACCACCGGCACCCTTGATAAAGCTACCGGTACGCTGAATGGCAATCTATATATTTCTGGCCGGGACCCGTCTTTTCATCACGAACATGCCGTAATGATAGCTCGGCAGCTGAATGCAACAGGTATTCGCACGGTCACAGGTAACCTGATCGTAGCGCCTGGTTTTACAATGAATTTTAACTGGTCGTCGAGGCGATCGGGCGAACGCCTTTACGATACGCTGGATTCAAGTCTACGGTCCGGTGAAGCGACTCGTGCATGGTTATATGAAAGAATGGCGCTCGGTGACCAGGCAAGCCTGCAGACGATCCCAAACGTAGCGGTTATGGGCGAGGTCGAGGTGAATCCGGTGGCAGCGGATGCGAAACTCGTTCTCTCGCAGAAGTCGAGCAAACTGGTCGACATCCTAAAAGTCCTTCTCTGTTATTCAAACAACTTCATGGCAGAGCGCCTGGGTGATTCAGTCGGGGGGATTCAATCGGTGCGTCGCGAACTCATGACCTCTCTGGACCTGTCCTCCGATGAGTTTGTGATTTCCTCGTTGAGTGGATTGGGCGTTAACCGGGTCAGCCCGCGAACCATGATGAAGATCTTCAGGGCTTTGCGCGAAGAGTTGCGCAAGAACAAACTCTCAACTACGGACATTATGTCGGTCGCGGGCATCGATCCGGGAACACTTCAGGATCGCTTTACGGGTCCGGCGTGGCGTGGCAGTGTAATTGCCAAGACGGGCACGCTCATCAGGACCGACGGCGGAGCGAGTTCCCTGGTGGGCCAGATGAAAACCGCCGGCGGCGAAACTCTTCTGTTTGTAATTATGAACCGGCAGGGAAATGTCCTGAGGTTTCGCTTGAACCAGGATTATCTGGTGATGCAGATTCAGAATTCTCGCGGTGGTCCAAAAGCCTTCGACTATAAACCCCACCTGTTGGCAATGAAACTTTCCGACACTCAAAGCCTTCCTTCGGCAGGCGACGAGTATGAGCCGGCCGTGAAGGGCCAGGCCACCTCCCCCTAAAACCTATTCGAGCACTCAAAAGCATTGCGCCCCGGGGATCCGAAGATCTCCGGGGCGCTTTACCGTCCGGCCCAACGTGTGGCGTGCGGCACCACCCCTCGAGCGGACGATCTTATGATTGCGTCCCCCGCCGTGTTCTCGGCTCCTCTGATCTTAAACTGCGAAAGAACCCGATATTCAAGACCACGTCAGGAAATTGTTTCTCAAAGTCGAGAAAACGCTTATTGAGCGCGGATGTGTCGTTGGGAAGTTTGCTTCCTCTATTGTCACCGGAGGTAACGGCTGAGCGTGACTCTTGCTTTATGGAGGACGGTTTTGTGGGCCATTTACGCGAAGCTGGCGTTGGCATGCGTGTTGCCAACTTGATGTTCGCCATGGTGCCGATTGAGATCGGCTGATAACCCCTGGCAACAAGCAAATGGGGCGTGAGTCCCGGCGAGACCATCTAGAGGACGAAACAAGAATGGTTCATGAAAACGCACATCGAGTAGGCAGCGCCCAAAAGGGGTTCTCACTTATTGAGCTGCTGATCGTCGTCGTCATGCTCGGCATTTTGACCGCGATTGCTGTACCTCAAATGATTGCGCAACGCCGCCTGTTGCGTTCGACAGCTGTCACTCGTGAGATCATGACGCAAATGCGTCACGCGCGTCAATTGGCAATGTCGGAACAGCAAGCAATGACATTTCAATATGACAACGTAACCAAAGAAATCAGGATTATTGATCACAATAACGATCCGGAGGATTTCAGGAGCGGAACCGCGGTACTGGTAGCTTCCGGCTACCCAAACACTGCATTCCCTGCCCGAGTTGTCTCGACGGTTTCACTCGCCCAGGGTGGAATTCCGGCTGCAGAAATTGCTTACGGAATTCCGACTACTTCGACAGGGTTACCGACAAGTGCTTCTCCGATACCGACGGGGCCTCTTGGAGACGGCATATCAATGACGGGTCTGGACGCTAACAATAGGCTCAACATCACGTTTCAGGCAGATGGCTCGGTAATAAATCCGGCAGGAATTCCCACGGGTCCCGCTCCCCCGGCCGGAATTGCGGTATCGCAAGGCATTCCCATGGATCAAGCCTTTTTCATCTTCAACTTCAAAGCAGCTCAAGGTACGGCATCTGCAATATCAGTGCTGGGCGCTTCAGGCAGAATCAAAGTGTGGAGGTACAACGTCAATGTCAACCAATATCAAGAGTAATGATTCCCGCGCAACCGGTAACCGTCGGCGTCACTCAGAGCGGGGTTTCTCATTGTTGGAGATGGTGGTAGCGATGGTTATCTTGACCATTGGCCTGCTTGGCGTGGCTTCGGCAATTGGCTACTCACTGATGGTCAGCAACCGAGGCCGTGGCCTTACTAATTCGAAGATGCTGGTTGTTTCGATCCTTGAGCAGATCGAAACCCTGAGGAACACCCGCGAACTATCCTTCGAAGAGATCTCGAATACGCAGGCGGCCGGGAGCACATTCACGGGCTTCCCTTATGACCCAGCGGTGTTTCGTCCCGTCTCGACGGTTCCGGGCAGGGACGGAGTATTTGGCACTGCGGACGATTTATGGGGTGTTTCGGGAACGACCGACGATCTTAACCTGGCCCGCCCTGACGTATCGCGCCAGATAAAAATCACCGGGTTCACTTCGAATCCTTATCTCAAGAAAATTGAGGTCACTCTGCGCTATTCGTCAGGCGACGGAAGAAACAGAGATTTGGTTGGCGTCAGCTATCTAAACGACGATTCTCGCGGCGTCTACGTTCGCTAAGGTTTGCAGGACCCCAAGAGGGCCCTATTTAACTGGAGGTCATTACATGCACCCGAGTTTGAGACCGCACGATCAGGCAGGATTTTCCATTATCGAAATGGTGATCGCGACTGCAGTGATGCTCATCATTTCCGCGTCAATCGTCTCATTAATGTCGAGCTCGATGTCAGTCGCAACCGCAACTTATGAATTGACGGACGCACAAGAAAACCTGCGCACGGCACATGAATTCATCAGTCGCGACTTAATGAGCGCCGGGGATGGGCTCAAGAGTATGACCTACATTCCAGTGCAGGAAGCTTTCGTCAAAAACTATCTGACGCTTAACCCGATCAGTGACCCGGCTATGCCGATCGGAGTCACTAACCTTGGGATCCTAACCACCGATAACGACATTCCAGCCGGGGAACCAGTATTGGGGCCGGATCCCGCGGTGACCCCAAATCCGGTGGTAACCATTCGGTCCAATCCCGTCTCTACCGATCGTCAGACAATTCTGGAAATAGATTCCAACTTCACACCGATCTCACTGGCAGCCAATAAAATTGACGCAAACGGAGAGGTAATCACGATCGCAGACGGTGATTACAGTCGATTCACTCCAGGGGAAGTCTATTTTCTAACGTCGTCCTTAGGGGGCACATTTGGAACTCTCACCAGCAAGAACGATCCCGCGGGTCCTAACTCAACTCTGACGTTTGCGTCCGGTTCGGCGGCGGGAGATAAGTTTGGGCTTAACGTTACGGGAGTCGGCGGTAGGATCTACACAATTTCCAACGGAGGAGCGCTAGTGACGTCCCTCCAGCGAATGAGGATCATTCACTACTACATCGATTCAACCGGGCGCTTAATGCGACGCGTATTCGGGGTTAGAGGGGCGGGTTTCCGTGAAAGCGCGATTGCCGAACATGTTGTCAGTGTTCAGTTCCTCTACTCTTTGGGTCCCGACGGGAGTGGTGTCATCTCACAACCAGTGAACCGTTTGAGCAACTTGGATCAGCAGATCGCGGTTCGCCAGGTGGAAGTGACGATAACAGTAGAGACACCGCATCCCCTGGAAAAGCGTTTGCAACCGCAGCTCACAAGCACCTCAAGCACAAGCGTCAGGAACATGCAGTTTCGCAGGGCGTTGCAGCCAGGGACGACTCCATGAACGACGGCCTTTTGGGTTCTAGCAGAGTGCAATGATTGTAAAAATGAGGAGAGTGCAATGATTATTAAAAAGAACAATTCACCGAAAACATCAAACAAGGCCTTTGCCGAGAGATCCGCGGAACGTGGCGCCGCGCTTGCCGCTGCCATTCTAATGCTGGGCTTGCTAAGCGCAGTCGCTATGACTGTCCTGGCTGTTGTGACGACCGAAACCCGTATTGCCGGCAGCGATTTAAAGCGAACGCAGACATTCTATGCCAGCGCTGCAGGGATCGAAAAGATGACCAGCGACTATAGTGCGCTCTTTCAGCAGTCGGCTCGTCCAACCGCCACTCAGATCGACAGCGTCGCTGCGGGCTATCCTACAGAGCTGGAAACTGATGAAGGCTTCACGTTTGTCCAGAGTATCGTCCGTGACGATGACACTTTGGCCGCCATGCGGGCAACCCAGGGGATCGCGGCTCCAAGACTTCCGACCGCAACTCTACCAGCTGATTCGCCCTACGTCGGGCTTATCGCAGCTGTCAACCCCTATACTCTCAAGAGCAGAGCAACCGCACCAGATGGCACCTCGGTTACGCTGACTCGCACAATGAACAACTACCTCATACCGCTCTTTCAGTTCGGCATGTTTAGCGACAATGACCTCGAATTGCACCCCGGGCCGCCTTTCGTTTTCAATGGCCGTGTTCATGCTAACGGTAACATTTAC
>Ga0136617_10005113_pt1 | contig 11724 bp, 11 predicted proteins | sample AntDrymUQ3222106_2_FD_129672 | JGI IMG/M metagenome (GOLD analysis project Ga0136617, IMG submission 129672) | Polar desert sand microbial communities from Dry Valleys, Antarctica - metaG UQ322 (21.06) | ecosystem: Environmental > Terrestrial > Soil > Desert | place: Antarctica: Dry Valley...
AGAAGCCTCTAACCATCGCGACCAGCCTGGGCGCCGGCCGGTCGACCGCCCTGACAGACTGGGCCGAGATCCGCTCGAGATGACCGCCACGCCCCGACCCCGCTCGCTCTTGCTATGGCCTGGCTGGCCGGCTTCACGCTGATCGATTCGAGCATCGTCAGCCGGGCGCTGCCCGATATCGCCGCTGACTTCGGGCGCACGGTCGGCGAGCTGGCCTGGGTCACCACGGGGTTCCTGCTCGCCCTGGCGGCCACCCTGCTGCCAGCCGGACGGCTCAGCGATCGCTTCGGCATGCGGCGGGTGCTGCTGCTGGGCGCCGGCACCAGTGCGGGCGGCCGCGTGATCGAGGCGGTCGGACCTCCCGAGCGACCGACCGTCGCTAGACTCTGGGGCGTATCACCATCGCGAACGGAGCGCCCTTGAGCGAGCATCCGGAGACCGAGCCCGTCGCCGAGCGTGGCCGCACCGTCCACGGTGAGCCGGCCGATGCCGGTCACCGCGTGCTGGCGCCCGACGACGCCGAGGTGGAGGCGTACCTCGAGCAGGCGCTGCACGCCCCGCCACCGCAGCGCACCGAGAGGGACCCGAGCGACCGGCCGGACACCGTGGTCGTCCTCGACTTCGGCTCGCAGTACGCCCAGCTCATCGCGCGCCGCCTGCGGGAGCTCGACGTCTACTCCGAGCTCCTGCCGCACGACACACCGATGGCCGAGCTCGAGCGGCGCGGCGCCAAGGCGGTCATCCTCTCCGGCGGCCCAGCGTCGGTGTACGACGACGATGCGCCGCGCGCCGACCCGGCGCTCTGGTCCGGCCGGATCCCGGTGCTCGGCATCTGCTATGGGCTGCACCTCATGGCCCACGAGCTGGGCGGTGATGTCGAGGCGGCGAAGCGCCGCGAGTACGGGCCGGCACGGGTCACGGTCACCTCGGCCGATGGCCTCTTCCGCGGCCTGGCTAGGGAGCAGCCGGTTTGGATGAGCCACGGCGACAGCATCCGCCGGCCGCCGGACGGCTTCGTCGCCCTGGCCAGCACCGACTCCACGCCCTTCGCCGGCCTGGCTGACACGGAACGCGGCCTTTACGGCATCCAGTTCCATCCTGAGGTGGTGCACACGCCGGCCGGTCGCGAGATCCTGCGCAACTTCGTGGTGGGCATCGCCGGCGTGCGGCCCGAGTGGACGGCGGCCAACCTGATCGAGACGACCGTGGCCGCGGTCCGCGCCCAGGTGGGCAACGGACACGTCATCTGTGCCCTGTCCGGTGGCGTGGACTCGGCCGTGGCGGCCACGCTCGTGCACCGTGCCGTGGGCGACCAGCTGACCTGCATCTACGTCGATCACGGCCTCATGCGCAAGCGCGAGTCGGAGCTCCTGCGTGAGACGTTCGCCCAGAGCTTCGGCATGGACCTCCTCATGATCGACGCGCGCCAGCGCTTCCTCGCCCGGTTGTCCGGCGTGGCCGACCCGGAAGAGAAGCGCCGCATCATCGGTGACGAGTTCATCCGCGTCTTCGAGGAGGAAGCGGTCAAGCTGGGCGACATCGACTTCCTCACCCAGGGCACGCTCTACCCCGACGTCATCGAATCGAAGACCTCGGAGTCCAAGGCTGCCCAGAAGATCAAGACCCATCACAACGTGGGCGGCCTGCCGGCCGACCTCCGCTTCCAGCTCATCGAACCGCTCCGGAGCCTGTTCAAGGATGAGGTGCGCACGGTGGGCCTCGAGCTGGGCCTGCCGGAGGCGATGGTCATGCGCCAGCCCTTCCCCGGGCCGGGGCTGGCCATCCGGATCATCGGCGAGGTCACCGCTGCGCGGCTGGACACCCTGCGGGAGGCGGACTGGATCGTCATCGATGAGATCAAGGCGGCCGGCCTGTATCGCTCGCTGTGGCAGAGCTTCGCCATCCTCACACCCGTACAGAGCGTGGGCGTCATGGGCGACGGCCGGACCTACGCCAACGTGGTCGCCATCAGGGCCGTGACCAGCGAGGACGGCATGACCGCCGACTGGGCCAAGCTGCCCTACGACGTGCTGGGCAGGATCAGTGCCCGCATCGTCAACGAGGTGCCCGGCGTGAACCGCGTGGTCTACGACATCAGCAGCAAGCCGCCGGCCACCATCGAGTGGGAGTAGCGGTGTCCACGCCGGTGCCGCGCCCGGGACCGTCCTTCATCCGCGAGGAGCGTGTGCGGCTTCGGGGTCCGGACGGGTCGCACGGTCGGGAAGTGCTGCTGGGCATGAGCGAGCCCAGCATCATGGACGACGGCTGGTGGCTGGCCACGATGTGGGCCGTGGACGAGAGTGGCGTCATCGAGGCGACGGTCGTCGCGCCGCTGGCCGGGCCGCCACCGGAGCAGCCGGTCTCCCTGCTGGGACGGATCTTGGCGGGAGCGCTGGCAGGTCTGCTCGACCAGGAGGACGGCCGGCAGCTCATCCGCCTGCGCATGCTGCCCGCCGCTGATGAGAGCCGATCGTGGCAGCGACCGCTGTTGCTCTGGCTGGCCGTGCGCTGGGATCCGGTGCGGGGAGCCGTGATGCGACCCAACGAGCTGGCTCGGGAGATCCTGCGCGCGTTCGCCCGGTCGGTGGAGGCGGCCAACGCACCGGCAGCCAGCACGCCGGCGGCCAGCACGCCGGCGGCCAGCACGCCGGCCGGGGGCGGGACACAGTCGAGCGGTCGGGCGTGACCGTGCTTTCGCCGGGTGTGACCACGCTGGCGGGACACGGCTGGAGGGCCGGCGTCATGACCGCCCTGGCGCTGACGCTCGGCCGGCCCTCGCTGTGGCTCCTGGGCGCGCTCGGTTTCGCCGGTCGAGGCGGATTTGTCCTCCTGGCGCTGCCTTTCATCACCATCCCCAGCCCCGTGGTGTTGAGCATCATCTTCCGCGGCCGGTTCGCCGCCACTGGCATCGCGTCAGACCTGGAGGCGATCATCGCCTTGCTGATCGGAGGCTTGTTGGCCTGCGGCTTGGTGCTGGCGGCGTACGCGGACTTGGCCGCCTTCGAGCGGCTGGTGGGGGATACGGAGTCGGACGAGCTGCGCGCCGGCGTGAAGGGCCGTTCCCTGGCGCGGGGAGAACGCAGAAGGTTGGTGCTTGCGTTGACGGGCATCCAGGCGGTCTCCCTGGTCCCGGCCCTGATCGTGGCGGTGGGGCTCTACGAGGGGATGACGGCGCTGTTCAGTCAAGAGCTCAGGGCGCCCAGCTCGCTGGCCGTCCCGCTGGTGCTGCGCGTCCTGGAAGCAGCACGTGACCCGATATTCGCGTTCGCGCTGCTGGTCCTGGTCGGGGACGTGCTCTACGCGCTCGCGTCGCGGGCCGTCCTGGCCTGCCACTTCCGGGTCGGCAGGCCCGTTCGGCCGCGTCCCAGGGGCACCGTGGGCGCCGCGGTGCACGGTGCGGAACGCCTGGTGACTCGACCGGTTCGGACGGGGGCCACGGCCCTACTGGCCTGGGGCGTGTCCCTGGTCGTCTTGCTGCCCCTCGCCTGGGCCGGTCTCGTGGCCTGGGATGGCATCCGGGATACGTACCTCTCGCCGGCGGGACTGACCGAGCCGGCCTTCTTCGCCGAGGCCGCCGTGGCCAGCATCGGCTTCGCCGCGATCTGGGTGGCCGGCTCGATACTGGCCGGCTTCGCCTCGGCGGTCCGCGCCGCGCTCTGGAGTGCCGACGCGCTGCGCTGATACACTCGCCCCCGCGACGACGGCTGGCGGCCAGCTGGCCGCGCCACCGGCATGGCCACCTGGCCGGCCGAACTCCCACCATTTGAGGCAGAGACCCGGATGTTCGACGACATCTTCGGCACCATCGGGGACGAGATCGGCAGGATCTTCGACAACCCCGCGGTGCGCTTGGGCCTCCAGGTCATCGGCATCTACATCGTCTTCATCTGGCTGGCCACGGCCTTCTGGGCCTACCGCGACATGAGCCAGCGCACGACCAGTCCCATCGCCCCCTATCTGGCGGCGGCGCTGATCATCCTGTTCACGCCGTTGTTCTTCCTGTTCGGGGTGATCATCTATCGGATCCTGCGGCCCGGGACCACGGTCGCCGAGGCGAACGAGCGAGCCCTCGCGGAAGAGGCGATGCTGGTGGAGATCGAGTCGCAGCCACACTGCGCCAATTGCAGCCGCCAGGTGCACGCCGACTGGATCATCTGCCCCACCTGTCGCAATCGATTGCGCCGCGTCTGCCCCAACTGCAGCCGCTTGGTGGAGCTCGACTGGTCCCTCTGTGCTTGGTGCGGCAAGGACTTCGAGCGTCCAGAACTCCTGCGGGAAGTGGCGGTGCCACCGCCGGTCGGCCGACCGATGGCGCAGCGGGCGGGTCGCGGCCAACGGGACGAGACGATGCCGGCCATACCGTCGCGCGTCGCTGAGGGCTACTCGGAGCGGCCGGTACCGGGTCAGCCGGCCACCGGAGAGCGTTGACCGACCGCTCGGATCGTCCCGACGACGGATCTGGGGATGAGTGGGGCGTCCTGAAGGTCCCGATCGACGGGCCGCCGCCCGGAGCGATCGCGACAGAGGAGGATCTGGACAGGGCATCGCCCGATAGCAAGTCGCTTCCGGGTGGGCGTCCAGAGCCTGGCGAAGGTCCGCCCGGACCGCCCGGTGGTAGCACGTTCTCGCTGGAAGGACGGCCGGCGCCGTCGCTCTATCTCATCGGCTGGTTGGGCACTGCTGGCGGGCTGGCCATCCTGGCCGTGGCACTGCTGTCCGGGTCGCCATCGGTGGCCCCACTCATCGCGCTCATCGGCATCGCCGTTCTGACCATCGGCTTGAGCTTCGCGGCGGGCTACCAGCTGGTGGCGCGGGCCTCCCGACCGGCGTATGCCTATCGTGGGCCATCGCCGCTGATCCTCTTCGGGATCGTCCTCTGCCTGAGCACGGTCGTCTCCGCGCTGCTGGCGCTCATCGGTGCCCGTTCTGACCAGCCGCCGGGCTTCCTGCTCGCTCTCGGGCTCGTGGCCGTCACCTATCTGCTGGTGGTCGGTCTGTTCGTGGTCCGCAGTGGCGCCTTGCGCTGGTCGGAGATGGGTTGGCTGGGCTGGCCGGTGGGCAGCCGCTACGGCACGGTGCGGCTACTGGGGGATGTCGCGTATGCCATCGCGTTGATGGTGCCTACGTTGCTGCTGGCGTTGGTCCTGGCGGCCATCCTCTCGCAGCTCCTGGGCGTGTTGCCGACGCAGATCCTGCCCGACCCCGAGACTGGCGGGGATCGGATCCTGATCCTCGTAGCGGCGGCCATCCTGGCGCCCATCGGAGAGGAGGTGTTCTTCCGCGGCTTCGCACTGACGGCCTGGCTGCGCGACCTGGGACCGCGTAGCGCCCTGATCCGCGCGTCGCTGTTCTTCGCCATCGTCCACATCGCCAACGTCGACGTGGAACCGGGACAGGCCGGTACCGGCCTGGCTCAGGCGCTGATCCAATTCGCGGTGATCCTGCCCGTGGGCACTGTGCTCGGGGTGCTCTTCCTGCAGCGCGGGATGATCGCGGCCATCGCGGGTCACATGGCCTACAACGGCCTGGGATTGGCGCTCTACCTGGCGGGGCGGTCCATCGCCGGACCGGGCTGAGGCTCGCGATCGGCGCAATCGGCAGGCAAGGGCTGGCGAAGGGCCGGTAGATGGCCCTTTCGTACGATGCGCAAGCCTTCGGGTCCGGACAGCGGGGAAATCGGCGGGCTCCGTCGTTCGGGCCCGGAGGCGCTTCCTCATCTCACTATCGGGAGGCTGCGCAGACCAGATGGCACACCAGTCGGCCAGCCGATCGGTCCAGGAGCTGCCGCTCTCCGAGCGGCCACGCGAGCGCCTGGTGGCGCGTGGGGCGGCTGGCCTCTCGGCGTCGGAGCTGATCGCCCTTGTCTGGGGACCTGGTCACTCGGGTGCCTCGGCCACGGACCTGGCTGCCGACGCTCTCGCCCGACTCGACGGGTTGGACGGGCTCTCCCGGGCCGGCGCACGGGAGCTGGAGACTCTGCCGGGCATCGGACCGGCGCGCGCCGCTCGACTGGCGGCCGCCTTCGAGCTCGGCCGGCGGGCCTTGGCAGACTGGCCGGCCGGTCGATGGTCGATCCGCTCGCCGCGTGACCTGGCCGATCGCCTCGTCCTCCAGATGGGGCGGCTCGAGCGTGAGGAGCTGCGCGTGGTGCTGCTCAACTCCAAGAACTCCGTGCTGACGATCCAGACGGTGTATGTGGGCAACGTGTCCACGGCGCTGGTGCGCGTGGGAGAGTTGTTCCGAGACGCGATACGTCAGCACGCCGCGGGGCTCATCGTGGTCCACAACCACCCTTCGGGCGACCCGCAGCCGAGCCCGGACGACCTGCACCTGACCGCGGAGGCAGTGGCCGCCGGCCGGCTGCTCGACGTGGCCGTGCTGGACCACCTGATCATCGGCCACGACGCCTATGTGAGCCTGCGCGACCGTGGCATCCCCTTCGACCGGCCCCGTGGCGTGAGCTAGGCTCTGGAGATCCGACCAGGCGGGATATCGCGAGTCGCGGTCGCTCCCCGTCACGTGAGCCCGAGCTGTCACGGCTCGGCCCGGACCGTAGCGGGTCCGCGGGTATACTCGACCGGCCCCGCGTGCCCGAGGCGCCGCGGTCCACCGCCACATCCAACCCGGAGCATTGCTCCCTCGGAGACCCGGCCCCCACCGATGCTCGACGCCTTCCTCGGCATGTTCTCCCGTGACATCGGCATCGACCTCGGGACGGCCAATACCCTGGTCCACGTCCGCGACCGCGGCATCGTCATCTCCGAGCCCAGCGTGGTGGCCATCGACGCGCGCACCAGGAAGGTGCTTGCCGTAGGCGCCGAGGCCAAGCGCATGCTGGGCCGCACCCCGGCCAGCATCGTGGCGGTGCGACCGCTGCGAGACGGGGTCATCAGCGACTTCGACGTCACCGAGCAGATGATCAAGTACTTCGTGCGCAAGGTGCACGACCGTGTGGGGCTCATCCCCCGGCCGCGGATGCTGGTGGGTATCCCATCGGGCGTGACGGAGGTGGAGAAGCGCGCCGTCCGGGAAGCGGCACTCAACTCCGGCGCTCGCTGGGCGCGCCTCATCGAGGAACCCATGGCGGCGGCCATCGGTGCCGGTCTGCCCGTGGCCGAGCCGACCGGCAGCCTCATCGTGGATATCGGTGGCGGCACCACGGAGGTCGCCGTCATCAGCCTGGGCGGCATCGTGGTGAGCCGCAGCATCCGCATCGGCGGCGACGAGCTCGACGAGGACATCATCGCCTACGGCCGCCGCGAGTACAACCTGCTGGTCGGTGAACGCACGGCGGAGGACATCAAGATCGCCATCGGGTCGGCCTACCCAGGACCCCATGACGAACAGCGCGTCACGCTGCGTGGACGGGATCTCCTGACCGGGCTGCCACGGGCCGTGGAGATCACCGCAGAGCAGGTCAGAGAGGCGCTGGAGAGCTCCGTGCAGCGACTCGTCGACACCATCAAGGACACCATCGAGGAGACGCCCCCGGAGCTGGTCGCGGACATCATGGACCAGGGCATCGTGCTGGCCGGCGGTGGAGCGCTGCTGCTGGGCCTTGACCGTCGGGTCGCGGAGGCGACGCAGATGCCCGTCCACATCGCGGAGGACCCGCTCACCTGCGTGGCTCGTGGGACCGGCATGGTGCTCGATGATCTGGAGGTGATGGAGCGCACGCTGGTCTCCGAGACATACTCGCGCTCGCCTCGCTGAGCGCGACACCCCGCCTGTCATGGTCCAGCAGCGTGATCTCCGGAGCACCCGGCGGCGAGCCATCGCTTACGCCCTGCTCGTGGCGCTCTGCCTGCTGCTGCTGGGAGCCAGCGACACCGCGCCGATGAGGGAGACCCGACAGGGCATCGGATTCGCTCTCGCGCCCATCCAGTCGGCCCTGACGGGCACGACGCGCTCGGTCACATCGGTCTTCTCGACCATCACGCAGATCGAACAGCTGCGGCGGGATAACCAGGCCCTGTCGACCCGCGTCCAGCGACTCGAAGCGGAGACACGACGGTTGGAGAGCGTCGGAGTCCAGAATGAGCAACTGACACGCCTGTTGGGCGTCCGCGCCTCCCTCGACTACGACACGCTTGCGGCGGAGGTGATCGGCCGGCAGATCTCGCCGGCAGAGCGCATCGTCGTCCTTGATCGTGGCACGGAAGACGGCATCGCCGTGGGCGACCCCGTGCTGGCGGGTGAAGGCGCGCTCGTCGGATCGATCATGGAGGCGTCGGCCAACCGGAGCGTCGTCCTGTTGCTGGATGACACCCGCTCGGTGGTCATCGGCCTGATCGAGAGCAGTCGCGCCACGGGGGAGGTGGATGGGCGCCTGTCGGGACCGCTCGCGATGATCGATATCCCGTCCACGGACACGGTCGTGGTGGGCGATCGCGTGGTGACGGCCGGGCTCCAGCTGGGCGACGACATCCGCTCACCGTTCCCGCGCGGCCTGCTGATCGGCCGCGTTGTGGACGTCCGGACCGATCCCAACACCGTGGTGCAGACGGCGCTGCTGGAACCGGCCGCCACGCTGGAGAAGCTGGAGTACACGCTGGTGATCACCGACTTCGAGTCGGTACCGGTCGAGGGACCGGCTGCCAGCCCATGGCCGACCTTGGAGCGCCCGTCGGATTCCTGATCCGGTCAGCCTAATGAGCTCCCGGCGGCATCCGGGATGTGACGCATCTGTAACGCGCAACGGCGCCACCCTTGCCCCTCATGACGCTGGCGCTACCGACACTCACCTTCGGTCGCGTCAGTCAAGGGACGCACTGGCGTTCACGCGGCCGCTTGGGAGGCAGAACGAATGATCGGTGAAATCATCGCGTGGCTCGTACTCGGGGCCATCGCCGGCTATCTGGCCGGCATGCTCGTCAAGGGTGACGAGGGTCTGGGCATCGTGGGCAAGATCGTGCTCGGCATCATCGGCGCCGTCGTCGGCGGAACCCTCTTCCGACTCGTCAGCGGTGAGGGCCTTGACTTCGGCGGGAGCAACGATATCAATATCGTCTCCATCATCGTCGCGGTCATCGGTGCCGTCATCGCCGTCGTCGTGTACGGCATGGTGACCGGCAACCGCCGCACGGGCAGCGGGCCCATCTAAGGGCGCCGATGGGTCGTCCGCCCAGTCGGACGACGAGATCCTGGACCAAGACGCTCATCCCAGCGTGGGATGGGCGTCTTTCCATGTCCCGGCGGTACCAGTACCCAAGGACCAGACCCTCGTCTCCACCTGACCGCACCTGACTGCGCTCAGCCCGCTCATCGGCCGCGTATGAGAGGAGCCGCGGTGGGGTCCGGTGACGTAGGCGCCTTCGATGAAGCGACCCCCATGGAGCTAGGCAGAGGGGGACCATCTCGGCATGGTCTCCGAGGATCTCGGCAACCAGTGTTTCCGGTGAAGCCCAAAGGACGTGCCCCAGTCACGTCCCAGACCCATCACCGGAGTTGGACGAATGCACCAGACCACCGCCTTCAGGTACGCCCGCGATACCGCGCTGCGCACCGCCACCATCGCGGCGGCACTCGTCGCCGTGCTGGTCATCTCCACGGTGGGGAACTTCACCGCCACCGCGCGGGCGGCGGAAGGCTCCGCCGCCCCCCTCAAGGCCGCCATCATCGTCGGCCCCACCCATGGCGCCACCGCCGAGTACCTGGCTCAGGGCGAGCAGTTCGCCGACCAGGCCGAAGCGGCCGGGATGGCCGTCACACGTGTCTTCCACCCCTACGCGACCTGGGCGGCCGTCAAGACCGCCACGCAGGGCGCCAACCTGGTCGTCTACTACGGGCATGGCAATGGCTGGCCCAGCCCATATGCGCCTTTCCAGGAGAACAGCAAGGATGGCTTCGGGCTGAACCTCACGGCCGGCGGATCCTCATCATCCGTCACCTACTACGGCGGCGACAAGCTCCGCGAGAGCATGCGCCTGGCCCCCAACGCCGTCACCGTCCTCTACCGCGCCTGTTACGCCTCGGGCAACGGCGAAGAGGGTTCTCCCGTGCCGACGGAAAGCATCGCGCTCCAGCGCGTGGACAACTTCGCGGCCGCGTTCCTCTCTGACGAAGTGGGCGGCAGCGCGGTGTTCGCACTCGGTCCGAACCAGTACGTCGATTATCCCGCCCAGCTGATGACGCCGGGCATGACCATGGAAGGCATCTTCCGCGTCAACAGCACGAAGCCCGGCTATTCCTCCAGCGGCTGGGTCGGGACGAGCCCCATCTATGCAGAGTCCACGCGTACCCCGGGTGCCCAGATGCTCCTGGACCCGCGCGGCAGCACACCGTCGACCAGGGACTACTATCGAGCACTCAGCGGCGAGCTGGCCATGACCACCGACACCTGGCGGGGCGATGCCCCGGAGGTCGGGTACGAGGACGACACCGTGGCCCCGGAGGTCACCGGCCTGACCGGTGTGCAGGCCAGCGATACCGTGCCGGCGAGCGAGAGCTCAGTGCCGGTGTTCACGCCCAACGGCGACGGGATCAGCGACACCATGACACTGAACCATTCGGTCTCGGAGCCCGCCTACCTTCAGTACGCCATCCGCGACGCTGACGGCACGAAGGTCCGCAGCTTCGCCGGCTGGACCGAAGGCAACCAAGGCTCCACCACCTGGGACGGCAAGGACGACGACGGTGCGTACGTTGACGAGGGCCGCTACGAGGTCTCCGTCACGCCCAAGGATCGCGCCACCAACGTCGGCTCTCAGGTCTCTACTTCGGTCAAGGTCTTGAAGTCCATGAAGTCGCCCAAGGCCGGACCCAGCCTCTTCTTCGCCAGGGACGGCGACAGCATCGCCGCCTCGACCAACCTCACCGTCTCCCTGGAGCAGGCCGCCAGCCTCTCGTGGCTTGTGGTCGATGCAGCAGGGCTCCCGGTGCGGGCTCTGGTGACGAACCAGCTCATGGGCGTCGGCCCGCAGTCGTTGGCCTGGGACGGCCGGGACGCCTTGGGGAACTACGTCCCCGACGGCATCTACACGGCGATCGTGACTTCGACCACGGACGCCGGCTCCTACAGCCACCGACTGACGGTGCGAGTGATGCCCTTCAACGTGACCGCGCCCATCTGGGCCGGAACGGCCGGGAGCAAGGTCACCTTCACCATGAAGAGTGCCGAGTCCCTCGTCGGATGGCCGCGCATCGAGATCCGCCAGCCGGGTCTGCCGATGTACACCGGCTACCCAGTGAGGTACTCCGACAAGAAGTTCAAGTTCACCGTCACCTTCAAGTCGGGCGGCACGCCCGGACCGGTGAATATCAAGATCATCGGCACCGATACGGGTGGCGGCAAGCAGCAGAAGCTCTACACCTTCGACCTCCAGTAGGACATCGCGCCGGGCGACCGACGCGCCGATCCGGAACGAGCCCGATCCCTCAGGGGGCCGGGCTCGTTCTCTATCCCGTTGTGCACGTCACCCACCTCTCCGGCGCGACAGGACGCGTCGTGTCCGTCGTGAAGGCGAGCCGTGGACGGCTAGACTGTCGCGAATGAACCCGCTCGGCTCCCAGACCTGGGTGGTGCTACCTACCTTCAACGAAGCGGACAATCTCCGTGGCATCTCCGAGGCGATCCTCGAGCAGATCCCGGAGGCGACGCTGCTGGTCGTCGACGACTCATCGCCTGACGGCACGGGACGCCTGGCCGACGAGCTGGCGGCCGCCGATGCCCGCATCCGGGTCCGTCATCGGCGGGCCAAGCAAGGGCTGGGCAAGGCGTACGTG
>Ga0136617_10005116_pt1 | contig 11719 bp, 12 predicted proteins | sample AntDrymUQ3222106_2_FD_129672 | JGI IMG/M metagenome (GOLD analysis project Ga0136617, IMG submission 129672) | Polar desert sand microbial communities from Dry Valleys, Antarctica - metaG UQ322 (21.06) | ecosystem: Environmental > Terrestrial > Soil > Desert | place: Antarctica: Dry Valley...
AGCTGACCTTGGCCGGGTCGTAGACCACTCGAACCGCCTCGGTATGACCGGTCAGCCCGGAACAGGTCTCCTCGTACGTGGGATTCGGCGTGCTGCCGCCGGCGTAGCCGACGGCCGTCGAATACACCCCGTCGAGTTGCCAGAAGATGCGCTCGGCACCCCAGAAGCAGCCCATCCCGAAGATGGCTGCCTGGTGACCGGCTGGAACGTCACGCAATGACGTGCCGAGGACTGCGTGGCGGTCGGCTGTGGTGAGTGGTGTGGCGCGACCGGGCAGTGCCTGGTCCGGGGTGGGCAACGCGGTCTTGTGTAGTCCGAACAGTCCCATGGGTGGTACCTCCTGGCTGGGTCAACGAGGCGGTGGTCGCGGACTGTTCCCACGTCACACTTTTGTCAGATGTCCCTGTCCGCAGATGTCGCCGCACCTGACATCCAGGGCGGCCGGATCGGCCACGATCCCTCGCATGGAAGGGCCGGACCCGCTGCGCCACGAGACGATCTTAGGCCGAGCCGCGTGGTGGAGCGGATGCGACAGAGATTAACCTCGCAAACATGAGCCATGAGGGGGCGTACGGGTTCGAGACGCTTGCAATCCATGCCGGGCAGGAACCCGACTCGGCAACAGGTGCGGTGGTGCCGCCGATCTACCAGACCTCCACGTTCAAGCAGGATGGCGTTGGTGGCCTGCGCGGGGGATACGAATACAGCCGCAGCGCCAATCCCACCCGCACGGCGCTCGAGGAGTGCCTGGCCGCGCTCGAGGTCGGCACCACCGGCCTCGCTTTCGCCTCCGGGCTCGCCGCCGAGGACTGCCTGCTGCGCGCGGTCTGCCGCCCTGGGGATCATGTGGTGATTCCTGACGACGCTTACGGCGGCACGTATCGGCTTTTCGCCAGCGTGCTCGCGGAGTGGGGAATCTCGTACACGTCGGCACCGCTGGGAAACCTTGCCGCGGTGCGGGCGGCCGTGCGCCCAGCGACGTCGGTCATCTGGTGTGAGACGCCGACCAACCCGTATCTGCGCATCGCCGACATTGCCGGGCTCGCCGGGCTCGCGCACGAAGCCGGCGCCCTGCTGGCCGTCGACAACACCTTCGCGTCCCCGTACCTCCAGCAGCCGCTGGCCTTGGGTGCCGACGCTGTCGTGCACTCGACGACCAAGTATCTCGGCGGGCACTCCGACGTCATCGGCGGTGCGCTGGTGGTCACCGACGTCGACCTCGGCGCCCGGCTGGCCACCCTGCAGAACTCCACCGGCTCCGTGGCTGGTCCCTTCGACTGCTGGCTGGTGCTTCGAGGGATCCGCACCTTGGGTGTGCGGATGGATCGGCACTGCGCGAACGCCGAGCGGATCGCCGCCATGCTGGCCGAGCATCCCCGGGTGGGGCAGGTGTATTACCCCGGCCTGCTGGAGCACCCCGGCCACGAGCTTGCCGCCAAGCAGATGCGCGGATTCGGGGGCATGGTGTCGTTCCGGATGCGCGATGGCGAGGCGGCCGCTCTCGACGTGTGCAACCGGACGCGAGTCTTCACGTTGGGTGAATCCCTGGGCGGTGTCGAGTCGCTGATCGAGCATCCCGGCCGGATGACCCATGCCTCCGTCGCGGGCTCTCCGTTGGAGGTCCCTGGCGATGTCGTGCGCCTCAGTGTCGGCATCGAGTCCGTTGACGATCTTGTTGCCGACCTGTTGGCCGCCCTTGGCTGAGCGGGCTCACCTGATCAGTCGAGAGGTTCGATGACCTCTCGCCACATGTGGACGTGCGGCCCGATCTGCGGGTCTTCCCACTCGCTGCCATGCGAGACAAACCCCGCCCGCTGGTAGAACGACAGCGCCTTCGTGCGCGCTTTGCACCACACCAGCCCGCCGCCGAGCATCGCGACGTGGGCTAGGGCCGCGTTGAGCACGGCCGTGCCGAGGCCCTGCCCGCGAAAGGCCGGCTCGGTCGCCATGCTGCGTAGTCGCCAGGAGTCCTGGCGCTCGGGCTGCCAGGGGCAGTGCTCTCGGCGGATACTCCCCGTCGCGACAACCGTTTCTGTGTCGCTGCCGCTGTCGGTGAGTGCCGCGAACATGCCGGTCTCGGGGTCGTCGTCGTCTGGCAGGCGCAGTTCGTCGACAGTTTGGTGCGGGCGCAGCAGTCGCTGCCGCAGCGCGTACGTCGCCTCGGCCGACACCCTGCGGATCTCAGTGTTTATTGGGATTCCCTGGCTGATAGACCATCAAGAACAAGATCACGAGCCAGATCAGCGCGACCACGGCCGAGGTCGCGAGGATCCGCCCGGCTTGCACCGGGGAGTTCTCGCCGGCTTCTCGACGCCGGATCGCCGCCCGCTGGTCACGCTCGATGATCGCGAAGGTCAGTCCAAATGCGACCACGAACAGGGTCAGGGAGGCGGAGACCCAGAACTGGTTGAACGTGATCTTGTCGCGCACGAGCCCGACGCCGAGAACACCGACGGCGAGCGTGCCGAGGCCGTAGATCTGGGTGGTCCGGTGAGCCATCCGCAACACCGCGTCGCCCTTTTCGCCCTGCTTGATCAGCCGGGGCGAGATCGATGTGGCGAAGGTCAGCGGGCCGATCAAGAAGATCGCGGCGGCGATATGCAGGACCTTGATGAAATCCATGCCCCGGACCCTATCGGTGCTGCCGCCGCCCCCGGCGTGCCCGCAAGTAGTCGCTGACAACATATTCGCCAAGGCGCTCCGGACGCGGCGCGAAGACCCGCCCACCGTTACGCCGAGCGACCTCCTCGACGAAGTCCACCAGCCGGGGCTCGTCGTCGAGCATGAAGATGTTGATCGTCGCGCCGCGCCGGGTGCACCGCTCGACCTCGGCAAAGGTGAGCTCGACGGTTTCCGCCAACGGTGGCCAGCAGAAGACGGCCTGACCGTTGCGACTCAAGTGGGCGGTCGGCTCGCCGTCGGTCACAACGAGGACCACCGGTTCGGCATCCGGATGCCGGCTCAGATGGCGGTTGGCCAGGAGCAGCCCGTGCTGCAGATTGGTACCCTGCACCATGTCCGACGACAGTGCCGCCAGTCCCACCGGCGACAGAATGCGGGCGTAGTCGCTGAAGCCGATGATCTCGATCGCGTCGTGCGGATAGCGGGTCGTGACGAGCGAGTGCAGCGCAAGCGCGGTGGACTTCGCCGCGCCCCACGTTCCTCGCAAGGCCATCGAGTACGACAGGTCGACCAGCAATGCGACGGCGGCCGTGGTACGTCGCTCGGTTTCCACCACCTCGAAGTCCGCTACGGCCAACCGCACGCCCCGGCGGCCGCGGCTCGGACCGGTCCTCAGCACGGCGTTCTGCAGGGTGCGACCCACGTCGAGCGGCTGCTCGTCGCCGTAGGCCCACGGCCGCGTGGATCCCACGAGGTCACCTGCCGCACCGGCGTCACGCATGTCGTGGCCACCCCGGCCACGGGCATCGAGCCTCGAGAACACCCGGCGAAGTGCCGTCGAGCCCAGGCGGCGAACGGCGCGGGGGGTCAGCGTGAAACCGTCGCCGGCGCGCTGGAGGTATCCCTGTCGCTCAAGCTCCCGTTCGATCTCACGCAGCGCCGCCATGTCGTCGACCGCCTGCCGGCCGAGGGCGCGCTGGACCTGTTCGGGATCAACATCGCTCAGGCTCGCGCCCGGGTAATCCTGTCGCAGCGCCGACTCGAGGTCCTCAAGGTCGGCTAGCTCCTCCAACGCCGTCGTGGCGTCGCCGAGACTCATCCCTTCGTCGCCGTCCATCTGAGCAGGCCGATCCCACGGCAGGTCGGGCCGAGCCGATCGGAGGTTGGCCCGCAGTTGATCGAGCTCACTGGCCAGTCCGACATCACCCAACGCGGCCGAGGCGAGGTCGGCAAGCTCAGCGCGTTGCTCGGGGGAGAGCGACTGCATGAGGCGTTCCTGGGCGGCGGCGCGTCGGGCCAGTTGGTCCACCAGCTCAGCCAGGTTCGACGGACGCTCGGGGAACAGGTCGCCGTACTTGCCCATGAACGCGTCGAAATCCACCTGTGTGTGTTCGCCGCGGGCATCGGCAGCCAACATGGCATTGAGGTCGGCGAGCATGTCCTTGACCCGTGCCATATCTTCGGCAGTCGCGTTCTGCATCGCGTCTTTGAGGCCGCGGAACTGGCTGTCGAGGACCTCGCGTCGCAGCACATCCTGGATCTGCTCGTAGGTCTCGCGTGCCTGCGGCGAGCGCCACTGGTAGCTCGACAACTCCCGTACGGCGCTGGCCGTGTCACGGGGCAGCGCGTCGAGCTCGGCTTCGGCCAGCCGGGCGCTGTCGTCCGGGTCCGGGAACAGCGCGGCGCGTTCGCGACCGATGGCCTCGTCCAGCAAGCGGCGTACTTCGTCCAGTGTGCCGTCGAGCCGGCCCTGCCGCCGGGCGCTGCGCTGCCGCCGCCGGACGTCGCGCCTGATGTCGTCGAGGCCGCGGATCCGGTCGACTCCCCGGCGGAGCAGGTTCTGCAGGGCCTCGGCTGGGCTGCTGCCCTCGAGGACGTGTTCGCCAAGCTCGTCGAGGGCACTAGCGACGTCGTACGGCGGCTCCAGTGGATCCCGGCCGCCGCGCCACACGCCGTAGCGATAGCCCCGCTCCGGGTTACCCGCCATACAGCGTGTGCCCGTCTACCCGCTCTTTGGCCAGACGGCGGTTGAGGTGGAGACCTTCCAATGCGAACTCCAGTGCGGCGGCGACCAGTCCGGGATTCTCGACACCCTCGTCAATGCCGAGCCGGTCGAGGATCTGCGCCAGCCCCGGCACCGGTCCCAGCTCGTGAAGCAACTCTGCCCCCGGCACGAGATCGCCGGTCTGCACCGTCGCCCCCTCATCGAATCGGTGTTGCAAGCCGATCAGATCGATCCCAGCCAGCCGAGCCCGGAAGGTCTGAGCGACGGCTCGGCGCAGGAGGTGCTCGAGCACGTCAAGCTCGCGGCCCTCCTCGGTGTCCTCGAACTCCACCTTGCCCCGGCTCGCCGGCACGACTGACGCGAGATCACACACTCGCGCCACAGCACTCTTCTCGCCGGTGAGCGCGGCTCGCCGGACCGCGGATGCAGCCAGGGTCTCGACGGCGGCGATGCCGAACCGTGCACTGACACCCGACCGCGCATCGATCTGCGGCGCCTCACGCACCTCGCGGGTGAACCGCGCGATGATCTCGAGAAGGTGCTCGGGAATCACCGGCGCCGCGAAGCTCCCGCCGTCCCACAGCAACAAGGCTTCCTGGGTGATGAGGAACATCTCGTCGTCGAGGGCAAGCGGATAGTGCGTGCGCACCTCGGCACCGAAGCGGTCCTTGAGCGGGGTGATGATCCGGCCGCGATTGGTGTAGTCCTCCGGATTGGCACTGGCGACGACGAGCAGATCGAGCGGCAGTCGAAGCTGGTAGCCCCGCACCTGAATGTCGCGTTCCTCCAAGACGTTGAGAAGCGACACCTGGATCCGCTCGGCCAGATCGGGCAACTCGTTGACGCTGAAGATTCCCCGATTAGTCCGCGGAACGAGTCCGTAGTGGACAGTCTCGGGATCTCCCAGCGTGCGGCCCTCCGCGACTTTGATGGGATCGATGTCCCCGATCAGGTCACCGACGCTTGTGTCCGGTGTCGCCAGCTTCTCGCCGTAGCGTTCGTCGCGATGCCGCCACGCGACAGCTGTCTCATCGCCCTGCGCCGCGATCAGCACCTGGCACCGGCGGCAGGCCGGTAGGTACGGGTGGTCGTTGATCTCGCACCCATCGACGACCGGTGTCCATTCGTCGAGCAACCCGATCAGGGTCCGAATCAACCGGGTCTTGCCCTGGCCGCGCTCCCCGAGCAACACCAAGTCGTGCCCGGCCAGCAGCGCCCGCTCGACATCGGGCACGACCGTGCAGTCAAATCCGATGATCCCCGGGAAGGTGGGTTCCCCTGAGCGAAGCTTGCGCAGCAGATTGTCGCGGATCTCGACCTTGACCGGCTTGTACACGTGGCCGGACGCGCGCAGGCCCGTGAGCGTGGTGGGTGCAGGAGGCGTCACGACAGCCACGCTACGTCCCGACCTCGCCAAACGCACGGCACTCTGTTCGCGCTCGCGGCTGGCCTGCACCGAGTCGGCTTCAGCCACCACCACCCTATAAAGCCGCCAGCTGCCGCCGTGCAGCTCCGTACGCCATCAAGCCGCTCCTGCAGTACCTGGGGGCTTCGCCCTGGCGGTCGATAGCCGCCGTCCACGGCAGGCACGCTCCAGCGCCTGGCGCAGATGGGCGTCTCGGCCGCCTGCTTGACTGGGAAATCCGGTGACCGTGCACCTGCTGTTGCCTAGCGGCGTCAGGTTCGGGGAGGCCAGCGCCGCCGTCACAAGCACCTTGCGCCGATCCATGCTGCCGCTCGCGTCGGCGGCAACCGTGGCGGCGAACCGCTGCACATCGTCACTCCGGCCAAGTTCCGCACTGGAGTAGGTGAACTCGGCGTGCAGCTGCAGGCGAGTGAAAACCGGACCCATATCGGTTTCGCCGTCTGGGCGGAGCCGGTCCATGGCACGCTCCGCGCCGCTCATGGCATCGGCGCAGCGCCGGGTCACTCAAGCGGGCATAGGCGCGAGCCTCGATCGTCAGGTAGCGCGCCATGGAGGCGTGCGATCCATCAGCGCCCGCGGCCCGCAACCAGCTCGGGTGAGTGACATCGCTTTCCGCGCGTCTCCCAGCGCATCCATTGGAAGCGGAGCGACGATAGCAGCGGGTGTCGAGGTGGGAGAGTGGGCGCTGGTCGGCTCGCACAGCGTTGTCAGCCGCGACGTCGAAGCGTACGCCGTGGTCTATGGCGTGCCAGCCAAACCGGCAGGTTGGCGCGATCGAGCGAGTCTCTCGGTCGATCCGACCTGAGACTTCTCCTTCCACCGGAGCCCGTGGAGCATTTCACGAGCCATAGCTCGCAAAATGCTCCACACCTTGATCCCCAGCCGGTCGTCGTAACCGAGGCGGTAGCTCTAGCACTCGGACGGCGTGGCAGCCTGTGGACGGCGGTCGATCGTTGTGGCGACTGAAGCCGCACTGGCCGTTGGGGAGAAGAGGTGGGTGGTGGGGCGAGGGCTTACGCTGGGGCTCGATATCGGCGGTACGAAGCTTGCCGCTGGGCTGGTCGACGCTGAGGGTGCGCTGCAGTGCTCCCGTTGGGTGCGCACACCCAACGCCAGCACGGACGATGCCGAGGATGTCTGGTCAGCGTTGGCGTCCCTAGCGGCCGATGTATTGGCGGCCGATGGGACAGATCCTGACGACCTGCTCGGCGTCGGGGTCGGTTGTGGCGGGCCGGTGCGGTGGCCGGAAGGAATCGTGTCCCCTCTCAACCTGCCAGCCTGGCGCGACTTCCCGTTGCGGGAACGACTGACGGGCTGGCTAGGTCGTCCGGTGCGCCTGCACAACGACGCCGTGTGTTTCGCGATCGCTGAGCACTGGTGTGGTGCTGCCCGCGGGGCGGAGGCGGCGCTGGGTGTGGTGATGTCGACCGGCGTTGGCGGTGGCTTGCTGCTGGGCGGGCGGGTCGTGGACGGGCCGACCGGCAACGCCGGGCACATCGGTCACGTGCTCGTCGAGATGAACGGGCCGCCGTGCGGATGCGGCGCCCGGGGCTGCCTGGAGGCGGTGGGGCGCGGGCCGGCGTTGGTGCAGTGGGCGATCCAGCGGGGATGGGTGCCAGGTACAGGCGAGGCGACGGCAGAGCGTCTTGCCGCGGACGCGCGCGCTGGGAATCGCATCGCGGTGGCTGCCTTTGCTCGTGCCGGGGAGGCGCTGGCTCGCGCTCTCGCATCCGCCACCAACCTCCTCGACCTCGACGTGGTCGTCATCGGCGGCGGGCTCTCTAATGCGGGTGCCCTGCTGTTCGACCCGTTGCAGGAGGAATTGGGCCATCGATTGACCATGCAGTACGCGCGCAGGCTGCGGGTGGTACCCGCCGAATTGGGCACCACGGCAGGCGTAGTGGGGGCCGCGGCGCTGGTGGCGGCTGGCGACACGTACTGGTGGCAGGCCTGATCGGGCCGCTTCGCGGCCCATTGACAAACTTCGCGCCGCGGTGTCGCGACGCGCACGGGGTGGCAGGATCGCGGATATGTCGGTGGTCACAGGGCTCGTCGGTCTCGCCGAGGTCCACGCGGCCCGCGAACTGCTGACTGGCATCACCCGCGTGACCCCGATGGAGGGCTCCCGGCCGTTGTCGACGCTGGTTGGCGGGCCGGCCTTCCTCAAATGCGAGAACCTGCAACGGGCCGGTTCTTTCAAGATCCGCGGTGCCTACGTGCGGATCGCCCGGCTGTCCGATGACCAGCGGGCACGTGGCGTTGTCGCGGCGAGCGCTGGTAACCACGCGCAGGGCGTCGCCCTGGCCGCCGGGCTGGTGGGGGCGCAGGCGACCGTCTTCATGCCGACGTGTGCCCCGCTGCCCAAGGTGGCGGCGACCACAGCGTACGGCGCCACGGTGCACCTCACCGGCGACACCGTGGACATGGCGCTCATCGCGGCTCACGAGTTCGCAGAGCACACGGGCGCAGTGCTCATTCACCCGTTCGACCATCCGGATGTGATCGCCGGGCAAGGCACGGTCGGGCTGGAGGTGCTGGAGCAGTGCCCCGACGTTCGCACGATCGTTGTCAGCACCGGGGGTGGCGGGCTGATCTCCGGCATTGCCGTGGTCACCAAGGCCCATGACCCCCGCATCCAGGTCGTCGGCGTTCAGGCCGAAGGTGCCGCGGCCTGGCCGGATTCCCTGTCGGCGGGCCGTCCCATAGCCCGGGGCGAGATGGTGACCATCGCGGATGGCATCGCCGTGGGCTGCCCGGGTGACGTCACCTACGCGCACGTGTCGGCATTGGTCGACGACCTCGCTACCGTGTCGGAAGAGGCCATCTCGCGGGCCCAGCTGATGCTGCTCGAGCGCGCCAAGCTTGTCGTTGAGCCGGCCGGCGCGGCTGGTGTGGCGGCCATCCTCGAAGAGCCGCATCGGTTCGAGCCGCCCGTCGTAGCCGTGCTGTCAGGCGGCAACATCGACCCCATCCTGCTCCTGCGGGTCATCCAGCACGGCATGGCCGCGGGCGGGCGGTATCTGGGAATCAGGTTGCGGGTTGCCGATGCGCCCGGTTCGCTCGCGGCGCTGTTGGCCCTGCTCGCCGAACTGGGCGCCAACGTTCTCGACGTGGAGCATCAGCGCACCGGCCCGAAGCTGCATCTGGGCGAGGTGGAGGTCGCGCTGTCGGTGGAGACGCGAGGGGTCGAGCACAGCGCTGAGGTGCTGGCCGCGCTACGTCAGGCAGGTTATCCGCTAGGACCGCGTTAGCCGGTGAACGGGCTGCAGTCGACGATCTCGACGGTGATCTTGCGACCGTTAGGTGCTGAGTAGGTCACCTCGTCACCAACGGAGTGGCCGGTGATTGCCGCACCCATGGCCGACTCGGGGGAGTACACCTGCAAATCCGTGGTGGCACCAATCTCGCGTGAGCCGACAAGAAAAGTCTCAGCGTCGTCATCGCCATCGAATCGAACGCTCACGACCATCCCCGGACCCGCAGTGGTGCTCTCGGTTGGCGGCTGACCAACCTTGGCCTCGCGCAGGAGGAGCTCCAACTGGCGGATTCTTGACTCCTGCTTTCCCTGCTCTTCCTTGGCCGCGTGATAGCCGCCGTTCTCCCGTAGGTCGCCTTCTTCGCGGCGAGCATTGATCTCGTGCGCTACTTCCGGCCGCTTGACGATGAGCTCGTCCAACTCGGCCTTGAGCCGGTCGTACGCCTCCTGGGTCAGCCAGGTGGCGGGCGCCTCAGGGTCGGTGGTGGACACGTGAATGTTCCTCCGGTGTCTAGCGGGAATTACCTTCAAGTTAGCACCGGCTCCTCGAAGTAGCAGGCCCGTTATGTCTTCCCGACCGTGCAGCGCACCACCTCGCCAAGGATGGCGCGTCTGCGGGTCGGGACCGTGTGTGTCGCCGTCACGCGGCGAGGAGCTGCGGGCACCGGCACGCGGATCTGACCGACCACAGCACCGGCTGCGTCCCGCGCGCGGAGGATGCAGGTGGCCGGCTGATCGCGTGGCTTGGTCACCTCGATTGTCACGCGGACGCTTTCGGAGCTGACGACATAGCTGCGTACAGCCCCCTGGACGTCGCTGGCCTGCCGGCGGTAGGCGACAACCGCGAGTGTAGAGGTGGCGGCGATGACCAGGCAGACGAGCGCCGGGACTGCCCAGCCGGGGGTTCTTGACCCGCCGCGTCGCCGGCCGTATCGCCCGGCCGGGAATGTTGGCATGCTCACAGGCGCTATATCCCCGCAGTCGTTGTCTGGGCGGTGCGACACAATCGTCCCAGCACAGTCGAAGCATTCCCGCCACGGCCTGACCGAGGAGTACCGCAGTGTCAGAGCAGCCGCGAGACCAGCTTCGAGACCAGCTACGCCTCATGGCGGTGCATGCCCATCCCGACGATGAGTCGAGCAAGGGTGCCGCGACCATGGCGCGGTACGTCCGGGAAGGTGTCGACGTCCTCGTGGTGACCTGCACGGGCGGCGAGCGTGGCTCGATCCTCAATCCGGCGATGGATCGGCCCGAAGTGCTCGCCGACATCAGTGCGGTCAGGCGCGCCGAGATGGAACATGCCCGAGAGATCTTGGGCGTGCGGCAGCACTGGCTGGGCTTCCTGGATTCCGGCCTGCCCGAGGGAGACCCGCTACCAGCCTTGCCTGAGGACTGCTTCGCCGTGCAGCCCCTGGACGAGGCGGTCCGGCGGCTGGTACGTGAGATGCGCGAGCAGCGCCCCCACGTCGTGACGACGTACGACGAAAACGGCGGTTATCCGCATCCCGACCACATCCGCTGCCACGAGATCTCCATCGCAGCCTTCGACGCAGCCGGCGATCCGGACGCTTACCCGGGGGAGGGGCCGCCGTGGCAGCCGCTCAAGCTGTACTACAACCTGACCTTTCATAAGGGCCGATTGACTGCCATGCACGAGGCGCTGCTGGCGATGGATGTCGAATCGCCGTTCGGCGAATGGCTGGCCGAGTGGGTCGACAAGCCCGAAGACGCTGACCGTCTCACCACGCGCGTCCCGTGCGCTGACTACTTCGAAGTGCGCGATCAAGCCCTCATCGCCCACGCCACGCAGGTCGACCCCACCGGCCGGTGGTTCGCCGTGCCGTTGGACGTACAGAAGTCGGTCTGGCCCACCGAAGACTTCCAACTCGCCCGATCGCTGGTTGACAGCGCGCTGCCCGAGGACGATCTGTTCGCCGGAATCCGGGAGCGGGTGGGCGCGTGCTGAGCCTGGCCGGCGGGCTGCTCGGTGCGGACGATCAGCCGGCGCAGGCAGGTCCGCTGGGGTTGTTCATCATCCTGGCGCTGGGTGCTGCGACCGTTCTCCTGGTCCGATCGATGAGCCGGCACCTCAAGCGCATTCCCCCGAGCTTCGACCCGCCCGAGCAGCCTCCATCAGCGGCCAAGCCGGCGCCCCCGCCCGACGACGAGCCGCACGCTAACGGCTGATCACTCATCGCGCTATCCGTCAACTCGCTGCGCTCGATGCTCACTCGCCTAGCCGTCAACTCGCTCCGCGCCTCGCTGCGCTCGATGCTCACTCGCCTAGCCGTCTGCCGGGTCGCCTCCGGAGCGCCCGCGTTTGATCTCGCCTCGACGGCGTTTGGCTGACAACCGCTTGTCACGCGCGGTGCGCGACGGCTTCGTCGGCCGTCGCTGCGGCGGGGGAGGC
>Ga0136617_10005117_pt1 | contig 11719 bp, 13 predicted proteins | sample AntDrymUQ3222106_2_FD_129672 | JGI IMG/M metagenome (GOLD analysis project Ga0136617, IMG submission 129672) | Polar desert sand microbial communities from Dry Valleys, Antarctica - metaG UQ322 (21.06) | ecosystem: Environmental > Terrestrial > Soil > Desert | place: Antarctica: Dry Valley...
CAGCCCGTCTTTCAGTGCTCGACCGGCCGCTGCAGCACCTGCCAACAGCCCATCGACCTCACCGACCCTCCACTCCGCAGACCACCCAAACAGGAGTGACCCACCTACCAAAGCACTACTAGAGGTAGTTCATCGGGTTCGTCGGAGCGCCGTTGACCCGCACCTCGAAGTGCAGGTGCGCGCCGAACGAGTGCCCGGTGTTGCCGACGTAGCCGATCACCTGACCCTGGCTGACGCGCGCCCCCTGGCTGGTCCCGACGCGCGACTGGTGCGCGTAGCAGCTCGACATCGAGGACGTGTGCTGCACGCACGTGAAGTTGCCGTAGCCGCCGGAGGCGCCGATGCCCTGGATCAGCACGACGCGCCCGGCGTCGGCGGCGCGGATCGGAGTGCCCTCGCCGGCGGCGATGTCGATGCCGGCGTGCATGTGACCCGGGCGCGACTCGCCGAAGACCCCCGAGATCGATCCGTTGACGGGCCAGACCATGCTGCCGTTGCCGCGCCTGACGGGCAGGTCGCCGGCGTACTGACCCTGCGCGGCCGCCAGCTGCCCGGCGATCTTGTTCGACGCCACCTCGAGGCCGTCGACGTGCTCCTCGAGGTTCTTGCGGCTGGCGCGCACGGTGCTCAGTGCGGCGGCCTTGCCGTTCTTCGTGCGCGTGTAGCCCACCCGCGTGCCGATCAGCTCCATCTTCACGCCGGCGATCTCGTCGCGGCGCCGCTGGACGATCGCCGTGACGAGCTTCTGGCGTGCCTCGAGCCTGGCGAGTTTCCTCTCGCTGGTGAGCGAGTCGATCTTGGCGGCGCGCACGATCGAGACGATCTTGCGGTCCTGGTCGGAGATGCGCCGCATGAACTCCGTGCGCTCGAGCAGGTCGGCGAAGCCGTCGGAGTTGAGGATCACGGTGACGACGTCGGGCGGCTCGGCCTTGTAGATCTCGACCAGGCGCGCGCGCAGCTGCGCGCGCGTCTCGACCAGGCGGGCGCGCAGGCGGACGAGGCGCGCGCGCTCGGAGCGCAGCTCCCCGCGCAGGCTCTCGAGCTCGGCGCGCTTGGCGTCGAGGTCGACCTGGACTTGCCCCTGGCGGGTCTGCAGCGTCCCGATCCTGCCCTGCAGCCGGCGGATGCGCGCGTTGTAGCGCGAGATCTGCGTCGTCAGGACGCGCTCGGTTCCCTTCTTGCGGCCGATCTTGTCGCGCGCGCGATCGATGCGCTGCTGGAGCTTGTCCAGCTCCTCCTGCTTGGACTGGCCGGTGGACGGCAGCGGCAGCAGCGCCCACAGGACGAGCGGCAGCGCCACGGCAGCCAGAAGAACGCGTGCGCGCATGTCGCGGGAGTGTAGGTCGGCGGGGCGATCCGCCGAGCCCGTGCAAGGCGTTTGTCAGAATGTAGGAATGGCTGCCACGAAGACGACGTTCACGCGCGATGCGGGGTTGCAGTCGCGCATGCTGCTGACGATGTTCCTCCTCGGAGCGCTGTACGTCGCGTTCGTCGGCGTGCTGTTCTACGCCGGTGTCCAGGGCATCATGATCCTGCTCATCGCGGGCGGATTCGCGGCGCTGCAGTTCTTCACGTCGGACAAGCTCGCGTTGCATGCGATGGGGGCCAAGCAGGTCAGCCCGCAGGAGGCTCCGGAGCTGCACGCGATGATCGAGCGCCTCTGCATCCAGGCCGACCTGCCCAAGCCGAAGATCGCCGTCGCCTACACCGAGATGCCCAACGCGTTCGCGCTGGGCAAGTCGCAGAAGAGCGCGACGGTCTGCGCGACGACCGGGATCATGAAGATGCTCTCGCCTGCCGAGCTCGAGGGCGTCATGGCGCACGAGCTCGCGCACGTCAAGAACCGCGACGTGGCGATCATGACGATCGCCTCGTTCTTCGCCTCGGTCGCCGCGATGATCCTGCAGTTCGGCTTTCTCTTCGGCGGCGGCGGTCACAGCGACGACGACGACGGCCCGGGCTTCCTCGTCATCCTGCTCGCCTCGCTCGTCGTCTACGTCCTCTCCTTCCTGCTGATGATGGCGCTGTCGCGCTATCGCGAGTTCACCGCCGACCGCGGCGCGGCGCTCGTCACCGGCCGGCCGAGCGCGCTGGCCTCGGCGCTGCGCAAGATCGCCTCCGGGATGGACCGCCTGCCCCAGCAGGATCTGCGCGTCGCCAACGAGCTGAGCGCGTTCTTCATCGCATCGCCGAAGAAGATCGTCTCGGGCCTGTTCGCGACGCACCCGCCGATGGAGAAGCGCATCGAGCAGCTCATGCGGCTCGAGGGCGAGCTGCAGCGCGGCACGCTCGCGGCGGCCTAGCGTGGGCTTCCTGGACTCGATCCTCGGCGGCAAGAAGAAGCTCAAGGCGCCGGCTCCAGACCGCCTCTTCGCGCTGTCGACGGCCTACGTCACGCTCGCGACCGGGCACGGGATCGAGACCAAGGGCGCCGCGGCGATCGTCTTTCAGCCCTTGGCGACGGCCGACTTCGAGGCGATCGTCGCCGAGATGCAGGAGATCCTGAAGGGGACCGGCGAGGACACCGGCACGACGATCTCCAGCGAGGTGGACTCGCACGGCTACCGCTGGATCATCCTGCGCGACGACGACATCGAGGACCTGGTCGTCGGGGTCAACGCGGTCAGCGACGGCCTGATGGTCGGCGGCTACGGCGACCGCGTGCTGGCCGCGGTCTTCGCGTTCAAGGACTCCAAGGGCCGGCGGGTGTACTTCATCTACAACTACAAGCGCGGGCACTGGTACCCGTTCGTCCCGGCCGGGGAGCGCGAGCGCGACGGTGAGCGTGAGCTGCAGATCAAGGCGATCATCGGCGACGAGCTGCCGATCGAGCCTGAGCTCGAGCGCTGGTTTCCGCTCTGGGGGATCCCGATCTAGCGAGCTAGTGCTCGTGATCGCCGTGGCCGTCGCCGCCGCGCGTGCGCTCGCGAAAGCCGCGGACCTTCGCGCGGTTGCCGCAGACGCGCATGTCGCACCAGACGGCCGAGCGGTTGCGTGAGGTGTCGTAGAAGGCCCACTGGCAGGTCTCGGCCGGACAGGCCTTCAGCCGCTGCCAGCTGCCGTATTCGATCGCCTGCGCGATGATCGCCAGCAACCGGCCGACGGCACCGTCGACGCCCCCCGCCTCGGGCTCGACGGCGGTCTCGTCGGGCCCCGTGAAGCGAACGGTGAGGCGCGCGCGACGGGAGGCGGCGTCGAGCGTCTCGGCCGCGCCCTCGGCGAGCGGGTCGCCGTGATGGGCGAACAGGTGGGCGCGTAGCGCCTCGCGCAGCTCGACGGCGCGGCGCACGTCGGCCTGGCTGGCCCGCACATCGCGCTCGCCGGCGAGCAGGTCGTGCTCGGCGAGCCACGCGACGAGCTGCTCGGGCCCCGCCAACAGCTCGACGTCGTCGTCGACGTCGCGCGTGTTGACGAACGCGCGCACCGTCTCGAGCGTGCCGGGCGCAGGATTGGACATGACACCAGTGTAGACGGTTGACAGGTTAGCTAACCAGCTATACTATTTAGACAGTTACACAAGCCAAGCCACAGGAGGACCGCACCGTGTTGCATCCGTCCACATTCGCCACGTACGCCGGCCTCGCGCCCCGCCGCCGGCCGCCCCGCCGCCACCGTGATCGATCGCGCGCCGACGAGGCCGCCGTGCTCATCCGCCCCGCCGCCCCCGAGGACGAACCCGCGATCGCCCGCCTCGCGGCGCTCGACGAGCTGCCCCAGCTGCCGCGCGGCGAGCGGCTGATCGGCGAGCTCGGCGGCCGTGTCGTCGCCGCGCTGGAGATCTGCAGCGGCCGCGCCGTCGCCGATCCGTTCGCGCCGACCAGCGGCGTGGTCGAGCTGCTCGGGCTGCGCGCCGCGCAGGTGCGGCGATGATCGTCGCGATCGACGAGATCCCGCGCGCGGCGGAGCCCTGCGACCCGTCGCTGGACTGGCGCCCGGTGCGCGACCACCTCGGCATCAGCTCCTTCGGCGTCAACGCGTTTCTCGGCGCTCGCGAGGGCGACCGCGTCGTCGAGCTGCACGATGAGACCGGCGGGCACGAGGAGCTGTACGTCGTCGTTCGCGGCGCGGCGCGCTTCGTCATCGACGGCGCGGAACACGAGGTTCCCGCCGGCAGCATGGTGCTCGTCGCTCCCGCAACCACCCGCGAGGCGTTCGCCACGGCACGGGACACCGCCGTGCTCGTGATCGGCGGCGAGCCCGGCTCGCACCGCGTCTCGGAGTGGGAGGCGCGTCAGCTCGAGCTCGGCCGGCGCGCCTGACGCACCGCCTCAGTCCGGGATCAGCCCGTCGCCGCTGAACTCCGCCGCTGCCTCGGCCATCGAGGTGTCGGCCGGCGGGACGATGACGTCGGAGGTCTCGAGCTCCTCGTCGCCGAGGTGCTCGCCCTCCGTGCGGATGACGTCGAGCATCTCCTCGAACGACGCATGGAAGGCGTCCTCGTCGTCCTTGTCGACCGCCGCCACCACCGCGTTGTCGAGCTCGTTGACGCGCGGGTGCACGGCTTCGGGCAGCCGGTACTGCCCCTCCCCCATGATCCGGACGATCACGGCTTCGGGCCTTCGCCGGACCCGGACCCGGACTCGAGCTCGGCCGGCGCGGGCGTGCTGCCTTGGCCCAGCTCGGCCTTGAGCTTGGCCAGCTCGTCGTCGACCATCCCGCCGCCACCGAGCGCCGCCAGCTCGCGATCGATGTCGTCCTGCCCGGAGCCGAGCTGCGTGAGGTCCTCGAAGGTCCCCGCGGCCTCGAGCTCCTCGACGGCCGACGCGCGCGCGCGCATGTCCTCGGTCTTGTCGACCGCGCGCTGCATCGCCAGGCCGACGTCGGCCATCTCCTCGCCCACGCCGGTCGCCGCCTCGGAGATGCGCACCTGCGCCTCCGCGGCGGAGTACTGGGCCTTGATGACCTCCTTCTTGGTCCGGAAGGCCTCGATCTTGTTGCGCAGGCGCTTCTCGGACTCGGTCAGCTTGTCCTGCTGAGACTGCAGCTCGGCGACCTGCTGGTCGAGCGACTGCAGCTCGGTCTGCGCGAACTGCTTGCGCTCCAGGGCCGTGCGCGCGAGCTCCTCGTTGCCGGCCGCCAGCGCTTGGCGCGCCTGCGTGTCGAGCTTGACGACGGACTGCTCGAGCTTCTGTGCCTGCATCCCGAGGCGCTTCTTCGCGGTGACGACGTCCGCGATGCCCTTCTTGACGTTCTGCAGCGACTCGAGCTGCTTCTGGTAGCTGTAGTCGAGCGTCTCGCCCGGGTCCTCTGCCTTGTCCAGCAGCCTGGAGATCTTCGACTTGATGACGGTGGACATCCGCCCGGCCATGCCGGCCATGGTGCCTCCTCGGGGTGGTGGGTCAGGCTCTTTCTAGCACGCGGGCGAGGTGCGCCCGCACAGCTTTGCGCGTGAACGCCAGCACGACGAGCACGGCGAGCACCGCGAACACCCACCACGGGTACCCCCGGGGGGCCCGATGCGCATGAGCGCGCTGCCGCGTGCCAGGCGGCGGGCGCGCTCCAGCGGCCGTTGTCCTGAAAGCGCGGCCCGGCAGGGCTGGACGGCTCTGCCGGGCTCCACCACGCGGCCCGGCTGGAGCCCCAGCGCATCGGCGAGGTGACCCAGGCCGGCCGCGTGTCGGCGATGACGCGCACCGTTGGGCGGACGCGAGCGCCGTCGCCGCGCCTCGTCGTTGGGGTCGGGCAGTGGGCGGTCGTGCGGCCGCGGCGTGGATAGGTCGCATGCGAAGCATGTGCGACCTAACGCCTCGACGGCGACGGCGGATCCGGGCGGATCACGGCGCTTTCAGTACCCCGGCGATCGGCCAACTGTACGCGCGGCCGATCCGGCTGACGCACGCTCACGGGGTGCATACGCCGCGAGCCGTCGTCGATCCAGGCTAATGTGCCCCGCGATGTCCAGCCCGAGGTTCGCCGCCCTGCTTCTCGTCGCCGCGCTGGCCATGGTCGGCTGCGGCCGCGAGGTGCGCTCCGATGACCCCTCGCAGCCCGCGCTGCTGGCGCCGCCGGGTAAGCAGAAGGAGAACCTCGGCTTCCCGGAGACGGCGACGAAGAACACGACCCGCGTGCCCAGCACGGACCCGACGCAGCTCGCCGCCGCGGTCGCGCGCGCGGTCTTTCCCGACCCAGCGCGCAAGCCGAGCGCGATCACGATCGTCGACTCCAGCGACTGGCGCGTCGCGCTCGCGGCTTCCGCGCTGATGGCGGAGCCGTTCAACGCGCCGGTCCTCTTCAGCGACGGCACGAACCTGCCCGCGCCGTCGAAGTCCGCCCTCGACAGGCTCGCACCGAAAGGCGCGAAGGCCGCGGGCAACGCCCAGATCATCCGTGTCGGCAACGTCGCACGGCCGGCGGGCTACGAGACGACCGACTTGCGCGGCGGCAGCGCGCTCGCGCTGACGCGCTCGATCGCCCGCCTGATCCGCACGGCGCGTCCGCGGGTCGCCTCGAAGATCATCATCGCCAGCGCCGACGACCCCTCCTACGCGATGCCGGCCGCGGGCTACGCCGCGAAGACCGGCGACCCGATCCTGTTTGTGACGAAAAACGAGATCCCGCCCGAGACGCGGGCCGCGCTCGCGACGCTCAAGGGGCTGGCGAAGCCGCGGATCCACATCCTCGGCCCGTCCAAGCTCATCTCGCCGGAGGTCTCCAGCCAGCTCAAGCGCTTCGGCCGCGTGCACCGCGTCGGCGGCCAGGACCCCATCACCAACGCGATCGAGTTCGCCCGCTACCGCCGCGGCGAGTTCGGCTGGGGCGTGTCGACGCCCGGCCACGGCATGGTCTTCATGCGCACCGGCCTGCCGCTCTACGCCGCCGCGGCGGCACCGCTGTCGGGCTCGGGCAGCTACGGCCCGCTGTTTCTGCTCGACAAGGCCGTCGGCCTGCCGCAGCCGCTGCAGAGCCAGCTGCTCGACACCCAGCCCGCGTATCGCACCGATCCGGTCGCCGGCGTCTACAACCACGGCTGGATCATCGGCGTCCCCGACGCGATCTCCGTCGCCACGCAGGCGCGCATCGACGCGCTGCTGGAGATCGCGCCCGAGCAGCTTCCGGGTAATCTCGATCCGGCGGAGGGCGATGAGTCAAGCTGAGCACCCAGACCGGTTGCGCGCCGACCACGCGGTCACGCTGAACGACGTGCGCCAGCTGATGGGCGCGTCGACCCCGCACTTCGCGCTGCAGCTGCGCAACCGGATCGCGACGCTCATCCGTGGCCTGCCGGCCGGCCATCCGGCGCGGATCGAGGGCGAGCGCGAGATCGCGCGGCTCACCGAGCTCGGCCTGGAGGGCGAGCTCCGCGGCCAAGCCGCCGACCCGGGCATGGACACGCTGGCGTCGGTCTCGGGCACGGGCGACCCGCAGGGGCCGGGCTCCGCGCACTGACAGGACGACCCCGTAAGCGCCGTCCTCGGCGTTCTTATCATTGACCGGGCGATGGCCGAGCCTGTGACCCCGGCGGGGATCGACGGCAGCACGCTGCCGGGCCCCTACGGCGTCGGGCGCTATGCGGCCGGGCTGCGCGACTTCCTACGCGAGCGCCCGCGCGTGCAGCTCTTCGGCGAGGTCTGGAACCTGCGCGTCAGCCGGGCGAAGGTCTACCTCGAGCTGCGCGACGCCGAGGGTGCGCTGCCCTGCTCGATGTGGCGCAACGACTTCGACGCGCTGCGCCTCGGCGAGGGCGCGCTCGCCGACGGCGCACAGGTCGTCATCGCGGGTGGCCTGGACTACTACGCCGGCAACCGCACCTCGTCGCCGTCGTTCACGTTCGCCGTCAGCGGGCTGCGCGTGGCCGGCGAAGGCGACCTGCTCGCCCAGCTGGACCGGCTGCGCAAGACGCTCGACGGCGAGGGGCTGTTCGCGCCGCAGAAGCTCCTGGCGCGGCCGGCGCTGCCGCGCACGATCGGCGTCGTGACGGGCGAGGGCGGCAAGGCACGCGACGACGTCCTCGCCGGCCTGCGCCGGCGCGGCTGGCAGGGTCGGCTCGTGTGGGCGTTCGCGCCCGTCCAGGACCGCCACGCGGCGCCGCGGATCACCGCCGCGCTGCAGGACCTCGCGGCGACGAGCGCCGTCGATGTCATCGTCGTCGCCCGCGGCGGTGGCTCGCTCGCCGACCTCTTCTGCTTCTGCGACGAGACCCTCTGTCGCACCGTCGCGCTGCTGGGCGTGCCCGTGATCGCCTCGGTCGGCCACCACACCGACCGCACCCTGATCGACGACGTCGCCGCGCTGTCGTGCTCGACGCCCACCCACGCGGCCGAGTCGGCCGTGCCCGTGCACTGCGCCGAGGCGCGCGCCGAGGTCGTCGCGATGACGCGACGGTTGAGCGTCCACGCGCGCCGCGCGCTGCTGCACCGCGCGCAGACGCTGGCGCGGCTGTCGCGCGCGCCGGGCGAGCACATCGCGGGCGAGCGGCGCCGGCTGCACCAGCGCATGCGCGAGATCCGCGCCGCCGGGCGCCGGCGCGTCGAGCGCGAGCGCGGCCGCACGGCGCGCAAGGCGCTCGTGCTGGACCGCAAGGCCCAGGCCGGGGCGGGCGACGCACGCGGCGCGACGCGCCTGAACGCGCTCGCCATGGCGCTGACCGCGCATGACCCCGAGCGCACGCTCGAGCGGGGCTACGCGCTGGTCACCGACCGCACCGGCGAGGTCGTCACGAGCGCCGCGGCGGCGCGCGAGGTTGGCGACGTGCGCCTGCGCTTCGGCGACGCCGCGGTGGCTGCGACGATCACCTCCGACGATGACTGAGCCCCTGAGCTACGAGGCGGCGACCGCGCGCCTGGAGGAGATCATCAAGCGCCTGGACTCCGGCGAGGCGGGGCTGCGCGAGACGCTCGAGCTCTGCCGCGAAGGCCGCACGCTCGTCGAGCTGTGCGCCGGTGAGCTGGAGGCCGTCGGCCGCGGCCTGGAGGAGCTGCGCCTCGACGACCTCGTGGCGCGGCTGGAGGCCGGCGCGGGCGCGGCGGGTGGCTGATCGGGCGCGGGCGACGTTCTCGGCGACCCCGTAGATACGCCGCGCGCGTGCCGCAGTCGCTGATGCCACGGGCCGTGGTGCTGGTCGCCGCCACGGGGCTTCCTGCGCGTCCTGCGCGAAGGTCAACCCACTCGTCTGCAGCGCTTGACCGCGCACCCCGGCGCGACCGCGCGACGCCTGCTCGGCCGTACCAAGGGGGCCGCTATCGCGTAGCGCTGGCCGCGCGTGACGGCCGGCGGATCTTCACCGACGCACTCGACGTCTTCGTCGGCCGCTTCGCTGTACCGGCGGAGCGGCTGATGCGCCCGTCCGGTGGTCGAGCAGGTCCGCCGCGCCGCGGGCGGGCGACGCGAGCATCGGATCGCGTCGGCTACTTGTCCTCCAGCGCCTTGCGCAGCACGTCGAACGCCGGGCGGGCGGTCCCGTCCGGCGCGATCAGACCCGCGTCGAAGCGCGCCTTCCGGTCGGTGCCCGTCCAGTTGTAGAGATAGATCCGCCCCACGCGCTGGTTGTCGCGCGCCTGCTTGATCGCGTAGGCGGTGGCGCGCGCGGCGCGCCGCTCGTCGCGCGGGAAGTTGCGGCCGAACTGCACGAGGCCGCCGGTCTCCGTGAGCCAGACCTCGCCCTTGACGTTGGCGAGCATGTCGCGCAGCCCGTCCGAGCGGAAGCGGTTGGTGTCGGAGTAGTTGTGCAGGCCCCAGATCGCGGGCTCGCCCTTGAGGTGGCGCTGGTAGGTCTTCAGGTAGCGCACCATCCCACGCTGGTCGAGCACGTCGCCGGCCAGCACGAGGCACGTCGGGCACTGCGCCTTCATGGCGTTGTAGTACTGCGCCGCGCGGCGGGGCGCTTTGAACGTGGGCTGGCTGTTGTGGTTGACCTCATTCCACGGCGCGTAGACCCGGATGTCGGGGAACAGGCGCCGGAAGGCCGCGAACGCCGCGCGGAACTGCCCGACGCTGGGCAGCTTCTTCGGCGTCTCGCGCGAGTGGCCGAAGGTGATGAACGGCTCGACGCCGGTCCGCCGCGCCGCGTCGATCCAGCTCGCGGCGAGCTCGCGCTCGATGCGCCGGCGCGGCGCGTCGTAGGGGACGACGAGGCGCGCGTGCTTGACGCCCAGCCGCGCGAAGCGCCGGTCGCTGAACATCGGCGCGTTCTGCTCGCCGATGCCGATGATCGGGCGCTTTGGCGGCGGCGGTGCCGGCGCCGCCGTGGTCGTCGCGGGCGGCGGCGGGGCGGCCGTCGTCGCGGGCTGTGTCGCCGTGGGGGCGGCGTCGGCGCCGTCGTCGCCGCCACCGCAGGCGGCCAGCGCCAGCGCGAGCGCGGCGAGCAGGCAGATGAGCGGTGATGTCTTCACGGTGGTGGCGGCGCCAGCAGGCGGCGGCTCAGCGGTGCCGCCGTCACGCCGTGGACGACGATCGAGGCGACGACGCAGGCGGCCACGGTCCAGAACAGCGACCGCGACTCGTCGACCGACAAGATGCCCAATCCGAGCGCCACGGCCACGTAGTACAACGAACCGATGCCGCGCACGCCGAACCAGGCGATGAACGCGCGCTCGCCCGCCGGCCTGTGCGACCCCACGAACGCGACCGCCGTCACCGCTGGGCGGATGACGAACAGCAGCACCGGCACGAGCAGCCAGCCGCCGGCGCCGATCTCGCCCAGCCCGCTGACCGTGACCAGCGAGCCGAGCAACAGGATCAGCCCGAGCTCGCAGAACTTCTCGACGACCTCGGCGCCATCGTGCACGCGGCGGTTGATCTCGTGGCCGTGCTCGTAGTTGCGAAACGCCACGCCGGCCGCGAAGACCGCGAGGAAGCCGTAGGCGCCGGCGACCTCCGTCAAGCCGTAGACGACCAGGGCGGCGGCGACCGCGACCCAGCCGTCGAGCGCTTCGGTCATGAGCCGGTGCTCACGTAGGCGCACGATGCTCGCAGCGATGAGATAGCCGGCGGCGGCGCCGATCGCGGTTCCGGCCACGACCGCGTACGCGACATCGGCCGCGAGCCACTGCGACAGCCAGCCCGATCCGCCCTCCGCCGCGACGAACGCCCCGAGGAACACGAACGGGAACGCGAGCCCGTCGTTGAGGCCGGCCTCGGCCGTCAGCGCGAAGTTCGGCACGTGCTCCTCCTCGTCGCCGGGTGGGCCGACGCCGACGTCGCCGGCCAGCACCGGGTCGGTCGGCGCCAGTGCGGCGCCGAGGATGATCGCGGCCCCCAGCGACAACCCCATCACCCCCGTGCCGAACAGCGCGACGGCGCCGATCGTCAGCGGCATGACGATGCCCAGCAGGCGCCCGACGGCTCCCCACATCCGCCGGTCAAACGCCCGTTCGAGCTTCAGCCCGGTGCCGAAGAGCGCGACGATGACGGCGAACTCGGCGAGGTGCTCGATCAGCGTCGCGTCCTCGAGCGGGTCGATCCAGCGCACCCCGAGCAGCTCGATCATCGTCGCCGCAGCGACGCCGAGGCCGAGGTAGATCAGGCTCGCCGAGAAGGCGCGCTCGCGCTGGTGTGAGAGCGCGCCGACCGCCGCGAAGACGGCGACGCCGGCGAAGGCGAGGCCGATCGCGTACGGATCGGCGAAGGAGAAGCCACGTTCGGCGCCGAGCAGGAGCACCGCGTGCAGGCTACGGGGCGGGGGTGGGGGCGGGGCGGGGCCGGGCCTGGCGGGGGCGGGGCGGGGCGGGGCCGGGCCTGGCGGGGCCGGGCCGGGGCGGGGCGGGGCGGGGCGGGCCGATAG
>Ga0136617_10005118_pt1 | contig 11718 bp, 11 predicted proteins | sample AntDrymUQ3222106_2_FD_129672 | JGI IMG/M metagenome (GOLD analysis project Ga0136617, IMG submission 129672) | Polar desert sand microbial communities from Dry Valleys, Antarctica - metaG UQ322 (21.06) | ecosystem: Environmental > Terrestrial > Soil > Desert | place: Antarctica: Dry Valley...
CCCCCGGGGCAGGCGCTGGCGGAGCGTGTACAGGTCCAGCAACGCCTGCGTGGGGTGAGCATGGCTGCCGTCACCGGCGTTGACCACGTGACCCGGAAAGTGCCGCGCGGCGAGGGCTGGCGCACCGCCGCGCCGGTGACGCATCACCAGGAGGTCCGCGCCCAGCGCGGCCAGGGTGCGTACGGTGTCCACCAGGGACTCGCCCTTCACGATGGAGCTGCTGGGCGGGTCGAGGTGGGAGACCTCCGCACCCAGCGCCCGGGCGGCGATCTCGAAGGAGAGCCGCGTCCGCGTGGATGGCTCGGAGAAGAAGGTGATCAGTCGCTGGCCGGTGAGCTCATCGCGGCGGACCCGGCTTCGGAGGGATGCCGCCATGCCGTCGGCGACCCGCATGACCCGCTCCAGCCGGTCCGCCGAGAGATCGGCCACGTCGAGCAGATGCCGGTGCGGCCACGGCGCCGCCCAGCTCATGGCGCGCTGTCGGGAGGTCGCTCGATGACCACCTCGTCCTCCCCGTCCACCTCCAGAAGGTGGACCTTGATGACCTCGTCGCGCGAGGTGGGCACGTTCTTGCCCACATGGTCGGCGCGGATGGGCAGCTCGCGATGGCCGCGATCCACCAGGACGGCCAGCCGCACGGCCGCCGGACGTCCATGATCCATGAGCGCGTCCAGGGCAGCCCGCATGGTGCGTCCGGTGTACAGCACATCGTCGACCACGACTAGCGTTGACTGCTCGAGGTCGAAGGGCAGGTCTGTGCCCTTGACCAGCGGCTGGCGGGCGATGCGGGAGAGGTCATCGCGGTAGAAGGTGATGTCCAGCGTGCCGACCGGCAGGCTCACCCCTTCGTGGCCTTCTATGGCCTCGCGGATCCGGTGAGCCAGCGGCACGCCGCGCCTCTGGATGCCCACGAGCGCCAGCCCGGACGTACCGCCGTGCTTCTCCACGATCTCATGGCTGACGCGTACGAGCGCTCGCCGCATCTCGTCGGCGGTCATGATCCGCCGGGCGCTCTCTGTCAAGCCGTCAGGATACCGGCCGGTCAGTCAGAAGGCCGGCAGGCCGGTCGAGACATCGAAGCCGCGGATGCGCAGGCTGCCGTACCCGCGTGGACCCCAGGTCCGCAGGCGCAGCTCACCGTCAGGTCGATCCTCCGATGGGGCGACCCAGGCGACCCGGTCGCGCCCCAGCGTGAACGAGCGACGCGCCAACGTGGGCGCAAGAAGCACGGTCTCGTGGTCGATGGAACCACTGGAGGGCTCGACTCGCAGCACGGCCAGCTCGCCCCACGTCGCATCGGGCGTCTCCGTCACCCAGAAGCCGAAGGCGCTCGAATCCTCCGACCAGCGGACCTGCCAGTCGCGCACGGGATCGGTGCGGGCGTCACGTTCCGGCTCCACGGGCACCTGGTCCGGGCGCGTTTCGCGGGTCGCGGGGGGAGAAGGAGCGAGGGACGGTGCGCTGGCGGCCGGCGTGGTCTCCGGCGTCGGGCTGGGCTGTCGCCTCTTGCCCCGCTCGCCGCGCGGCAGCTTGGTGCGCGGCGTGGCCGTGGCTGCCGGCGTGGCTACGGCCGTGAGGTCGGCGCCGGTGCCCGGAGCTCCCACGACGAGCGCGCCGTCGCTCTCTTCCGCCGACGGGACAGGACTCATCCAGGTCCGGGCGGCGAAGGGGTCGATCGCCCGCCAGTCCAGCATGGAAAGCGCGCCACGAACGGGCACCACGGCCCGCCCATCGGCTTCCAGCTCGCCCTGCCAGCTGACGGCGAACCTGCCACTCGGGTCGACCGCCGGCAACCATCCGCCAGCGCCGGTGGCGACGCGCTCCAGGAGCGTGGCCGGATCGATGACGACCGTGCTGACCTGCATCCCGCCGTCGGTAGTGGCGCCCATGATGGGGCGGCTGACCACCACCCGAGCCCCCGCCCATGAGGCGAAGTACGACCCTCCGTCCTCGGTCAGCCTTTGCGCCTGAGAGTCGCCCAGGCGCCAGGTGTACACGTCAGGGCCGCGGCTCGCGTCCGCTGGCATCGCGCTGAAGGCGAGTCTCTCTCCATCGGCCGACCAGGCAGGTCGGGCACCGACGACCTGCACGTCCTCGAGCACCGACTGCATCTCGGCTGGCACCGGCGATACGGACGGTAGTCCCATCGAGGAGCCAGCTACCGAGGCTGAGCCAGCTACCGACGCTGAAACGGGCGGCTGCGGCGACGGATCAGAGGATGAGGGGATGCGCGGCGAGGCGCCGGATGTGGCGGGCGCGGGAGGATCTCCGGTAGCCGTCGGCAGCGTCTCGGGTGTGGTCGGCGGCCTAGTGGATGCCGGGGAGTCGGAGGTGGGAGGCGCCGATGAAACCTCCGTGGTTTCGGACTCGGTGCGCGCCGGCGTGCCCGGGTCGCGGGATGGCTGGATGGTGGTTGCAGCCGATCCCGCTGGCGAAGGGGCGGCCGGCAGGGACGGCCCGACGGGACCGTCGGATCGAAGCGGGCCACCAAGGGGCGGGACGGGGTCGATCATGCGGGGAAGGGTGATCACCGACACCGTGTCGTTGCCCAGGTCGTCCATGGTCAGCAGGGCCAGCCGGCCGTTGGCCTCGTCCAGGTCCAGGCTGACCGCCGTCCCCTCGCCCGGCGCCTCGACAAGGCGCCGATGGGCGGTCGACACCTCGGCGCAGTCGATGGCCACGGGAGGGCAGACGCGGTCCACGGTGGTCTGGTAGATGGCCAGCCCCTCGTCGGTCAATTCCACGAACGCGAGCGCCTGCGTGGGCACGTCGAACGGCGTGGGCAGTGCTCCCGCCGGTCCCTCGGGAGTCTCGGAGACGCTGGTCGACGGCCCCAACTGCGTGCCCACCACCGCGATGCCCAGCACGAGGCTGGCCAGGGCGGACAGCATGAGGGCGGGCGCATCAGGTCTGCGGGCCCGGCCGTCGATCCGAGACCTCCTGGCGTGCTGCGGCCGGCGGGCGATCTCACGGTCAAGCGCGGCTGCCGTCCGCGCCCAGAGGTCGCGCGGCGGCGGTATCGGCCTGATGAGTCGCAGCTGATGCCGGTCCTGCAGGTATGCGCGCTCGGCACTACGGCAACGGGGACAGAGGGCTAGGTGAGCGCGGAGCCGAACGGCGTCGTCTCGCGCGATGGCTCCGTCGAGCCGGTCGGAGATCAGCTGGCGGAACCTAAGGTGCGGGTCTCCCGCGGGCTTCAATGGCGATCCTTCCCGTCAGGGGGATGCCGGTCGTGTCGCGTGCTGGGGCGGGCCATGTTGGGCGCGCCACGCAGCGTCTCCTCGCTCTCGGCGACGGCCGTTCGTGCCCGCTCCACGGTGAGGGCCTGTCGTAGCGACTCGCGTGCTCTGGTGAGCACCGCACGTGCCGCCACGTGCGAGACACCCAGCGCCTCGGCCAGCTCCAGACCCGTGAGGTCATGCAGCTCCGACAGGAGCAGTGCCATGCGCTGGCGCTCCGGGAGGGCTGCCAGGGCGCGCTCCATCTCGCTCGTCAGGCGGCCCCGGAGCACGACATCCTCCGCAGAGGCGTCGGTGCCGCGCGACTCACCGGTCCAGGGTACGAACCGGATGATGCGCCGGCGACGCAGCTCGTCGAGCGCCGTGCGCCCGGCGATCTGGTAGAGCCACGGTCGAGCGCGCGCCGGATCGAGCAGCGTGTCGTAGGCCCGGAAGGCCTTCACGAATGTCTCCTGAGTGAGGTCGGCTGCCAGCTCGTCATCGCGCAACATCCGGCAGAGGTAGCTGTAGATCTCGGCATGGTGCTCCAAGAACAGCTCTTCGACGCACGCGCGGGCGCCTGCCTGATCCGTCATGGCCTCACGGATCCCTTCGTCCGAGCGGGGCGTGACTCGCTGGGCTGAACCGGGTCACGGTCGTGAGACGCAGGTGGGACGCGCCCCTGGGTGTCAGCGCGGTCTGGTGGTTGTGACGGACGGGAACGACCCGGTGTGACGCGGCTCGCGATGAGGCCCGGCGTGGCTCGTTCATCGCGCGCCCCCCCGCGGGAACTCGTCCCAGCCTCGGGCGCCGATGGGCACCTCGACGCCGCCATCGGCCATCAGCTTGGTGTCGACAGGTGGCCGGTCTGCGGGCAGCACATCGTGGCGAGCCGCCGCCAGCAGCTCCTCCACGGCCTCTTCCGGGCTCACCGGGTTTACCGGCAGCCCGGTACCCAGCTCCAGGCCGGCGATCTCGCGCAGTCGCGGGTGTATCTCCCAGTGCCAGTGATACGTCTCGTCCACCCGTTCGCGCAGCGGCGCCGTGTGCAGCACGAGGTTGTACGGCGGACCATCCAGCACCGATAGCAGCCGCAGGATCTTCTGGAGCGTCTCGCCCGCGCTGCTGATCTGCTGGTCCGTGGCCCGCCCGAAGTCCGCCTCGTGATGGCGCGGCACGACCCATAGCTCGAACGGTGAGCGTGATGCATACGGCGCGAAGCAGACCGACGCCGCGTCCTCCCAGACGACCCGTTCGCGGTGGGCCACCTCATCCCGCACCAACCGGCAGTAGGGGCAGACGCCCTCGCGGATCAGGTATCGAGCGGCGCCACCCAGCTCCTCCCCGATGCGATGAGGGATCTGGGGCAGATCGTAGAAGTCGAGGCACAGGTGGTCCGTGCGGGCTCCCGCCTGAGCGCCCCAGTTCTGCACCACCTGGAGGTAATCGGTCTGGCCCCCGGCGCGGGCGGCGGCCACGGCGTCACGCGCGCGCGCCAGCATCTCCGCGACGACCGGGGACGGCTCGTCAGCCAGCGATCCATGGTGGCCGACGGGGGCCACGATGGTCTGCCACGAGCCGCAGTCGCCCACCAGACCGAGGCCGGGACCGCGCTCGTCGGGCGCTGACTCCCGCGCTTCGCGCTCCGTGCCGGCCACGGTGAAGGCCTGCGGCTTGAGGACGCGGACCCGCACACCATCGCCGGGTGGCTGCTCGCAGTTCTGACAGGGCGCCCCCGGCTGGGAGACGGGTCGGGCGGCCACCTGGAAGCGCTGCCGCTCGAACTCCCGATCGACCACCACGGCCACCCACCAGCCAGTGATCGCGTCCTTGCGAAGTTCGAAGAGCCCGCCCGCCATCGATGCACCATAGCAGCCACCTCTGGCGCTCCGGCCCCTGGCGCTGCGGCCTGATGCCCGGATGCGCTACGCCGTGCCCGCCCCTACCGCCGCGCGGCTGCTGGAAAGGCGACTGCTCTCGACCGAAGCCTCCGCCAGCCGCTTCCGGAAGGAGGCCTCGAAACGACTGGCGGCCTCGGCCACGGTCTCGGTCCTGGCGCGGTCCGCGGGGATCGCCCAGCCGCGTTCGCGCGCGATCGAGGTCACCTCGATGTCGGACAGCCCGCACGGGTCGATCAGCTCGAAGTCAGCCAGCGAGGTCGTCACGTTCAAGGCGATGCCGTGGTAAGTCACGCCGCGTTCGACCCGAAGCCCCAGTGCCCCGACCTTGCGAGGCCGCCCCCCATCGAGGGCACACCAGCAACCCGGGTATCCCTCCCGCCGTGTCGCATCGACGCCATAGGACGTGGCCGTGTCGACCATGGCCAGCTCCAGGGCCCGCACGAACGGCCGAAGGAGCAAGCCGCGGTCAGCCAGGCGGATGATGGGGTAAGCGACCAGTTGGCCAGGCCCGTGATAGGTGACCTCTCCGCCGCGCTCCACGCGGATCAGCTCTATGCCACGCTCGGCGAGCAGCGCCTCGCTGGCTCGGACGTGCGCGGGGTCCGCGTTGCGACCCAGGGTCAGCACCGGATCGTGCTCGACCAGCAGAAGCTGATCGGGAATGAGGCCCTCGGCGCGAGCGGCGACCAGAGCGTGCTGCCGTTCCCAGGCTACGCGATAGGCTGTTCGACCCAGCCACTTGCTGTGGAGCTCCATGCCGGGCACCTTAGCAGCGGCCCGCGTGCCCGGATGGGGAGCGGCTCAGCCGTGCCTCTCAGGGCCTGGGCCGCGCCGTGCCTTGGAACCTCCGGTGAGCGAACCGACCCTCGGGCGGCGGCGTGGCGTCTGCCAGGGTCGCCGCGCGGCGCTTCGGCGGTCGATCGGCACATAGCGCGAACCATCTGACCGCCGCGGGGCACCTCAGGGCCTCCATTTGGGCCTGCTGGGACATCCCGGGGGTCCGTTCGCACATGTGGCGTTCCAGCGGCCTCCTCTCAGGCCTGATCGACGAGCGGCTTGACCTCGCCGATGAGTCGTTCCAGCGTTTCGCTGTCGTAGGGAGCCGGGATCTCCGCGATGACGGTGTCGAAGCCCAGCTCGCGGGCGGCACCGATCCGCTCGGCGACCTGTTCCGGCGTGCCGGGCCAGAAAGTGTCGTCCTTCTCGACATTCGCCATGGGCGTCAGGTTTCGCTCCATGAGAGCCCGCCACACGCGCCGCGCCTCGGATTCGCTATCACGGATGATCGGTTTGCAGCCGAGCGTCCGCTCGATCTCGCGGGGATCGCGACCGACCTCGGCACAGTGCCGCTCCAGCACCTCCACCTTCCTTCGCAGCACATCCGTGGGACCCATCGCATTCCACATGTCGGCGTACCGGGCGACCGTCCGAAGGGTCTTCCGTTCGCCCGACCCGCCGATCATCAGGGGCAGATGTGACTGGAGTGGGAGCGGCTCCTGGCGCAGGTCCTGAAAGTCGTACCAGCCGTCATCGGGTGACGTCACGGAGCCTCCATCGAGCACCGTCCGGACGGCTCCCACGGCTTCATCGAGCCGATCCAGTCGTTGGCCGAAGCCCGATCCGAAGTCGATGCCATGACGCATGTGCTCGTATTCGAACCACGCGCCGCCAAGGCCCAGGATGGCCCGGCCGTCGCTCATGTGGTCCAGCGTCGTGACCGACTTCGCCACCAGCCCCGGGTTGCGGAACGTGTTGGCGCCAACGAGAAGGCCGAGGCGTGCTCGACTGGTCACCTTGGCCCATGCGGCGAGCGTGAGCCAACCCTCGAAGATCGGTTGCTGCGGCTCCCCGAAGATGGCGTGGAGGTGGTCCCAGCTCCAGAGGTGGTCATAGCCGAGCTCGTCCACGCGGCGGGCCACCTGCTCGAGCTCCGGCCAGTCGGTTCCCTGGCTCCAGGGCAGTATGCCAAGGCGCAGCTCGGTCACCAGCGCGCCCGCGCCTTCTGCTCGATCACCGGGGTCATGGTAGCAGCTGCCGCAGCGCGAAGATGACGTTGGCCGGCCGCTCGGCCAGGCGGCGCATGTACCACGCATACCACGACTCACCGTACGCCACCAGGCTGTAAGCGGGGTGTCCCACGGCAGCGAAGCGAACCAGCTCGTGGCGTCGGATCCCGTACAGCATGTGGACCTCCAGCGCGCTGCGTGGCACGCCCGCGGCCTCGGCCATGGTCGTGATGCGCTCGATGAGGTCGCTGTCATGGGTGCCCAGCGCGAGGCGTGCCCTACCGTCGCGTGCCGCCTCCGCCAATGAGATCGCCAGGGCCTGATAGTTGCCGTCTACCGCCGTCGTCGAGCGATACGCGATGGCCGCCGGCTCGTCGTAAGCGCCCTTCACCAGGCGCACGCAGGGGCGGAGTGGCATGATCCGCTGCACGTCTGCCGCCGTCCGCCTCAGGTAGGCCTGGAGGGCGATCCCCACGCGTTCGTGGTCGCGCTTGAGGCGCTCATAGAGAGCGACGGTGGCTTCCGTGTACGCCGAGCCCTCCATGTCCAGCCAGAGCCAGGTGCCGGCTTTCTGCGCATGGCGGGCCAGCTCGCGGCAGTGGCGCTCGCAGGCGGCCGCGTCGATGTCCAGGCCCAGCTGCGTGGGCTTGACGGAGATCTCGATGGGACGATCGCGGACCCGTCCTCGCTCCAGCACCTGGTGATAGTGGGCAGCGACCTGGTCGGCCTGCGCCGGCTCCGTGACGTTCTCGCCCAGGCGCGTGAACAGGACACCGACGCCGCTCTCGTTCTCCCGATCCGCCGCCGCCAGGGCATCCTCCAAACGCTCGCCCGGCATGAAGCGTCGCACGGCACGCTTCGCGAAGGGCAGCCTCGGCAGGTGGTCCTTGAGCCAGCGGTCGCGGGCCATCCAGAGCAGGACTCGGCGCACGGTTCCTCGCACTATCGAACGAGACGCATGGTGACACGGAGCGCGCCGTTCTCCATTCAGATGCCCGTCAGGTGAGCGTTAAGTGGCTCGACGGACCGTTCTTCCGTCAGATGCCCGCCAAGCGAACGCTAGGGGGTCCCGCGGCGTCCTGGGAAGCTTGGTAGGTCGGAGAGGGACCCACGTCACGCTCGAATGGCGCCGGCTCGCCACGTGCCGATGGCGGAGAGTTGCGAAGGATCCACATAGCGACCGTGCCATGGGAATCTGACGGAACTGGGCACCACGCCGTCGGATGCGACGCGCTAGACTCGGGGACGCTCCGAGCGGGAGTAACTCAGTTGGCAGAGTGTCTGCTTCCCAAGCAGAATGTCGAGGGTTCGAGTCCCTTCTCCCGCTCCATTCCCCTTCTTGTCTCCACTCCCGTCGGGCAGCAGCACCTGGCCATCACCTACACCGAGCCTCAAGCCTCGCAGTACAGGGTGCGTGCGAAGTCGATGACCGTTCGTGCGTCCGCGACGCCCGCGATGATCGTCCAGTCGCGAACTCCGTCGGACCAGTAGAGATGGTACGGGCGGAGGTCGCTGGGCTCCGAGGGATCAGCGTTTACGACAGCCGCCTGGTGAGGACCGAGCGCGATCAGAGCGGTCTTCTTGCCGAGTGTCTCCACGACCACGCCTGCATCCTGTCCCTTGGCCAGCTCCTGAGGTACCAGGATCCCTCCACGCTTCACGAACAACGGGAGAGACTCGCCAGGCACGATGGACGAGGGTCCGTAGTACACCCGGACTCCGGGATCCACTCCACGCTCGACATCATCCACGAGGATGAGCTGCATCTGGGATTCCGCCACTTGACGGGGAGGCATGAGGAAGTCAAGGAACCTCTGCTGTGCCTCGGATGGGTCAGCGACCTTGATGCCGCTGCCGGCGATGGCTGGGTAGTCGGCGGGGTCGGGAGCGGATAGCTGATGGGCGAAGGGCGTGAAGTCCTCTTCCATCACGAGTGCATCGCTCGGACCGCACCCCGGACCAAGCGTCGCAGACGGTCGTGTGGTGGCCGCAGGTCGTGTGGCCGTTGGCACAAGCGAAGCCGTCGGTGGTTCCCTATCGTCGACCGACGGTGCCACGCCCGCTCCGGTACAGGCGACCGCGATCAGGGCCAGCGCCGGTAGGAGAGAGCTCAGCGTCAGTTTCACGGTACGTCCTCCTCCCACACGTTCGTATCGGCTGCACGCGGGCGCTTCACGTGGCCGGAGGCGGCTCCGCCTCGACCGTGCCGCAGACGGTCCAGGTCCCGCTCTGAAGCTCACCACCGCCCAGACTGACAAGGTCATTCTGGCGTGCCTTGACCGTGCCGAGCAGGTCCGTCACGACCAACGTATCGCCTTGCTCGCGCACCGTCCAGCCGGAGGGCCAGATGATGCGCTCGACCTGGCCGCTGCCGTCCGAGATGACGACGAGCTCTCCCGACTCCGCGACCAGCACGCCGGTCAGCAGCGCCACTGGGCAGCTCTGAGCGCAGCCGCCGGTACCGATGGCGAGCCCGAGAGCGAGAGCCATCGCCGCGATCACCGGTCTGACGCGCATGACCAACCTCCTCCCACCGGTCGACGCCACCGTGCCGGGACGGTACTCTCCAACCACGATCCGATCCGACAGGACGACGAACGGAGCCATGTGACCAACGAGACGCCCCAGCGTATCGATACCACCGACCTCGACGACAAGTTGCGCACCGCGTCCGACCGGCTGATGGCCACGCTCGACGAGCTGGTGGAGCTGGAGACCGCGAAGCGATCGATGCAGCCGGGCAGCGATGAGTTCGTCGATCTGGCCAAGCGCATCGAGGGTCTGGCGCAGGCAGCACTCATCCACAGCCAGCGTCAGGGCGAGTTAGCGGAGGCTGCGCGCGACGCGGAAGGCACTCCCGCAGAAGTCGCGAACACTATCGAGGAGACGCCTCCGCGAGCGATGGAGGTCATCCTGGGCGAGTGGCGAGCCGCTGAACGCCAACTTCAGGGATCCGAGGCCTCATCGCCCGAGGCCACCATCGCCGAGGCCGACGTCAGGCGCCTGCGGGACGAGTACCGTCGCGCGCAGCTTCTCGCGAGGGGCGACTCTCCCTCCGCCTGAATCCCTCTCGCGCCCATACCCCCATGGTACGAAGGTACTGGTCCAGCCGTACTTGTCGGTGGGTACCTGGTGGCGCCGTGGAGGGATACGGTGCCCCGGACATGGAACCCAGGTGGTACCGATGGGGATGGACGCGATGGCCAAGATGACACGAAGGATCCGCGGGCTGAGCATGGCGAGCTCCCTTGCGATGTGCGCCGCCCTGCTGGCGGCCCCGGTGGCTGCTGATGACGGCTCGACCACCGAAGCGGACACATCCGCGGAACACGCCCCATCCCCACTACCGGCGAGCGAGGAGCAGAACCCGCTGGACGACTGGAGCCGGATCCTGGGCGAGATCGACGGTCCCAGCCAAGGGGAACCGCCGTCCGACACGGAGCCGGTCGATCTCGAGAGGCCGAGTGGCGTTACCCCGTCCGGTGTGGAGTGGACGCGGGTCATCGTCAGTGACCTCTCCGGCGTGGAGTGGACGCGGCTGCGCACCACCGACCCGGACGGTTCCTCCTGGGTCGAGACCTCGATGGTCGATCCCTCCGGCGTGGAGTGGACCTGCCTCATCTACACCGGTGCGGACGGCTCCTCCTGGGTCGAATGGCGCTACCTGGATGCGGACGGTAACGCCTGGTCGCACCGTGCGCGGGCCGATGACCTGGACGGCGTGGAGTGGACCTGAGCGCGCTCCGTCCGGCCAGATCGAAGATCGCCACTGCCAGAGAGGTTGGTCTCGTGAACGCTCTGCATGCCGGCCGCATGAGGATCGACGTGCGCCGGTCCCACTTGGTCTGGGTCCTGATCGGTGTCATGGCCCTCGCCGGGTTCGGCCTGGCCAGCGTGCTGGTCGGTTCCGCGGGCGCGACCACCGGGCCCCTGACCGGTGCGCTCGACGTGCAGCTGCCCTGGTGGCTCCTGGCCATCGCTTTCTATCTCGCCGGCGCGCGGGCCGTGCATCTCCAGTTCCAGCGTGAGGCGCACTCGTTCACGCTCAGCGAGATCCCGCTGGTGGTCGGGTTGTTCCTGGCTGCACCCGGTGAGGTCGTGCTGGCCAGCGTCATCGGCTCCGGCGCGGCGCTTCTCATCCACCGACGTCCCTCCCTGGTGAAGCTCGCTTTCAACCTTTCGCTGTACGTCCTGGGCGCGGCCGTGGCCGTTTCCCTGTTCCGCGCCCTGGCTGGAACGGCCAGTCCCCTGGTCCCCGGCACATGGCTGGCCGCGCTGCTCGCCGTGGCACTGTCGACCGTGGTGGGACTGATCGCCGTGAACGCCGCGATCTGGCTGGCCCAGGGGCGCTCCGATCGACGTCGACTGGCGCTGGCTGTCCGCTTCGGGCTGGCCGTGGCTCTCACCAACGGCTGTCTGGCATTGATCGGTGTGACCGTCGCTCGCACCGCCCCAGCGTCACCGTGGCTGCTGATCGTGCCGATCGTGCTGGTGGCTATCGCCTGGTTCTCGTACCGGGCGTACATCGGTGAGCGAGAGCAACGCGAGAGCCTCCAGCTGCTCTACGGCACGACGCGCATCCTGCATGGCGGG
>Ga0136617_10005119_pt1 | contig 11718 bp, 11 predicted proteins | sample AntDrymUQ3222106_2_FD_129672 | JGI IMG/M metagenome (GOLD analysis project Ga0136617, IMG submission 129672) | Polar desert sand microbial communities from Dry Valleys, Antarctica - metaG UQ322 (21.06) | ecosystem: Environmental > Terrestrial > Soil > Desert | place: Antarctica: Dry Valley...
CGGACTCCTTGGTCTCGAACGCGTTCAGGCGCCCGATGATGACCCCGACGTCGGAGCGGTAGCGCGACTCCGAGATGGACGAGTCCTGGAGGATCGGGCGCTCGGCGACGAGCTTTCCGTCCTCCACGTTGATCGCGGTGACCTCCATGGTCACCCCGGCCTTCAGGCGCGCGGCCAGGCCGGCCCCGATCTCGAAGCCGAGCAGGCCGCCGCCGAACAGCGCGTAGGAGTGCCCGTTGTCGCCGATGACCTTGGCCATGACGTCGACGACCGGCTGGGCCAGGCCCTCGGGGCCGGTTGCCCTGAACACCTTCGTGGCGCCGTGGCCGCCGATGGTGGCGCACAGCTCGTCGGTCAGGTCGTCCCCGCCGACGACGACCGCGTGGCATTCGCCGCCGATCTCCGAGGCCAGGCGCGCACCCTCGGTCACGGCACCCAGCGAGTTCTTGTTGAGGGTCCCCTCGTAGTGGAGGACGTAGACCAGGATGTCACTCATGACAGGAGCTTCCTTTCGTCGAGCCAGGCGACGATCTTCTCGACCGTCTCGTCGGTGTCCTCGTCCTCGATGATCTGGCCCGCCTCCTTCGACGGCGGGGCCTTGAAGGAGCCGCAGTCGACGCTGGAGCCCTCGGCTCCGACCAGCGCGGCGTCGATCCCGGCGTCACCGGCGGAGACCGCCTCCAGCGGCTTCTTCTTGGCGCCCATGATCGCCTTGAGCGACGGGTAGCGGGGCTCGTTGATGGCGTCCCCGACCGAGATGACCGCGGGCAACTCGACCGCCACGGTGTCATAGCCGTACTCGGCCTGCCGCTCGCAGCGCAGCTTGCCGTCCTCGACGTCCATCTTGATGACCTGAGTGAGCGAGGGCATTCCGAGGTGGTCGGCCACGACGGCGCCGATCGTGTAGCACTCGCCGTCATCGGACTGCTGGCCCAGCAGGACCAGGTCCGGGGACTCCTTCTCGAGCGTCTTGGCCAGGGCGTAGCCGGTGGCGGCGACGTCGGAGCCCGCCAGCGAGTCGTCGGACAGGTGCACCGAGCGATCGGCGCCGAGCGAGACCGCCTTGTGCAGGGCACGCACGGCGCTGTCGGGGCCCATCGTCACGGCGATGACCTCCTCGACCTCGACCACGCCACCCTCCTTGATCTGCATGGCGGCCTCGATCGCGTGCGTGTCGAACGGATTTAGGTTCTTCTCCCCCTTGCGGTCCATACGCCCCGTCGAGGCGTCGATGCGTTTCTCGACGGCGGCGTCCGGGACCTCTTTCACCAGGACGCAAATCTTCACTTGAGAGCCTCCTCTAGGCAACGAACGTGGGTGATCCTACTACGTTGACTGACCAGTCAATCGCCACGCCGGGGACAGCGGGGCGGGGCGTCGCTATGCAGCTACGGCGCCGCGGATGAAATCGATGATGTCCTGCGTGGGCGCCCCGGGCGTGAAGACCTCGGCCACACCGAGCTCCTTGAGCTCGGGGATGTCGTCGGCCGGGATCGTCCCCCCCACCGTCACGACGACCTCGCCCGCGTCCTGCTCGCGCAGGAGGGCGACGATCTTCGGCACCAGCGTCATGTGCGCGCCCGACAGGATCGAGAGGCCGACCGCGTCGGCGTCCTCCTGGAGCACCGTGGCGACGATCTGCTCGGGGGTTTGGTGCAGCCCCGTGTAGATGACCTCCATGCCGGCATCACGCAACGCGCGGGCGATGATCTTCGCGCCACGGTCGTGACCGTCCAGGCCGGGCTTGGCCACGACGACCCTGATCTTCTTCTCTGAGGGGGAGGACATCCGTTCTCGCTCCGGCGGCGCGGCGCGGCGCGGCGCGGCGGGATGATGCCACGTTTGGGTGCTCAACCGCGCGCGGTGATCCGCTGTGGCACCGGGACGACGAGGTCGCCGTAGGCCAGCGACACCGGTGGGTCGGTGCCGCGCGCGACGCGCCAGGACACCGTCACGGGCGATTCGCTGCCCGGGTCCAGGCGCGCCAGGCGCCCGAGGCGCACGAGCTCCCTGTCGTCGAGCGCGCGCGCGCGCGTCGGCGGGTCCAGGCCGTGGAGATATCCGTTGAGGAAGGCGACCGAGCCCCGGACCGCGCGCCCCCGCGCGTCGCGCAGCTCGAGCTCCGAGGCCTTGATGCGCAGCCTGCGCAACGAGTCGTTGCGCAGGACCCCCGCCATGACACGGTCGTTGGGCAGGTTGGCCGGCACGAAGACCTGGGGCGCCTTGGCCCAGCGCAGCCCGCCGGCGGCGCCGGCGCTCGGCGCCGCGGTGCTCGAGTCGCCGCTGCCGGTCTGACCGCAGGCCGACACGGCGCTCGCGCAGAGCGCGGCGAGCACCAGCGCGATGCGCGCGCTCACCGAGGTTCGGGCGGGCGCGTGAACCAGTCGCAGCCAGGCGGATCCGTGTTGCCCATCGGATCCCACGTGGCACACGAGGCCTGCGAGACGACCTTCAGGGTGTTGCCGGTCGAGAACGCGGAGCCGGTCGGGCAGCCGGGCAGGTTGGCCGGGTCGCTGGTGACGGGCCGGCCGCCGGGGCCCACGTTGCCCGACCAGCAGTTGCCCTTGCCCTCCTCGTCCCACCAGAAGTCCATCCCGTTGGGGTCGCGGGTGCCGTCGGGCCGGAAGCCCATCTTGTTGTTGACGTACGAGTTGTTGTTCGACGTGTCGAACTGGTTGGCCTGGTCGTTGACCGACTGGCCCGTGTTGTCGTCGCCGCGCAGCTGGGTCGGGACGAAGAACAGCCGCGCGCCGGCGCGCCAGTTGTCCCAGATCTGGTTGCCGCGGGTGATGTTGCCGTTGCCGCCGGCGATCATCAGGCCGGTGCCCACCGCGGTCTGGAAGGTCGGGCAGACGATCTTGGGGTCGCGCGCGGCGGCGGGCTGCTTGCAGTAGGCGTCGCGCTCGGCGTTGTAGAGGTCGTTGTTGTTCGAGTAGACCTGGTTGTTCTCCCACTTGGCACAGTCCTGGGGCATGCCCGGGTGGCCGGCGGCGAAGGAGTCGGTGACTATGCCGGTCGCGTTGTCGTGGAACTTCGAGTCGTGGACGTAGACGCCGTTGCCCGCGGTGCCCGAGTAGCCCAGCGTGTTGTCGTGCGAGTCCACGTTGCGGATCTCGATCCCGTAGCGCTGGCAGTGGCCCTCGGGGCCCGAGCCCGGGTAGATGCCCGAGTCGCCGGAGTTGTAGGCCTCGATGTTCTCGTACAGGCCGTTGTCGGAGGCGAAGGACAGGACGCCGTACTCCCGCGAGTAGCGCGACTCGACCTGGTTGATGTGGAAGCCGTTGGTCTCGAGCACGTAGATGTTGTTGAAGTCCGAGTACTCGATCGTGAAGTTCGAGAGGTAGATCCCATCGGCGCGGTCGGCGCGGATCACGTTGAGCTTGGAGCGCTCGGACGTGATCAGGACGCTGTCGCGGTAGGCGGTGCCGGAGATCTGCAGGTTGCAGCGCGTGTCACAGCGCCGGTCGGCGTCGGGCCCGTCGCCGGTGACCGAGATGAGATTCTGCGAGTTGGGGCAGTTGACGTGGTACTCGTAGGCCGGCACGCTGCCGCCGCCCTTCGCGTCCGCGGTCATGTTGCTCGCGCACGCTGGGTCCGGGTTGGGCTCGCCGCGCGAGGGCTCCTCGCGGTAGATGCCGGGCAGCACGAGGATGCGCATGTTGCTCGAGGCCGCCTTGACGGCGCTCTGGATGTGGCGGAAGCGGCAGAGGCGCAGGTAGATGAGGTTGCGCGCCTTGATCGCGCGCTGCCGGCGCGTCCGCGACGGCAGCGCGCGAATGCGCGCCAGGGAGTCGCGCTTGCAGACGACGAGCGCCGGGCCGCGGTTGCGGTAGCCGGGCACGTTGCCGAAGGCGGCGAAGTACTTCTTGGCGACGGCGTCGAAGTTCGGGAAGTAGGAGGGGCGCTCGGCGTGGGCGGAGGCGAAGGACGGCAGCGCCAGCAGCGCCAGCGCGACGATCACCATGGTGCCGGCGACCCGTGCCGGCGAGACCCTCTTACCCATGCGCAGCAGTGTAGTCAGAAAACAGGCGACTCCGTGTAGGTCCCGAACACCGACTGGAGGGCCTCGACGATCTCGCCCTCCGAGGCCGACGCGCGCGCGGCATCCAGCAGGCCGGGCATGAGGTTTGCGTCCTCGCGGGCGGCGGTGGCCTTGAGCGCGTCCAGGGCGCCCTCAACCGCGGAGGAGTCACGGCGGCCGCGCACCGCCTGGAGGCGGTCGACCTGCTTTTGCTCCAGCGCCGCGTCGATCCGGTGGATCTCCATGGGGACCTCGTCGGCTTCGACGAAGCCGTTGACACCGACGACGATCCGCTCGCCGCGGTCGACCTCCTGCTGGTAGCGGAAGGCGGCATCGGCGATCTCGCGCTGGGGGTAGTTGCGCTTCACCGCCTCGACCATGCCCCCCAGCTCGTCGATCTTGGCGAAGTAGGCGTAGGCCTGGCGCTCCATCTCATCGGTGAGCGCCTCGACGAAGTACGCGCCGCCGAGCGGATCGATCGTGTTCGCCACGCCGGACTCGTGGGCGATGATCTGCTGGGTTCGCAGGGCGACGCGCACGGCCTCCTCGGTGGGCAGCGCGAGCGCCTCGTCGTAGGAGTTGGTGTGCAGCGACTGGGTGCCGCCGAGGACGCCGGCCAGCGCCTCGATCGTCGTGCGGACGATGTTGTTGAGCGGCTGCTGGGCGGTGAGCGAGACCCCCGCGGTCTGCGTGTGGAAGCGCATGAGGTACGAGCGCTCGTCGCGGGCGCCGAAGGTCTCACGCAGCTCGCGTGCCCAGATGCGCCGGGCGGCGCGGTACTTGGCGACCTCCTCGAAGAGGTCGATCTGGGCGTTGAAGAAGAAGGAGAGGCGCGGGGCGAAGTCGTCGACGTCCAGGCCGCGCGCCACGGCCTGCTCTACGTAGGTCAGCCCGTCCTTGAGGGTGAACGCGAGCTCCTGGGACGCGGTCGAGCCGGCCTCGCGGATGTGGTAGCCCGAGATGGAGATCGGGTGCCAGCGCGGCATGTTCGGTGAGCACCATTCGACGAGGTCGCCGACGAGGCGCATCGCCGGCTCGATCGGAAAGCACCACTCCTTCTGGGCGATGTACTCCTTGAGGATGTCGGTCTGGATCGTCCCCGCCAGGCGCTCGGGCCCGATGCCCTGCCGCTCGGCGGCGACGACGTAGAAGGCGAGCATGATCGGCGCGGGCGCGTTGATCGTCATGGAGACCGAAACCTCGTCGAGCGCGATCCCGTCGAAGAGCGTCGTCATGTCCTCGACGGTGTCCACGGCGACCCCCTCGCGGCCGACCTCGCCCAGCGAACGGCCGTGGTCTGAGTCGTGGCCCATGAGGCTGGGCATGTCAAAGGCGGTGGACAGGCCGGTCTGCCCGTGGTCGAGGAGGTAGCGGAACCGCTCGTTGGTCTCCTCGGCGGTCCCAAAGCCGGCGAACTGGCGCATCGTCCACAGCCGCCCGCGGTACATCGATGGATAGACGCCACGGGTGTAGGGCGCCTCGCCGGGCAGGCCGATGGCGGCCTCGGCGTCGGCGGGGAGGTCGCGCTCGGTGTAGAGCGGCGCGATGGGCTCTCCCGAGATCGTGGTGAAGGTCGAGTCGCGCTCGGGGGTCGCGCCGAGCTTCTCGCGCTCCCAGCGCTCGACCGTCGTCAGCGGGTGCTCTTCGGTCGCCATCCTCGCCGAAGTGTAGGGGCCGGCCCACTACGATCCGGCCGCGAGAAGGTCGCCGCCCCATCCCGCAGGAGGGTCCTCCCGTGTCCAGCACCGCGCGCCTCGCGCTCCTCGGCGCCGCCCTCGTGGTGGCGGTCGCCGCCTTTCTCATCGCCCGGCCCGGGGACGACGAGCCAGACGCACCGGTCACCAACGCGGCGACGACCACCCAGCCCACGACCACCCCCACCGTCCCGCCGGAGCCGCCGATCCGGGTCGTGAAGGTGTCGGGCGGGGAGCCCGTTGGCGGAGTCGCGAAGCTGGGCTTCAAGCGCGGTGAGCTTGTCCGCTTCGTGGTCGAGTCGGCGACCGAGGACAACATCCACATCCACGGCTATGACATCGACCACGACGTCCCCGAGGGCGGGCGCATCACCTTCGCCTTCCGCGCCGACAAGGACGGCATCTTCGAGGTTGAGGCCCACAGCAGCGGGGCCCAGGTCGCCGAGCTGAGGATCGAGCCGTGAGGGCGCGCGTCTGGCTCATCGGCCTGGGCGGCACGCTGGTCGCGAGCGCGCTGCTCGCGCCGCCCGCGCTGGCGCACGGGCTCGTCGGCCGCACCGACCTGCCCATTCCGCGGTGGCTCTTCGGCTGGGGCGCGGCGATGGTGCTCATCGTCTCCTTCGTGGCGCTGGCAGTCTTGTGGCAGAAACCCGAGCTCCAAGAGGGCCATCGCCGGCGCCTCGTGCGCGTTCCCGCGGCCCTCGACGTCGTCTGCGGGGTGCTGGGCATCGGCATGTTCGCGGCGGTCGTCTACTCCGGCCTGGCGGGCACGCAGACCGCGACCGCGAACCTCGCCCCCACCGTCATCTACGTCGTCGTCTGGGTCGGGCTGGTCATCGTCTCCCTCTTCTGCGGGGATGTCTTCGCCCTCTTCAATCCGTGGCGGGCGACGGCGCGCGGCGTCGCCTGGATCGCGGGACGTGTCGCGCCGGAGCGGCTCCCCGCACCGCTGGAGTACCCGGCGCGAGTCGGACGCTGGCCGGCGGCAGTGGGAGTCGTGGCGTTCGTCTGGGTCGAGTTGATCTACCCGAATCGTGACGACCCGTCGATCCTCGCGCTGCTCGCGCTGGCCTACGCCGCCGTGATGCTGCTGGGCATGTCGTTCTACGGGATCGACCGCTGGACGTCGCGCGCCGATGCCTTCGCCGTCTACTTCAACCTCTTCGCGCGGCTGTCGCCGTGGGAGCGCCGCGACGGCGTGCTGTACCTGCGCCGGCCGCTGAGCGGCGTGACGCAACTCGAGCCTGCGGCCGGAACGGTGGCGCTCGTCGTCGCCATGATCGGGACGACGACGTTCGACGGGTTCACCCAGGGCCCGATCTGGCGTGACCTCCTGCCTGATCTCGAGCGCCCGCTGCTCGACCTCGGGATGTCGCTGACCGGCGCGCTGCAGGTCGCCGCCACCATCGGCCTGCTCGTGGTGGTCGGCCTCGTCGCGCTGCTCTACCGGGCCGGAGTCGCCGGGATGCACAGCGTCAGCGCGAGCCACGGCGCGCGCGACCTGGCCCAGTCCTTCGCCCACACGCTGGTCCCGATCGCCGCGGCCTACGCGATCGCCCACTACTTCTCCCTGCTGGCCTACCAGGGCCAGGCCACGGCGTTCCTGGTCTCCGATCCGCTCGGCGACGGCTCGAACCTGTTCGGCACCGCGAGCGCCACCATCGACTACAACGTCATCCGCGCCACCGGGGTCTGGTACGTCCAGGTGGGTGCGCTGGTGATCGGCCACGTGGCCGCGCTGATCCTCGCCCACGACCGCGCGCTGGTCGTCTGGCGCAAGGCGCGCGAGGCCACCCGCTCCCAGTACTGGATGCTGCTGGTCATGGTCGGCTTCACCTCGCTTGGCCTGTGGCTGCTGTCGGCGGCGAACCCGACGTGATCGCCGGCCTCGTCGTCCCGCTTGCCCACGCCGGCCACTGGGCCGTGGACCTGGGGATCTATCTGGGTCCGGTCCTGGTCATCGCGGTCCTGCTGAAGCTGGGCGACATCCGTCAGAAGCGGCGCGGCGGTGGCCGTTGAACCGGTCGGCCTAGAACCGCCCGCTCGGGTCGCGCGCGGCCTCCCCCAGCAGCGCGCGGGCGATCACCAGCCGCTGGATCTCGCTCGTGCCCTCGTAGATCTCGGTCACCTTCGCGTCGCGGTAGTAGCGCTCGGCGGGGAACTCCTTCGTGTAGCCGTAGCCGCCGAGGACCTGGATCGCCTCGCCGGTCTGCCGGCGGGCGACCGCCGAGGCGAAGAGCTTGGCCTGGGCGCCCTCCACGGTGTGCGGGCGACCCGCGTCCTTCAGGCGCGCCGCGCGCCAGGTGAGCGCGCGGGCGGCCTCGATCTCGGTCTGCATGTCGGCGAGCTTGTGCGCGATGGCCTGAAAGCCGCCGATCGCCCGACCGAACACCTGGCGCTCGCGCGCGTAGCCCGTGGCGAGCTCCAGCGCGGCCTGGGCGATGCCGACCGCCTGCGCGGCGATCCCGATTCGCCCGCCGTCCAGCGTGGCCAGGGCGACCCGCATCCCCGCCCCGGGGGCGCCGAGCGCCTCGCCGGGGCTCTCCTCGAAGACGAGGTCGGCCGTGCTCGAGGAGTTCAGGCCGAGCTTGTCCTCCTCGCGGACGGGCCGGAACCCGGCCGCGCCGCGGCGCACGACGTAGGCGCTGACGCGGTCGTCGGGATCGCGTGCGAAGACGAGGAAGACGTGGGCGTGGGAGCCGTTGGTGATCCACTGTTTGGCCCCGGTGATCCGCCCCTCGGCGTCGGCACGGGTGCGCAGCGCGCCGGCGTCCGAGCCGGACTCCGCCTCGGTCAGCGCGAAGGCGGCGAGCTCGAGCCCCTGGGCCAGGGGCGGGACGAGCCGGGAGGCCTGCGCGGGCGAGCCGTGGGCCAGCAGCGGCAGCGTGCCCGCCCCGGTGTGGACGGCGACGGTCACGCCCACGCCGGCGTCGGCGCGCGAGAGCTCCTCGAGGACGAGGACGTAGGAGAGGTGGTCGGAGCCCGCACCGCCGTGGTCCTCGGGGACACAGACGCCCATCAGCCCGAGCTCGCCGAGCTGCTTGAAGATCTCGGCCGGAAACTGGTGGTCGCGGTCCCACTGCGCGGCGCCGGGCGCGACCACCTCGTCGGCAAAGCGCCGCGCGAGCTCGCGGGTGTCGCGCTGGGTGTCTGACAGCTCGGAGAGGCTCATCGCCGCGCCGGGATCGCGGGGCGCCGCACACGCGGCTGGGGCCGCGCGCGGCGCGCGACCAGCTCGCGGCCCAGGCCGCCGACGGCAGTGGCCACCACCAGCGCCCCGGCCACCTTCAGGCGGCGGCCCAGCGACTCGAAACGCATGACCTCCCATCCCTCCTGTGCGGCCACCCGCGCCAGCTCGGTGTCGGGGTTCACGGCGACCGGGTTGCCCACGGCGCGCAGGAACGGGAGGTCTGACTCCGAGTCGGAGTAGGCCCAGGACTCCGCGAGGTCGAAGCCGTCGCGCGCGGCCAGCTCGCGCACGGCCTGCGCCTTGCCCTCGCGGTAGGTGAAGGGCCCGTCGATCCGGCCCGTGTAGGTGCCGTCGATGATCTCCAGGCGCGTCCCGATCGCGCCGTCGAAGACCAGCACCCCGGCGAGCAACTCGGCCACCTCCTGCGATGCGGCCGTGCAGATGTGGATCGGTCGCCCGGCGTCCTGGTGGGCGTAGGCGACCTCGAGCATCTGCGGGTACAGCCGGGGCAGCACTCCCGCGAGCACGTCGGCACCGAGCCGTTCCACGTCGCGCACGCGGACGTCCCGGAGCGCCTCCATGACCCGCTCCCGCAGGAGATCGGTCCCGGCGTCGGTCGATCCCTCCAGGCGGAAGCGGACGTTCGCCCACGCATCGGCGGCGAGCTGGCGGCGCGTGGCCAGCCCGTGCTTGTAGGAGGCGCGCGCGAACTGGAACGCGCTCGACCCGGCCATCAGCGTCCGGTCCAGGTCGAAGAAGGCGGCGCCGGGGCCGCCGGTCGCCTCCGGGATCAGCCGGCCACCTCGACGATCACGGCGTCGCCCTGCCCGCCGCCCGAGCAGATCGCCGCGCAGCCCAGGCCGCCGCCGCGCCGGCGTAGCTCGAGCACGAGCGACCCCAGGATGCGCGCCCCGGAGGCGCCGATGGGATGCCCGAGCGCCACGGCGCCGCCGTTGACGTTGACCCGGTCCTCCTCGATGCCGAGCATCCGGATCGAGTTGAGCGTCACCGACGCGAAGGCCTCGTTGATCTCCCACACGTCGACGTCCCCAGCCGTCAGGCCGGCCTTGGCCAGCGCCTTCTCGGCGGCCAGCGCCGGGGTCCGGGCGAGGTAGGGAAAGTCGTCGGCGACCTGGGCCTGGGCGCGGATCGTGGCCAGGACCTCCTTGCCGTTCTCGGCGGCCCACTCGTCGGAGGCGAGCACCAGCGCGCCGCCGCCGTCGTTGACCCCGGGCGAGTTGCCCGCGGTGTGCGAGCCGTCCTTCTTGAAGATCGGCGGGAGCTTGGCCAGGGTCTCCAGGCTCGAGTCGCGCCGCGGACCCTCGTCGATCTCGACGACCGTGTCGCCCTTCTTGGAGGAGATCGTGACCGGGACGATCTCCTCGGGCAGGCGGCCCTCGTCGGTCGCCTTTACCGCGAGCTCGTGGGAGCGCAGCGCCCAGCGGTCCATGTCGGCGCGGGTCAGCTCGAGCTCGTCGGCGACCTCGGAGGCCTCCTCGGCCATGTGCTTGCCGCTGAACGGGTTGGTGAGCCCGTCGTGGATCATGGAATCGGTGGTCTCGCTGTGGCCCATGCGGATGCCGAAGCGGGCGTCGCGCAGCAGGTAGGGCGCGTTGGACATCGACTCCATGCCCCCGGCGACGCCGACCTCGAGGTCGCCCGCGCGGATCGAGGCGTCCAGCAGGCCCGCGGCGCGGATGCCCGAGGCACAGACCTTGTTGATCGTCTCGGAGGAGACCTCCTTGGGGATCCCGGCGTGGATCTGGGCCTGGCGCGAGGGGATCTGGCCCTGGCCGGCCTGGAGGACCTGGCCCATCACGACGTGCTCCACCTGCTCGGGCTCGACGTCGGCGCGCTCGAGGGCGGCGGCGATCGCCCTGCCGCCGAGCTCGGTGGCGTCGAGCTTGGCGAGGCCTCCGCCGAGCTTGCCGACGGGCGTGCGGGCGGCGGACAGGATCACGGTCTTGGGCATCGGGTCAGAGCGCTCCAGGTTCGGGGGCGGAGAGGGCGGCGGGGGCGAAGATTACCGGCGGGTATCGTCCGGCCCCGGATGGAGGTCCAGGCCACCACGCACGCGCCCGCTGAGACCGGCGCCGACACGATCGCCGTGGGCCTGTTCGCCGGCGAGCCGATCGCCGGCGACGCGGCGGGCGGGCCGCTGCAGGCCCTCGTCGATGCCGGTGAGGCCAAGGCGGCGGCGCGGAAGGTCGCCCACACGCACGCCGACGGGACCCGCTGGCTGGTCGTCGGCCTCGGCGCGCGCGCGGACTTCGACGCCGAGGCCGCGCGCGTCGCCGCGGCGACCGCGCTTCAGCGAGCCGGTGAGCTGGGCACCCGCGAGCTGTGCTGGCTGGTGCCCGCCGAGGCCGATGACGCGGTCGCGGCCGGCCTCGTGGAGGGCACGCTGCTCGCGGCCTATCGCTTCGACCGCTACCGCCAGGCCGACGAGGATGATCCCGACACCACCGTCTCGCGCCTCGTCCTCAGCCACCCCGGCGAGGTCGGTGAGGCGGTGCGGATCGGCGTGGTGGTCGCCGAGGCCCAGAACGCCGCCCGTGACCTCCAGAACACGCCATCCAACGACATGACCCCGACCGCGCTGGCCGAGCGGGCGCGGGCGCTGGCCGGCGAGCTCGACGGCCTCGAGGCCGAGATCGGCGGCCGCGAGGAGATCGTCGCGCACGGCATGGGCGCCTTTGCGGCCGTCGCCCAGGGCTCGGACGCCGAGCCCGCGCTCATCACGCTGCGCTACGGGGGCCCGCAGGCGACCGGCCCGACGCTCGGCTGGGTGGGCAAGGCGGTCACCTTCGACA
>Ga0136617_10005120_pt1 | contig 11716 bp, 7 predicted proteins | sample AntDrymUQ3222106_2_FD_129672 | JGI IMG/M metagenome (GOLD analysis project Ga0136617, IMG submission 129672) | Polar desert sand microbial communities from Dry Valleys, Antarctica - metaG UQ322 (21.06) | ecosystem: Environmental > Terrestrial > Soil > Desert | place: Antarctica: Dry Valley...
CCTGACCCACCTGGCACCGGGTTAAGTTGGTGAAGCCGGGGCAGGGCAGCCATTCGCTCACTAAAAGAACCGGCGGCTATCGATAGTAACCATCGATAGCGACTATCGATAGCAGTCATCAACTCGAACAAAACTGCTCCGAGTTGATCGCCGATTCTGACGGTTAATTACAAAGATCGTTCAAGCTTTTTACGAAGTTCCGCGCGACCCCTTGATAATCTCGACTTGACGGTGCCGATGCTGATGCCGGCGGCGGCGGCGACTTCTTCGTAACTCAGGCCCTCGATGTCGCGCAGCACAACGACTTCGCGGTACGCGCGGCCAAGCGTGCGGAGCGCCGCCAAAAGGGCCCGCTCGCGTTCACCGGCCAGCGCCAACTGCTCCGGGTCGCTCGCTCTCTGATCCGCGACTCGCTCGCCGAGCGGCCTCTCATCCGCGCCTTCACTTGAGTCAAGCGAGAGCGTCGATTCGCGGCGGCGGCGACGCCACCAGCGGCGGCGATTGCGCGCCTGGTTGATGGCGATGCGGTACAGCCACGTACGCAAATCAGCATCGCCGCGGAAACGAGCGACGTGGCGAAACGCCTGCAGGAAAGTCTCCTGCGTCAGGTCGCGCGCCTCCTCCACGTCTTCCGTCAGACGATATAGCAGCGCGTAGATGTCGCCGGAGCGCTCGGTGACCAGCGTGTCAAACGCCGCCGCATCGCCTGCCCGAAGCCTGTCAATGAACTGTGTCTCGGCATATGGCCGCGCGTCGACCAGGGCCGCCGTCGTCGCAGCCTGCTCCAACTCCGCTTGCGCGCGGAGGGCGATTGGCTCTCCGAAGCTCACAGGCGTCCTCCGGCAGCATTAAAGGGTTGGCCGAGCACCTGCTTCCCCTTAAACTGCACCTTTAGACACCAGGCTTCTTTTTTTGTTCCAGGAAAGAATTCATACTGATAAAAGCACCAACTGAGGCTGGCCCGAAAAAATGAACACGATGCACGCGATGCGCCGCTTTATAAATACTGTTGGGACGAGAGGAATTTTTTTGCTTAAACGTTTAGGGCGGCGGCCTGCCGCGCGGCCCCCTCTGAGAAGTGCATCTGTGCAGTCAATAGTCGTGTCAGCGATGATGCGTTTAGATTAGCAAGAGCGTCCGACGGATGTCTACACGAGACCTCATGCGCCGGCGCGCGGCTTGCTTGACAATTTTCTTCAGCGCTCGCTAGAGTGTGGCGTTTATCTTAACCCACACGAAAGTGAACGCACGTCACTGTGGGGTCTTGCAAATAGAAGGAATTGCCGTGGCTCAAATCAGCAAAAAACGCGCTCGGGAATTGAAACAGGACGACAAGTTTAAGAAGGCGATGATGCATGCCTTCGAGAATGTGAGCAATCGTCTGGAGGGCCAGGGGCGCACCATTCTGTACGGCATCGGCGCTCTGCTCGCCGTCGCGATACTCGCCGGCATCTATTCGTGGTGGAGCGGTCGCCGTGCCGACGAAGCGCGCCTCGCGCTCGGCAAAGCTATTGAGATTGCCGAAGCCCCCGTCTCTCCGTCGCCGCTTCCGAATGCGGCCACGCTCAGCTTCCCGACCGAGCGCGAGCGCGCCGAAAAGGCTGTCAAAGAATTTCAGTCGGTGGCCGCCAAGTACGGTGACCCGTACCGTGAATTGGCACGCTTCTTCGCCGCCGCTAATCTCTACGATGTCGACCCGGCGCGGAGCGTCAGCGAACTTGAAGCCTTGAGCAAGAGCGGCAACGACGAAGTAGCGGCACGCGCCAAGTTCGCGCTCGCGCAGGCCAGAGAGGCTGGCGGCCAGTACGACGCGGCAGCCGCGCTCTACAACGAACTCATTAAGGATAAGGATTCGATAGTCGCCCCGGACACCATCAATCTGCGCCTCGCCTCGGTTTACGAAAAGCAGGGCAAGCGGGACGAGGCCGCTGACATTTTATTTCGGATGGTCGATGCCGCCCGCAAAACTCTGGGTAAGGACGGCAAGCCCGCGCCCCAATCCGCCGCCGCCCGCGAGGCCGCCGATAAGCTGGAATCGCTTAACCCGACGCGCTACTCCCAACTGCCGCCCGAACCCCGCACCAGCGATCTGCCCTTCTAAAGATTTGCGATGTTCGATTGCCGATTTGCGATTGAAGACCCTCTCCTTAACTAATTCGCTCTGTGATTAAGAATCGGAAATAGGCAATCGCAAATCTAAAATTCCTTAATGGACAACCTCACGCATTCTCTGGTTGGGTTGGCCGCCGCGAAGGCGGGGCTTGAGCGCACTTCGCCGTACGCCACTGCGTTGTGCGTTGTCGCCGCGAACGCGCCCGACGCCGACATCGTGGTGAGGCTCGCGGGGCCGTGGGAGTACCTCGAACATCACCGCGGCATCACGCATTCGATCATCGGCACGTTCGCCATCGCGCTATTGCTGCCCGGTGTCTTTTACGTCGCCGAGTGGGCGTGGGCGCGTGCGCGCCGCCGTGCTCCGCGCGCCAGATTTCGCGGCTTGCTGATCTCATCGCTGATCCTGAGCGCTTCGCATCCGTTGCTTGATTGGACGAATAGCTACGGCGTGCGTCCGTTTTTGCCGTGGAACGCGCAATGGTTCTATGGTGACTTGGTCTTCATCCTCGACCCGTGGCTGTGGCTGAGCGTTGGCGGCGCGGCCTTTCTGCTGACAGCGAAGACCCGTTGGCGGATCGCGGTGTGGACGGCGCTGGCGCTGCTGCTGACGGCGGGGGTTTTGCTGCTGCCGCAACGGGCGGGCATGGAATATCCGCTCGCGTCGCGCGTGCTATGGGTCGCCGGTCTCGTCGGGTTGGCAACGCTTCATCGATTCAGGATTGCAGCGCGGTGGGGCGCTTCACTCGCAGTCGTCACGCTGGCGCTCGTCGTGGCTTACTGGGGTATGCTCGCGGGTGTGCATCGCGTCGCGCTGAGGCGAGCCGAAACCGTCGCCGAACGCTTGGCGCGACAGCGTGGTGAGAATGTGGTGCGCGTCGCGGCGACGCCGACGCTCGCCGACCCGCTGACCTGGCGGTGCCTCGCGGAGACCGACCGCGGGGTGCATCGGTTCGACATTTCGGCAAGCGGTGGTGACAACGGAGACGACTCCGCACGCAACCGTGTGTGGTTTGAAAAACCGCGCGGCGAGGCGGCGGACTCGGTCGCACGGGCCGCGAAAGATCAGCGCGCGGAAGTGTTCCTCGGCTTCGCGCGCTTTCCGGCCGCGCGCGTGGTGCGAAGCTGCACCGAAGAGATCATCGTTCAGTTCGCCGATTTGCGTTACGCCGAACCAGGCGGCGCCGAGCGCGGCGGATTCGCGGTGCAAATACCGTTGCCGGACACACCACCTCCAGCCGCTCGATTCTCAAAGTAAGCTTCACGCCTCCTCGTTTCCACAACCAAACAACTTCCCCGAATTTCACCGCCGAGGACGCTTTCAAAACGAATCTCGCCTTGCCTGCCCCAATCGCGTGGAGGCGAAAAATTAAAAATCTTGACACCGATTAATCAGTGCTGCTATAAGCCATGGCACAACAGTTAATCGGTTACGTAATCGTTTAAGCCTCGTGTATCGGGATGGTGAGTGCTTTCCGGGTGAAGCGAGCGACGAGGTTTACCTCTCATGCGGTCTCAACGCAGTAATCGTTTACTTGCATCGTCAAGTTTTGAAGGAGAAGGTCATGAAATTCAGCAACTTTTTCGCGCTTATGCTGTTGATGGCGGCGATCATGTGGGCGCCTTGCGTGTACGCTCAAAGCGACCGCGGCACTCTCACGGGCACGGTCAAAGACCAGAGCGGAGGCGTCGTCCCGAATGCGAAGGTCATTGCGACGAACATCGACAGCGGCGAAAAGCGCGAAACGACGACCGGCGATGAAGGTAGCTTCACGCTGCCTGAACTGAAAGCGGCACCGTATCGCTTGTCAGTCGAAGCGGCGGGCTTCAAAACGGTGACGATTGACAACATTCAACTAGGAGTTCAGATCACGCGCCGCGCCGAAGTGACACTCGAAGCCGGCGACATCAGCGAAAACGTGACGGTTTCTGCCGAGGCATCGGTGCTGCAAACCGACAGCCCTGTTCAGCAACTCAACGTCACCGAGCGACAGGTGAGGGAATTGCCGCTTGTCGTCGCCGCCGAGAGCGGCGGTCGTTCGCCGCTCGCGTTTATCTTCCTTGACAGCAGCGTGACGCCGCAGGGGTCGGGCAGTTCGGGCACGAACGCGACCAACTTCAGAATCAATGGCAGTCAGGGACTCGGCCAGGACATTTTGATTGACGGTGCGGGCACGCGCCGCGCCGAGAATGGCACATTCTTCTCGGAGGTCGCGCCGGGGCCGAACGCCTTCCAGGAATTTACGATCAACACCAGCAACTACTCCGCCGAGTTCGGTAATTCCAGCGGCGGCGTCATCAACTTCACGATCAAGTCGGGCGGTAACGACTTTCACGGCGAAGCTTATTTGTTTCTCATTAACGAAGCGTTGAACGCCAACACCACGCTCAACCGTATTCGTCTGCAACAAGAACTTGCCCGGCCAAATCCTGACCCGACGAGGCTTGATTCATTTCGTCGCCCGATTGACCGGCAACGGGATTACGGATTCGCCATCGGCGGCCCCGTCTTCCTGACACGTTTCGGCGAAGGCGGGCCCGCCTTTTACAACGGCAGAAACAAAACATTTTTCTTCTTCAACTATGGTGGTTATCGCACTACTCAGAGCGAGACCGTAGACATCACCGTCCCGACGCTGAGGATGCGTAACGGTGACTTTAGCGAGTTGTTGACCGATCCGTATGTGACACAGTTCTTCGGCGGCCCGGTGCTGATCTACAATCCGGATCAGACGCCGGGGTCGCGCACTGCGCTTCCGGGCAACATTATTCCCGCGAGTCTGATTAGCAATGCTGGGCGCAACATCGCCAATCTGTTTCCGCTGCCGAACCAAACGGGGCCGAACGGCTCATCTGTCTTTCGCAACTATCTTGCGACGAGCCAGGCGACGGCGCAAACAGATTACTACGTGACCAAGATCAATCAGGTCATCTCTGAGAAACAGCAGGTCAACGTCAGCTACACGTTCCGCAAACTGCCGAGCACCAAAGGCGGTTTCCCGCGCTTCCCCGGCGATTTTGTTAACGGCAGTGTGTGGGATCAACAGTTCAAGTCTTACTACGCACGTCTGCAACATGACTACACCATCACGCCGACGATGCTTAATCACATCAACCTCGGCTTCAATCGCACGAGCGTGGAAAACTTTAATTTTGGCAGAGGGGTCGGACGCGCGAGCGCGCTTGGCATTCCCGTCGGCTCGACGCAAGACCTCGCTCTTCCGAAAATCGGGTTTCCCAACTACGGCAACGAAGTCACCTCAGCCGACCCGCGTGCTTACCAACCCGCCGGCTCGACCTTCTTCGACAACTTGACTAATGACAACGCCGCCGAATTCACCGACTTTGTGTCGTACTCGCGCGGACGCCACACATTCAAGTTCGGCGGAGACGTGCGCCGCCAGCAGTTGAACCTCGACGCTCACACACACCTCGGCGGCGAGTTCAACTTCATGGCGAGACAAACGGCTAACACGAACGAGTTTGGTCAAGGGTGGCCCATCGCCAGCCTGCTGACCGGCAGGCCGGAGTTTTCATTCAACAGTTTGCAAGCAGTTCAACCGGCCTACGAGTATTTGTCAGCGGCGGGCTTCATTCAGGACGACGTCAAAATTACGCCGAGCTTAACGCTCAATCTCGGCGTTCGTTATGACTACAGCCGCCCGCGCGAGGAGCGCCTCGACAGGTATCGAGGCTTCAGCCCGACCACCCCGAACCCGGAGGCCGGCGGGCGCCTCGGTGCGATTATCGGGGCCGCCGGTCAAGGCGGTCTTCCGTCGGAATACCGCGGATTGGTGAAGCCCGACCGCAAAAACTTCGGGCCGCGTTTTGGTCTCGCTTACTCAATTGATAGCCGAACGGTCGTGCGCGGCGGTTACGGTATTTACTACTCGCCGGTCTTCTATGGTAACGGCGGCGACGCTCTGCTCGGCTACAGCATCAATGACAACACTCAAATCAACTTCGACCTCAACTCCGGCATCTCACTCGACCGGTATCCCAGTTTGCCGGTCAGAAATCCAAACGGTCAGTACATCAGTAATCTTACTCCGTCTATTGATTACTACGACCCGAACTTCAAACTCGGTCGCACGGCGCAGTACGACCTCAGTCTCCAGCGCGAGTTGCCGTACGGCTTCGCCGCCTCCCTTAGCTACATCGGCAACAAAGGGACGCGCCTGCGCTCCAGCTTTAACCCGCTCAACTCGCTGCCAGTCGAGGCGCTACGGCTCGGAGATGCGTTGCTGCGAAAGAAACTGGTCGACGTTACGGCCTCGGACCGCGCTTACGCGACGAGTGTCGGGTTCACGTTGCCCTCCGGCCCCGATGCCGTGTATCCCGGCTTCGGCGGTCAAACCGGTAGTTCACTACTCGAAAGATCGGTGGCGCAGTCACTCAGGCCGTTCCCGCATTACGGCAACATCAACAACCGCCTCGAAAGCCAGGGGCAGAGTTTCTACAACGCCCTCAAGGTCGAACTACAACGTCGCTTCACCGACGGCATTCAGTTCGGCGCGTCCTACACCTTCTCGAAACTTCTCACTGACGCGGCGGAAGACTTGTACGGCGGTTCCGCGCTGACAGGCATTTTGCAGAACCCGGCTGACCGGCGCTCGTTGCGCTCGCTCTCGCCGGGCGACGTTCCGCACTCGTTCGTCGTCAACTATCTTGTCGAGTTGCCGTTTGGCAAAGGTAAGCGTTTCCTGAATCAGGGAGGATTCGTTGACCGCCTCGTCGGCGGCTTCCAAATCAGTGGCATCCAACGCTATCGTTCGGGAACCCCGATTGCCATCTTCATCGGCGGTGGGCGACGGGAGTTTTTGGATTTGCTCGGTATCGGCGGCAACGTGCGCCCGAACCTCACCGGGCAACCGTTCTTCACTGACAATCTGGGTGGCGGATCTGATTTCTTCCGCTACTTCAACCGAGCGGCGTTCGCTCTCCCTACCGACTTTAGAGGCACTACAGCGGCTATTGGAAGCGCCGAGTATCGCGCGTTCTACGCCAACCCGTCCGTGTTTCTCGGCACCGCTGCGCCGACGTCTAATGATCTGCGCACCAAACCGTTTTTTAGTGAAGACTTGAGCATCCTCAAGAAGACACGCATCACCGAAACGACCGCAATCGAATTTCGCGCTGAGTTCTTCAATTTGTTTAACCGCAGTCGTCCCATCGCGCCGGGGGCTAACTTTGACGCCGGCAACTTCGGCGACTCAGGATTCTTCGCTGACATCTTCCAGCCGCGTCGTATCCAACTCGGAGCGCGGTTCATATTCTAACCACGAGGCTTGACTCAACCGGGCGGCGCGGGAAGGTACAAAATCGAACTTCCCGCGTCGTTCGTGCTCACAGGCTTTAAAATTTACTTGCTGAAGTGATCGCTCGTAACGAATTATGAACGCCGCCTGTTCGCCACGCCGCGTCTTCGTTTTATTCGTCCTCTTCGCGCTCGCCGGCGCGATGCGAGAACGCGGCGCAACATGTCAGACGCAAACCCCTCGCACCTCAAGCCGCGTCGCCGCACGCTCATCGCAGCGCGCTGCCGTTAACGACAAATTACTCGCCGAAGGTATCGCCGCCTTTGATCGTGGCGACACATCCGTTGCGCGCGATCTGCTCGAACGTGCGCTCGCCTCTGATTCGCAGAGCGTCGAAGCGCACACATACCTCGGTGTGCTCGCTGACCAAGCAGGCGAACTCGGTAACGCTGAACGTCACTTCGCCATCGCCGCGCTCCGCGCTCCAAAATCACCATCAGCGCGTAATAACTACGGCGCGATTCTTCTCCGCTTGAAGCGCACGCGGGAAGCCACCGCCGAGTTTGAGGCGTCGCTCAGCCTCGACCCGAATCAAGCAAACGCGCTCGTCAACCTCGCGCAGATTCGTTTCGCGGGCAACACTTCCGAAGACATGCGCGTCGCCGCCGAACTCTTCCGGCGCGCCGACGCACTCGCGCCTGACGCCGAAATCTCGCGCGCTCTAACCGGCATCGCACTGCGCCGCAACGACCGCACGCAAGCCGCTGAGCATTACCAGAATTACGCGACGCGGGCGGCAACTGCGAACAGTGGCAGTGTGACTGACTCAGCCGCACGTGCCGAACTCGGCGGCGCACTCTTGGAAGCCAAATTACTCGCGGAGGCGGAAGCAGAACTGAAGGCCGCGCTCGCGCTCGACGCGACGAACACGGCGGCAGTCGCGCGTTTGGCGCGCGTTTATCTGATGCGTAAAGATATTCCGGCTGCGGGCCGCACGCTCGAAGCGGCAGTCGCGCGCCAAGTCGAGGCCGCGCCGATTTACTCTCTGCTCGCCGTGGTGTACGAGAAGAGTGGCCACATCGAAAACGCCATCCCGGCGATGCGGCTCGCCATCCAAGCCGATCCGCAGTCTGATAAATACCGCTTTCAATATGGCCTTCTGCTGGCGAACGCGGATGCACCCGCCGCCGCCGTGATTCGCCTCAACGAAGCGTTGCAAACATTTCCGAAGTCCGCGCGTCTGTGGCTGGGGTTGGGAATAGCTAACTCCAGATTGGGCAAGAACGACGAAGCGGTCCAAGCCTTCAATCGCGCCATCGAGTTGAACGCGAATTTCGCACAGGCTTACGCTTATCTGGGAATGACGCGCGTCGAGATCGGACAGTACGACGAAGCGATCAGGCTTTATGAGCAGGCGCTGCGAAAAGACCCCGACATCGCCGTCGTTCACTACCTCATCGCCGACACGCTGCTCAAGCAGACCGACGCTGATCCCAAGCGCATCGAAACGCATCTCAAGCAGACAATCCGAATGGACGCGACTTACGCCCCGGCGCGGCTCGCTTTGGGCAAGCTTTATGTGCGCACTGATCGCCCGACGGAAGCCGTCGCTGAGCTTGAGAGCGTCGTTAAAATTTCTCCCGATTTAGCCGAGACCTACTATCAACTCGGACGCGCTTACGGGCGGCTCAAGCGCCCGGAAGACGCGCGCCAAGCGTTGGCGAAGTTCAAAACATTAAGCGACACACAGAAGCAACAGGAACAGGACGAGCGCCGCGAGATTGTGCATCGTCTGGCCGACGTGCTTTTCTAAAATCTGAAATTCGTGCGGGCAAAATTCCACTCCTCGCCCGGCGCTCTAAGAATTCGGGAACAATGATGAATTGCATAAATCAGTTTCGGATGACGAGTGACCGCGCGCGTGTCGCAATCTTTGCGCTCTCGTGTCTGTTCACGATCCCGGCGGGCCTCGCGGCGCAGCAAACTTCTAATCCTCCAAGCAATCAGTCGACGTCAGCCCCGCCGGCGAACGTGCAGCGGTGGGAGGATGATTTCAGCGGCGACAAGCTGGATGAGGCAAAGTGGGAGCGTTACTCACTGGAAGGCGGGGCCGGGAAGATTGCGGTCAGCGATGGACAATTACAACAGCGCGGCACCAACAATTCACGCGCCGGCGTGCGCACCAAAAACACCTTCGATGCCGACCGATTCGTGGTCGAAGCGACGGTGGCGAAAGTGGGCGTCAGATACCCGGAGCTGGGCAGCTCAGGGCCGCCGCCGGGGAACGCCATCGTCACTGTGCTATTTGGCGGCAGAGCTGATCGCATCGAGTGGCTGATGACGAGCGAGGGCAGGCTCGAAGCGTGGATGATGCGCGACGATAAAAGCGAGCGTCTCGACAGCAAAAGTCTCGGCACGCGAGAGAAGTCACCGCGTCTCGCCGTCGCGCGACGCGGCGACCAAGTGTATTTCATGCTTAACGGCCAAACCGGTTTGGAGAAGACAATCAAGTCGCTGCCCAGCACTTTCAGCGTCATGCTCTACGGCTTCGGGTCTTCGGAGAACAACTGGGACTCCGTCACGGTGCAGACACTGAAGCGGTGATTCTTGATGCGTACCGAAAGTCATGTCCTGATTGAATCTCACACGTGCCCGCTGAGGTTCGCTCGGTCGGGTAGATATTCCAGGCCGGGTGCGCCTACTGGCATGCAGGTCTCGACGCCGCCGTTGCGAACGGAGAGGCGACGCATCGGGCGTGCGTTCGCCGGGAAATTCGTGCTCTTCTTCGCGGCGGCGATTTTGCAGTTCGCCAGCGACGAGGTAAAAGCGCAGCCCGTGACTTTCACGAACCCAATCGTCAAATCGCAGAGCGCGGCCGACCCGTGGATTGTGTATCACGGAGGATGGTACTACTTCACCGCGACGCTTGATCCGTCTGGCGGTGTGTGGGTGTGGCAATCGCGGACGCTCGCAGGTCTCGACGAGGGGAAGAAGGTTAAGGTGTACGACGCGCCGGCAACAGGAATGCGTAGTCGTCAGATATGGGCGCCCGAACTGCATCGCTTGGACGACCGTTGGTATGTCTACTTCACGGCGTCGGACGGCGTAGACGAAAACCACCGCCTCTACGTTCTGGAGAGTCGGGGCGCCGACCCGCTCGGCCCGTACACACTCAAAGCGCGCTTGTATGATTCGACGAACGACGGATGGGCGATTGACCCGACAATCTTGCGCGCGCGCGACGGAAAGCTTTACTGTTTGTGGGTCGCGCACGTTCCCGGCAACGGTAATGGCATCCGCATCGCGCCGATGTCGAATCCGTGGACGATCAAAGGCGCGAGTGCGCTTATCGCCGCCACCGACTACGACTGGGAGCGCGTGCGCTACCCGATCAACGAAGGCCCGGTGGCGCTCGAACGCGATGGAAAGCTATTCATCGTGTACTCAGCGAGCGACACGGGCACGCCCGACTACGCTTTGGGCTTGCTGACACACATGGGCGGCGACGTGATGAACGTCAAGTCGTGGAAGAAGTCACCGCACCCCGTGTTCAGCCGCCACTCTGGCCCGGACGGCAATGTGTACGGCCCAGGTCACAACGGCTTTTTCAAGTCGCCGGACGGCACGGAAGATTGGATCATTTATCACGGCAAGGAAACCGCTGAGTATACCTACGAAAACAGAACCACGCGCGCCCAGAAATTCACGTGGCGCGCCGACGGCACACCCGACTTCGGGCGTCCCATACCGCGCGGCGTCGCCGTGCGTGCTCCCGCGGGCGAAACCAGGATCAGCGTGATAAGGCCAAACGGCGAGGCAGTGATGAAGAAGAAAGCGTTGATAGCCGGTAGTCGCGCCTTTGCGGGCGGTGCGGGGACGTTCGGCGCGGCGTTGCTAAATGTCGGCGGCGGCGCGACGCAAGCCGTACACGCTCAAACGGCCGCACGTTTCGAGAAAGTTCTGACCTCCTTTGCCGATCACGTCGGGCGCTGCTCGGCATCGAGCATGTTCACGCGCAACGTAAGCAGTACGAACAGGCGCGCCAAGCTCTCGAACGAGTGGTGGCGCTGCAACCCGATTTCGCGAAGGCGCACTACCATCTGGGACTGACCTACGCGCGGCTCGGTGACAAAGAAGCCGCGGTGCACGAGACCGAGTTGGCGACGAAGCTGGAGCGCAAACAAAAGCAGGCGAAGCGAGTCGTGCTGCGTCTGCTGGACGGAGACTCGAACAACCGCGCGGCGCAAGACGGCGTGAAGCCGTGATGTCAGCCGGACTGTGAAATCCTCGACGAGATACTCGACGCCGAACCCTCGATGCAAGCGGGTCATCTTCGACACCAACAA
>Ga0136617_10005121_pt1 | contig 11716 bp, 9 predicted proteins | sample AntDrymUQ3222106_2_FD_129672 | JGI IMG/M metagenome (GOLD analysis project Ga0136617, IMG submission 129672) | Polar desert sand microbial communities from Dry Valleys, Antarctica - metaG UQ322 (21.06) | ecosystem: Environmental > Terrestrial > Soil > Desert | place: Antarctica: Dry Valley...
TCGTGCTCGGCCCGGGCAGTGTGGTCGAGCAGGCACACAAGCCCGACGAGTCCGTCGCGCTCGGCGAGCTCGTGCAGGCCGCGCGCATCTACGCGCTGGCGATGCTGCGGCTCACCGCTTGACGGTCAGCCCGCGGGGGACCGAGCACAGGCACTCGGCGCCGCGCTCTGTCACACGAAAGGTCTCCGACAGCTCGAAACCCCAGTCGTCCATCCACATCCCGAGAATCATGTGGAAGGCCATGCCGGCCTCCAGCGGCGTCGTGTCGCCGGGCCGCAGGCTCATCGTGTGCTCACCCCAGTCGGGCGGGTAGCCGAGCCCGACGGAGTAGCCGATGCGCGAGCTCTTCTCGAGGCCGTGACGCCCGATCAGCGCGCGCCAGGCCGCCTCGACGCTCTCGCAGGTGGCGCCCGGACGCACGGCTGCGAGCGCCGCCTCGAGGCCCTCCTCGACCACCGCGGCGATCGTGGTGAGCTTGGCCGGGGGGTCGCCGAGGAAGACCGTCCGCGCCAGTGGACAGTGGTAACGCCGGTGACAGGCGGCCAGCTCGAGCACAGTCGCCTCACCGGCTCGAAACGGCGCGTCGCTCCAGGTCATATGCGGCGCCGAGGTGCCGACGCCGGTCGGCAGCATCGGGACGATCGCCGGGTAGTCTCCGCCGGCTTCCGGCGTCCCACTCGCTTGCGCTGCCATGATCGCCGCCACCGCGTCGCACTGACGCACGCCCGGCTCGACGGCGTCGATCGCGACCCGCATCACGCGCTCCATGATGCGGGCAGCGCGGCTCATCAGCTCGAGCTCGGCGGGGCTCTTGACAGCGCGGACCCAGCCGACGAGCTCCTCGGAGTCGACAATCCGCGTACCCGGGAGGCTCGCGCACAGCGCTTCGTAGGCGCGCGGCGAGAGGAAGTAGGAGTCCATCTCGAGCGCGACGACGCCGCCGGCGAGGCCGCGGCGGATCAGCTCCGCGCCCGCCCACTGCATCGGGTGCCGGTCGCGCTGCTGCACCAGCTCCTCCGGGAAGCCAAGGATCTGCTCGTCGCCGAGCCAGCTCGTCAGCCGCGCGCCGTTGGCGTCCATCTGGCGGGTGAACAGCAGCAGCTCGCCGTCGGCGGCCACGACGACGCCCTGCGGGGTGTAGAACGACCAGCCGTCGTAGCCGGTGAGGTAGTGCATGCTCGCCGGCTCGGTGACGACGAGCACGTCGATCGCGCGCTCGCGCATGCGCTCGCGCGTGCGCGCGGCCCGCTCGTGGTACTCGCGGCGCGCGAAGGTCATCTGCCCTCCGGGGCCAGCTTGGCCATTCGCAAGCCGAGCTCGAGCAGGAAGCGGTCGTCGTGCGAGCCGAGCGAGCGCCCGGTCAGCTCCTCGATCCTGCGCAGGCGGTAGAGCAGCGAGTGGCGGTTGAGGTGCAGGCGGCGTGCGGCCGAGCTGGCGTTGCCGTTCTCCGCGAGGAAGACTTCGAGCGTGCCGAGCAGGTCGCGCGCGGTGTCGCGGTCGTACTCCACCAGCGGAGCGATCAGGCCGAGCAGGCGGCGCCGGACGCCGCCGTCGGCCGCGAGCGCGGCGAGGGCGAGGAACGGCCCCAGCTCGCGGGCGTCGCCGACGGTCCCAGGGCCGTGCAGGCTGCGGCCCACGGCGAGCGCGCCATCGGCGCTCGCGTAGCCCGCGGCCAGCTCCACGAGCGGCAGCGCCTCCTCCGCGACGCCCCAGGAGACGGCCGGACCCGCCTGCGCGAGCAGGCCCGCCAGCTCGGCCCGATCGCCGTCAGGCAGCAGGACGAGCACGCGGCTCTCGCGCTCCGCCACCTGATCGGCCCGCACGCGGCCGGCGAGCCGCCGCCGCACCGTCACGAGGGTCGTCTCGGCCTCCTCGGCGTCGTGCTCGGCGCCTGCGACGGCGACGACATGGCGCTCGCCGAGGTTGTGGCCGAGCAGCGCGGCCTTGGCGGCGACCTCGTCGGTGTCGGTCAGGCGGCCCAGCGCGATGTCCCAGAGGAAGTCGCCGCGCACCCGCTCCTCCGTCTCCACGATCGAGCGCAGGCGCAGCAGCTCGAGTGCCGCCGCCAGGGCGGCCTGCTCGAGCGCGCCGACGTCGAGGTCTCCGAGCGGCTCGGCCGCGTCGCCGCGCAGCACGTAGACCATGCCGAGCGTGCGCCGGCCTGCGCGGGCGGCCAGCGTGGTGCCTGCGCCGAGCCCGAGCTCGGGGACCTCGTCCATCTCGCGCGGGCGCCGGGCTCCGAGCAGCGCGCGCAGCGCCCGCGCCTCGTGCGCGCCTACGGCCGGCGCGCGCGCCTCCATCGCGGAGACGCGCTGGGAGCCGATCGCGCCGAGCGCCGCGTCGCCGTAGCCCTGGAGCCGCAGCTCGGCGTCGAGGACCAGCACCGGTCGCCGTACCACGCGCTCCAGCGTCGCGGCCAGCACCCCGAGCCCGCGCCCCTCGAGCAGCGCCGCGGCGAAGTCGCCGAACAGCCGCTGCGGCGCGTAGGGGCCGTCGCCGTAGCGCTCGGCCAGCAGGCGATCGACGACCGCGCGCATGACGTCGGCGAAGCGCAGCTCCCATGGCAGCTGCACCAGCGGGACTCCCTGCTGCTCGGCGCGGTCCACGACGGACGCCGGGAACGTCGTCAGCTCGCCGCCGGGGCGGAACGCCGCGCACAGCGCCGCCGCCTCGCTGTCGAGGACGTCGTGGGCGAGCTGTGAGAAGTGGCTCTCGTCACAGCCGATGCCGGTCGTCAACACGACCTCGGCCGGGCGCACGAAGTTCTCGACCGGCCCCTCGATGACGGCCACCCATGCGACCTCGCGGTCAGCGGCCGCGCCGTCCCCAGCCACGGCGCGCGCCCCGGCCAGCAGCGGCAGGTCGAGCAGGTCGCGCACCGTCATCACCATCCCAGTGTGCATTGTGCCGAGCCTGTGGTCCTCAAGCCCAGGTGGATCCGTAGAGCTCGTCGACCGCACGCCGCAGTCGGCGCACTCCCTCGCGGATGCGCTCGGGACCCGTCGACGCGAAGCACAGGCGCAGCTGGTTGGCGAAGCGGCCGCTCGGGGAGAAAGCCGGGCCCGGGATGTAGGCGACTCCCTCGCGCAGCGCGACCTCGAACAGCTCGCGCGTGTCGACCCGCTCGGGCAGCTCGAGCCAGAGGAAGAAGCCTCCCCCTGGGTCCGTGAATCCGACGGCGGACCCGAAGTGCTCGCGCAGCGCGGCCTGCATCGCGTGCTTGCGCTCGCGATAGTCCGCTCGCAGCGCCGCCAGATGCTCGTCCATGTCGCCGCGCTCGAGGAACAGCTCGAGGATCCGCTGCGCCGGCACGTTCGTGCAGGTGTCCATGCCCTGCTTGGCGTCGGTCATCCGCGCCACGATCGCCGCGTCCGCGTCGACCCAGCCGACGCGAAGACCGGGGGCGACGATCTTCGAGAACGTGTAGACGCCGACCACGCGCGGGTCGTGGCCACTCAGCTCGGCGAGGCCGGGCAGCGCCTCCCCCTCGAAGCGCAGCAGGCCGTAAGGATCGTCTTCGAGGATCACGGAGCCCCAGCCCGCGGCGAGTTCGAGCAGCAGCCGCCGCCGATCGAGCGACAGCGTGGTCCCGCTCGGGTTCTGCGAGTTCGGGATGACGTAGATCGCCTTGGGCGCGCGACCGGCCGCCTCGACGAGACCGGGCAGCGCATCGACGACCATGCCTTCGTCGTCGACCGGCACCTCGAGCAGGTCGCCCTCATAGGAGGCGATCGCCGCAGTGCCGTTCGTGTAGGTCGGGGACTCGACGGCCACCAGGTCTCCGCGCTCGACGAACAGCTTGCAGGTGAGGTCCAGACCCTGCATCCCTCCGGCCGTGATGAGCAGGCGCTCCGGCGACGTCGGGGCCCCGTGCTCCTCCAAGAAGCGCAGCAGCGCCGCGCGCAGCCCCGCCTCGCCCTCCGTCGGCCCGTAGTCGTACGCGTCGCTCGCCCCCGCGCCGAGCGCGGCGCGGGCGATGTGGTCGAACACCGCCGTCGGGATCGACTCGGGCGCGGGGCTGCCCATCGCGAAGCGGACGACGTCGTGGCGCTGGTCCTGGAGCAGCGTGGTGCTCGCGTCGATCACCGAGCCGGGGATGCTCGCGGCGCGCGCCGCGAACGGAAGCTCCCCATCGACTGGGAGCCGCGCGCCGGTGCGGTCGCTGGCGGTCGCCTTCGCCACGGGCTCAGCATCGCGCGGCCACGTCGCCTCGCCACGCACAGGCTGTGGCAGAGGCCGGGAGGTGCGCTCGACAGTGTGTTGCTTTCCGGCGGCGGCGCTTCGAGCTTCAATGTCGGCTCGCAGGCTGCCGAGGAGGCCCATGACCGAGCAGCACCTATGGCATCCGTTCGCCGACATGGCGCTCATCCCCGGCAACGAGGTGACCCTCGTCGACGGCGAGGGCTGCTGGGTCACCGATACTGAGGGCCGCCGCTATCTCGACGCGAGCGCGGCGCTCTGGTTCTGCAGCGTCGGGCACGGCCGCGCGGAGCTCGCGGACGCTGCCGCCGCGCAGATGCGCAGGCTCGCGGCCTATTGCACCTTCGACGTGTTCGCCAACCAGCCCGCGCTCGAGCTCGCGCGCCGACTCGCGCAGGCGGCGCCCACCGGTCCCGGCTCGACCGCTTTCTTCACGAGCGGCGGGTCGGAGTCGGTCGACACCGCGGCCAAGCTCGCGCGCCGCTACTGGCATGCGCGGGGCGAGGAGCAGCGTCGGATCCTGATCGCGCGCGAAGGGGCCTATCACGGCATGGCCGCGTTCGGGACCAGCCTCGCGGGGATCGTCCCGAATCGCGCCGGCTGGGGCCCCCTCGTCGAGGAGGTCGTGCACGTCGATGCGCACGACCCCGCCGCGCTCGCCGACACCCTCGAACGCCACCGGGGTGCCGTAGCAGGCTTCATCGGCGAGCCGGTGATCGGCGCAGGTGGCGTGCACCCGCCCCGCGAGGGCTACTGGCAGCAGGTGCAGGCACTCTGCCGCGAGCACGACGTGCTGCTGATCATCGACGAGGTGATCACCGGCTTCGGACGGCTCGGAGCGGCATTCGGATGTGAGCGCTACGGCATCGTCCCCGACCTTCTGTGCGGCGCGAAGGGCATCTCCTCCGGATACGCCCCGCTCGGCTTCGTCCTCAGCGGCGCCCGCGTGCGCGACGCGCTCTGGCGGCCCGAAGTGGGCGCGTTGCGCCACGGCTACACCTACTCGGGCCACGCGACCGCCTGCGCCGTCGCACTGGCCAACCTCGACTTGCTCGAGCGGGACGGCCTCTACGAGCGGGTCCGCTCGTTTGAGCCCGTCCTGGCCGAGATGCTCGGTCCGCTCATCGAGCACCCCCTGGTCGCAGACGTGCGCACCGTCGGCCTGCTGGCCGGCGTCGAGCTCGACGCCGCTGCCCGGTCGGCGGCACCCGACGTCGTCGAGCGCGTGGTTCGGCGCGCCCGCGCGGGCGGCGTGCTGGTGCGCAACCTCGTCGGCCACACCCTGCAGATCTCACCGCCGTTCGTGATCACCGAAGACGAGCTCGGGCTGCTCGCCGGCGTGCTGCGCGACGCACTCGACGAGACCGCCCAAGAGCTCCTGCCACAGGCGCACGGCGCCACCAGAGTCGACGGCGACCACCGGCAGACCGCATGACGCGGCTGGAGGGAACGGTGGCGATCGTCACCGGTGCCACCGCGGGCATCGGCGAGGCGATCGCGCGCCGCTTCGTCGCGGAGGGGGCGCGCGTCGTGGCGGTCGCGCGGCGGCCCGGCCCCGGTGCGCAGCTGGTCGAGCAGCTCGGTGGCCCCCAGCATGCATGCTTCGTGGCGGGCGACGTGGCCGATCCGGGGACTGCGCGTGAGGTCCTCGCCACGGCCGTCCGGTGGGACGGTCCCCACGTGCTCGTCAATAACGCCGGCGTCGATCACACGGGCCCGCTGCTCGAGACCGATCCCAAGGAGGTGCGCGACATCTTCGAGATCAACTTCTTCGGCGCGCTGTCGATGCTGCAGGCCGCCGGACGCGCGATGGCCGATCGCGGCGGCGGCAGCATCGTCAACATCACCTCCCGACTGGCCTCGATCGGCGTGCCGCAGATGGCGCTCTACGGCGCGTCGAAGGGAGCGCTGCTGGCGCTGACCCGGGGGGCGGCCGTCGAGCTGGCGCCCCTGGGCGTGCGGGTGAACGCGGTGGCGCCCGGGCTGACCCGCACACCGCTCGTGGAGGACTGGCTGAGCCGGCAGCCCAACCCGGCCGAGACCGAGGCCCACGCGCTGTCGGGCATCCCCCAACGCCGCCTCGCAGAGCCCGAGGACGTCGTCGCGGCCGCCTTGTTCCTCGCGGCCGACGAGTCGGCGCACATCACGGGCGCGTCGATCGCCGTCGACGGAGGCTATACCGCCGCATGACCACTGCCCTCCTCCCAAATGCCCCCATGCAGCTCTTCGTCGGCGGTCGCTGGACCGACGGTGAGGAGGGCTTCTCGGTCGAAGACCCGGCCACCGGCGAGGCGCTGGGTGAAGTCGCGAGCGCCGGCCCGCGAGAGGGCGTGCTCGCCCTCGACGCCGCCGCGGCGGCGCAGGACGCCTGGGCGGCCACCGCACCGCGCGTGCGAGCGGAGATCCTGCGCGCGGCGTTCGAGACGATTCACGCGCAGGCCGAGCGATTCACCGTGCTGATCAGCCTCGAGTCGGGCAAGACGCTCGCCGAGGCGCACGCCGAGCTCGACTACGGCGCGGACTTCCTGCGCTGGTATGCGGAAGAGGCGGTGCGACCCGACGGCGACTACCGCCTCGCGCCCACGGGCGACAAGCGCATCCTCACCTCGACCCAGCCGGTCGGGCCGTGCCTGCTCATCACGCCGTGGAACTTCCCGCTGGCGATGGTGACCCGCAAGGTCGGCCCGGCGCTCGCCGCGGGCTGCACCGCGATCGTCAAGCCGCCGAGCCAGACGCCTCTGACCGCGCTCGCGATGGCCGAGGTGCTGGAGGCCTGCGGGTTGCCGGCCGGCGTGCTCTCCGTGCTGCCGACCGCGAACCCGGGCGCGCTCGTCCTCCCGCTGCTCGCCGACCGGCGACTGCGCAAGTTCTCCTTTACGGGCTCGACCGAGGTCGGACGCAGGCTGGCCGAGCAGGCGGCGGGGAACCTGCTGCGCACGTCGATGGAGCTCGGCGGCAACGCGCCCTTCGTCGTGTTCGCCGACGCCGATCTCGAACGGGCGGTCGAGAGCGCGGAGCTCGCGAAGCTGCGCAACACGGGCCAGTCCTGCACCGCCGCCAACCGCTTCCTCGTGGAGGAGCCCGTCGCGGAGGAGTTCGGCCTCCGGCTGGCCGAGCGCCTGAGCTCGCGACGGCTGGGACCGGGGACCGCACCGGAGTCCGAGGTCGGGCCGCTGATCGACGCCGCCGCGCGCGACCGCGTGGCCGGGCTCGTGCAGGCGGCGCTCGACGGCGGGGCGCAGCCCCTCGCCGGCGCCGTGGCCGCGGACGGCCCAGGCTACTTCTACCCCCCGACCCTGCTGACCGGCGTGGCCGCGGGGGCGCCGATCCTGCACGAGGAGATCTTCGCGCCGGTCGCGCCGCTGACCACGTTCGCAGGCGAACGGGAGGCGCTCGCGCTCGCAAACGCGACCGACTGGGGGCTTGTCGGCTACCTGCATACGCGGGAGCTCGACCGCGCACTGCGCGTCGCCGACGCCCTCCAGGTCGGGATGGTGGGGCTCAATCGCGGCATGGTCTCCGAGGCGTCGGCGCCGTTCGGCGGGGTCAAGCAGTCCGGCCTCGGGCGCGAGGGAGGCGCGGAGGGCATACGCGAGTATCAGGAGCTCAAGTACCTCGCGGTGGCGATCTCGTCGGGAGACGGGTCGTGAAGGTGGGCGTCGTTCGCGAGGTCAAGCCCGGCGAGCGCCGCGTGGCGCTGACGCCGGTGGGTGCGGCAGCGCTGGCGAACAACGGCCATCAGGTGACGGTCGAGACCGGGGCGGGCGAGGGCGCGGGCTTCACCGACGAGCACTACCGCGCCGCCGGCGCCGGCCTGTGCAGCGACGCGGCGGAGGTGTGGGGAGCCGCCGAGCTGCTGCTCAAGGTCAAGGAGCCGGTGGACCAGGAGCACGATCTGCTGCACGACGAGCTGATCCTCTTCACCTACCTGCACCTGGCCGCAGACTGCGCGCTCACGGAAGCCCTCCTCGATTCCGGGACCACCGCCATCGCATACGAGACGGTCGAGGACGACGGCCGCCTGCCCCTCTTAGCCCCCATGAGCGAGATCGCCGGCCGGCTCGCGGCGAGCGCGGCCGCCCACCATCTCCAGCATCCCTACGGGGGTCCCGGAGTGCTGATCGGCGGCGCGCCCGGCGTCCGCCCGGCACGGGTGCTCGTCGTCGGCGGCGGGGTCGTCGGCACCGAGGCTGCCGCCGTGGCGCATGGCATGGGGGCCGAGGTCGTGTTGCTGGAGCGCTCGCTCGATCGCATCCGCTCGCTCGACGCGCGCTTCCACGGCCAGGTTCGCGTTCTCGCGAGCGCCGACGAGACACTGCTAGACGAGCTCCGTCACGCGGACGCCTGCATCGGTGCCGTGCTGCTGCCTGGCCGCAGCGCCCCGAAGCTGCTGCAGCGCGAGCAGCTGGCGGAGCTGCGGCCGGGCACATTGCTCGTCGACGTCGCCATCGACCAGGGCGGCTGCTTCGAGACGTCCCGGCCGACCACGCACGACGAGCCCACGTACGTCGAGCAGGAGATCCTGCACTACTGCGTGGCGAACATGCCCGGCGCGGTCCCCGTCACCGCCACGCTAGCCCTGACCCAGGCAACCCTCCCCTACGTGCTCGAGCTGGCCGACGCGGAGGGCGGGGTGACGCCCCGCCTCGAGACCGGCCTCAACGTCGCCGAGGGACGAATCGCACATGCCGGCGTGGCCGAAGCGTTCCCCGGCTTGCCCGTCCGTGTCTGACGATCGCCTCGATCGGCGCATCGTCGAAGCGTCGGCGCATTAGGCGGGACGACCGACGACGAGGAGCGCGGAGTGTCTCGGTCCTCGACGCCCTCTCCGCCGGCTGCGCGCGGGACTCGGCTCGTCGAACGTCCGTGGCGCGGCTTCGCTGACCGACGATCCGTCAGCGGGACGGCGAGAGGCCGAGGGCGTTGAGGGAGAGTTGCGCCGCGGCGGCATCTTGGACGCCGAGGCCGGTGAGGTCGACGACGGTCCAGCCTGGGATGACGCTGGCAGGAGCGGCGAGCAGTTCGCCGAGGACGAGTGGGTCGTCTGCGGTGAGCAGATCGGCGGCGATGGCATGCTGTAGCTCGCCCTGGGTCGCGCATTGGCTTCGGTCGTCGACGATCATCCGCGACGGGTGGGCCAGGATCGTGGGGTCCAGTTCCTGCTTGCCGGGGGTGTCGGCTCCGACCGCGATGATCAGGACGTCGTTCGGCAGGTCGGCGGCGTGCAGGAGCGGTGCTCGCGCCGGCGTGGCGGTGATGACGACGTCGGCGGCGGTGACGGCGGCGGCGGCGGAGGCAACGGCGTGGGCGGCGAGCCCGTGCGTTCGTTGCAGCTCGTCGACGAGCCGTGCGGCGGCGTCGGGGCGTCGCGCCCACACCAGGACGCGGTCGGGACTGCGGACGCGCAGCGCTGCGTGCGCCTGGTGGCGGGCTTGGCTGCCGGCACCGATCAGCGCCAACGTATGCACCTGGCTCGGGGCGAGGTGCTCGATTGCGGCGGCGCCTGCGGCGCCCGTGCGCATCTCCGTGAGCCAGCCGTCGTCGAGGAGCAGCGCGATCGGTGTGCCGGTGTCGGCGTCGAAGGCCAAGCTCAAGCCTTGGCGGGGCGGCAGTCCGACGGCGGCCGCGCCCGCGAACGCGCCGGTGACCTTGATCGCGAATGTGGGCTGCTCGGTCAGCCACCCGCCTTTGACGTGTAGATCGCCACGCGGCTCGCCGAGGTCGAGGTGCAGCACGCCGGGGAGAACGCCGCGACCGTGGGCGGCGGCGATGAAGGATGCCCGCACGACGTCGCGCATCTCCTCGAGGCTGACGGCCGCTTGCAGTTCCGCCAATGAGACGACCTTCATGGGCTCCTGTGGGCGTCGAGGGCGCGCCGCAGGACGGCGTCGGTGACGTTGCGTCCGGTGAGCCGGGCGATCGTGGCGCGGTACGTGTCGACGCTGACCATGTCAGTCACGTCGCTGCCGCGGATGAGGTCGACGGTGATCGACGCGGGCTCCGGGGCGTCGAGTTCGTACCCGATCGTGCGTTGCCCCCGGCGATCACGTGCTGGGCATCGTACTCGAGGGGGCCAAGGCGTTCCAGCGCGCGGCGGCTTCGCCGATCCGGCGTCGTCCACAGCCACGACATGGCCGTCCTTGACCAGCTTCGAGCCGGCTACGGGCGCATCGACGTGCGCTACCGGCGCCCGGATCGGCTGCTCGTCGAAGACGATCGAGATCGCGAACTGGTCGGGGTCCGCCGTCGTGAGCTTCGGCCCGCAGTATCCGCGCCCGGGAATCGCGCGCGGACCTCGCGGACGCGGAGGCGTCTGCGCGCGTCGGCCGCTCAGGCGAAGAGCAGCCGGTCGATGCCGCGTACGAGGCCGGTCCAGCCGCCGACGCGACGGGTGGCAGGAGCGTTCCCGGGATGTAGGGAGCGAGGGTCCCGTCGGCGTCGTGACGCAGGGCGATGCGCCCGTGCTCGCCGGCGAGGACGACCTCGGTCGAGAGGGTGAAGCTGGGGAGCCGCAGCGAGTGGACGTGGACGCCGTCGATGTCGGCGCCTCGCGCGCTCGGGGGTCCGACGGAGTCCGACGCGGCGATCGGATTGCGATGCGGGGCGGCCGCGGCGAGACGTTCGGCGATCTGGCGTGCGGTGCCGCTCGGGGCGTCGAGCTTCGCGGCACCGGCGTAGTCGATGACCTCCCAGGCCGTCGCGCTGCGGGCGGCCAGCAGCGCGGCATGCTCGACGACGGCGGGCAGGACGCTGAAGTTGCCGGCCGCGAACGCGCCACGGCCGTGCCGATGGGCAAGTGCGTCGATTCATGGAGATCGCCTCCTGACAGCCCGCTGCTGCCGAGGACGATCGAGGCGCCGCACTCGAGCGCGGCGATCGCGTTGGCGTTGACGGCGGTCGGGTGGGTGTAGTCGATGACGACGCGTTGCGGTCGGCGCGTGTCGGGTCGTCCACGGTGGGCCGGTTCTCCAGCGCTTGTCGTGCGTAGTTCCCGTCTGGCGGTTCTGGGCCTGCGTTGGCGGGCTTGCGGGTTGTGGTGCTGCTGGCCATGGTGGTGTCCTTCCGCCCCAGTGGGCCTGTTGTGGGTGTGGATCGGGATGTCGTCAAGCGGCCCGGATGGCCCTCGGGTTCCAGATGCCGGTGGCGGCCGCGTCGCGTGCGTAGTCGCTGAAGTCCCGCGGTTCGCGGCCGAGGGCGCGCTGAACACCGTCGGCCAGGCGGGCGTTGCGACCGTCGAGGACCTCACCGAAGAGGAAGGTCAGCATCTCGACGACCTCGCTCGGAACGCCCTGCTCGGCAGCGGCGGCGGCGAACTCCTCGATCGAGATCGGTACGTAGCGGATCTCGCGGCCCACCGCCCGGGAGATCTCAAGGACCGCCTCCGCGAACGTCAGCAGCCGGGGCCCGGTGAGCTCGTAGAGCTCGCCGACGTGCCGATCGTCGGTCAGCGCCGTGACCGCGACGTCGGCGATGTCGTCGGCGTCGACGAACGGCTCGGGCGTGTCTCCGGCCGGAA
>Ga0136617_10005122_pt1 | contig 11714 bp, 9 predicted proteins | sample AntDrymUQ3222106_2_FD_129672 | JGI IMG/M metagenome (GOLD analysis project Ga0136617, IMG submission 129672) | Polar desert sand microbial communities from Dry Valleys, Antarctica - metaG UQ322 (21.06) | ecosystem: Environmental > Terrestrial > Soil > Desert | place: Antarctica: Dry Valley...
AACGCCGTCGACTCGCGCACGGCCACCGAGTTGCGCGCGGCATTTCAGGACTTCGACGTCGACGACGCCGTGGCGGTGGCGATCCTCGTTGGCGCCGGTGGCTACTTCTGCGCCGGCGCCGATCTCAAGGCGCTCGCCGAGGGCGACCGTCGTCCGGTCGGCGACGACGGCCCCGGGCCGATGGGGCCGACCCGCCTGCGCCTCGGTAAGCCGGTCATCGCCGCCATCGAGGGTCCCGCCGTCGCCGGCGGACTGGAGCTGGCGTTGTGGTGCGACCTACGCGTGGTGGCGGCCGACGCGGTGCTCGGCGTGTACAGCCGACGCTTCGGGGTGCCGCTCGTCGACCTGGGCTCGGTGAACCTTCCCCGGCTGATCGGGCACAGCCGGGCCATGGACCTCATCCTCACCGGCCGGGGGATTGACGGCATCGAGGCCGAACGGATGGGTTTGGCCAACCGGGTGACCGAACCCGGCGCGGCGCTGACAGTGGCGACCGCGCTCGCCCATGAGTTGGCGGCGTTTCCGCAGACGTGTCTCCGCAACGACCGGTTGTCGGCGATCGAGCAGTGGGACCTCGACGTCGACGTTGCGATGCGCAACGAAGCGGCGCGGGGGAGGGCGACCATCGCGACGGGCGAGACTCACGCTGGCGCGACGCGGTTCCTCGCCGGGGTGGGTCGCCATGGAGCGTCCGGAGGGTCCTCCGGAGAATCGGGCCGGTAGTGAGCGAGCGCCGCGAGCGAACCATGGGTGCGGCGCGTTTCGCTCAGTGGTGCGCCATCGAGTCGGCGGTCGTGATCGTGTCGCGCCGACCCATGGTGCACCGGTGAGCGCCGCCAGCGCACCCGTTCCCGAGTCGCCGGCGACCGCCGTGCTCCGACCGTCGCTGCGGGGCGCCATGCACCGGTCATCGGTGCCGGTAGGTATCTGTTTGACGGTGCTGTTGGCCATCCGGGCTCGTACCGGCGGGCAACGGGCCGCCACCATCGTGTACGGAGTCTGTGTGCTCGCCATGCTGACGGTGAGCGGCGTTTACCACGCGCCGAGTCTGTCGACGCGAGAGCGGCGCTTCCTGCGCCGGCTCGATCATTCGACGATTCTGCTGGCCATCGCCGGCTCGTACACCGCCGTGATCGTGTTGGGCATGACTGGGGCCACCCGGGTGGGGCTGCTTGTGCTGACGTGGGCGATCGCCGCCCTCGGCATCATGATCCGGATGTACTGGTTCGACGCCCCCAACGCGGTGCTGGCGGCGGTGTACCTGGGGGCGGGATGGATGCTGCTGGTCCATCCGGTGGGCTTCTTCCGGGCGATGAGTGGCGTCGAGTTCGCCTTCTTGGCCACCGGCGGGCTCTTGTACACGCTCGGCACGGTGGTATTCACGACGCAGCGACCGAACCCCTGGCCGTCGACGTTCGGCTACCACGAGGTGTGGCACCTCATCGTCGTGACTGCGGCGTTCTTCCACTGGCTGAGCATCTACCTGCTCGCCGGCTGACCACCCCGTCGATCCGCCGGCGAACGCCCTTGCTTCGGATTTCCACAAAGGATTTCGGCCACCCGTGACCGAAATCCTTTGTGGAAATCCTTCTGAGGGGCGCGACGGGGGGTCGCCGGATCACGCACGGGGGTCGACGAGGGCGGCCTTCAGGAGTTGGCGCAGGTAGTGGCGCAGGGGCAGCGAGTCGCTCGGCAGCAACTGGGTCATGAACACCACGGTCATGTCGAGCACCGGATCGATCCAGAACACGGTGCTGGCGGCGCCGCCCCAGCCGTACTCGCCGACGCTGTAGGGCACCTTGGCGGCGACCGGGTCGATGACCACGCTCACACCGAGCCCGAAACCGACGCCGTCGAACGTCGTCTCGCTGAACAGCGGTCGACCGAACACGCTGAGGTCGACATGGCCGGGCAGGTGGTTGGAGGTCATCAGCTCGACGGTGGACGGGGCGAGGATGCGGGTGCCGTCGAGTTCGCCACCCCGGGCGAGCATCGCCGCGAAGCGCAGGTAGTCGCCCGTCGTGCCACACAGGCCACCGCCGCCCATCGTGGCCGTCGGTGGTGTGAGCGCCGCATTGCCGATGGCGTCGTACCGCAGTGCGTCACCCGTGCCTGGCATCGGAACATACAACGCAGCCAGGCGCCCGTGGTCGGCTTCGGGTACCGACCAGACCGTTTCGGTCATATCAAGCGGTTCGAGCACTTCGGCCTGCACGACCTCGGCGAAGGGTTGCCCGGCGGCCACCTCCACGACCCGGCCCAGCACGTCGGTGCTCATGCCGTAGTTCCACTCGGTACCGGGTTGGAACAGCAGCGGCAGGGTGGCCAGTCGTTCACAGACGGCGGCCAGATCGAGCCCGTCGGGGACGCCGAGCTCCAGCCCGACGGCGCGGTACATGCCGTCGACGGTGTGCGCGTTGAGGAAGCCATACGTGAGGCCGCTGGTGTGGGTGAACAGGTGCCAGATGCGCATCGGCTCGGTGAGGCCGTCGGTTGCCGGACGGGTGGCGCTGCCGCTGCGCCACACCCGCAAGTCACCGAAGGAGTCGATGTAGTCGCTCACCGGATCGGTCAAGGAGAAGAGGCCGCGTTCCCACAGCGCCAGAGCGGTGACGGCGGTGATCGGCTTGGTCATCGAATACAGCCGCCAGATCGTGTCGTCCTCCACCGGGAGGTCGGCTTCCACGTCGCGACGCCCGCCCGCGGCCACGTGGGCCAGCTCGCCGTGGCGGGTGACGGCGAGTTGCCAGCCGTTCATCCGGCGATCGTCGACGTAGCGGTCGAGGAACGTGTCGAGGATGTCCAGGCGGCCGGCGTCGAATCCGAACGTCCCGGCCGGCTGGCTGGGCCGTCCAACCCGATGACGGCCGCCGCCCCCAAGGGCCCGGCCGGCCGCCGGAGTGTGCGGTTGGCGGTCGCCCGCGTGCGAGTTCGCGGTGGTCGCTTCGGTGCTCATCACGGCCAGTCCACCACACCGAGCCCAGGCCGCCCGGACCGGCCCGGGGCCAAGCCGGCTACTCGAGTGTGAGGGCCAGGGCGGGTGGGCGCAAGCGGGCGCAGCGCGGACCACCGCATTCGTCGGTGAGGTGGACGTCCGCCACGAGCAGCCGTCCGGGTTCTCGCGCCCTGGCGATCAGGGCGGCGTCGATCTCGCCCAGCATCAGCTTCGCGCGGCGAAACATGGCGAACGAGCCATCGCCCCTCACGTCGCCCCACGTCAGGTACACGAAGCGATCACCGGGCCGACCCTGCACCACGGGGCCCTTGAAGTCCGTCGTCCCGTCGCGATCTACCACGGCGATGTCGAGGCGCCACGACCCGTGCTCGGCGTCGCCGGGCACCAGATCGGCGGGCTCGCGGCGGATCTGCACACCGACGTGGACGTTGTTCAGCCGTTGGCCCTCGCTGGACGTCGACCGTCCCGGAAGGTGGTGGCCGCGGATCTCCAGCTGCATCAGCGTCGCTCCTTGGTTCGTTTGGTGGCGGGTGCCAACTGGGCGGCGGTTGGCGATGTCGTGACGTTTCGGCGGGCCGATCGAGCGGTCGCGGGGGTGCCGAGCAACCGGGTCACCCGGCGCCGCTCCGTCGCCAGCGGCCGGGCCGGGATCCGACCGACTTCGTCGAACGGAGCGACCGCTATCCCGCCGTCGACGAACTCCCACGTCCCGGCCACTCGGCCGCGCCACACGACCACCGGAGCGATCTAGCCGGCGGTTCGGCTCACGTCGGCGCGTCGGCCAGGAGGAATGAGGTGAGGGTCGTCGGTTTGCGGGCCGAGGACGTACTGATCGAACGCCGGGAGCAGGCGCACCGACGGGGTCGGCTTCGTCGCAGCGATCGCCTCGACGTCGTCGGCCAGGACCAGGAGGTGCTCACCCTCAACGTCAACGGTCGTCACGATGTCGCCGGCGACATCGAACCAGTGGCGGAGCAGCGTGGTCGACGCGCCCCGGAACAGCCACTTGCCGAACGTGGTGATCGACGCCGGACCGTGGGCGCCCAGGTAGGCCCGGATCACGGCGGGGGCCGCCTCGGCTGGCTCGGGGAGCCCGGTCCAGCCGCTGAGGTAGGTGTCCGGGCTGGTGAACGTCACCCGGGTCCCCGTGCTCGGCCCATGACAGAACACGCCCTTCCAGGCCAGTGGCTTGAGCACCGTGCCCCATCCCGAGCGCAGCCCGTTGGCCAAGTCTGCATTCCTCGTCCGCCGCGTGACCTGTTCGACGAGTTGGTCGCGAGTGAGAACCTGACCGTCGAGTGCTTCGGTGACGATTTCGGCCAGTCGCTCGATCTGGGCAGGGGAGACCCCGAACGCCTTCTGCCACGACGGCTTCGTCCACGAACGGCCGGCGGCCATCAGCGCGAGATACGAGCCGGCCACGTCGGCAGGCAGCAGATGCAACGTGCCCCGCATCGCCCACGTCTTCACGAGGCGACCGTCGCCGAGGGCGGCGTCGACGTCGGCAGTCGTGGCGAGGCTGTCGGCGGTTCTCCGTACGGCGACGGCGGCCCGGGCCGACGACGCCACCTGGGCCTGCACCCCGGCCAGCCGCCGGACCACGTCGACCACGTCCGCCACGTCCACCGCATCGACCTCGTCGCCATGGCCGATGACGCGGCCGCCATCAGCCCTCAGAAACTGCCGCTGCATGCGCCACGCGAACACCTGATCCCACGACACCCGGACGCTCATCCCACCCACTCTCGCACCCCGTCCGGCGCGCCAGACCCGGCCGGTCCCGACAGCCGCGCCCAGACCCGGCCGGTCCCGCCAGCCCGCCCTTCGGCCCCAATGACGATTTCCACAAAGGATTTCGGCCATAGACGGCCGAAATCCTTTGTGGAAACCCGGATGGGGGAGAATCGGCCTCGTGGACGAGGCGGAGTGCAGCGAGCGCGAGCGCAAGGTGACGACGGCACCGACGATCCGGGCCTACGAGGAGCGAGATCTCGATGTCTTGTACGACGTGTGCGTACGGACCGCGGCATCCGGTGGCGATCTCAGCGATTCGCTCGGCGACGTGTGCCTGCCCGGTCACCTCTTCGCCGCCCCCTACTGCGTGCGGCAGCCGAAACTGGCGCTCGTGGCCGAGAACGGCGACGGAGTCGGCGGCTACGTGGTCGGGGCGGCGGACACCGCTGCGTTCGAACGAGTGCTCGAGGTCGAGTGGTGGCCGGAGCTGCGGCGCCGTTATCAACCGGGTTCGGGAACCACCGCCGCCGACGACCGTCTCATCGCCCTGCTCCACCAGCCGGAGCACCAGGACGCCGACATCGTCGCCGAGTACCCCGCCCACCTGCACATCAACCTGCTGCCCCGACTCCAGGGGCGGGGCCTGGGCCGGCAGCTGATCGACGGGTTCTGCGCCGGTGTTCGTCGTCGCGGCGCCACGGGGATCCATCTCGGGGTCAATCCAGCCAACCGGCGCGCCCGCGATTTCTACGTCCACCTCGGCTTCATCGAGCTCCGCGCCACGCGCAACGCCGTCATCCTTGGGCGCCGCCTTGACCGGCCGTCCTGACCAGACTCGCTCCGGGGTCCCGGGCCCCCGCCGGTCTGAACCCGGCAACGTCTGATATCACCGATCGTCCGTGCGCCACGGACCCTGAGCTCGTCGCGGTCGCGTGAGCTGGGAGTCCTACGTTGTCGCGGTGGAGGAACGGGACGGTTTCGTGGCGGCGCTCGTCTCTTCGCCGGTGGGAGCCGCGTTGCTGGGGCTGCTGGAGGGCACGGCTCGCGACGACGTCCGGTGGTGGGAAGTTCCCTCCGACAGCCGACCTGACGCCGTGGGCCGCAGCGGTGGACGCGGTCGCGACCTGGGCGATCGGACGCCTGCTGGAGTTGGCCCGTGCGCCGGGAGGATGAACGTTGGGCCCGTGGAACCCCCTCGGCGGCGGCCGAGGTGACTGCGGCCTACCGTCAGGCCGCGGCTGCGGCCCTTCGAGTCGCCGACCGAGAGCTGATTCTCGTCGCCGGCGATCGCGACCTCCTTGCGGCCGGAGCTATGGCCGGGCTGGCGATCGCGACGATCGACTGACACCTGCCCGGCCGATTGCGGCTGTTCCAGGCGGTACCACCGCCCCGCCTGGAACAACGGCCCGGTCACCTCAGAGTCGGCGACACTGGTCCTCCTTGTTGCCCCCCACGACGTTGCCCGACCCGGTCGGCGCCGGCTGGTTCGACTTGCACTGAAGGTTGCCGTTGATGCGGTTGCCCGAAATAGTCTGGGAGCCCCGGTTGGAGAACGACTGAACGTCGCCGGTCACTCGGTTGTTGCGCACCGATGCCGAGGCCCCCTGCACCAACTGGACGCTGCCCCCGACGGTCGAGGACACCAACGTGACCGACCGGTGCCCTTCGGCTTGCACGTTGCCCACGACCCGAACGTTGGACGCCGACAGCCGGGCGTTGGTCTCGACCTTGATGGTGCCCTTCACCGTCGTACCGTTGAGGGTGCACGTGGCTCCCGACGGCACGCGCAGGTTGTCGACCGTGACGGCCCCGATGGCGCCCCGGCACGTTCGCTCCTCCGCTTGGACGGACGACGCGCCGACCAGGGTGCCGGCCAACACGATGCTCAGTCCGGCGATGGTCATGATTCGCTTCATGGTTGCTCCTCGTTCGACTGCTCCTGGATGGCGCAGATGTCCGCAGGCTGCGCCCCGTCCATGACGCCGGCATGAGGACGTCGTGAGAGCTTGCTTACGTTCCAACCCGACCCGAGGCGAGTCGTCGACCGCCCGTCAGTCGCCGTCGGGATTGCAGCGCACGGTCGACGGATCGAGGGGGGTGATGGACTGCGTGGACCCGTCGATCCGCCAGACCGCACTGGGCGTGTAGTCGTTGTTGGGAAGCGGCGGCTCGGCGGGCTGACTCCTGTCGATGACCGCCAACAGGTTGAGCTGGTACTGCCCATCGATCGAGCAGTTGGAGTCAACCACGTCGTTGGGCCCCAGATCAGGCCCGTCGACGGCGTTGACCACCCGCAGATACCAGGGGGCGCCATTGGCGCGGCGCCTCTCGACCCGGCTGAACCACACCATGGCGCCGCTCGACGTCGTCGTGTAGTTGACCTGGTACTCCTGGTCGGCGCCGTCCCGCGACCAGGCGAAGTCGCCGCTCCAGCTGGTGACGCCTTCGACCACGGTCCCGTCCTCGCGGAGCAACTGGCCGCTGTCGTACGAACGCTCCCAGACCAGGCCAATGTAGTCGGCCGCCTGGCCGCCGGCCGGGGAGCTGAGTTCGTACGGGTCGACCACACCGTTGCCGTCCTCGTCCGACCCGGCGGGTGGGGCGAACTCGGTGAGCGCCAGCCACGTGTCGTCACCGACGAGGCCGTCGACAACCAGCGTATGGGCGCCCTGGAACTGGCGTACGGCCGCTTCGGTGCTCGGCCCGAAGTAGCCGTCGACACTGATGTCGGCACCACTCGCCTGGAGCGCCTGCTGGATCGCCGTCACGGCCGCCCCCTCGTCGCACAACCGGATTGGGTACTGGTCGTTGGGCTCATAGGCCGGGCACGACGGCGTCGTGGTCGGCGGCACCGTCGTCGGCGGCGCGGTGGTTGGCGGTGTCGTGGTCGGCGGCGTTGTGGTCGGCGCGACGGTCGTCGGGACGGAAGTCGTCGACGTCGGCGGCAGCTCGTCGGTTCGCACTGCGTCGGCGAGCCGGGCGATCTCCAGCTGCCCCGCCTCGATCTCGCGGATGGCCAAGGCCCCGCCGACGTCCATCCTCGTGAGTGTCCAGTCATCGGGCATCGTCGACCACTGCGCACCGCCATCGGCCAACAGCTGCCCGAGCACTGGCACTGTCGGTTCGGGGTGGTCGGCATTCGGGTCGTCGGCGGGTCCGATCCGAGTCAGCCACGCGCCTCCGCCGTCGAGAAACGGCACGGGCGGCTCGGCGCCGGCGTAGCCAGGTGGGTTGTCAGGAGCCCGCTCGATCGGCAACGCCCATTCGGTGACGTCGGCGGACGTCGATCCCGCCACCGTGCTCGGCGTCGATCCGTCGGTCCAGTTCTTGCGGACGACATCGTTGTCGTCGACCGTCAGGAACGGCACCGGCAGGGTGGCGCCGGAGGGGGCGCCGGTCGCGTCGACGTAAGGAAGCAGCACCTCGCCTGGGGCAACGATGCGGTCGATGATCCCGGTGGCCCCCTGGCCGATCGTCGTCAACGGCGGTTCGATGAAGCGGCTGTCCATCTCGACCGACGCAACCACTCGGCCGGCCGCGGAGCCCGACAACGGAATAGCGATCACGGACGCCTCCCCGGCGCCCGTCCAGTTGAGGCCGTAGAGGATGTCGTCCGGCCCGGCGACCGGGGCGGCCGGGGCGACTTCCAAGGCGACGGGCTCGGCCACAACACCGTCGGCCGCCACGACTCTGGCCGTTGCCGCCGACCGGTCGATCACCACGGCGCCGCCGTCGTTGGTCGGCGCCACGTTCAACTCGGAGGAGGGGTCGGTCTCGATGCTGGCGAACGCCGTGAACTCCAGGAGCGGAGGCGGCGTCAAAAAGCTGACCGGCTCCACGGTGCCCGGTTCAGCAACGGCAGTTGCCGACGGCAACGACAGCGAGAGCGACATCGCAACGCCGGCGCCCAGAGCCGAGACTCCCGCGATCGAACCCACCAACGTGTGTGCATTCGTGTTCATGCCCAGTCGAAAGCACGCCGTGCCGGGGACTATTCACCTCATCGACGGTCGCCAGGGTCGGCAAGCGTGTCAGCCGCCCTGTTGGAAGCCGGTGTCGCAGCCGTAAAACGCCCACCACGCGGCGCCGTCCTCGACCCGAACCCATGCGATGCTGCCGTTGGCTTGCGCGATGATGTCGGGCGTCAGCTGCTCAAGGCCCCAGCCGGCCTGGGGTGTACACACACCCTGCTCGTCCGCCACACCCCACAGCACGTAGCCGACGTGATCGGTCAGGGTGCGGCGCCTGGTGCTGTTGTTGACCACGAGGAAGTCGGGGTTGTCGTCGACGATCGTGGCGGTGCCGGCGGCGACGATCTGCTCGGCGGCGTCGCCGTAGTACACGCAGGACAGGTCGAGCTCCACGGTGCCGTCGGCGCCGGGGTAGAGATAGCCGGCCCAGAGGCCATCGGGGATGGTGTCGCCGACGCCGCCGCGACCGCCGCATCCGGTTCCGCGTACGGGCTCGTCGCCGAGCTGCGGCACGTCCTGGAAGTTCGGGTAGCTCCAGATGCTGATGAACTCGTCGTCGCCAGCCGGCGCGAGCGGCGGCAGGGTGACCGCCGATGCTGCCGATGGGAGCGGCGCGTCGGACGACGGTGCCAGCGAGGATGGCGACAGTGCTTCGTCGTAGGGCACCCCGGTCCACTCGACGCTCGACAGGATCGTGTCGAAGAGCTGTTGCAGCTCCTGCCTCCGTTCCGGTGTCAACGTGGTGCCCTGCTCAACCGACCAGTAGGTGAAGAGGATGTCGACGGTGATCGCGTCCGGCATGCTGGCGACGACCCGCTCGATGTCGGCGTCGCACCCGCCGCCGATCTCGCGCCGGCCGACGAATCGTCCGTCGTCGTACGGCACGACCTCGGCGCCCGAGCAGTCGTCAGCGGGCTCCGTCCCGATCGGTTCGTAGGATGAGACCTTGATCGTCACACTCGGCGGTCGGAAGTAGCCCGAACATTCGTTGCACGCCGGCGGCTCCTGAACCGGCCCCGCGACGATCGTCGGCACGGTCCATGTCGCGTCCAGGGTGCCGGCGGTCGTGGGGGTGGTCTGCACCGTCCAGTCCTGCGGGACCGACACCGCCACCAGGCCGGTGTCGTCGAGCACCGTCTGGAAACCGGGGCGAGGTGGGGCTACGGGCAGCGCTCCTGGCGCCGAATCCGGAGATGGAGCGCTGGCGAACGTGACGTTCGATCCCGTCAGAAGCGTTCCAGCGAGGACCAGGACCAGGACGGTTGGGCGCTCCATAACGTCGAGGGTAGGCGTTGACCGACAACGGGCGGCGGTCGGCCAGCGGGATCGACACACGATTGGTCGCAGCACGTCACGATGTCGTTCAGTCCGTCGTGGTCGGCGTCACGAAGGAGTCGTCGGCATTACCCCTGGCCGGACTCGTACCCCTGGCCGGACTAAACCCCGGCGCGCCCGGCTCCGGTGGCGACACGGCGGTCGTGGCCGGCCCCGAAGGCGCACCGCGCCTCCGTTCAACCGGAGGCGTGGGGCGTGGGGCGTGGGGCGTGGGGCGCGATCATAGGCTGCGCCTTGGGCTCGGTAGACGTTGATGGCGTAGCCATCGTCGAAGTGCTTTCGGCCGATGCCCTCGCTGACAATCGCTGAGACCGCGCTGCGTGCGCGAGACTCCGTGCTTGCTGTCGCGAACGGACGGAATGTGGTGGGGAACTGCCATCGAGGCGCCCGATCCGGGTGCCTTGGCGGCCTTCTATTCCCAAACTTCTCGGCTGGCCCATTGCCCACGAAGAGCCGGGAACGGCCATCGTCGCGGCGCCCGGAGGGTCCACCTACGTCGTGTTCCAAGCATCACCTGGCTATCGGCGGCCCGTCTGGCCGCCCGTCGACGGCAAACAGCGTCCGATGATGCACGTTGACTTCCAAGTCGCCGACCTCGACGCGGCGGTCGGGCAAGCGCTCGCCCTGGGAGCAACTGTCGCTGCGCACCAACCGCAGGAGCACGTTCGCGTGCTCATCGACCCCGCCGGCCACCCGTTCTGCCTCTGCCGGGACGACGGGTAACGGACCTCCGCCGCCTGACTGGGCGTTGCGTCGCCGAGTTGTCTCGCCAGGACTTTCCGAGAACAACTCGCGAGAAAGAGTTTCTTCGGCAATGTTGATCCGGCGTTTCGCCGTTCGACCCACGGATGAGAAGGTCCGGACGGGACCTGCGACACAGGGAGACAACAATGAAGCACATGCTGATCAGGCGCGCCGGCGACGAGGCCGACGCGGCGTTTTAGAGCGTCGACTTTGCGCCCTCTCCCGAGCCGGACGGGTGGGTCGCGACGTTTGGTGGGTCCGTTATCGGCGCGCGAGACGGGGCAGAACAGATGAGAGAACTCGTCTCACGTGTCCGCGAGGGCCTCGTCAGGTGCCGACGTAGGACGCGAGGTGCTCGCCGGTGAGCGTGGAGCGGTCGGCGACGAGGTCGGCGGGTGGGCCGTCGAAGACGATCCGGCCGCCGTCGTGGCCGGCGCCGGGGCCGAGGTCGATGATCCAGTCGGCGTGCGCCATGACCGCCTGGTGGTGGGCGATGACGACGACCGACTTGCCGGAGTCGACGAGCTGGTCGAGTAGGCCGAGCAGCTGGTCGACGTCGGCGAGATGGAGGCCGGTGGTCGGCTCGTCGAGGACGTAGACGTCGCCCTTCCCGGCCATGTGGGTGGCCAGCTTGAGCCGCTGCCGCTCGCCACCAGACAGCGTGGTGAGCGGCTGGCCGAGCCGCAGGTAGCCGAGCCCGACGTCGGTCATGCGCTTCAGGATCGCGTGCGCGGCCGGCGTGCGCGCCTCGCCGGCGTCGAAGAAGGCGACCGCTTCTTCGACGGGCAGGTCGAGCACTTCGGCGATGTTGAGCCCGCCGAGCCGGTAATCCAGCACCGCCGCCTGGAACCGCTTCCCCTCGCACTCCTCGCAGATCGAGGTGACGCCGGCCATCATCGCCAGGTCGGTGTAGATCACCCCGGCGCCGTTGCAGGTCGGGCAGGCGCCCTCGGAGTTGGCGCTGAACAGGGCGG
>Ga0136617_10005123_pt1 | contig 11713 bp, 9 predicted proteins | sample AntDrymUQ3222106_2_FD_129672 | JGI IMG/M metagenome (GOLD analysis project Ga0136617, IMG submission 129672) | Polar desert sand microbial communities from Dry Valleys, Antarctica - metaG UQ322 (21.06) | ecosystem: Environmental > Terrestrial > Soil > Desert | place: Antarctica: Dry Valley...
ACTCTCGTTCAAAGCGGCAGACGCCTGTTCCATGTCGGCGGCGTGCTGCGTGAACGCGCGTTTAATTAACTTTCGCCCTTCGGGAGTCAGATGAACGATGCGCGCGCGGCGGTCTTCGGGAGCGTCGCGGCGCTCGACTAGCCCCCGCCGCTCCAGACGGTCAACAGCGGTCGTGATCGAACCGCTCGTCAGCAGCACCTTTTTCCCGATGGTGTTGACCGGCAGCGCGCCCTTGTGCAGCAAGGCTTCCAAAACCCCGAAATCGCTTGCACACAGTCCTGCGGCCGAGACGCTACGCGCGGCGTGTTCTTCGACGGCGCGCGCCGCCCGCCACAGCACCAGCCATAAGTGAATCCCGCCCAAGTCATCATCACTCATTAGCTCTTCCGCCTTAAGATGATTTATCTTGATGTCAAGATACTTGAATACGAGGTAGTTGTCAAGCGATCCTTGAGCTTTTCGTTTTGGATAGGGAAAAGGTTGTGTCAATCTCGAAGCCTTCAGCGAAAAGGCACGCGCTCGGATAAAACAAACCGGTGGTGAACGTCGAGAGCAGCTCGAGCTGCGAGTCAGGAACTACGCGACGATCTCATTCCCGCACCAACCCTGCCAGCGCGGTGATTGACCCAAAGTTAGCGCGCTGAGGGGATTACAACTGCCAACAGCTTTTCATCGAGTTCATACACATCAACCGCAGGGACGCTGCCGACAAACGCGCGAAATGTCGGGGCAGCCGAGCGGTTGAGCCTTGTTACAAGTTCGTCGTTGCTGAAGTACCGCCGTCCACGAGCGATGATCAGAAAATCGCCGGAGCTTAAGTCTCCGAGCGCCGTTTGCTCTGAGAGCGACACAAAGAGCAGATCAGCGCGTCCCGCCTGTCGCGCGTAAAACTCGGCGAGGCTCGGCGTCTCACTCGCCACGCGCGCACCGCTTCGGGCGCGGCCTGCGATGTCAGCCATCGCAGGCCGCATTCCGGCGTCATAAAATTCGTCATGTGGAAAATAAGTTCCGGCTCGCGCCGAGCCGCCGCCCAGCCAGTTCATGTACAGACGATAATGAGGCGTGGCGCTCACGGCAGACCAGACGGAAAAAATGGCGATTGACAAAACGATCCCCGCTCGCACTAAAGCTTGCGGCCATTGGCTCGCAAATCGAGCGGCAAGGTATTGCGCGATGAACTGCGCGCCGAGCGTGGCCGTGATTAAAACGACGGGCAACGCCGTCGTGAAGTAGCGTGTAAATTTCCCGCCAAGCAAGGTGAACGGCAGCCAGTAGAAAATCCAGAAGAGCAAAAAATATCGGCCGTCGCCAAGCTGTCGGCGAAACAGCAGCGGCAGCCCGACGAGGAAAGCCGCTAGCGTCGCGAGAGGCAGCTTCACGCCCATGAAGACGTAATAGAAATACCACGGGATACCTTTCAACCACCCCGTCATCCGATGCGGATAAAGCGTCCCGAGAAACTCATAACCGTCGTGCCCGACGCGCTTTTGCCCCGCGAAGGCCAGCATCTGTCGCCACGTATCCGGCAGCAAAATTGTTGGATTGCAGAGCAGAAAAACCACGCCCGCAACGGCGAGCAGGAGCGCGAAACGAGGCCGGCCGAGACGCCAACGCACAGCCGGAATTCCCTGAAAAATCCAGTAATAACTAACACTGATGGCAATGAAATGCGGCAGATATTTCGACGCCATCATCGCACCGAAGGCAGCGCCCGTCGCCCAATAGTACCGCTCCGGGTTCTTCTCTGGCTGGCTCTCGGCGACGCGCTGGCCGCGCAGCCAGAAGACGTTGGCGAGTAAATAAAAGAAGAGCAGAAACGTGTCTTCCTTCGCGATCCGGTTAAAGCTGATAGCCGCCGGATCAAACGCCCACAGCGCCGCCGCCAGCAACGCCACTTCCGCGCCGAATAACTCGACGGTCACGAGGTAGATAAGAATCAATGTCAGAGCGCCGAAGAGCGCCGAAGGCAGGCGCAATGCCGCTTCCAACGGGACACTCAGACTTTCCGGCCGCGCCGCGACAAATGCGGCGGCGTTCCACCGTTCGGCGACGACGACCGTGCCCGTCTGCAAAGCCTTCATCAGCAACGGGTGCTCACTGTTAATCGCCGTCAACCCGTGTGCGCGGTAATCGGCCACCGCGTTTAGTTTGTTCAACTCGTCTTCGCTTAACCCTTCGGCGCTCAAGCCGACGGCGCGAAAACCGAAACCGGCCAGCGTCAACACCGTGAGCATGACGATTAACCATTGGCCCTTGAGTCGCGAAAAGACCGGATCGGCGAACAACTCTGGTCTTAAACCGGCCGTGACGATGCCTGCATACGGTGCCGACAATAGGTTCAACTCCTTTAACTCGTGAGTGAGAGCGCCGGGCATCAATCTGGCTCAGGCCGCGAGCCAAAAATCAACTAATTCTGATCTGCAACTGTAGCCGCTGATTCGGGTTGTGCGCCGGAGAAAATTCTTGCATTTCCCTGTCAAATAGGCCAAGCTGTGCGCTGTTTCGGCTCTCAACTCCATTCCAGACGGCTTTTGTCAGTCGCCTCTGCTGGCCTCTCTCCAGTAGCTTAATCATTTTCGGAGTGGGAGCCGGACAAGTCAATTACTCCAAACGTGAATGAGTTTCGCCGCAGCCAGCGGCGGAATATGGCTCGAAGCTGCTATTATTTCGACGCAGCAAGCAGCAGAGCATCAGCCCTATCAATTGCTGTATCACCGCGCTTTTCGAGCGTGGTGTGGATTGAAACGGAAACATCCTATAGGGTAATCCATTGACAAAGCTCAGTTCCGGCAAACAACCGAAGGAGATTGCATGTCTAACTTGATGGCCCAGCCGACGCCCGGCGTCGATTCTGCCACGACGACCGCACCGCCGCCTTTTCGTGTCGATCAAAAACTTCATCAGATTCTTTATCAGCCGGCCGGTCGGCCATCGCTCGAACCCCTGCCCGAGCCGGAAGTGTTGCCCGAGCCGCCGTACCCGCAGCACCCCGACCCGCGGGAGATGACCAAATCCGAATATCAAAAGCTCAACGCAATCCGCGCTTGGAAGACGTGGGGCGCGCCCTACTTCAAGTCGCGCTGGCACAGCAAGGAAGTGCGGCCGATCATCCCGTATCTGTTCACCGAGTGGAAGTGCAATCTCGATTGCCATTACTGCTGGTCGTATAACAATGCTGTCAAAGGCATGACCGAAGATGTCGCCAAGCGTTCCATCGATTGGCTCCACTCCATCGGCTCGCGCGTCCTCGCGCTGATGGGCGGCGAGCCGCTCCTGCGCCCCAAGTTCATTCACAAGATCGTCTATTACAGCGCCAAGAAAGACATCTTCGTTTATCTTCCAACCAACGGCCGGCTAATGAAGCCAGACGTGACCGACCGCCTCGGCGACGCCGGCTTGGCGACCGTCAATCTGGCCGTCGATTCGGTGGAAGAGCGCAAGGCGTTGCCGAAAGCGTTTAAGCCGATCCGCCCCTACTTCGACTACCTCGTGAAGCGCCAGCATTATTACGGCTACACCGTGATGTTCAACATCAACATCACGCGCCTCAACATGGAAGACGTGAAGGAGTTGACCGAGATCGCGCACGATAACGGCATCGCCACCGACTATCACATCAACGAGACGCCGATGATGGAGCAAACTCACTTCAAACACCTTGACGAGAACAGCACCTACTTGCGGCCCGAAGATTTCGACAAGGTTGACGAACTGCTGGACTACCTCAACGACAAACGCGCCGCAGGGTACAAGATGGCGAACCCGAGCGAGCACATGCACGACATGAAGAAGCTGATGCGCGGCGAGATCGATCCATGGCAATGCCGCGCCGGAAAAAGCTCGCTGATCATCCGCACCGACGGCACGCTCGCCCCCTGCTTCCCGATGTACTCGGCCACGCACGACTGGGGCACCATCGGCGCGCACAAGTTCGAGACGAAGCAACTCGACGAGATGAAGAAGGAGTGTACCAAGCACTGCCTCTCGACCTGCAACTATATCCTCGGCTACTGTTACGACAATTTGCGCGTCATCACGTGGGCGCTCAAACAAGCGAAGCACGGCTTCAAGGGTGTGTCCGGCAGTTTCTAAAACACCGCCGACTGGTTCTACTTAAGCGACAAAAGAGATGGCGCGGGCACTTCAACTCTTGAAGTGCCCGCGCCATCTCTTTTGCTGGCCTCTAAGTTTTAAGAATAAATCTGAGGATTAAAGTTGGATGAGGCGAGCGCGATCATCTCGCGTGTCAGTTCTGGCTCCACCGCGTCCCAGATGCGGTTGAGTTGCTCGGCGGTCAGTCGCAAGGCGAGCGCGGATTCGGTAGTGGCAAGATTAGGCTGTGGGTTGAGGCGCAAGCCGTAGCCGTGCGCGTTCGCCAAGTTATCGGCGATGTCAACGACGCGCGCGATGACAAGTGAATTTTTTGCTTGGCCGGGATGATGATGATTATAAATGGCGTAACACAATTCGTCCGGGAAGTTCCAGCGTTTGGCGACGAGCGCGCCCGCCTGCGCGTGAGTGAAACCGTAAATCTCGCGCTCGCGCTCGAACAACTGCTGCTCGTCGACATAATTGGCACAGTGGGCGTAGAGATTTGCATCGTGCCCAGCCATCAGAAGTTTTCCGATGTCGTGCAGCAACCCGCAGGCGAAAGCCTCTTCGTCGCCGTTCATTCCTAACTCTCTGACCACTTGCCGCGCCGCCATCCCCACCGCGAGAGAATGCTGATGCAGTGCCCCCGTGATCGGCGTCTGATGTTCCAACCAGCGCGATTCAGAGACGCCTGACGAGACCGCCAAAGTATAAATCATCTGATTGCCGTGCGCGCTAACGGCCGGCGGTAAGGCGGAGACGCGCCGTTCGAGCGCATGTGAAGAAGCGTTAGCCGCGCTGATAACACGCGCCGCAAGGAGCGGATCAGAGCCGATGGCGTCGGCGATTGCGCGGGTCGAAGCGTTGAGGTCTCTCGTCAGAGCCGCGACCCGCATTGCGATGGCGGGCGAGGCCGGCAATTCGGTGTTGATTACTTCTTCAATGTTGATTTTAGCAGTTGAGATCATTGCTCATTCATTTCCGTCGGGACGAGGGTCGTTGGAAATTTTCAATTCATCAGGTTTTACTCGCCGCCCGGATATTGCCGGCCGTGGCTGTGGCCTCAACGCGCTTCGGCATAATCATGCGCCGACTTTAGTTTCTCCAACGCTGACTTGCGGTAATTTCTGTGTGCTCAAATTTTTGAATCGCCTCTGACGGACAACTGACGCGAGGTGTCAGAATTCCGACATTTTCCCGCCGGATAAACTCAAGCGACAAAGCCTTCCTCTTGGCACGGCAACTCTTCTCCGACACGCCCCAATTCCGTCGAGACTTCGGAATTTGAGATCGCAGGTTCAGGTCCAGTCATTAATAGAGCCTGAAAATTTCACTCTGGCCCGACAATAGACTGCAAGTCCTCGCGGGGTTAGGCTGATTTTTCCAACCAAAAATATCTATTGACGCTTCGTCAACGAGCCTTTCAATCGCGCGGAACGACTCTTGCCATGTCCTTCACGTCTCGCCCGATGGGATAACCATTCGAGCCAAAATTTCCCCTCCATCCAGCCCGGCCGTTTTAAGGATATGACACCCACGACAACCCCCAGCCACGCCCCAGTTTTTCGCGCCGTGCCGCCGGTGCGACCAATTCTTTTCGACCGCGACCAATTGATCGAAAGTTATTTGCCGCAGGTCAAGTTCATCGCCGACCGTTTGGCCGCCAAACTCCCCACCTCCGTCGAGCGCGACGACTTGATTGGAGCCGGAGTGATCGGCCTGCTGGACGCCGTCGAAAAATTTGATCCCGCGCGCGGCGTGCAATTCAAAACTTACGCCGAAATGCGCGTGCGCGGCGCGATGCTCGACAGTTTGCGCGAACTAGACTGGGCCCCGCGCTCGATGCGCCGTCGGGCGCGCGAGATCGAGGAGGCCTATCACCGAATCGAGCAGGAGCAAGGGCGTTCGGCCGAGGAACAGGAAGTGGCCGCCGCGTTGGGCGTGCCGCTCGCCGAGTTGCGCCTTCAGTTGCAAGAGTTGCGCGGCCTGCTGGTGACGACGCTCGACGGCAATGAGGATGAAGACGGCAATGCGATTTGTCGCCAGATACCCGATGAATGTTCACCCACCCCGCTGGCGCGCTACGAGCAGACGGAAAGGCAGGAGATGCTCCAGGCGGCGATTGAAAGATTGGCGGAAAAGGAACGGCAGATAGTCGCGCTTTATTATCTTGAGGAGCTAACGATGAAGGAAGTCGGGTTGGCGCTCGGAGTCACGGAGTCGCGCATCTCACAGATTCACACACAAGCGATGCTCAAGCTGCGAGCGGCGCTGGCCTCACGCTTCGACCATACCGCCGCCTGTTAGAGTGGACAGCCTGCGAGCCGCAGACAATCGAAAGTTGACCGCACACAGTCGCCCTTTAATTATTCGTTAATGGTTCCTCGTTCCCACGACGATAAGCACGGTGCATCCGGAGAATGTGGTTGCCGGGCAGACGCAGTGAAGGAGCGCGATGAACTCTTTGAAACAGAGCAGTCAGACAGACGACGACGGGGACGAGTCCTCAAGGGTGACTGTCACGGCCGGTGATGTAGCTGTATCCCAGACATCACAGATGACAGGGACAGCCGCGACCGGGCAGCGCGCAAGTGGTGAACGGCGGAGACGAGAAGAGCAAGTGAGAGAGCTTGTCGCGCGCGTCAAAGCGATGCCGGAAGTTCGGCGGGAGCGCGTCGAGATGTTACGCGCGCTCATCAAGTCTGGACGCTATCAGCCGTCCGCGAACGACATCGCCGCCGCTATGCTTAACATCGGTTCGACATAAGGAAACGGGTAGGCGCTAAAGTCAGACCCGCCAGCGGTAGGCTCCAGAAAACCGGGGCCGGGCGAGTGACCTCAAGTAATTGAGGCAGCTCACCCGGCTTCACCTTTTCGTCCTCACCTCAATACGCTCGTTTACGCTTCATCGCCTCTCGACACGACTCCGTCGTTTTTTAGATTGATGCCATATCGTTGTGTCTTCTCAATGAACGTCGAGCGCGGGAGACGGAGTTTCTCGGCGGCGGCTTTTTGATTGCCGTCGGCTTCCATGAGCGCCTGTATAAGAATCTGTTTCTCCTGACTCGCAAGGCACGCTTTCAGATCGATGCCCTCTTTCGGCAACGGCTGGCCGAAGCCGTAGCTCGCTGTGATGGCGAGCACGGGCGACAAGCCCGCCGCCGCGCCGTCTTGCACTTCTTCCGGGAAGTGCTCTCTCCTGATAATCGGCTCGTCGGCCGAAATGACAGCGGCGCGCTCTATCGCATTACGCAATTGACGGATGTTGCCGGGCCAGAAATATCCCGCGAGAATCGGCCACGCCGCTTCGTCGATCTGCTTGCGGGGCAGCCCCTCGCCCTCGTCGCTGTCACAGAAACGTGCGAGCAACTGTTCGGCGAGCGGCCGGATGTCCGCGGGTCGCTCGCGCAGTGGCGGCAAATGCAGCAGCACTTTGTTTAGGCGGTAATAGAGATCGCGGCGAAACTTTTTCTCTTCGATGAGCGTGGGCAGGTCCGCGCTCGTCGCCGCGATCACACGCACGTCGGCCTCAATCTGGCGCGTGCCGCCGACTTTTTCATAGACGTTCTCTTCGAGCACGCGCAACAGTTTCGGTTGGAGTTCATAATTCATGTCGCCGATTTCGTCGAGAAAGAGCGTGCCGCCCCGGGCGCGACCAAAGCGCCCTTCGCCCGCCGCATGCGCGCCGGTGAAAGCTCCGCGCTCGTGGCCGAACAATTCTTTCTCCAACAATTCGTGCGGCACGGCGGCGCAGTTGAGCGCCACGAAAGGCTGCTCGCCACGCGGGCTGAGGCGGTGAATGGCTCGCGCGACTAATTCTTTCCCCGTCCCCGTTTCGCCCGTCACCAGCACGCTGAACTTGCGCGGCGCGAAAATCCTGATCTGTCCAATTAATCCGGTCATCGCTTCCGACTCGGCGACCAGACCGGCAATGGTTGTCACCGCCATCTCCTCCGGCCGCGCACTATCGCCACGCCCACAACGGCGAGCTAAGACGCGCCCGGCCGCGACGCGCAGCGCGCTCGAAAGCTGTTCGTTATCGAGCGGCTTGGTCAGGTAATCACTCGCGCCGCGCTTCATCGCGACGATGGCATCGGTAATCGAGCCGTAAGCAGTCAGTACCAACGTCACGGCGTCGGGACGCAACTCGGAGCAGTGCAATAACAGGTCAAGTCCCGACATCCCCGGCATTCTGACATCGGTCACGATAATGTCGAATTCTTCTTTTTTAAGCAGGCTAATGGCGGCGTCGGCGTGCGCGGCCCCAACGGTCTGATACCCGTCTTCGCGCGCCTGTTCGACGAGCAGCGCGCGGACGGCTTCATCATCCTCAACGAATAACACTCGAATACTCATGCAGGGGACTGGAAAAAGCGCGGGCGGCAGGAACTTTTCGGGTTCAGGAAGTAGGATGCTCGTCAACTCAATCATTGAGCGAGCTGATTTTCATGGTAACTGATGAGGCGTCAGTTGACAACAGTTTCATCTCATTTAAGCCGAAACTACGGACCGCCGTTGGAGACGTTGATGTTTTAAAACCTGATCCATCAATGATTGTAGTCTGCTTACCGAGATCGGGCATTGCCCATTCTTCTGCCTCGGCCCAGCGTTGTTCCACGCCAAACGCCCCGGCCCATTAAAGACCTCTGAGAAATTCCCGTCACTTCCAAGTTTCAAAACCAATAGATGCTGTGGCTCGCAACGTAACCCGACCATTTTACCCTGCGTTGCTTTTACCTGTACGTTCCTGCCATCGGGACAGCAAGCATCGTGGGCTTCGCTTGAGGCCGGGAGTAATTCAAGGTTGTAGTGGTAAGCTGCGAGAACTTCACCAATGCTGCCGACGAGATGCCCGTCCAATGTGAATTTCCTGCCTTGAAAGTGACCTTCGAGTTTATGCACCACTGCGTATAATTCCTTGACCAGTAACGGGATGGCTTCGATTCCTTCTTTCATCGTTTCACACACCTTTAGAGGCCACTAGACCGTATATCGCGTGTCCTGCTTATCTGATCACCCGGCCTGATTCGTTGAGAATTTCGCGAACTTTCTTCACGAGCGACACCGCGAAGGGTTTTTGTAGAAAGCTGTCCGTCTCGTCCATTTTGATCTCGTCTCGCGGGTAGCCGGAGATAAATAGCACCTTCATTTCCGGGCGCGTGGCGCGCAGCCGTTGCGCCAGTTCCTCGCCGCCCATTTCCGGCATTCGGACATCCGAGATCATCAAGTCGATCCGGCCGAGGTAGCTCTCGGCCAGATGCAAGCCTTCCTCGCCGTGCCGTGCGTCGAGCACTTGATAGCCGCACTCGCGCAACTCTTCCATAAACAGTTCACGGTTATCCGGCGCGTCTTCCACTAACAGGATGGTTTCGTAACCCCTGAGGTGTGTCTCGCTCACCGCCTGCTCGGCGGAGGCGGTGCCCATTGGTTGGCCCGGCGGCAGGAAGACTTCAAAACTGGTCCCCTCGCCGACGCGGCTGCTGACCAACACGAAGCCTTTGCTCACTTTCACGATGCCGTAAACCATCGAGAGGCCGAGACCGGTTCCCCTCCCTACTTCTTTGGTGGTAAAGAACGGCTCGAAGATGTGCGCCTGCGTTTCGACGTCCATCCCCGTGCCGGTGTCCGCGACCATCATCCGCACGTAGCTGCCGGGGCGGATGAAGCCGCGCCGCCGCGCCGTCTCTTCATCCACCCACACTTGATCAGTCGTGATCGTGATCGTTCCGCCTTGCGGCATCGCGTCGCTCGCATTGACCAAGAGGTTCAGGAGCACCTGACCCAGTTGCGTCCGATCCGCAAAGACGCGGTCGGGCGCGGACGTTAATTGCAAATCGATGTCGAGGCCGGGAATCCTCGGTAAGGTCGTCTCAGTCACTTCCCTGATGACTTCGTTTAAGTCAAGCAGGACGGGATTACGAATCTCTTGACGGCTGAAGGCGAGCAACTGATCGGTGATCGTCTTGGCGCGCTGGCTAGCTTCGGCGATGCCGCGGGCGTGGCGTTGCAGGTTCTCCTCCGGTCCGATTTTTTTTCGCAGGAAACCATTATGCATGTTGATCGAAGTGAGGATATTGCGAAACTCATGGGCGATGCCGCCGGTCAACGTCCCGACGGCTTCCAGCTTTTGCGAGAGCAATAGTTGCAAGTTCATCTGCCGCAGTTTTTCTTCGGTCTCTCTCCGCTCGGTAATATCGCGGATGATGCCGGTCAGGTATCGCTCGCCGTCTTTGGTGAACTCGCTGAAAGAGATTTCGAGCGGAATTTCTCGCCCGCTTTGATGCAACCCCGGAAATTCAGAGAGCGCCCGCGCCGCGTGTTGGTGTTTAGTTTCGTCGTAGCGATTGATCATGCTGTCGTACACTTTTCTCAAGTATTCCGGCATCAGCGTATGCAGCGGTTGACCCAGCAACGCATCAGCGGCGTGGCCGAAAATTCTTTCAGCCGCCCGGTTGACGTAAACGATTTCACTTCGCGAGTTGATCGTGATGATGGCATCGGTGGCCGTTTCGGCCAGCGCGCGATAACGCTCTTCACTCTCGCGGAGCGCCCGCTCTGGCTCGTCGCGATTCATCGTTATGTCCCTATCCACCGCGCCGCCGGTGTCGCGCGCCACCAATAACACCGCACCGCTGGAGAGTGGCGTCAGCGTCACCTCGCAGGACATCGCCGAGCCGAAGGCGTGTTGGAAATTGATCTTCCGCCGGTCGGCGAGCGTTCGTTGTAAATACCCGGAAAGAATTTCAGCTTGCGCGGGCGGAAGCAGTTCGGTCAGTTTCCGCCCCGGCACGAGAGTCAGTGGCGGATTGAGCAACGTCCGCCCCGTCGCTCCGGCGTGCAAACACATCCCGCCAGCGTCAAGCAGGAGCACTAATTCATCGACCATCCATTCGCCGCCCCTTTGACTCATCTCCGTAACCTCAACTCGCTTTGCTTGTGTTTACTTGTTCACCGCGTGAGGAGATTTGCGGATTGGTTAGCGGTCAGTGTTTATTGAAAACAACCCCTCATCCAACCCGCATTCTTTATCGGGAAATTACATGCGAGACATAAGGGAAGCGTCAGCCCGACCGCGCTTGAACGCAAGTCGGAAGTATTAACCGCTGTCGCCCCACTGAGAGACGCAACGCAGCCCAGAAAATCGTCTCAAGTTTTTAGGAAGCACGACCGATAAAGCGAAGGCCGGAGTTCGCACCCCGCCCCGACTACCTGCTGGCGTATGAAAACAAACAACAGAGCCTCCGCACCGGATAACCATTCAATTGAATTGCCACCGGAGCAAATAGTCTCCGGGGAAATGTCTGCGGTAAAAGCATGTCGGTTGTCCCTTGCCGTCGCGCTGATGATGGAGAACGAGATGTTAGCGAAGATGAAAGAATTGGAAGATGAATTCGGCGCTGAGCTGGCGGCGGAACTGCTCGAACTTTTTCTCTCCGACACGGGCCAACGAATTTCTTCCCTGCCGCACTTAATTGAGCGCCATGACATAAAAGCTCTGAGAGGGTGTTTGGAAATTAAGTTTTGCATGGTCTGAGTCGCTTGAGCATCAGGTCAATCATCGAAATGTAAACCCACGCCTCTGATGATTCACAAAGACGTTCATAGTCTTTCGATAAGCGAC
>Ga0136617_10005124_pt1 | contig 11710 bp, 11 predicted proteins | sample AntDrymUQ3222106_2_FD_129672 | JGI IMG/M metagenome (GOLD analysis project Ga0136617, IMG submission 129672) | Polar desert sand microbial communities from Dry Valleys, Antarctica - metaG UQ322 (21.06) | ecosystem: Environmental > Terrestrial > Soil > Desert | place: Antarctica: Dry Valley...
GCGCCCTCGGGCATCTCGGGATCACGAATGATCGGAAGCCCCCAACGCCCAATATCAGCAGAGAAAAGCAGGCGCTTGGTGATGCCGTTCTCGGTGCATTCAAGCATCACACTGGCGGAGCCGAGGATGTGACCTGCGTCGAAGTAGGTGGCTCGCACACCAGGCACCACGTCAAACGGTTTGTGATAGGGAATGGCGACCATCAGCTCCTGCACCCTGGCGGCGTCACGAAGTGTGTATAGTGGAGGAATCGGCGTTTCATTTCGGCGGTTCAGATACTGCGCATCTTTTTCCTGAATGTGCGCGGAGTCCGCCAGCATGATAGCCGTCAGGTCACGAGTGGCTGGTGTGCAGAAGATTGTCTTGTCGTAGCCAAGCTTGGCCACGAACGGCAGACGGCCTGCGTGATCAATGTGCGCGTGGCTTAGAACTACTGCATCGATCTGCGCAACGGGGTGCGGGATTGTGCGATTCCTTTCGCTGGAATCGGACCGTTTGCCCTGAAACATTCCGCAATCCAGCATGACCGTCTGGCCGTTGGCCTCGAGGAGGTGACAGGAACCGGTAACTTCACGAGCGGCACCGAGGAAAGTGAGTTGCATGTCTTGAATTGCTTATTGAAGTTCGTTCCGATCTCGCGCGGGCGCGCGCCAGCCATGGGATGGCGAAGTCCTCCTGCTGTTACCTCCGCTTCTGGGCAGCCAGCCACGCGTTCACTTCTGCCTCCAACACGGTCAACGGCACCACACCATTGCGTAGCACGACATCGTGGAACTCCCGTACTTCAAACCGGTCTCCCAACTGCGCCTCCGCTTTTCCGCGCAATTCCCGGATCTTGATCTCACCCATCTTGTACGCCAGCGCCTGCCCGGGCCACGAAATGTAGCGGTCCGTCTCCGTCTTCACTTCGTGCAGCGAAAGAGCGGTGTTCGATGCCATGAATTCCATGGCCTGATCGCGCGTCCAGCCCATGGAGTGAAGTCCCGTGTCGACTACCAGCCGGCATGCGCGCCACATCTCGTAAGTCAGACGTCCGAAGTTTCGGTAGGGATCCTTGTAGAACCCGGCTTCGAGGCCCAGCCGCTCGGAATACAGCCCCCAGCCCTCCGAATAGGCTGAGATTCCGGCGAAGCGGCGAAACTCTGGTAATCCCTCTATCTCTCTGCTGAGCGCAAACTGGAGATGATGACCCGGCACTGCCTCGTGCAGCGTTAGCGCCTCGAGTGCGTAAAGCGGACGGCTTTCGAGTGCGAACGTATTCACCCAGTAGTAGCCTGGCCGCGTGCTCCCTTTTGGTGCCGAGATGTACCGACCTGCGGTGTACTTCGGTGCGAGGTGCGCGGGAACCGCTTCCACCCCATACGGTAATCTTGGCAGTGTCTTGAAAAGCAGCGGAAGCTGACCATCCATGCGCTTTGCAATCCACGACGCTTCTTTCAAAAGCTCTTCGCCTGTTTTGGCGTAAAAGCGAGCATCAGTTCGCAGAAAGGTGAGAAAGGCGGCAAAGTCGCCTGTGAAACCCGTCGCACGGATTATTGCATCCATCTCCGCGCGAATGCGGCGAACTTCCTCCAGGCCAATATCATGCACCTGTCTTGGAGTTACATCGAGCGTCGTATATGAACGAACCAGATAATCGTAATAAGCCTTTCCATTGGGCAGCTCCGAAGCGCCGAGCGTCTCGCGCGCGCGGGGGACGTACTCGGTGGTCATGAAGTCGAGGAAGGCGCGATAGCCCGCTATCGCGCCCTCGGCAATCGCTCGCTTGCCTGCCTCGCGCAGCCGTTCGCGGTCGCGCTCGGGCACCGTTGTCGGGAAGGATTCGAACGGTTTGTAGAAAACGCTCTTCGTCACGTCGTCAACGATGTGAGTCGCAATCGTGACATCGTAGCCCTGCATTGTGACTTTTGGTATCGTGAAGCCGGCTGCCATCCCCTCGCGCATTATCCCGATATTCTGACGCGTGTACTCGGGAAATGCGCTTAATCGCGCTATGTAGTTCTGATAATCGCGCGTCGTTCCAAGCGGAACCCGGCTTGCAAGCTGCGCGAACTCGATGTGGAAGCCCGCGTCAGCAAGAATGGGAATGCGGTACGATCCGAACTCGAATTCGGATACGCGGTCTTCCAGCATCCGATCGAACATGTCGTAGCTAACGCGATCGCGAGCGCCAAGACGGCTGCGCGGAATTGCTCTTAATTTGCCAAGATACGAACGGCGCAAGCTCGCACGCCGGACTTCATCCTCTTTGGTTACGGAAGGGAGTTTGCTGTTGTGCAGCCCAATACCGGCTTCAGTGGCAAGAAAGGGGTCTTCGCGCAGCTCGAACGACCATGCCTCAGCAAAAAGCAATCGCAGACGCGCGGTAGGGGAACCGGCACTCTGCGCCTGAACGGTACCGCTTACCGGTAGTAGCGACACCAGGCCGACAAGTGCAAATGACCGTGCGTTCATCATGCCTCGATCTCTTCCGCGTTAGGATTCGTGGGCGCTTGCGACTCTGTACGGAGACGCTCGAACATATCCCTCGCCCGAAGTGAGCGACTCTGGCGCCGGTGAGCTGCGGCACCCGGGCCCTGCGCTGGACCGGCTCGCACGACACGGCGACGCCTGCTCGATACTGGCCCTATAACTGTTCCAGGCCCGCACTGCCAGCACGCAACTCCGGTACAATCTCCGTCGCGCGGCAAAAGACGAGCGTAATTCGTTGCTGGTCCTGCGACACGAGGGTCGGAGTCCAGCCGCCCCGGCTTCGCTCGTTGAGTAGATCCGTCAGCGCGTCCTCATCCTCCTGCGTGCGCGACGAAAGCTTGAGGATTACGGCTTGGTATTCATTCATTCGTGAGAAGCTAGTTCTGAAGCCGCAGCGACGAAAGGCAGAACACAGAAGGGCCTGTGAGCTCTCCCCACGCGCGCTGCAAACCCTCCGACGGATTGATTCGGCGGGCACGCTCGAAGCGAACCATCCCTGCGCCTGAAGTCGTTGTGAGCCGCGCCGCGGCGAAGCAATCTCCACGTCCGTATCGGGCGGAGATTGCTTCGGAACTACTGTCCTCGCAATGGCCGTTTCTCGGCGCTCGCCCTGCTTCCCAAATCGGAAATCCATTAGCATTCGGCATGCACACGACCTCCGACTTTCCTGCGCTTGCGATCACGCGCCACCCTCTGATTCAGCACAAGCTCACCATCCTGCGCGATCGCTCGACGCCAACGAAGATATTCAAGGAGCTCGTTGACGAAATCGCCATGCTCATGGCGTACGAGACTACTAGCGATCTGCCTCTGGAACCGACGCCGGTGGAAACGCCGCTCGAGCCCGCCAGTGGATGGCGTGTGAGCGGGAAAAAGATGACTCTGGTGCCGATTCTCCGCGCGGGACTGGGGATGGTGGAGGGAATTCTCCGGTTGGTGCCGTCAGCGCGCGTGGGCCATATAGGTCTCTACCGAAATCACGAGACGCTCGAGCCTGTCGATTACTACTTCAAGGTTCCGGGAGACGCGAGCGAGCGGCAGTTCTTTGTGCTCGACCCAATGCTGGCGACGGGTGGAAGCGCGGCAGTGGCGGTTGCGTCACTGAAGCGCGCTGGCGCAACCGATATTCGCTTCATGTGCCTTGTTGCCGCTCCGGAAGGTGTGCGACGACTCACCGCGGCCCACCCTGACATCAAGATCTACTGCGCGTCGCTTGACCGCGAGCTCAACGAGCAGGGTTATATTTTGCCTGGCTTAGGTGACGCAGGTGACAGATTGTTCGGAACGAGGTGATAGCTTACGCCTTGTTACACCTGATAACTCACCCAAACCACTCGCGCGGATGGTCTCGTTGCTGCCGAGCCGCCTCTACGACCCAATGTTGCGCGCGCGAGTTGGTTATTTCGGTTCCCACCTGTTCAAACCAGTCGGACGCCATCTTCAAATTGCCAACTCGGCGCCATAATTCGCCGACGAGGTACGTAAGTACCGCCCTGTCATCGCGGTCGACGCCATCGTACGTAGCCAGCGCCTGCTCGAAAGCCCGGGCAGCCTGTTGCCTGAAGTAGCGCTCGGCTTCGACGTCGCCCTCATCTACGCAGCACCATGCCGCACGCAGCAAGAGGTCAGCGATTCGGCGCGGCTCGCAACCCTGCCACGTCGCAACTTTAGCTGCAAATTCGTACTTGTCTGAGCCGCTCACGGTACCGCCAGGTAGCTTTGGCGCCAACTCGTCCCAGACATGTTCCTTGATTACAGGACCTATTTCGGCTTCTTCGCCAAAGTCCCGTTCCAACCCTGTGTACCCGCACCGCGAGCACATGTGCAGGAAAAATGGGAGAGGCTGCGCTCCCACCGCGCGCTCATGAAAATCAGTACGCTTGCCCCCGTCATAACTGGTCGACAGGACAGCTTGCGAGCTGAACTTATTGGAGCAGATTGGACAACTTAGATCAATTTGGCGCAACGTAGTCATTTTGCTCTCCCTTACCACACCTGCGTAAGGCACTGGGTGGAAAATGCGTGCCACCAGAGCTCCAACGTGCATTTTGAGGGCTTATAACAATTGCTTAGTGGTCCAATGCAGAAATACGGCTACGCAACGAGAGGCGAAGCGCCTCGGCCGCGAGGCGCGCGATCGAGGCATACCCGAGGGTACGCCGCAGTGAGCGCAACTTGGCGGACGAGGATGCAGCCCGCTCGAATGCCGCCGTATTTATGTATTCGACCACTACTTAGCCCGCAATCGTTATCCCTTGGGCGACACTGCACAATTGAAAGCCCTTAAAATCGTTCCTCCTATTCCCCGCTTCTGCCTCGCGCGCTATCTTGGGCGCGACCCCATACCCCCTGATCGCTGATGCTGACGAATCTCGTTCCCGAATTTCTCGAGGTGTTGCGCAGCTCCGATCGCGTGTCCGCTTACCTCGACTATTTCGAGCGGCACGCCTCCCTGCTCGAGCCTTACTGGTCCAATTACGTTCTGCCCGGTGATTCGCCGGCAAACCCGCACTTCTTTGACGTAATCAGATCCACTGTCACCGCGGACCGTGCCGATCTGATCGCAATGGTGGAACACACCGACCTCGAAGACCTTGCGCTCGGCGCAGGATCACGCGCGGCCGAACTTCTCGGTCTCGACACCAGCGCGGAAATCGTCCTTATGGTGGGCGTTGGTGCAGCAAACGCCGGAGAGCTGGTGATCCATGGTAAGGGAGTTGCCTTCATCTGCGTGGAGCATTTTACCGCTACCAGAAACAAGGAAACGCACGGTCTTGGGCTCAGCCCGGATCTCATACCATTGTGGGTGGCGCACGAAATGGCGCACGTCGTCCGATACACGTCTCCGAGCAGCAGGAGTGAGTTGCGCCGGCTTATCGATGATTCGGGGGGAGATTACTCGTACTGGGAGACGGGACGCCGGACGTCGCTCCGCGAGCTGATCGTTAACGAAGGATTGGCCGTCCAGGCGGCTCGGGAAGTAAGCCCGGGCCACCCGGAATGGGAGTATCTGGGTTTCGGTCGTCGCCAGTACGCGCGCGTCGCAGAGCTCGCACCGGTCATCTCCCGCGCTATCGAGCCTGATTTGAGCGGATCGGGCCTGGGGCTGCGTCTCCGGTATCTATCTGGTGGGATGTCAGTGGGAGCGCGCACTGTGGACGGTCATGTACTACCGGAACGAAGCGGCTACTATATCGGCTCGCAAATAGTCCAGTATGCCATTGCGGAAAAGGGGTGGAAATGGGTAATCCGCGCCAGCGCAGAGGAGATCACCGCCATCGCACGCGAAGCGACTTACCCAGCGTTGCGGATCGCGGAGAGCGCCTAATGTGGGGACCGTGATGACGGATCAAAGAAGCGCTGTAGCTCGCTGCTATTGAGGCGATGAAGGACTTGGTCAGAATGCACCAGCCGGCCCATGTGAGGCTTGCCGGAGCGAATGTGCGCCTGAGGTTTTCAAGGCTGATAACATTCAGGATTTGCTCCACCGTGAACGCGTAAGACCGAAGATTACTTCCCAACGCAGAAAGAGCTGAATACCCGGTCGAGCACTTGCTCGACGCCGACCGAGCCGATCAGGTCCTCGAGAGCTCCGGTTGCCGCCCTTAGGTGCACGGCAGCTATGCTCACCGGAACAACTCTGCTCTGCCACGAATCCCGAAATTCTATAACCTCCTCGCGGGCGAGAGCTATCGCGCGCCTGTGACGTTCGCTGGTGAGCAGAGGTGCGTCCTGCACCAGCTCCCCCTGTTTGGCGTTGAGTGTAGCCTGTATTCGCCTGGCCAGGTCGGCGAGCCCCGCTCCCGTGTGCGCGCTAACCGTGACGGGTCTTTCGAAAGAGCCCTGCGGATTGTCATCCGTCGGGCATGCCCCGCGCCAATCTGCTTCGATGGGTGCCAAATCGATGCTGCCTGTGCCGTGGAATGCCAAATTTGAACCGGCGGAAGGCCCCTCGACGGTCGTTACGCTCTCGCCATCGAGATCTCCCTTTGTTCGAACCGGTATTACTGGCGCCTCGGTCATCGATGCCATCTGCCTCACAGCCTGTATCACCGTCTCTTGATTATCGCCGCATGCGAGTACGATATCCGCGTTCCGAAGCCAACGCTCGCTCACCTCGATTCCCAATCGCTCAAGCACATCGGAAGTCTCACGAATCCCGGCGGTGTCGATGAGGCGAACTGGCCACTCACCGACATCGATGAGCGCCTCGAGTGCATCGCGCGTGGCTCCGGGAACGTCCGTTACGATTGCCCGCCCGTAACCGATCAGAGCATTGAAAAGGGACGATTTACCGATATTTGACGCGCCCGCGATGACCACGGTAGCCCCCGCGCGGATCAGTTCACCGGTTCCCGAAGTAGCAAGGACTGAATCGAGCGAATGGGTCAGATCTGCTATCGCACCAGCGATTCGTTCAGTAGCTATCGGCCCGTCATCCTCCTCGGGGAAGTCGATATCGTACGCGACAAGCGCCTCCAGCTCCAGAATCCTCTCTCGGAGTGCGGATACGCGCCGGGTAAGGCCCCCATCCAGTTGATGAAGGGCCGCGTGGTGCATTGCACGCGAACCCGCAGCGATGATATCGCCTACGGCTTCAGCTTGCAGGAGATCCAGCTTCCCATTCAGAACGGCCCTGCGCGTAAACTCGCCTGGGTATGCTTGCCGCGCTCCCGCGGCGATTAGCGCCGCGAGCGCCAGAGCCGGTACCACGTTACCTCCGTGCACGGAAACTTCCGCCATGTCCTCGCCGGTGTACGACGCTGGCGCACCGTAGATTGTGACGAGAGGACGGTCTATGAGCGTCCCACTCACCGGGTCGGACAGGGCAGTGAGGTATGTAGTCCTTTCCTCATCTCGCCAGGGGCTGACGACCCTCGCCACAATCTCGTGCGCGCGAGGGCCGGTCAGCCTGACGACGGCGATGGCGCCTCGGCCCGGCGGCGTAGAAATAGCCGCAATGGTATCGTCAGAGCCGGGAAAGACTGGCATTGCCCGCTTTCAGCGATCTACGTCTGGCGCACTGCTATTCAGCGAGTTTCGCTTCACCTTATACACCTGGCAGAGCTTCCGAAGCCGGGCCGGTTCTGCAGCCGACTTGGGATCAGCGATCATGAAGTAAGTCGAATCGCTCCCCAGGCTCCAATATTTTCACGTCGCCGCGGCGGGGGTGTGATTGCAGTTGTGCCCGAAGGTGGCGGATCGCCGTATATGGCCCGGTTGTAACGTGACGAAATGTTCCCCAGTGATACGGGATAAAGTATCTCGATCCGAGACGCTCCCAAAGTGCCAGTGCGTCCGCCGAGGTCAGGTGCCCGTCCCTGAAAGTCGGCTTCCACCACGGAGCGTGGCCGATCGGAAGCAGCGCCAGATCGAGCGGACGCCTTTGCGATCCAAGTCGCTCTTCCACAATCCGGTGACTATCCGGCGTCAAGCCCGTGTCGCCGGCAAAGAAGCAGCTAAATTCGGCGGCATCGAGCAGGTACATGTTCGCGGCGCTTCGCCACCTGTCTATTTCATATCGCGCACCCATGTGCTTGGCAGCAGCAGCCGTGATGCTGACACCCCCGACGGTCCAACTCTCGCCAGGCGCGACCGGAATAGCTTGGCCGTATCCGCGCCCGTTAAGCCACCGAGACACCGACGGTGGCGCAATTAGCGGGATGGCACTCGGTAGGGCGTTTAGGGACTCGAAGCTCAGGTGGTCGGCGTGCGCGTGCGTCAATAGAATTGCGTCCAGCGCCGGAAGCTGATCGAGGGGAATGCCCGGTGCGCTCACCCGGGGAAGGAAACGCGCCAGCTTGGAGTCGAAATTCGGATCGGTTAGAAACCGCACTCCAGCCATTTCTATGAGAAGCGTCGCATGGCCGATGTACGTTATGCGCACCTTGTCAGCTCCAGCTCGCGGCCAGTCAGGGCACTCGGTATGTCACTCGTTGCGCGCAGGCGATAGAGGAGTTGGTTTGGAGGCAGCCTTCGCTCTTCCGCGCGCAACCAGCCACTGCTGCGGGAGCGCTGCGACGTTTTGCACAGCGTAATACAGGTTGAGCCCCGCCGCGAGATTCAGCAGGAAGAAAGTCATCATCCCCGGAAGCAGATATGCCATCATCTTTGCCTGCGGATTGGGCGGCGAGTTGCGCATTCCGATCCAGCTCAGCAGAAACATGGAAAGCCCCATCAGGATCGGCAGGATGTAATACGGATCCTTTTGCGAGATATCGGCAAGCCAGAGAAATGACACGCCGCGGAACTCGATGGTGTTCTGAAAAACGAAGAAGAGAGCAAAGAGAACCGGCATTGGCAAAAGCATCGGGAGACATCCCAATACGGGACTCATGGGGCTCATGTCATGGGCTTTATACAACTCCATCATCGCCTGCTGCTGCTTCTGCGGATCCTTCGCATGCTTTTTCTGGAGCTCCTGCATCTCCGGCTGAAGGCGCTGCATTTTGATGCTGCTCTTCATCGCACTTTGATTGAGAGGCCACAGTATCAGACGCACCGCTATGCCAAAAATCACCAGCACCCAGCCATAACTGAGCTTGAACGTGTCGTGTAGCCAGAGCAGCGCCCGCATGCAGATCGTAGCAAAAGGCTGAACGAAGCCCTGAAGCCACCCACCGTAGGGATTGACGGTGTCAAACTCCCGGCCGATCTCGCGCAGTCGCCGCCACTCCTGAGGCCCCATGTACATGTCGAACGCAAAGCGGCCACCCGTGAGTGGCAGCGTTACCGTGGCGGCAGCGTCTCGAGCCGGGTCCTTCTTGCCCCGCAGTTTGGGCTTCACACTAACACCGGTAAAGGCCCGTTGCGTCGCCCCGGCAGTGGAATCGGGAACAAGCAGACCCACGAGAAAATACTTGTTCTTGCTGGCAATCCATGCATACGGTCCGTCAGTCTCGGTGCGTGCGTTTGCGGTGTCGAGATCGGGGAACTGAATGCTTCTTGCGTCGTCCCGCGCGGGCTTGACGACGTACGCGAGATGGCGAATGTCATCCAGCGAATCCACTTCTTCCGATCGCAGGCCGTTTGGTAAGGTGATGAGAAGCTGCGCGTCCGGAACTCCATCTACCTGGCCCTTTACGCCGACTAGGTAGCCCTCAGGAGCAAAGCTGTAGGTGATTGTCGCCGTTGCCGCCGGACCGATCGGGGCTCTGAACGTGAGTGGCGCGGCGCCCGACGCCGTCCCCTGCGTCTGCTCTACGGCGAACGGCATTCGCTCGAGCGGTATCGTGTCACCGGCGCTAACCACACTGAACCTGGCTATGGGAGTTCGAGGTCTTGCGAGCTCGACTACCTCGCCGGGATGAGCCAGAGATTTATAGCCAGTCAGGCTTGCGCTAAGTGGCATAGCACCCACGGTGCTGAATCGATAGGTCGCTTTCTCTGTGACGACGGTCACAGTGTCCGCCACTGATCCGACGAGGGAGTCTGCGAGGGGCAGAGCGGCTGCTGTATCGCCGGAGGCAATGGGAGTGTCCACAGCCGGGCGTGTCCCTTGGCGAATTGAATCCGCCGCGGCCGTGGTCCGCTTGACGGGCTTCGGTACCGGAAGAAGCCGGGGCATTAATAACACGACCAGAGCGGTAAGCGCGATCGCGATTAGGAAACGTCTATCCATGGATCAGCAGGAGTTATCAAGGAACAGGGTCGTAGCCGCCGGGGCGGAACGGGTGACAGCGTCCGATGCGGCGAAGCGCCATCCACGCTCCACGCGCCGCACCATACTTTTCAATTGCTTCCAGCGCGTACGCCGAGCAGCTCGGGAGATACCTGCACGAAGGCGGAAGGAGTGGCGAAATCGCCACCTGGTATCCGCGCACCAACGCGGTCAGTATGCCGCGCATCATCAACGCCCAATGAGTGCCGGGAGCTTTGCGGCGCCGAGAGCAAGCTCACCGGCCAATGTACTGAATGAGGCGTCATAAGCCTCCGCGCGCGCACGAACCACCATGTCAATCGCCGGCAAATCTGCGAGCAATCGCGTGCGGACGATCTCACGAAGCCTTCGTTTAAGTCGGTTTCGTTCGACTACTGTATGTTTGAGCTTCGGCACGATGAGTCCTACACGCGGATGATTCAAAAGGGAAGCCGCCACCCGGATCTCGAGGTGCTCGGTCCGGAAGCGCTTCCCCTCTCGTGCAATTCTAGACAGCTCGGCGCCTCGCGTCAGCCGATAGCTGCGCGCGAAGCGGCGGCGTTCAGGCGCCGGCGTACTTTGTCGGCAACCTGACGGTCAGCCGCTGGCGACCCTTCCTGCGGCGGCGGCTCAGAACCTCGCGGCCCCAGCGAGTTGACATGCGCTCGCGAAAGCCGTGCGTCCGGATGCGACGCTTGTTGCGGGGACGGTAAGTGGGCTTGCCCATATAAAAACAGTGTTAAATGCCGGGTAACTTCTACGGAAAGACGAACTAGCGGACCAGGTAAAGGGTACAGAATGGGGAACTTAGTCCTGAAGGACACCTGGGTCAACGGTTTAACGCTCGCCGCGCCATAACGAGAAGACTGGCGGATCGTTATAAGATGGGTAAACATTCTAGCCACTTGTTTCCTGCAGCGGAATTGCTCAGGGACGCTGCACCTCCCCTCAAAGGTTTCGATCAATGGGACAATATCTTGCCGCTGCACGCCGCCTGCCGAATGCAATCGGTTTCCTCGCTCTGTGTTGCCTGTTCGCGGGCTTTACACCCTCACACGTACTCACGCAGGGCGTTAACAAGGAAACAACGGAGCGTGGGCGCAAGATGCTCGCGCAGATCAGGAAGGACCTCAAGGAATTCTATTATGATACGACGTACAAGGGCCTCGATCTCGACAAGCGGTACGAGAAAGCGGACTCCGCTATCCGCTCGGCCCGGGACAACAACCACATGCTCGCGATTATCGCTGAGTACACCCACGAATTGAAGGATTCCCACACCAACTTCTACCCGCCTTCCAGAGTTGCGAGGATCGATTTCGGTTTTACCACTGGCTTCTTTGGCGATTCGCTGTTCGTTACTTCCGTTAAAAAGGGAAGCGACGCGGATAAAAAGGGGCTCAAGCGCGGTGACGTCGTGCTGCAATTCGAAGCGTTCAAGCCCGATCGCAAGACATTCAGTACCGTGCGGTACGTCTACTACGCGCTCAGTCCGCGGGAACGACTGCGGTTACAGGTGCGTTCGCCGGATTCCGCACAGAGGCAGATTGATGTCGAAGCGAAGATCACGATGGGAGAGCGAATCATTGATTTCGACGA
>Ga0136617_10005125_pt1 | contig 11710 bp, 11 predicted proteins | sample AntDrymUQ3222106_2_FD_129672 | JGI IMG/M metagenome (GOLD analysis project Ga0136617, IMG submission 129672) | Polar desert sand microbial communities from Dry Valleys, Antarctica - metaG UQ322 (21.06) | ecosystem: Environmental > Terrestrial > Soil > Desert | place: Antarctica: Dry Valley...
ATTGACGTGTGCTCTTGGCCGCTGCCGGAGATTGACGCCGTGGTGAAACGCACCCGCCCCGTCGGCCTCGGCGTGATGGGCTTCGCAGACCTCTGCCTGCAACTTGAAATCTCCTACGGCTCGCCCGAATCAATTGATTTCATGGACGAGTTGATGAGCTTTGTGCGGCGCGAAGCGTGGCTGGAATCATGTCGTCTGGGCGCGGAGCGCGGAGTGTTCCCGGAGTATCAGCCGAACAAAGAAGCCTACGACAAGTTCCTGCGCGACGACATCGGCATCCCCGCCGACATGCTCACACCGCGCAACTACGAGACGACGACGATTGCGCCCACGGGCACGATCTCGCTCGTTGCCGAAACCTCTTCTGGCATCGAGCCGAACTTCTCATGGGCGTATGTCCGGCAAGACACGCTCGGCAAACGAACCTACGTCCACACGCTCGCTGCGCGCGCTCTAGGATTAGAAGTTGACCAGACCGATCAGGCTTCGATTGATTACGCTTCCGAATATGTCGTCGAGCATGAGCGTGAGTTGCCTGACTATTTTATCTCGGCGATGTCCATCAGCGCGGCGCAGCACATTCATGTGCTCGCCGCCGCACAGCGTCACGTTGATAACGGCGTCTCGAAGACTTGCAACGGCGCAGCCGACGACACGCTCGAATCGGTTGATCGGCTTTATCGTCTGGGTCGCGAACTCGGCTGCAAGGCCGTCAGTTATTACCGCGACGGCTCGCGCGATTCGCAGGTGCTCTCCAGCATGAAGGGCACGGAGCCGAAGGGCGAGATCGCTTGCGATCCGGCCATCGTCAACGAAGCCGCACCGGCTGAGAGGAGTTTGGAACAGACAACTGCCATTGAGAACACGCCCGCGTTTGAGACTCAGCGAGCTACGTCGCAGGCTGCAGCTATTGCGACAACGGCGAACCCCCTGATTCAGATCGAACGCCCGCGCGAGTTGCAGGGCGCGACGTGGCGTATTCCGTTCGACGGGCAGAATCTTTATGTCACCGTCAATCACGACGGGCGCATGATCCTCGAAGTGTTCGCTACCGGCCCCATATCGGGTGGGGTCGGCTTACTCGCCTCGAAGATGCTGCGCGGCGGGTTCGATGATCGCGAAGTCGCGCGCAGCCTCAACAAGGTGATCGGCACACACTCCGTCTGGTTCAACGAGCGTCTGTTGACCAGCCCCGAACAGGCCGTCGCCGAGTGTCTCTTGCTCACGAGTCGTCGCCTGCAAAATCAACCCGATTCGGCGCGCGCCGTAGCTTACGCGCAACCGTCAGCAAGCGCAGAAGCCCCGGCACAAGCGAAGACCAATAATAATTACTCGCTGATCAGCGAATGCCCGGAGTGTCGCGGCCAACTCGAACACGCCTCGGGCTGCGACTTCTGCCGCGACTGCGGTTATTCGAAGTGCCGGTGATGGTTTTTAAATAAGTCTATCCCCTCCATGGCCTAAGTAGCATAGCCTGAGACGGATACGAGGAGTTGGGTTGTACATGAGGCTCTTGAGCAAAACGCTCAAGAGCCTGATTTTATTTTTCTGCATTATTTATAAGGAGACTTCAATCACAACTGGCAAGAGTTAATCTAAAACTGGTAGGGGTGTCTTTGAAATGTTTAGGAAAGGCGATAAGGCTCTGTATGGAAGCTACACCAAGAAGTGGATTAGCGGTCAGTGTAAAATCAGAGTCATAGAGAAATTACGATGTTGAAGTTGAAGCGTGTTGACTGAAGAGGATTACGTCGAAGCGTGTCGCCAGTCTAAAGATCAACGAACGAAATTTAAGTGGAATCCGCTTCGTCACTGCCCTCCATCTCATGGTTTTCTATTCTCGCAGATTAAAGTTTCCTCGCGTCAGGTCGCTAGCCACTACGTTTTGATTGCTCATCCCGCAGCCGGATCGCTGACGGGGTCGTTGGGCTGCTGTTGGGCTACGCTACTACTCTGGCGCGAAGAAGTTGGCGTGCCCATACCGATAGAAGCGGCCATGAAAGGTCGCTCGAAGAGACGATAAAACAGCCAGGCGAAGAGCACGGCGAGCGGGGTCATGATCACGACCGAGATGGCCGGGATGTGAAGCCCGGTGAAGCCAAACCAGTACCACTGCATCAGCACGAACAGGTGCGTCAGGTAAAGCGAGTATGAGATCAAACCCAGACCGGCCAGCATGACGAAGAAGCGCGAAACGCCACGCGACATCTCTCGCCGCCGCCCTTCGGCGCGAACTGCGACGTTCACCATGATAAAGAATCCGACGCCCCATGCCGGGTGCATCAGGAGCCAACCGGCGTCGTGTATCCACACAAGATGATTAACTGACGGCAGCCAGAGCGCGAGTCCCATCGCCAGCAGCAGCGCGGCACAGCCCGCCCATATTCTGTAACACCACGCTGGCAACAGCACGACTCCCAATGCCGCTTCCACGCTGAGCGCGCCCAGAGCCCAGATGAACCAGCTGGTCGCCGCCGCTTCGCTCACGGGAATTTCCACGCCCGCGAAGTAAGCGAGGCCGCGTCCGAGCACCAGCCAGACGACGCGCGCCGCCGCACACACAAGAAGAGTGCGGGCCCACCCGTAGCGGATACGCAGGAAGAGCAAGAGGAAATAGGCGAGATACAATTGCTCTTCAATTGCCAGAGTCCAGAATGCGCTGTTGATGCTATAGGTTGTCCGAGCATCCAGATTATGGAGCATCAACAGGTGCAGCCCCGCGTCCCACAGGTAAAAACCCGTCACTCTCGGCGGATTCTGGATACCGCTATAAATCAGATAGAGCGCGAGCGCGGCAAGATAAGGCGGGTAGAGACGGCGCACGCGACGCTTCCAGAAGGCATAGAAGTTGATGACCGGATGCTCGACCCCGGCGGCCCGCGCCCGCGCCCAGTGGAGATGAATGCAGAAACCTGAGATGACGAAGAACATGTAGATTCCGGCGTAGCCGAAATGAACAACATACGCGGCGGCGGTCGGCAGCCACCACTGCCAGCCGTGGAAAGCCGTCTGCGGCGCGACACCGAGCGCGTGATAGACGACGACGACGAGCGCCGCCACGCCGCGCATCGCGTCGAGGCTCAGCACCCGGCCAAGCTTTCGCCCTTCAGATTTGAACTCCACCGATGAGGCCAACACAGTACACCCGGTATATTTGAGTTGATAAACTCATTCTAACATCTGCTGAAGTTTCTCGGCACGGGCATGTATCGTCAAACGCGCGGCGCTTGTCCGGTGTTATCGTCTTGCATTCAAACGTTTAATAGTGCATGATGCTAGCCAGTTAATCCTTCTCTTGTGAATTAACGGTGATGCGCGACGGTGCCGCGAAAGCGGCGGAGCGTTTCGGATATTCCGGGGAAGGCTGATTTCAACTTTAGAAGCGCTCAAGCTTGAGCATCCGAACAAAGAGCTTTCGCCTACCTACCGTTACTCCTAAGCCACCTTCGATTCGACGCTTCTCTCAACACTCCCACAGGGGAGAGGATAATTATTGTTATGTCTATGAAACTTTACGTCGGCAATCTCGCTTTCCAAACTTCGAGCGATGATTTGCAAGAACTGTTCGCGCAGGCGGGCACGGTCGAATCAGCGTCAGTGGTTGAAGATCGCGAGACGGGTCGCTCACGTGGCTTCGGGTTCGTCGAAATGTCCAGCAAAGAAGAAGGCGAGGCGGCCATCGCCAAGTTTAACGGCCAGGAAGTCAACGGTCGCAGCTTGAACGTCAACGAAGCGAAACCCCGCGAAGACCGCGGCGGACGTGGCGGTGGCGGCGGCGGTGGCGGTCGTGGCGGCTACGGCGGTGGCGGCGGTGGAAACCGTGGCGGCGGCGGTGGCTATGGCGGCGGCGGTGGCGGCAATCGCTACTAATTGAATCGTCAAAGCGTGCCGGTGAGCATTTGCTAATTGGCGCGAACCGAAACTGCATCTTGCCGTGAACTTCGAGGCACGTTCGACAGGGGCGCTCTTATAGAGGGCGCTCCTGCCGGACATGATGCGGTCAATTTACAACAAACAAAGGAGAGATAAGATTGGCTAAAGAAGACTTGGTTCCGGCTGAAGGCGTCGTGATTGATAAATTACCGAATGCCTTTTTCAAGGTGAAACTCGATGGCGGTGAACACATGGTGCTGGCTCAAATCGGCGGGAAGATGCGAAAGAATCATATCCGCATTCTGGCCGGTGATCGCGTGAGCGTAGAATTATCCCCTTACGATTTGACCAAAGGGCGCATCACTTACAGGTATAAATGAGACGCGCGATGAAGCGCACTCTCTCTCTTCGAAGATCAAGATTATGAGCAGTAGTTACGGCAAGACAGCGACACCTTTCACCTTATCCTTCACCGGCGACGGCTCGACAACTCGTTTGGAGTTGATGAATGAGACCGATCAGCCGCTTAAGTGTATTGAGATTCTGACCGTCTTTCTAAAAGATGAAGAGACTGCTGGCGCGCCTTCAAGAGCGCACATCAGATTTGAGGCCGTCAAATTTATTCAAGCGCGGGAGAAAGCCGTCATGCCTCACAAGACTTTGATTGACGGCAAATTGGCCGACCCGACCGACGACCAGTTGGAACGTCTCAAAGTGATTGCGGGCGCGCCCAAACCTTACGTGCTGGATATTTCATGGGAAGACGCGGAAGGAAAATCGCGCTTCCAACGCATCCCCGTCGGGCATTAATGGACATTACAAAACACCTCCACGGAGCCGCCTTGTCGTCGCGGTTCTCCCTGACTTTAGGGGACTCCCACCCCCTGTAATTTTCGGATGATCCGTTTTCAGTCTAAATCTCGCGTTAGTAGATGGGACGTAAATTGGAGACCCGCGAGCGAAGTTTTAGAGGATTGACTGACGACGGAGATACATCAATGAGTAAGAATATTAAGATCATCAAGCGGTCAGAGCGAGACGCTACCAGCAAGACTGCGGACAGCCGCGTCGCGGACAACAAAAGCGCGCCTCATGCGACGCGCGACGTCACCGGCCACATCACGACCTGGATCAAGGAATTTCAGCAGCGTCACACACCCGACCCGCGCCGCGCGTTCGCCAAATTGTTTGTTGACCCGGCGACTTCTTCGTTGGATTGACAGTCATCGAAGGCTAAATCTAGAGTGGCGGCCTTATGCCATTGCCGATTGCACACGCGCTCGTGGGCGCAAGCCTCGTCGCCGCGATTCACACACGGCCTGACCCGCCGCTCCGCTACCGGGTAGCTCTCATCGCCGGCGCAATCCTCGCCAACGCGCCTGATCTCGATTTCTTCCTCGTCTTCACTCTTCATTCCAGAGCATGGCATCGGGGGTTCACGCATTCCCTCATCTTCGCGAGCTTCGTCTGCCTGCTGATCATCCTGGCTTCGCGCAAGCGACACATGAGAGACGCGCTGGCTTTCGGGTTGGCCTTTGCCTCACATGGCATTCTGGATTTCCTGACCACCAAAGCGGGCGGCGGCGTGGAGTTGTTCTGGCCGTTCTCAGCGGAGAGATTAATGCTGGGGCGGATGGGGCTGTCAGAGGTTCCGTCGAGACTCCCGCCGCTCGCGATCTTGAAGTGGCTTGTGATCGAATTCGTCATCTTCGCGCCGTTGCTTCTGGCCGTGCTGTTCTGGCGGCGGACACTTGCCTGTCGCCGCAACTCACATACAGTCGCGACATAAAGCGTTCACCGCAAACGCAACCTCTCATCACTCACTCGGCGTCGGGGTGGGTGTGGGACTCGGCGTGGTGCGGGCATCCGCTCTTTGGCGAAGCGAGGCAACCGCACACCGTGAAATGATGGACGGTGGCGGCAGCCACGATCACACAGTCGCGGCAACTTCTATTAAGGAAGCCGGTCAACTGAAAGGGAAATAATGAAAAGACTCTTCTGGCTCGCTGTTTTCGTCTTCATGCCTGCTCTCGGTCAAGCGGCCAACGCGCAAGATTGGACGCAGTGGCGCGGGCCTGCTCGCGACGGGTCGGTTCCCGCGAGAAATGTGCCCGCCGCCTGGCCGAAGTCGCTGCAAAAAGTCTGGCGCGTCGAGGTTGGCGAGGGCTATTCGTCGCCGGTCGTCGCAAACGGGCGTGCGTTTGTCCACAGTCGCCGCGACCCCGAAGAGATCGTCACCGCCGTCAACCTCACGGACGGTAAAGTTCTCTGGCAGCAAAAATATCCCGCGCCGTTTCAGAAGAATCAGTACGCGGTCAAGATGGCGAAGGGGCCGAACGCGACGCCGCTCGTCGCCGGCGCTCGCCTGTTCACCGTCGGCACAACCGGCGTCGTTACCGCGTGGGACACTGCTTCGGGTCGTCGCCTCTGGGGCAAAGATTTTTCCGGGACGGTTGACACGTCGAAACTGTTTTGCGGGACCGCCGCCTCACCGCTCCTCGTCGGCGGACTCGTCGTCGTTCAGGTCGGCAGCGACATTCGCGGCGGGCAGGTCCTGGCGCTCGACCCGGCGACGGGAGAGGCGAAATGGGAATGGCGCGGGGCGGGGCCGGGCTATGCATCGCCCATCGTGTTCAACGTCGCGGACAGGGAACAGATCGTGACTATGACCAACAGCTCCGTCATCGGACTCGATGCAAAGACGGGCAGTGAATTGTGGTCAATTCCATTCCCCGACGAGTGGCACGAGAACATCACCACGCCCGTCTGGACGGGCACGCACCTCGTCGTCTCCGGCACGCGGCAGGGCACGCACGCTTACACGCTGCGGCAGGTCGCAGGGAAGTGGCAGGCAACAAAAGCGTGGCTGAACAAGGACGTGACGATGTACATGAGTTCGCCGGTCTATGGCGACGGCCTTGTCTACGGCCACTCCGTGAAGCGCAAAGGACAGTTCGTCGCGCTCGACGCGAAGACCGGCGTGGTGCGCTGGATCACCGACGGGCGGGAAGGCGAACACGCCTCAATTCTGCTCACGCCGCACCACATCGTCTACCTGACCAACAGCGCAGACCTCATCATCGCACGCCGCGCCTCTGCAATCTTCGAGGCCGAGCAGCGTTACGACGTGGCCGATGCAGAGACGTATACTATGCCTGTGCTCCTCGGCACAGACATCTACGTGCGCGACGCCACGGGACTCATCCGTCTGACGACCGTGCTGTGAATAGCGCGTAAGAATTAAAAAGCGGAGAGGGCAGGACACGATCCGGCCCTCTCCGCTTTCCTTGCATCTGCTCTGCGTCTATCAACCGCCCCACTTCGGTGTGACTCCGAGGTTGTACATAAGAAACGCGTAGATGTCCGCCGTCTGTTCAAGGGCTTTGGTCGTGTTGCTTGCGCCGTGGCCGCTCTTCGTCTCGATGCGGATCAAGACTGGGTTGTCGCCGCGATGACGCTCTTGCAACGTGGCCGCGTACTTGAAGGAGTGCGCCGGGACGACGCGGTCGTCGTGGTCGGCGGTCGTGATGAGCGTGGCCGGGTATTTCACGTCGGGTCGCAGATTGTGGAGGGGCGAATAAGCGTGGAGGGCTTTGAACTCATCCTCTTTTTCGCTCGAACCGTAATCTGCGATCCAGTTCCAGCCGATGGTGAATTTATGGAAGCGCAACATGTCCATCACGCCTACCTGCGGAATCGCGACCTTGAACAATTCGGGGCGTTGGTTCATCACCGCGCCCACGAGCAGGCCGCCGTTTGAACCGCCTTGAATCGCCAGTTTCTCGGATGAGGTGTACTTGTTCGCGATCAGATATTCCGCTGCCGCGATGAAGTCGTCGAAGACGTTCTGCTTCTTGAGCTTCGTCCCGGCCTCGTGCCACTTCTCGCCGTACTCGCCGCCGCCGCGAATGTTGGCCGAGGCATAGACGAATCCCTGTTCGAGCAGGGCGAGACGGAGCGCGCTGAACGACGGCGGCGTGTTGACGTTGAAACCACCGTAGGCATAGAGCAGCGTCGGGTTCTTCCCGTCGAGCTTCAAGCCTTTCTTATGGACCACGAACATGGGGACGCGCGTGCCGTCCTTGCTGTTGTAGAAGACTTGCTTCGTCTCATACTGCGCGGGCGAGAACTCCGGAATGTCGGGCGCGCGGAACTGCGAACTCTTGCGCGTCGCGATGTCGTAACGATAAATCGTCGGCGGAAAGTTGAACGAAGAGAAGGTGTAGAAGACGAATTTTGAATCCTTCTGCCCGCCAAAGCCGCCGACCGTGCCGAGACCGGGAAGCTGAACTTCGTTTTCGAGTTTCCCATCCATGTCGTAGACGTAAGCGCGCGTGGTCACGTCTTTCAGATACGAGGCGAAGAGTTTGCCGCCCGCCGTGCCTGTGCCTTGCAGGGGTTCAGGGCGTTCGGGCAGGATTTCTTTCCAGTTCGACTCCGCCGGGTTCTTCGGATCGAAGAGGATGACTTTGCCGTTCGGCGCATTCTTGTCGGTTCGCAAGAGGAACTTGTCGCCGACGTTGTCCACCACGCCGAAGTTGTCGTTGCCGATGGTGGCGATGATAGGCGTAAACGTCTTATCGCCTTTGGTGCGGTCGCGGTAGAAGAGCGCGTTGCCTTTCAAGCCCTTGCTGCGGTCAGACACGTTCAGGATGGCGAAGCGTTCATCCTCCGTCGTGCCGACGTTGTGGAATCGCTGCGGGTTCGCCTTGTCTTCAAAGACTAATTCGTCCTCCGCTTGCGGCGTCCCGACCTTGTGATAATAAACTTTGTGGTTCTCATTTTTTGAAGAGAGTTCTTTGCCCGCTTCGGGCGCGTCGTAGCGGCTGTAGTAGAACCCGTCGCCCTGCCATGCGATGCCCGAAACTTTGACCCACTTCAGATTGTCCGCCAGCAGCTTCCGGCCTGCGACTTCCATCACGTAATACTCTTGCCAGTCGGAGCCGCTTTTGGAGATGCCATAGCCGGCATACTTGCCGTCTTTCGAGAGCGAGAACGCGCCGAGCGCAGCCGTCCCGTCCGTCGAAAACTTGTTGGGGTCGAGCAGCACTTCGGGCGTCCCGTCCAAACCCTTCTGGATGTAGAGGACACTCTGGTTTTGCAGCCCGTCGTTTTTCGAGAAGATAAAATACTCGCCCCGGCGCGAGGGCGCGGAATACTTCGGATAGTTGAAGAGTTTTTCGAGACGTTGTTTGACCTGAGCACGATAGGGAATCTTCTCCAGGAAGGCGAACGTCACCTTGTTTTGTTCTTCCACCCACTTGGCTGTCTCCGGCGAATTATCGTCTTCGAGCCAGCGATAAGGATCAGCGATTTTGACACCATGATAAGTGTCGGTGTGATCCATTTTTTTAGTCGCCGGATATTGAAGCCCCTGGGCATTAACCGGCGGGCACAGCAGCGTTGCGAGGGTCAGTGAAATCGTGGCGACGAGCGCCACGACAGGAGCGATCTTTCTCATTTACGGTTAAACCTCCAAAAGATAAAGCGATGTAGCCGGAGCGATACCGGCTCGCCGCGCGTCCGAAAGCCGAAGTTAAGGATCACATTGACACCGAGCGAGAGCGCCCGCTCAGCCACCGTCCACTGCACTGTCTCGACCGGGTCCCGGCATCAGTCGAGCGTAGGCAGTGAGAGGTCTGTGCCGAAGAGCCTCACGATCTATTCATCAGGGGTCAGGCGGAGCGCGGAGCGCCCGCGGTCAAGCTGTCGTACGACGGTGGTCTTGCCCGAGAACCCGGCAGACCGCACATCAAGAAGAGCGTAACCATAACACCTCCGCCGCCGAAAGTTTAGACGATCTGAGCAGACTCGAAAAAAATTACTACGACTGAACTGCGACCCCAAATTCGAACCACTTGACATGAGAGAATAGCTCCGACTTCACCCAGAGGAGCCAGAGGTGAAAAAGAGTCAAGGGAGCGAAGAGCAGATCGTCAGGATTCTGCAAGGAGCTTGAAGTGGGCGCCTGAGCCGCACGTAGGACTATTAAGGCATGACGCACAACTTCATCCGACTCGCCGAGCATCTGGCGCGCGTGTGAAAAAAGTTATACTGTCGGACAAATTCTATGGCAGACGAATGGAGTCCAGAGCAGACGGGAACGCATCAGGATCATGTCATCGCGCATGTGATCGGCGCAACTGTGCTCGGTTATTTCGAGGCCGACGATGCGCTGCATCTCTCGCTTGACATCGGCTTCATCTGGACAATTTTCCCGGATGCAGAGATGGAACTGCTGCCGCAGTCGTTTGCGTTAAAGGAGTTGAACATTGGTGAGGACGAACGCGCGAGTCTGAACGATGACTTGCGGCGTCTGCACGAAGAAGAAATTGGCGCCGATGCTCTCGCACAGATCACCCCGGCTCCAATCGGGTGCTTAATCGAAGAGGTGCGCTTACTGTCACAGGGCAACCTGCGCAAACTTGAAATTCAAGGCGACATGGCCGGCCTTGTCGTCGTGGCTTCGCCAACAACGGGCGAGTTGAGCGTTGAGGGGTGGCAAGGATGAGAGGAAATTCAGAGAGGAGTGATGAATGTTTTCTACGCAGACACGCAACATTAATAATGGAGGTCATCGGTTAATTATTGCCACCGAAGATAACTCTGAGACGGTGAGCCAAGGTGATGCCACGCTTGAGGATGCCGCCGCGAGCGAGCGTGATTACTTACGCCGCCGCCTCCACGACGAATTGCAACGCGAGCCAACCGAAGAAGAACTCAACGAATGGCTGCGCGAACACACCGCAGGATACTGAAGAGCTAAGGATGAAGGGTGAAAAGGAAGCACTCAACCTTTTGAGTGCTTCCTTTTCACCCTTCATCCTTCGATTCAACTGCCTTCAACTGTCAGTTTGTTGTCCACGTTACTGACGCCTCTGAGATTTTTCGCGAGACGTTCGGCACGGTCTTTCGCGCCCTGAGTTTTGACCGCGCCGATAAGCGTCGCTTTACCGCCGATGACAGTGACAGTGATGCCGACGAGTTCCGGGTCATCCGTGTAACTCTTGTTGAGCTTGGATTCAAGCGTTGCGTCATCAGTGCCGGAGTTAGCCGGAGGCGCGGTCACGGGAGCGGATGTCGAGGGCGCAGGTTGCTGAATGATGACGGGCGCGGGCTGTGTCTGCGCGGGTTGCTCGATGATTATCGGAGGCTGTTGCGGTTGCTGTTGTTGCGGAAGAAAGAGCGGCGTCGGCGCGGTCGGGATCGGCGTCGGCGGAGCGGTAGCGATGTTGACGTTAGTGTTTGTCGCGTCGGTTCCGCTGTTCATCCAGAAGAAAAGGATGAGGGCTGTAGCCGCGATGGCAACAAGCGCGACGATGGCAACGGTGGCCGTCGAAAATCCGTCTCGGTCGGGATCGGGCGTGCGCGACGTGCGCGTGTAAACTTCCTCGCGCCGCGAGGTCGGCGTCTCGACCACCACACGACTTCTGCGTTGTTGTTCTTCGTCTTGCGACATAAAAGTTTCGTCTCCTAAATAGATGATTCGGTCGAAAAATAAAACGCGAGGTTGGAATTCAAGCTACTGACATTCGCGCGGGGAGGTAGAGACACGCAAAGAGAGTGGCCGTTTGCAACAAGCGACCACTCTCTTCCTCGTTAATCTGCTTAGTAGCGACGGCGACGTTGGTTGCGCCGGTAAAGCGCGCTGCCCGCCGCGCCTGCGAGCGCGCCGCCGACCGCGGCCTTCTTGCCGCCGACCGCGCCGCCGACGCCCGCGCCGAGAGCCGTGCCGCTCGCGACCGTGCCGATGGTGCGCGTGCGGCCTTTGAAGCGACGCCGCGCAGCCTTACGGTTGAACGCATAAAGTCCCGCGCCGCCCGCGCCGATAGCCGCG
>Ga0136617_10005126_pt1 | contig 11708 bp, 10 predicted proteins | sample AntDrymUQ3222106_2_FD_129672 | JGI IMG/M metagenome (GOLD analysis project Ga0136617, IMG submission 129672) | Polar desert sand microbial communities from Dry Valleys, Antarctica - metaG UQ322 (21.06) | ecosystem: Environmental > Terrestrial > Soil > Desert | place: Antarctica: Dry Valley...
AACCCGATCATGCCGATCTCCACGTCACGCCTCCCGTCGTAAACTGCCGTCTGAGTAGTCCGGTCCGAGCTGCCATGTCTCGCTCAGGCAGTCCACCTTGAGGCCATCCACACCCGGCTGGCCCGTCAACCGGACAGGCGCACGGGCATCAGCAGGTATCGGTAGTCGGTGCCGCCTTCCTTGCCGGTGATGACCGCAGGTTTGGTCGCTACGGTAAAGGCGAGCCGGGTGGTGTCGGAATCGACCGCGGTCAGGCCGTCGAGCAGGAAGACGGGATTGAACGCGATGGTGAGATCGTCGCCTTCGAAACCGACGTCCAGGGACTCCGACGCCTGGGCCTCGTCAGCGCCACCAGCCTCGAGGATCAGCTCACCGGCGGTGAATATCAGCCGGATGGGAGTGTTGCGTTCGGCGACCAATGCCACTCGCTTGACGGCCTCGACCAGGGTCCCGGTCGGCACGAGAGCGACTGCCGAGTGTTCGGCCGGGAGCAAAGAGCGGTATTTGGGGAACTCGCCGTCGAGCAGTCGCGTCGTGGCGCGCCGGCCAGCTCCGGCGAATCCGATCATGCCCTCTCCCGCGCCGCCGGTTGCCAGCGCAAGTGTCACCTCAGCACCAGATGCCATGCTCTTGGCGGTCTCGGAGAGGGTCCGCGCCGGCACAAGGGCCGTCGTGGTCAAGTCGACGCGATGGGGCCGCCAGCCGAGCTCTCGCACGGCCAGGCGATAGCGATCCGTCGCCGCCATCGTGAGCCGCTCACCATCGATCTCGAACCGCACACCGGTGAGCACGGGAAGCGTGTCGTCGCGGCCTGCGGCCACTGCCACCTGGGACACCGCCGAGGCGAAAACGTCACTTTCCAGAGCGCCGGCGGTGCCGGGCATCGCCGGCATCGACGGATAGTCCTCGACCGGCATCACCGGCAGCGTGAAGCGGGATGAACCGCAGGTCAGCTCCATGCGTGAGCCGGTGACGGCGAGCTGCACCGGCTGTGCCGGCAGAGCTCGGGTGATCTCGGCCAACAACCGGCCGCTGACCAGCGTGCGACCCGCTGTCGCTGCCTCCACCTCGATACCGACCTGTGTCGAAACCTCGTAGTCAAATCCGGAGACCGAGAGGTGGTGGCCCTCCACGTCGAGCAGGACCCCGGCGAGCACTGGCACCGGGGGACGGGTGGGAAGGCTTCGGGCGATCCACGCTACTGCATCAGCCAAGGTGTCCCGCTCGACCCGGAACTTCATCTATGAGCCTCCGTCTGTGCCGTCATCCCCAGCTTGGCCGGTTCTCGAACTGCCATCACTTGACACCTAAGTAATTGTCGTCGTCGTACTAGCTCCTGTGGTTTATGTGGACAACCTACGTTGCTGCAGGTCGGGGTGTACGCACGGCTGTGCACCCGCTTGCGGATAACCCGGCGGCATCGGACGCGGGCTCGTGGGATGCCGGGCTCTGCCCACCGCACTTACCGGTCAGAACCGACATTTCCACAGGTAGGTCCCCAAGCTGTGCACGGCCGCTGGGGAAGCACTATCTAGTCCGCTGCTTAATGCGGTTCGTCAGCTCGGTGACCTGGTTGTAGATGGATCGCCGCTCGGCCATCAGGGAGCGGATCTTGCGGTCCGCGTGCATTACGGTGGTGTGGTCACGCCCGCCAAACGTCTGCCCGATCTTGGGTAGGGAGAGATCGGTGAGCTCCCGGCACAGGTACATGGCGATCTGGCGGGCGTTGACGAGGACGCGGCTCCGTGAGGTGCCACACAGGTCATCCAGGGACATGCTGAAGTACTCTGCCGTTGCCGCCATGATCGTGGCCGCGGTGATATCAGGGCTGCCAGAGTCGGGAATGAGGTCCTTCAACACCACCTCGGCCAGTGCCAGATCTACCCCTTGGCGGTTGAGGCTGGCGAACGCGGTGACCCGGATCAGCGCCCCCTCCAGCTCACGGATATTGCTCTGGATCTTGCTGGCGATGAACTCCAGAACCTCCGGTGGGGCGGCCAACCGCTCCTGGACGGCCTTCTTGCGCAAGATGGCGATCCGGGTTTCGAGGTCGGGTGGCTGAATGTCGGTGATCAGTCCCCACTCGAACCTGGTGCGCAGGCGGTCCTCCAGGGTCGAGAGCTGTTTCGGTGGCCGGTCGGAGGAGATCACGATCTGTTTGTTGGCGTTGTGCAGCGTGTTGAAGGTGTGGAAGAACTCTTCCTGGGTCCGTTCCTTGTTTTCCAGGAACTGGATGTCGTCGACCAGCAGGACGTCGACGTCGCGATAGCGTCGCTGGAACACCGATGCCTTGTCGTCGCGCAGGGAGTTGATGAAGTCGTTGGTGAACTCTTCCGAGCTCACATAGCGGACCCGCAGGCCGGTGAACAGGCTGCGGGCGTAGTGCCCGATGGCATGCAGAAGGTGTGTCTTACCCAAGCCCGACTCACCGTAGATGAACAGCGGGTTGTAGGCCTTGGCTGGCGCTTCGGCCACGGCCACGGCGGCCGCATGCGCGAATCGATTGCTCGATCCGATAACGAACGTCTCGAAGACATACTTGGGATTGAGCCGTGCGTGCTCGGTGCCGCGGTGGCTTTGCTGCCGCCCCGGGCGAAACGCGTCGATGGGCGGCGGCTCGAACTCGACGCCGAGATCGTGGCCGCGAGTGTTATCGGACGCAGCGCCGTTCTCACCCGGCTGGACGGTGATGGCCAACTGGATGTCGCGCCCCAACTGGCTGGAGAGCGCTGTGGTAATCAAGGGGCGGAGCCTGGTCTCCAACACATCCTTGGCAAAGTCATTCGGCGCGGCCAGCAACAGGGTGTCCCCAACCAAGCCCAACGGGCGCGTGAGGCGCATGAACGCCCGCTGTTGCGCGCTCACGGCGCTGTCGGTCAGGCTCTCCAGAGTCCGGCTCCACATGGCACCAAGGTCAACCCGCTCGTCATCCTCGTCGGACACGTCCGCTCCATTCTGGGCCGGGCGGTGTATCCACATCACTGTCCACACCCTGTGCATCACCACTGTGGATTCGACGGACATCCCACCATATGAGCGCTGCGGCACGCGCCTTCCGACGCTGCGCCTGCGCGCACCCGCCTCCGGTTGGCGAAAGGAGGAACCGGCGAGAAGGAGAACGCTAACAGCGCGCCGCACGCCTCGACAAGCTGTTGTCCACAAGCCGGACACCGGATTCTCCGGATGATCGGCATGTCGCTGGCCGCCTGGTTGACCCTAGCTGACGTCGACCGTAGTGTTGATAGGTCTATGGCCTGGTTACGGTGGCCAAATGATCTTACTTGACTCCTACCCGAACTATCCTCGGAGACGTCAGCCGTGAGCAAGCGCACATTCCAGCCGAACAACCGTCGCCGGGCTCGGACACACGGTTTCCGGTTACGTATGCGCACCCGCGCCGGCCGGACGATCGTGGCAGCGCGGCGGCTCAAGGGCCGCAAGCGACTCTCGGCCTGAGGCGAGCCGGAGCTGTGTTGCCCACGGATGCCCGGTTGCGGCATCGCAGGGATTTCACAGCTACTCTGCGCACTGGGCGCCGGACTACGTGTGGCACGGTCGCCGTCTCGTTGGCCAGGGCTGAACTGAATGGCTCTGCCCGGTCCGGCCGCTGCGCCGGCAGCGACGAAGCCCCCGCGGCGCGGGTCGGTTTCGCGGTAGGACGGGTCGTGGGGGGATCGGTCACCCGCCACCTTGTGACTCGGCGCCTGCGGCACCTCATGGCTGATCGGTTGCACCGGCTTGCGGCCGGTGACCAAGTTGTCGTGCGGGCACTGCCCGCTGCCGCGACGTCCGGCTATCGTCGCCTGGAGCGTGATCTAGACGCTGCTTTGAGCCGTCTGCTCACGGCTCGCCGATGAGGGGCCGACGGGCGCCGCTGGCCAACCTCCTCATCTTCGTGGTCGTGGCGTACCGTCGATGGATCAGTCCCGCGCTTCCGGCTCGTTGCCGGTTTGCACCAACCTGTAGTAGCTATGCTGTCGAGGCGCTGCGCACGCACGGCGCTCTCAACGGACTGCTGCTGCTGGTGTGGCGGGTATTGCGCTGCCATCCGTTCCATCCGGGTGGGTACGAACCGGTGCCGCCATCCCGGCGGAACTCTCCGGTGCCCCCACCCATATTCTCTGCGTCCCCGCCCTCAGGAGTCGCTCGGTGAGCCTGGACTATCTGTATACCGCCATCTCGTGGATACTGCTGCGCTGGCACGACGCGTGGGGCGCGGTCTTTGGCCGCGAATCCGACCTCTCGTGGGTCTTGTCCATCATCTTCCTGGTCATCACCATCCGGCTGATCCTGTTTCCGTTGTTCGTCAAGCAGATCAAGTCGCAGCGCAAGATGCAGGAACTGCAGCCGAAGATGAAGGCACTTCAGGCCAAGCACAAGGGGGACAAGGAGACGTTACAGCGCGAGATGATGGCGCTGTACAAGGAGAACGGCGCCAATCCGGTGGCTGGATGCCTACCGATCTTTCTCCAGGCGCCGGTTTTTCTCTCGCTTTACCATGTCCTGAAGCGTCTGGACCCGACGAAGGAGCGGGTCGAGACGCTGTACGGGTGGACTACCGGTGAGTTCGAGAGCGCGTCGGTGGCGAAGCTTTTCGGTGCGCCCATCTCGGCCAACTTCATGTCCGACGCGAGCTATCTCGCCGAGGTGGGAGCCTCCGGGACGACGGTGAAGCTGGTCGCGACCGTCCTCATCACCATCATGGTTGCAACGACGTACATCACCCAGCGGCAGATGATCGCCAAGCAGCAGGCGGCTGGCACGCCGACCGATCCCCAGCAACTCATGATCCAGCGGTTGATGCTGTATGGCATTCCCGCTTCGCTGCTGATATCCGGGGCGCTGTTCCCGCTTGGCGTGGTGCTGTACTGGTGCACCACCAACGTGTGGTCCATGGGGCAGCAGTTCTATGTCCTGCGCCGAATGCCGATGGTCGGCGCGCCGCTGCTTGACGCGAGACCGGCCGCAGATTCCGCAGCGCCAGCCCCAAAGCCGGGCGTCCGGCCCCAGAGGCCGAAGAGGGCTGGTTCCAATGCTGCCGACCAAGCTGCTAACCAGGCACCAGCCAAGAAGGCGCGTCTGCCGCGCGCCGTGTTGCAAGAGGCCTTGCCGGACAAGCCGACCACATCGAAATCTGCCCACATGGAATCGCCCCAGGCGGAAGAGTCCGACAGCCAGTCCTCGAATGGCGTGCCCGCCTCGAAGACGGACTCACCAGATGCGATCGAACCGGCGGGAACGGCCGCCGGCTCAGCTCGAACCGGTGCACCGACGAAACCCGGCGCACGTCCACCGACGAACAGAGCCAAGAACCGCAAGGGTGGCCGTCGCTAGCTGATGCTCGAGCCCGCGCCATGCGCTCGGGCCCTGCACCGGATGACAGAGGGCCTCTACGACACGTCTCTACGAAGTAGCCTGGAGTTGATCGCGTGACTTCTTCGCACACTGAATCCGAGACCGATCCGCCTGTGGCGCCGGCACAACAAGCCAGCACACCGGTCGCCGCTGGCGACCCGCTGGCCGTAAGCCGGACGGATGCCACGGGACTGCTGGTGCAAGAGGGCGACATTGCCGGCGATTACCTGGAGCAACTCCTCGACATCGTCGATTTCGACGGGGACATTGACATGGACGTCGAGGGCGACCGTGCGTCAGTTGCGATAGTGGGTCAGGGACTGACGCCGTTGGTCGGGCCGCACGGCATCACTCTCGACGCTTTGCAAGAGCTGACCAGGCTCGCGGTCCTGCAGAAGACGGGGACCCGAAGCCGCCTAATGCTTGATGTCGCTGGCTATCGAGCCCGTCGTCGACTGGAGCTGATCGCGATCGCCAAGAACGGCGCCGAGCAGGTGAAGACCCATGCCGAGCGGGTCTCGATGGAACCGATGAATCCGTTCGAGCGCAAAGTGGTACACGACGCTGTCGCCAAGATCGACGGCGTGGGCAGCGAGTCCGAAGGCGAGGAGCCGGACCGGCGGGTCGTTCTTCTCCCACTTCCTTGACCGCGTGGCTGATAGAGGAAGCAGTCCCGATGCCGGAACTAGGTCCGCCGGTCCGGCTGCGCCACCAGGCCCTGCCGCGGCAGCGGCGATCTTCGGCGACCGTCTCGAAGCGGCAGTGCAGTACGCGGAGCTGCTGGCTACCGCCGGTGTCCAACGAGGCCTGCTCGGTCCGCGCGAGGTGCTCCGACTGTGGGATCGCCACCTTCTCAACTGCGCTGTCGTGGCCGAGCTGATTCCCCCAGGTGCTCGGGTGATTGACGTTGGATCTGGTGCTGGCCTTCCCGGGCTCGTGCTCGCACTGGCGCGCCCGGATCTGAGGATAACGTTGCTGGAACCGATGACTCGGCGGGTGGCGTTCCTGAACCAGGCGGTGCGGGAGCTGCGCCTTACCGGTGTCGATGTCCGTCGAGGGCGGGCGGAGGAGGGGCAGCGTTCGACCGGCCGAGCGGCACGGCCGGTCCCCGAGGCGGACGTCGTCACGGCGCGAGCCGTCGCACCACTCGACCAGTTGGTGCGCTGGTGCCTCCCCCTCGTCGGCGTCGGCGGTCGGCTGCTCGCTATCAAGGGCAGGTCGGCACGGACCGAGCTCGACTGCCATGGGGATGTGGTGCGCGCCACGGGGGGCACATCCGCTCGGATCCACCGGTGTGGAGTGGGCTCAGTGACACCTCCTACGACCGTCGTCGAAATCGTCCGCGGTACGCGGCGGGCGACGCATCTGAGTGCGAGATGACAACCGTCGGAATCAGCGAACCGGAGCGCAGCCCGCTCGGTTGGCCAGCGGCCGCGGAGAGTGACCGCACTGAGAGGGAACCGGCCGCGCTGGGCTGGCCGGCACTGGTTTCACGTGAATCACGCGACGACCGAGGCATTCCTGAGGTTCCGGGCCAGGACCCAAGTGAGAATGCGCGGATGCTCACCGAAGCCTCGACCTCGGATCCGTCTCGGCATCGGATCCGGCGAGTCTTGGGAGAAGTAAGTGTTTCCCGTGAAACGGATGAGCCAGCTCTAGCGCGCTCTTCCCCGGCAGAGTTGCCAATTGAGGCCGAGGCCCATCGAGCGGTCTCAGTCCTCAACTTGGCCGGCGGCAGCACGTTTCCTCGCCCGCTCCACCGACGGGTGATCTGCGTGGCCAATCAGAAGGGAGGAGTGGGCAAGACGACGACGACCGTGAACATCGCCGCGGCCCTCGCACTGCACGGCTTGCGGGTGTTGGCCATCGACCTTGATCCCCAAGGCAACGCATCGACCGGTCTAGGCGTCGATCACCGGGCAGGCGTCGGTTCGATCTACGACGTCCTCATCGATGGTGCAGCGCTGAGTGACATTCTGGCTCCGGTCGCGCCCGTGCCCGGCCTCTGGTGCGCTCCGGCGACCATCGACCTGGCGGGCGCCGAGATCGAGCTCGTGTCGATGGTGGCCCGCGAAGCGCGGCTAGCGAAAGCCATCGATGCGTACGACGCCGATGTCGACTATCTGATCATCGACTGCCCGCCCTCCCTGGGACTTCTCACCATCAATGCTCTGGTTGCCGCGGAGGAGGTGCTCATCCCTATCCAGTGCGAGTACTACGCCCTGGAAGGGCTCGGCCAGTTGATCCGGAATGTTGAGCTGGTGCGGGCTCATCTGAACCCTCGGCTCAGAGTCAGCACCATCCTGCTCACCATGTACGACGCCCGGACGAAGCTGGCCGACCAGGTAGCGGGCGAGGTACGGCAGCACTTTGGCGACGTGGTGCTCGAGACACTCGTGCCGCGCAGCGTCCGAGTGTCTGAGGCCCCGGGGTACGGTCAGACCGTCATGACCTACGATCCGGGGTCACGAGGCGCCACGAGCTATCTCGAGGCGGCTCGAGAAATCGCGGTTCGCGGAGCCGATGGCCGGATTGATGGGGGGACCACCGGATGACAGCGCGCCGCGGCGGGCTAGGCAAGGGTCTGGGTGCCCTCATTCCGCACAGTTCAGGGCAGGCGACCGACAGTGAGGAGCCCACCGGCGCTACCAGAGCTGCTCCGGCGGCTCGCTACCGTGAGCTCCCCATCCAGGACATCACCGCCAACCCGAAGCAGCCTCGCAGCGTATTCGACGAAGATGCCCTGACGGAGTTGGCCAATTCGATTCGCGAGGTGGGCGTCCTCCAACCCGTAGTCGTTCGCGAAACGACACCTGGCCGATACGAGCTCGTCATGGGCGAACGACGGTGGCGGGCCAGCCGTGAAGCCGGCCTGGCCACTGTGCCGGCCATCATCAAGGAGACTCGGGATGACGCGCTGCTGCGCGACGCGCTCTTGGAGAATCTGCACCGGGCAGATCTCAACCCACTCGAGGAGGCCGCTGCCTATGAGCAACTCCTCCACGAGTTCGGCGCCACTCATGAGCAACTAGCGCAGCGGGTCGGCCGCAGCCGATCACATGTCACCAACACCATGCGGCTCTTGCACTTGGCCGCCGGCGTGCAGCGACGAGTGGCGGCTGGGGTGCTGTCAGCGGGTCACGCCCGGGCGCTACTCGGTCTGGAAACCCCTGCGGCCCAAGAGGAAATCGCAACACGAATCGTCGCCGAAGGTCTTTCCGTACGGGCGACCGAGGAAGTGGTGGCGATGGGCGCCACGGACCCGACGCGGGTGACCGCTCGCCCTGCGCGCAGTTCCCGCGGTCAGCGGATGCACGCTCCTGGCTTAGCCGAGCTGTCCCAGCGTCTCGGTGACCGGTATGACACCCGAGTCAAGGTCGAGCTCGGCCGGCGCAAGGGCAGGATCGTCGTGGAATTCGGGTCGGTGGACGACCTTGAGCGGATCGTCGAGATCATGGCTCCGGGGACGGGTGAGGCTCCGGCCGCGGGCTGAGTCGCACCTGAGTGCTTGGACCTGCCAGTGGCGGGGACGGCCCGCGGGCGGCGGCCCGCTCAACCAACTCCTTGCACAGCTCGGCCAGATCGAGCTTGGCCGTCTGCACAGCGAGCGGAAACAAGCTCGTCTCGGTCATGCCAGGGGCCACGTTGGCCTCGAGGACGTGCACCCGTCCCTCGTCGTCGACGATGGCATCAACTCGCGACAGGTCGCGGAGGCCCAACACCTCGTGTGTCCGCAACGCGACCTTCGCCAGATCTTCGGCGATGTCGTCGGAGATCCGGGCCGGGGCGTGCCAGGTGGACATGCCGGCGGTGTAGCGAGCTCGGTAGTCGTTGACGCCGTCCGCCGCCACCACTTCCACCGCGGGCAACGCCTGAATGCCCGTTGCTATCTCTACGACGCTGACGCCGACCTCGGTACCACGGATGAGGCGCTCCACCAGCGCAGTGTCGCCGTAGCCGAAGCAGCTGACCATCGCAGCCGGGAGGTTCTCAGCCCGCTCAACGGCGTGCGCGCCCAGCGCTGAACCGCCTTGAGTGGGCTTGACCATGAGCGGCAGCCCGAGGCGATCCACCAGCCGGTCAAGCAGTGCCGCGGCACCCAGCTCGCGGAAAGTGCTGTGCGGCAGCACGACGCTGGGTGGGGTGAGGATGCCCGCGGTGTCCAGGGCTGACTTGGCGCACGGCTTGTCCCACGCCAGCCGGCAGGATGGCGCGGTGCTGCCGACGAAGGGCAAGCCGAGCAAGTCGAGGACGTCCCGCAGGGCGCCGTCCTCTCCGGCGCTGCCGTGCAGCGCCACAAAGACCGCGTCGGGAGCGATGTCGGCCAGCTGAGCCAGAAGTTGGCCGTCGGCATCGAGCTGCACCGTTTCGACGCCGGCGTGCCGGAGTGCTTCGATCACCCGGCGGCCCGACCGCAAAGACACCTGTCGTTCGTAGCTGAGGCCTCCGGCAAGCACGACTGCGCGGGTGGTGCTCATGCCAGCTCTGGCCCGGGTGAGTCGGAGCGCGGAGTTCTCAAGGGCGATTCCGTGCCGGAGCCGTGGATTGCGGCCGGGCCGAACGTCGCGAGGAGGTCGAGCTCGACCTCGAGCACGCCGGCAAGCCGGCGGATGCCCTCCCTGATCCGGTCGGGTGGGGGATAACAGTACGACAGCCGCAACTCACCCGATCCGTCGCCGTTGGCGTAGAAGGCAGTGCCTGGCACGTAGGCCACCCGTTCTGCGATGGCTCTGGGCAACATGGCCTTGGCGTCCAGCCCCGTCGGGAGCGTCAGCCAGACGTAGAAGCCTCCATCGGGCACGGTCCAGGCGCAGCCGGATGGGAGCAGGTCGTGCAAGGCGGCGAGCGTGGCGTCACGTCGCTCCCGGTAGAGCTCGACGAAGACCTTGATCTGATCCTGCCAGGGTTGGGTCTCGAAGTAGGTCGTGACTGCCAGCTGGCTGAACGTCGGCGGACACAGCACCCCCGCCTCGTTGGCCAGGACCAGTTTGTCTCGCACGGCCGGGGGCGCGAGCACCCAGCCCACCCGGAAGCCTGGAGCGAAGGTCTTCGAGAAGGTCCCCAAGTAGATCACCCCCGGCGTGTCATAACCGCGCAGGGCGGTCAGGGGGGGCGGTGTGAAGCCCAGCAGACCGTAGGGATTGTCTTCGATCACGATGACGTTGTGGCGGGCGGCAGTCTCGAGGACCTGAAGGCGTCGTCGTGGGGCGAGCGTGACTCCGGTCGGGTTCTGGAAGGCTGGCACCGTATAGAGCAGCTTGGCTGGCCGCCCGGTCCGGGCCAGCCGGTCGAGAGTCTCGCCCAGCGCTTCGGGCATCAGGCCGTCGGCGTCCATGGCCACGTGGATGACTTCGGACTCAGCCGCCGCGAAGACGGCCAGTGCCCCGACGTAGGACGGTCCTTCGGCGATGACGACGTCACCGGGGTCGAGAAAAATGCGGCCGATCAGATCCAGGCCTTGCTGCGAGCCGACGGTGATGACGATGTCGTCGGGAGAGGCGTCGACGCCTTCCAATCCCATGACCGTGCAGATCAGCTCGCGCAACTGAGGATCGCCCTGCGCGGTGGCATACTGCAGCGCGACCGTGCCTCGATCCGTCACCAGGTTGCCGAGCATGGCGGCGACGGAGTCCATCGGCAGGGCGGCGGTGTAGGGCATGCCGCCAGCAAGAGAGACGACTTCGGGACGGCTGGCTACGGAAAAGAGCGCACGGATCTCCGACGCCGTCATGCCGCGTGCCCGAGTTGCGTAGCTACGAGCGAAGTTGTCGTGCGTGGTGCCGCTCACGGCGAACTTCCTCCGGGCAAGGGGACGGGTGCCATTGCAGGATAGCGGTCAAGCGGCCCGCGAGCGCCTACCTTTGCCACGCCGCTGTGAGGACCTACGATCAAGGGACACGCCCATGCCGGAGGACGTTATGTTACTCGGTGGTAACCGAGGGCCAACCTGTCGCGGGGGTGTCTGACGGTGTCCCGTCGTCTGGTCAACATCACGCTTGACACTCTGGAGGACCTTCCGCCGCGGTGCCGCAGGTGTGTGTTCTGGGAGCTCGAACCGCTCGGCCGGGAGCGGGCAGAGGCGGCCGGCGACTCGGCGTTGGAGAAGGAGGCATGGGTGTCGGCCGCGCTCCTCGAGTGGGGGAGCTGCGGCAAGATCATCTATGTCGACGGCGTCTCAGCGGGTTACGTGATGTTCGCGCCACCTGCGTATGCGCCCCGTTCGTCGGCCTTCCCGTCAAGCCCGGTGAGTGCCGATGCGGTGCTGCTGATGACCGCGTACGTGCTTCCCGACTTTGCTGGCAGCGGCCTGGGCCGGATGCTGGTGCAGGGAGCCGCCAGAGATCTGGCGAGGC
>Ga0136617_10005128_pt1 | contig 11705 bp, 10 predicted proteins | sample AntDrymUQ3222106_2_FD_129672 | JGI IMG/M metagenome (GOLD analysis project Ga0136617, IMG submission 129672) | Polar desert sand microbial communities from Dry Valleys, Antarctica - metaG UQ322 (21.06) | ecosystem: Environmental > Terrestrial > Soil > Desert | place: Antarctica: Dry Valley...
CGACTGACATGGCGTCGCTGGGCGCGGCGCTGGACGGCATCGACGTCGCCTACTACCTGATCCATGCCCTCGGCACGACCGGCTTCGAGCGCACCGACCGCGAGACTGCAGGGACCTTCGCCGCGGCCGTCCGGTCCGCGGGGGTCGCCCGGCTGGTCTACCTCGGCGGGCTCACCCCGGCCGTCGACGGGACGGACGGAGCGGCCGGTGGGGGGCAGCTGTCGGCCCACCTGCGCTCGCGGGAAGAGGTCGGCCAGATCCTGCTCGGCTCGGGTGTGCCGACGGTGGTCCTGCGGGCCGCGGTCATCATCGGCTCCGGCTCGGCGTCCTTCGAGATGCTGCGCTACCTCACCGAGCGGCTGCCGGCGATGATCACCCCGCGCTGGCTGAAGACCCGCATCCAGCCGATCGCGATCCGCGACGTGCTGCGCTACCTGGTCGGCTGCGCCCGGCTGCCCGCCGACGTGCACCGGACCTTCGACATCGGTGGACCTGACGTCCTGACCTACCAGGACATGATGCAGCGCTACGCGGCGGTCGCGGGGCTGCCGCGGCGGCTGATTGTGCCGGTGCCGGTGCTCACCCCGCGGCTGTCCAGCCACTGGGTGGGGCTGGTCACGCCGGTGCCGAGCTCGATCGCCCGCCCGCTGGTCGAGTCGCTGCGCAACGAGGTGGTCTGCACCGACCACGACATCGTCGCGCACATCCCGGACCCGCCCGACGGCCTGCTCGGCTTCGAGCAGTCAGTGGAGCTGGCGCTGGCCCGCATCCGGGACGCCGACGTGGCGACGAGGTGGTCCTCGGCGTCCGTGGCGGGCGCACCCAGCGACCCGCTGCCCACTGACCCGGGCTGGGCCGGCGGCAGCCTCTACGTCGACCGTCGCACGCGGGCTGTTGCCGCGCCGCCGGAGGCGCTCTGGCGGGTCATCGAGGGCATCGGCGGCGAGCACGGGTGGTACTCCTTCCCGCTGGCCTGGCGGATCCGCGGCCTCGCCGACCGGGTGATCGGTGGCGTCGGGCTGCGCCGCGGCCGCCGGCACCCCGACCGGGTCTTCGTCGGGGAGACGATCGACTTCTGGCGGGTCGAGGCGCGCGAGGAGAACGCGATGCTCCGGCTGCGGGCCGAGATGCGGCTGCCGGGACTCGCCTGGCTCGAGCTCGGGATAAGCGACGCCGCGGATGCCGGGGGTGCCGGATCGACGTACGTGCAGCGGGCCGTCTTCCACCCGCGCGGGCTGCTCGGGCACCTCTACTGGTGGGCAGTCGCGCCGTTCCACGGCATCGTGTTCGGCGGGATGGCGCGCAACATCGCCGCCGCCGCCGAGTCCACGCAGTTGTCAGACTCTCGTCGCGCGCAAGGGTCTTGAGAGGCTGACAAGTCGCGGGTCAGCGGGTCAAACCGCGTCCCTGCCGTAGCCGGTCGCGGGCCTGGTCCTGGTCGACGATCCGTTCGGGGTAGTCCAGCCCGGCGCGCAGGTCCTCGGGCAGCAGCCATGGCTCGTGCAGGTAGGCGTCGTCGAGCCCGGCGAGCTCCGGGACGTAGCGGCGCACGTAGCGACCGGCCGGGTCGTGCCGCCGGGCCTGCAGCACCACGTTGTAGGTGCGGTTGATCCGCGCGTCGGTCCCCGTACCGGCCACCCACTGCCAGTTCATCGTGTTGTTGGCGGTGTCGCCGTCGATGAGCAGGTCGGCGAAGTGCTGCGCGCCGGTGCGCCAGTCGACGTAGAGCGTCTTGCACAGGAAGTGCGCCACGATCAGCCGCGCCCGGTTGTGCATCCAGCCCTCCCGGGCCAGCTGCCGCATCCCGGCGTCCACCACGGGGTAGCCGGTCCGGCCCTCCTTCCACACCGCGATCTCGGTGGCATCGGCATGCCACCGGTCACCGCGGGGCCGGTAGTCCGCGCGCACCGCGTCCGGCCTCGCGGCCAGAACCTGGGCGTGGAAGTCGCGCCAGGCGACCTGTCGAACGAAGTCCTGCGCCGCCACAGTCGGCGTCTCGAGTGACCGCTCGACCAGCTCCAGCGGCGACAGCGTGCCGAAGTGCAGGTGGGCCGAGAGCCGGGATGTGCCGTCCTGCCCCAGCGCGTCATGATTTTCCTCGTACGACGACAGCCCCCCGTCGAGCCACTGCGTCGCGCGCCGCCGCGCCGCGCTCTCGCCGCCCTTCAGCCGGTCCGGTGAGGTGTCGCCGGCACAGATCTGGTCACCGGCCGGGACCTGCCCCGGATCGACCCCGGAAGGCAGCGTGATCCTTTGGGGCGTCGCCGCGAGGGGGCGCCGTCGGTGGCCGGTCCAGCGACGGAAGTAGGGCGTGAACACCGCCATGTGGTCGCGGTCGTGCGGGACCAGGATGCCGGGCGGGACGACGAACAGCGTCTCGTCGTGCACCCGCAGGCCCACCCCGACCTCGGCGAGGCGCCGTGCGATCCGGTCCTGACGGGACCGGGCATAGCGCGACACGTCGCCGGAGATGTGCACGGTGGTTGCCCCGGCGGCTGCGGCGAGCCGGGCGGCTTCCGCGGCGACGTCCCCGCGCCGGACGACCAACCGGGCGCCGCGCTCGCGCAACGACCCATCGAGGTCACGCAGCGACTCGGCCAGGAAGTGCGCCCGGTTGGGCCGGTTGAAGGACCCGGCCAGGATCGTGTCGTCCAGCACGAACAGCGGGACGACCGCGTTGGCGTCGCCGACCGCGGCGGCGAGTGTGGGGTTGTCATGGACCCGCAGGTCCCGGGTGAACAGTGCGATGGCGACCGCCACGATGCATCGAGAGTCCCCGCCGGCTAGAGGGCGCTGCCCTCGAGCCAGTCCGACCACTTAACGTTCCAGTCGGTCCAGCCGTTGCCGGGCTCGAGCCCGCGGGGGGAGCCGACGACCTGCACGACGTCACCGACGTTGGTCTGGTTGTAGAGCCAGATCGCGTTGGGGGTGCTCATGCCGACGCAGCCGTGGCTGACGCGAGCGCGGCCCTGGCTGCCCACCGACCACGGCGCGGCGTGCACGAACTCGCCGCTGTTGGTGACCCGCATGGCGTAGGGCACGTCGAGGCGGTAGTACTCCGGGTCGCTCTTGCTGATGCCGATCGTGCTCGCGTCCATCACCTTGAGCTGGTGCTTCTCGCTGATCACCTTGATGCCGTTGCGGGTCAGGAAGTTGGCCTTGCCGGTGCTCACCGGGATCGTGCGAGTCAGCGCGCCGTTGCGGTAGACCTTCAGGCGCAGCGTGCGCACGTCCACGACGCTGACCATCGAGGCGCCGATCCGGAACTTGATCGTGCGCGCCTCGTCGCCCCAGACACCCTTGCCGGCGTCGACGTCCTGCAGCCGGACCTTCAGGGTGACCTTGGTGTTGGCGGGCCAGTAGTCGCGCGGACGGAAATGCACCTCCTCGTCGCTCACCCAGCTCCACGCGCCCTCGATGGACTTCGAGCTCTCGACGGTGAGGCCGCGCTCGACCGCCGCGCGGTTCCTCACCGGGTCGCTGAGCCGCACGACGATCGGCATGCCCACCCCGACGGTCGAGCCGTTCAGCGGCGAGATGCTCGTGGTCAGCCGGGCCTTGGGCTTGACGGTGGTGAAGGACGACTCCGTGCTGGAGGTCGCGCCCTGCGCGTTGGTCGCCGTTGCCCGGACCGAGTAGCGGGCGTTGAGCCGCAGCGCGCCGGTCGCGGTCCAGGTCGCGCCGTCGGGCGACATGCTGCCTTCGACGGGGCGGTCCTTCTTGTCGGTCATCGCGACGTTGGTGAGCTTGCCGCCCGAGGCGGTGACCGTGACCGGTGCGTCCGGGCGCACGTCCACGAGGTAGGGGCCGGGTTCCACGGCGATCGCCGCCGGCGGCAGCTTCTGCTCGACCACCTGGGCGGCCGCCTGCGTGGTCGCCCCGGGTGACTGGCAACCGGCCACGAGCAGCAGCCCGACAGCCGTCAATGCCGCCACCGCGACGTGTCTCATCCCCCGAGCGTCCGCCCGCACCATGCCTCCTTGACTCGTCTCCCCGAGTCCGTCGGAGGTAGACGCCAGAGCAGTGTGACCGTTCGTAGCGCCGCTCGTCCACTTGGACGCGGGACACGTGCATAACGAATCGGCAAGTCTCGAGGCGAAGATGAGCCCTGGTGGGAACGAAGATTTCCGAACCCTGCCCGGGGGCTGCGCGGGCCTAGTGGGCGGGGTTTCCGCGGTGGTACTCGAGCACCAGACCCACGACAGAGAGCCCTCCACCGATCACGCCGATGATGAACAGCCACCAGCCGAACACGATGCCCAAAAAAGCCAGGGCGGCGAAGCCGGCGAGCGGCAGCGGCCACCAGCTGTGCGGGCTGTAGAACCCCAGCTCGCCCGCGCCCTCGAAGGTCTCGGCGTCCAGCCGGTCCTCGGGTCGGGCGTCGATGCGGCGCGCGGTGAACAGCAGGTAGTAGCCGACCAGCAGGGCAAGTGCGGCGGTGAACGCGAGCGCGGCCGTGCCCACGGTCTCCTCGGACAGCAGCCAGTAGACGAGTGCTGTGATCGTGAAGAAGACGAAGCCGGCCGCGAACAGCAGCCCCTCGATCTTCATCGGCGGTCCTCCAGGTCAGGCTCCCCGAAGACCTGGTCGAGCAGGTTCTTGTCGCCCGTGGGCCGGTCGAGGACCGCGACGTGGGGGTAGTGCAGGTCGAACGCCGGGCTCTCCGACCGGATCCTCGGCAGCTCGACGAAGTTGTGCCTGGGCGGCGGGCTGGACGTCGCCCACTCCATCGACCGGCCGTAGCCCCACGGGTCGTCGGTGCCGACCTTCGGGCCGCGGGCACTCTTGTATATGTTGTAGAGGAACGGCAGCGTGGACGCACCGAGCAAGAACGCACCGATCGTGGAGAACGTGTTCATCCCGGTGAAGCCGTCGCTGGGCAGGTAGTCGGCGTAGCGGCGCGGCATGCCGATGACGCCGAGCCAGTGCTGGACCAGGAACGTCATGTGGAAGCCGATGAACAGCGTCCAGAAGTGGATCTTGCCGAGCCGCTCGTCGAGCATCCGCCCGGTGAGCTTGGGCCACCAGAAGTAGAAGCCCGCGAACATCGCGAAGACGACGGTCCCGAACACCACATAGTGGAAGTGGGCGACCACGAAGTAGGTGTCGGACACCTGCCAGTCCAGCGGCGGCGAGGCGAGGATCATGCCGGTCAGCCCGCCGAAGAGGAACGTGACGAGGAAGCCGATCGACCAGAGCATGGGCGTCTCGAACGTCAGCGACCCTCGCCACATCGTGCCGATCCAGTTGAAGAACTTCACCCCCGTGGGCACCGCGATCAGGAACGACATGAAGCTGAAGAAGGGCAGGGCCACTGACCCGGTGGCGAACATGTGGTGGGCCCACACCGTGACCGAGAGTCCCGCGATCGCGATGGTCGCGAACACCAGGCCGCTGTAGCCGAAGATCGGCTTGCGGCTGAACACCGGCAGGATCTCGGACACGATGCCGAAGAACGGCAGCGCGATGATGTAGACCTCGGGGTGGCCGAAGAACCAGAACAGGTGCTGCCACAGCAGCGGCCCGCCGTTGGCGCTGTCGAAGATGTGGGAGCCGAACTGCCGGTCGGCCTCCAGCGCCAGCAGCGCTGCTGCGAGCACCGGGAAGGCCATCAGCACGAGCACGCTGGTGAGCAGGATGTTCCAGGTGAAGATCGGCATCCGGAACATCGTCATGCCGGGCGCGCGCATGCAGAAGATCGTGGTGATGAAGTTGACCGCACCCAGGATGGTGCCGAACCCGGTCAGAGCCAGCCCCATGATCCACAGATCGCTGCCGGTGCCCGGGGAGAAGAGCTCGGAGTTGAGCGGGGCGTAGGCGAACCAGCCGAACGACGCGGCCCCGCCCGGGGTGAGGAAGCCACCCATCACGATCAGCCCGCCGAAGAGGAACAGCCAGTAGCTGAACATGTTCAGCCGCGGGAACGCCACGTCCGGCGAGCCGATCTGCAGCGGCATGATCACGTTGGCGAAGCCGACGAACAGCGGTGTCGCGAACAGCAGCAGCATGATCGTGCCGTGCATCGTGAACAGCTGGTTGTACTGCTCGTTGGACACGAACTGGTTGTTGGGCCGGGCGAGCTCGGCGCGCATCACCATGGCCATCAGGCCACCGATGAGGAAGTAGATGAACGAGGTGATCAGGTAGAGCTGCCCGATCACCTTGTGGTCGGTGCTGGTGAGCCACCGCACGGCGACGTTGCCCCGGCTGCGTGCGGGGATGCCGGCCACGGTCGGCTGGCCGCGCTGCGGCTTTGCGCGGAGAGTCACTGCGAGGCCCCCGCTTCCAGGTCGTCCACATAGCTCGCGTAGTCCTCAGCCGAGACGACCTCGACGTTGAACAGCATCCGGGAGTGGTCCTGCCCGCACAGCTCGGCACACTTCCCGGCGTACGAGCCGATCTTCTTCGGCGTGACCTCGAACGTGTTGCGGTTGCCCGGGATCACGTCGAGCTTGAACAGGAACGCGGGCACCCAGAACGAGTGGATGACGTCGTCGGAGAGCAGCGTGAACTGCACCGACTCGCCCTCCGGCAGAAAGAGCGTCGGAGGCTTGCCCGGAGTGCCGGTGACCGTCGCCGCCTCGCCGCCGTCGCTGGTGTAGTTGAACTGCCACGACCACTGGAAGCCGGTGACGGTGATCTGGTGGTCGGGGTTGGCGGAGATCTCCAGGATGCGGTCCTGGTCGCGGGCGGTGAAGAAGAAGAAGACCGCGATCGCGATCAGCGGGACGACCGTGTAGAGAACCTCGAGCGGGACGTTGTAGCGCGTCTGCGGTGGCAGGCCGGTCTCCCCCCGCCGGCGGCGGTGGAAGATGACGCTCCAGATGATCAGCCCCCACACCAGCGCACCGACGGCCAGGGCGGCGATCCAGGAGCCCTGCCACAGCGAGAGGATGCGCGGCGCCTGGTCGGTCACCCCCCGCTCGGGCATCCCGAACGCCGGCAGATCCTCCGACGCGCAACCGGTCGCGGTGAGCAGCACCAGCCCGGTGAGAAGCAGCGACGGTGTTCGGCCTCTGAGCACGGCGAAACCCTACTGCAGGGCACCCCGGCGCTGCGGGACCGGGAGGTCCGGGAGTGGCACCTCGAGGGCGGCCCGCAGATCGCGCAGATAACGGGTGCGGCTGACCTCGACGACGCCGAGGCTGGCCAGGTGGGGAGTCGCCCACTGGACGTCCACCAGCCGGCCGTCGGGACCGGCCGAGCGCAGCAGGTCCACGAGCCCCACCAGGGCGACCTTCGAGGCGTCCCGGTCGCGGTGGAACATCGACTCACCGGCGAACAGCCCGCCGATCGCGACACCGTAGAGCCCTCCGGCGAGCCGGTCGCCGGCCCAGGCCTCGACGCTGTGCGCCCAGCCGAGCTCGTGCAGCCGGGAGTAGGCCGCGCGGATGTCGCGCCGGATCCAGCCGCCGGGCCGGCGGACGTCCGCGCAGGCACGGATCACCTCGTCGTACGCCGTGTTGATCCTGATCTCGTAGCGTCGGCAGGATGCCCGCAGGGACCGGCTGACCTGCAGCGCGGAGAGCGGCAGGACGCCGCGCGGGTCGGGGCACCACCAGCCGATCGGGCCGCGGCGCGAGACCGGCATCGGGAAGACACCGGACCGGTAGGCGCCGAGCAGCGTCCCCGGCTCGAGGTCGGCGCCCACCCCGACCAGCTCCTCGCCGTCGGGCAGCCCGGCCGGCGTGAATCGGAAGCCCGGTGGCGGCGGCTCGGTCGGCGTCAGGGTCGAGGACAGAGCAGGTGCGGCTCGATGTCGGCCGCCGCGCCCGCGCCGTAGGTCGTCTCGATCCGCTCGAGGAAGGTGTCGCGGCGCAGCTCGTACTCCTGGGTCCCCACCGTCTCGATCACATAGGTGGCGATCAGCGAACCGACCTGGGCGCAGCGCTCCAGCGGCAGCTCCCACGCCACCCCGGCGAGGAACCCGGCCCGGAAGGCGTCACCCACGCCGGTCGGGTCGGCCTTGCGCTCCTCGGTGGGGCAGGTCACCCGGACCGGCGTCTCGCCCTTGCGCTCGACCAGCGCGCCCCGCGAGCCCAGCGTGGTCACCCGCACGGCGACACGCTCGAGGATCTCCCCGGACGACCAGCCGGTCTTGCGCTCGGTCAGCGCCGCTTCGTACTCGTTGGTGAACAGGTAGGCCGCGCCCTCGACGAGCTGGCGGATCTCGTCGCGGTGCATCCGGGCCAGCTGCTGCGAGGGGTCGGCCGCGAAGGCGATGCCCCGCTGGCGGCACTCGTCGGTGTGCCGGATCATCGCGGCCGGGTCGTTGGCACCGATCAGCACGAGGTCCAGCCCACCGATCCGCTCGGCGACCGGGCCTAGCTCGATCTCGCGGGCCCCGCCCATCGCGCCGGAGTAGAACGACGCGATCTGGTTGTGGTCGGCGTCGGTCGTGCAGACGAACCGCGCGGTGTGCATGAGCTCGGACACCAGCACCGAGTCGCAGTCGACCCCGTGGCGCTCCAGCCAGGACCGGTAGTCGGCGAAGTCCTGGCCGACGGCGCCGACCAGGGTGGGGTGCAGACCCAGGCAGGCCATGCCGAACGCGATGTTGGCCGCCACGCCCCCGCGCCGCACGTCGAGGTCCTCGACCAGGAACGACAGCGAGATCTTGTCCAGCTGGTCGGCCACCAGCGAGTCGGTGAACCGGCCCGGGAAGGTCATCAGGTGGTCGGTCGCGATCGAGCCGGTGACGGCGATACGCACGGCGGGCCCCTCGGAGTGCTGGTCCACGAACTGCTGTCCGGGCGGGCCCAACACTACCCACCAGTACGGCTATCGCCCGCGCGGCCACGCGCCTACCGTGGAGGGCATGACCCAGCTCGCCGACCACACCACCAGCCGGTCGATGGACGAGATAGTCGCCGACTGCGCCGACGTGACGCGACGCCTGCTCGACCTGCGCGACCTGCGCGAGCTGCGCCCGGAGGTCGCGGCGCAGCGCACGCTCGTGTCGATCCCCGCTGGTACGCTCACGCTCGTCTCGGGTCTCGACGACTACGGCGACTGAGCCGGCCGCGGTCGACCCCGGAACCGGGAGCGGCGCCGCCGCGTCCAACTCCTCGACGCCCTGCCCGCGACGCGAGGAGTGACCGGTCGATGACGAGCACGACGGTACGACGAGGCGCGCCGCTCGCGGCGGGGGTGGCCGTGCTCGTCGTAGTGGCCGGAAGCGCCTTCTTGCTGCGCGACGGTGACACCGCCGGGCCCGGCTCCGACGCACCGCCGCTGCGCATCGGAGCGGCAGGCGCGGCAGCCGACGGCGCCGCTGGGAAGGGTCAGGTGACGGTGACCGGCGAGCTGCCGGACGGGCCGGCGACTGCCCCGGTCTACGCGTTCCGGTCCGCCGCGTCCCGGGTCGCGCGTCTCTCCGACGCGCTGGGCGTCGAGGCGACCGACGAGCCGCGGGGCGAGCGGCTCGTGCCCCTGCAGGGCGCAGTGCTTCGCGTGAGCACCGCGCCGGGCAACCACTGGCAGTACTTCCGGCCCGACGCGACCGGATGCATGGACCAGCCCCTGGGCGGACATCCCGACGATCCCGTGTCGAGCTGCGTGGTGCCGCCGCCGAAGCAGCGACCGGGCCCCGGCGCGCCGCCGAGCGCCGCCGAGGCGGCAAAGGCCGCCGAGCCGGCGTTCCTCGGAGCCCGCATCGACGTCGACGACGCGAGCGACGGCGCGCTGACCTCGACGGTCGAGCTCGACACGCGCACGCTCCGGTTCGACCCGGTCGTGGACGATCTGCCGACGGCCGGCTTCGCGACGACGGCGACGGTCGACGAGCGGGGGCTGCTCTCGGCGCAGGGCTGGCTCGGCGACACCGAGACCGGCAAGCGCTATCCGGTGGTCAGCGCCCAGGCCGCGGTGGACCAGCTCGCCACGATGCCGATGCCGCTGATGGCCTGCGCCGAGAGCACCACACCCGTCCCGCCGGGGCCGGTCTGTGGCGGACCGCTGGAGATCACCGGGGCGACGTTCGGCCTCTCGCTGCAGTGGGAGGGTGAGCGCCCGCTGCTGGTGCCGTCCTGGCTCTTCGACGTCGACGGTGGTGTGCAGCCGCTGGCGGTCGTGGCCGTGGACCCGTCGTACCTCGTTGAGCCTGTCGTCGAGCCGGGCGGGCAGCCGAGCGACGGTGCCAGCGGTGGCGGGGTTCCGGGGTCCCCGGGCACTGCCGACCCCGGCGGCCCGGCCGCGCCGGATGTCCAACCCGGCGTGGCCACCTCGCGGTTCGACTCGCTGTCACCCGTCGACGACGGCGCCGGGCTGGTGGTGACGTTCTACGGCGGGGTGGACACCTGCTACGAGTACGTCGTCACGGCGGAGGAGTCGGCGGACGAGGTCAGGCTGGGCCTGGTCGAGGACGTGATCGGGGAGGTGTGCATCGACCTCGCCCAGCAGTACGAGAGGACCGTCACCCTCGACCGCCCGCTCGGGGACCGCAGGGTCGTGGACGCCGAGACGGGGCTGTCCCTCTACCCGGTGCGCGCGCAGCGCTAGTGGAACGAGTCGCCGCAGGCGCAGGATCCGCCGGCGTTGGGGTTGTCGATCGTGAAGCCCTGCTTCTCGATGGTGTCCACGAAGTCGATCGTCGCGCCGCCGAGGTAGGGCGCGCTCATCCGGTCGACGACCACGCCGACGCCGCTGAAGTCCTTGACCACGTCACCGTCGAGGGAACGCTCGTCGAAGAACAGCTGGTAGCGCAGGCCCGAGCAGCCACCGGGCTGGACCGCCACGCGCAGGGCCAGGTCCTCGCGACCCTCCTGCTCGAGCAGGCCCTTGACCTTGACCGCGGCCGCGTCGGTCAGCGCGATGCTCTGCTGCTGGGTCTCGTCCTGAACAGTCATTGGCAAGCTCCTGATCACGTTGACTAGTCGACCTCTGGGCGAACGCTGCGCCCGTGCCGGTCATTCCGGTATCCATGGTCGCACAGTCAGCGCGACCAGGTGCGCGCCACGCGCGCAGCGAGCGCGGCCAGCGCCTTCGCGTTCGTGTGACCCGCCTCACCCGCCGGAAGATCGTCGACCGCGTACGCCGAGTCGATACCCGCAGCGGCGAGCTCCCGGCGGCCCACCTCGACCCGGCCGGCCAGCACCACGACCGGTCGGCCGGACTGCTGCGCGGCGTGGGCCACTCCGGCGACGACCTTGCCGCGCAGGGACTGCCAGTCGAAGGCGCCCTCGCCGGTCAGGACCAGGTCCACGGCCGCCGCCCGCTGCGACAGACCGGTCACCTCGATGACGACCGCCGCGCCCGCGACCCGCTCGGCGCCGAGCAGCAGCAGCCCGAACCCCACTCCCCCACCCGCGCCCGCTCCCGGCCGCACCGCCATCCCGCCGTCGGTAGCGGTCGCCCAGGACCGCATCGCCGACTCCAGCTGATCGCGGGTCGCCCGGTCGGCACCCTTCTGGCCGGCGTAGCCGTGGGCGGCGCCGTCGGACCCCATCAGCGGCCCACCGACATCGGTGGCCGCGACCAGCCGGACGTCCTCGAGACTGGCCCGGGCGGGGCCGAGGTCGACCGCGCCGATCCCCGCCAGCCCGCCGCCGCCGCCACGCAGGCGGTCGCGCGGCTCGGCGCCGAGCGCGGCCAGCATCCCGGCGCCACCGTCGGTGCTGGCCGTGCCGCCCACCCCGACGACGACCTGGTCACAACCCCGGTCCCTGGCGGCGAGCAGCAGCTGCCCGACCCCGAAGGACGTGGCC
>Ga0136617_10005129_pt1 | contig 11704 bp, 11 predicted proteins | sample AntDrymUQ3222106_2_FD_129672 | JGI IMG/M metagenome (GOLD analysis project Ga0136617, IMG submission 129672) | Polar desert sand microbial communities from Dry Valleys, Antarctica - metaG UQ322 (21.06) | ecosystem: Environmental > Terrestrial > Soil > Desert | place: Antarctica: Dry Valley...
GACCTCATGAGCTCGTCGGTCGAGAGCCTAGTCAACAAGGAGTACAAGTACGGATTCGTGACGGATATTGAATCCGACATGGCGCCCAAGGGACTGAGCGAGGACATCGTTCGCTTCATCTCGGCGCGCAAGCACGAGCCGGAGTGGCTGTTGGAGTGGCGGCTCAAGGCCTATCGTGGCTGGGTCAAGATGACCGAGCCGCATCAATGGCCCAACATCCGGTACCAGCCGGTGGATTATCAGAATCTGCGCTACTACTCCGCGCCCAAGACCGGCAAACCGTTCGGCAGCTTGGACGACGTGGATCCCAAGCTGCTCGCGACCTACGAGAAGCTGGGAATTCCGCTGTCGGAGCAGAAGATCCTCGCCGGCGTGGCGGTGGACGCCATCTTCGACAGCGTCTCGGTGGGCACCACCTACAAGGCCAAGCTGGCCGAGCAGGGCATCATCTTCTGCTCCTTCGGCGAGGCGGTCCAGGAGCACCCGGAGCTGGTCCGGAAGTACCTCGGCTCGGTGGTCCCGGCGAGCGACAACTTTTTTGCCGCGCTCAACGCGGCGGTGTTCAGCGACGGGTCGTTCGTCTACATCCCCAAAGGCGTACGCTGCCCGATGGAGCTGTCCACCTACTTCCGAATCAATACGGCGGAAACGGGCCAGTTCGAGCGCACTCTCATCGTTGCTGAAGAAGGCGCGCAGGTCAGCTATCTCGAGGGGTGCACCGCTCCCAAGCGCGATGAGAATCAGTTGCACGCAGCTGTGGTCGAGCTGGTGGCGCTGGAGGGGGCCAGCATCAAGTACTCGACGGTCCAGAACTGGTACGCCGGAGACGAGAACGGGCGGGGCGGCATCTACAACTTCGTCACCAAGCGCGGCAAGTGCGCCGGAGCCAATTCCAAGATCTCCTGGACCCAGGTCGAGACCGGATCGGCTATTACCTGGAAGTATCCCAGCGTCATTCTCCAGGGCGACAACTCGGTGGGGGAGTTCTACTCAGTGGCGGTGGTCAACGGGCACCAGCAGGCCGACACCGGGACCAAGATGATCCACATGGGTAAGAACACCCGCAGCACGATCGTCTCCAAGGGTATCAGCGCCGGTCTGGGGCAGAACAGCTACCGGGGACTGGTCAAGGTGCTCCCCAAGGCGGCGGGCGCGCGCAACTACACCCAGTGCGACTCGATGCTGATCGGCAACCGCTGCGGGGCGCACACCTTTCCGTACATTGACGTGCAGAACTCCTCGTCGTCCGTCGAGCACGAGGCCAGCACCGCGAAGATCGGGGAAGATCAGATCTTCTACCTGAAACAGCGCGGGCTCAACACCGAAAACGCCATCTCGATGATCGTGAACGGCTTCTGCAAGGAAGTCTTCAAGGAACTCCCCATGGAGTTCGCGGTGGAAGCGCAGAAGCTGCTGGGGATCAGTCTCGAGGGGAGTGTGGGGTAGGTTGTCAGCTATCGGCTATCAGCACGGAGCACCGAGTCTCTGCTCACGAGGACCGATAGCTGATAGCCGATAGCGATTGATCAATCGAAGATGGGAGAAAAAGTCAGTGCTGAAGATCAACGACCTCAGAGCAAGCGCCGGCGGTACCGAGATCCTCAAGGGAATCAATCTCACGGTCAAACCCGGCGAGGTTCATGCCGTCATGGGTCCTAACGGCTCGGGCAAGAGCACGCTGGCCCAGGTACTGGCGGGACATCCGGCGTATGAGGTCACCGGTGGCTCGGTGTCGTATCTGGAGCAGGATCTTCTCGACATGGAGCCCGAGGAACGGGCGCAGGCCGGGGTGTTCCTCGCCTTTCAGTATCCGGTCGAGATTCCCGGTGTCAGCAACGCCTACTTCCTGCGCGCCGCCTACAACGAGATCCGCAAGGCGCGAGGGCTGGAGGAGGTGGACTCGATGGACTTCATTGACCTCCTGGAGGAAAAGCTCAAGGTGGTCGAGTGGGGGTCCGAGATCATGAGCCGAGCGGTCAACGCCGGGTTCTCCGGGGGCGAGAAGAAGCGCAATGAGATCCTTCAGCTCGCCGTCCTGGAGCCGAAGCTCGCCATTCTCGACGAGACCGATTCCGGTCTCGACATTGACGCGCTCCGCATCGTGGCCGCCGGGGTCAACAAGCTGCGCAGCCCGGATCGCTCGTTCGTCGTGGTCACCCACTACCAGCGGATGCTCAATTACATCGTGCCGGACCACGTCCACGTGCTCTCCAGCGGGCGGATCGTCAGGTCGGGCGGCAAGGAGCTCGCGCTCGAGCTGGAAGCCCGGGGGTACGAGTGGGTAGAGGCGGCGGAGGCAATGGCGTGAGCGAGACGTTGTTGCAGGAAAGCGAGGCGCGGGCCGGCGCCGCAATAGCCGAAGGCCCCGACTGGCTCGAGCCGATCCGCCGAGCCGCGGCGGAGCGGTTCGCCCAGAACGGCTTCCCCAATTCCCGCGACGAAGAATGGCGCTTCACGCCGATCGGGCCAATCGCCCAGGGGGCCTGGCGCGCGGCTCCTTCTGGTTCCGTGGGGGTAACTCGGGAGCAGCTCGCGCCGTTCACGTTCGGCCACCCCGAATGGAGCACGCTGGTTTTTATCAATGGCAGCTACACTGAAGCGCTGAGCACGGCGAGCGCTCTGCCGGCGGGAGTGGTGGTGTCGAGTCTGGCCGAGGCGTTGAGGAGCGACGGGGCACTGCTGGAACGGCATCTCACCCGACACGCTCCGGTGGAGGGCAGCCCCTTCACCGCGGTGAACACGGCTTTGTTTCGCGAGGGCGGCCTGGTGCACGTGCCGGCCAATGTGGATCTCGACCAGCCGGTGCATCTGCTGTTCGTGAGTACCGTAGCGGCCGGTGGCAGCGTGACGCACCCCCGCAATCTGCTCGTGGTGGAGCGGGGTGCGCGCGCGTCGGTGATCGAGAGCTACGTGACTCTCGCCCCCGGCCAGAGCTACTGGAGCAACCCGGTAACCGAAGTGTCGGCCGGCGCCGGCTCCTGGCTGGAGCACACCCGGATTCAGCGGGAAAGCGAAGCCGCGTATCATGTCGGGCTCACCCACGTGGACCAGCAGCGGGACAGCCATTACCGGTCTTTCTCCATGGCTATGGGTGCGGCGCTCGCCCGGCACAACCTCCACGTCCGGCTCAACGACGAGAACGTCGAGACCCTGATGTACGGGCTCTATCTCACTCGGGGCGAGCAGGTAACCGACAACCACACCGCCATCTTCCACGACCATCCCAACTGCCGTAGCTGGGAGGTGTACAAGGGAGTCCTCGACGGCCGTTCGCGAGCTGTCTTCAACGGGAAAGTCTTCGTCACGCCCGAGGCGCAGAAGACCGATGCCAAGCAGACCAACCGCAACCTGCTCCTGAGCGACAGCGCCAAGGTCAATACCAAGCCGCAGCTCGAGATCTTCGCCGACGACGTCAAGTGCACCCACGGCGCCACGGTGGGCCGGCTGGATTCGGCGGCCCTGTTTTACGCCCGGAGCCGGGGCGTGCCCGCTGCCGCGGCCGAGCGGTTGCTGACCTATGCCTTTGCCGCCGAGGTCATTGACGAGGTCGCTCTCGCGCCGGTGCGGGAGGAGCTCGACCGCCTGGTGCTCGAGCGGTTGGAGACGGGAGCCTGATGTCCGGCGTGGGCGCCACGCGTGCCTCCCCCAGCCGCGGGGCGACCCGCCGGGTCGAAGGCGCCCCCCCGCTCGATGTGGAGCGGATCCGGCGGGACTTTCCCATCCTCTCCCGCACCGTCCGCGGTAAGCCCCTGGTCTATCTCGACAACGCCGCCACCAGCCAGAAGCCGCGCGCCGTCATAGATGCCGTCAGCCGCTTCTATGCCTCGGAGAACGCCAACATCCATCGCGGCGTCCACTACCTGAGCGAGCGCGCCACGGAGGCGTACGACGCGGTACGGGAGCAGGTGGCTCGCTTCCTCAATGCGGCGTCCACCGGGGAGATCATCTTTACCCGCGGCACCACCGAAGCCATCAACTTGGTCGCCCAGAGCTATGGCAGAAGCGTGCTCCGTCCGGGGGACGAGGTGCTCATCACCGCAATGGAGCACCATTCCAACATCGTGCCGTGGCAGCTCATCTGCGAGCAGACCGGCGCGGTCCTGCGGGCGGTGCCGATCACCGACGCCGGTGAGCTCGACCTTGACGCCTTCGACCGGCTCCTCACCGAGCGCACCCGTCTGCTCGCCATCGTTCACCTGTCCAACGCGCTCGGTACCATCAACCCGGTACGGGAGCTGGTGGCCAGAGCCCGGGCGCGCGGGATTACGGTCATGGTGGACGGCGCCCAATCCGCTCCTCATCTCGCGGTAGACGTGCAGGCTCTGGATTGCGACTTTTTCGCTTTCTCGGGCCACAAGCTTTTCGGTCCCACCGGCATCGGGGTGCTGTACGGGCGTGAGTCGCTGCTCGAGCGTATGCCGCCGTGGCAGGGCGGGGGCGACATGATCGCATCGGTGACGCTGGAGCGTTCCACCTGGGCGCCATTGCCGGCCAAGTTCGAGGCGGGCACCCCAGCCATCGCCCAGGCGATCGGCTTGGGGCAGGCGATCAGCTACGTGAACGCGATCGGCCTGGACGCGATTGGGGCCTGGGAGTCGCAGCTTCTGGGGCACGCCACCGAGAGAGTAGGGGACATTCGGGGCGTGCGGCTGATCGGCACCGCACGGGAGAAGGCGAGCGTACTGTCGTTCGTGCTGGATGGAGTGCACCCGCACGACGTCGGCACCATTCTTGACGACGAGGGCGTGGCCATCCGAGCCGGCCATCACTGCGCCCAGCCGGTCATGCAGCGTTTCGGGGTGCCGGCTACGGCGCGCGCATCGTTCGCCTTCTATAACAGCTTCGAAGAGATCGAGGCGTTGGTCCGGGGCATCGAGCGGGCCGGGAAGGTGTTCGGCTGATGGCCGGCTTGAGTGAGCTCTATCAGAACGTGATCCTGGAGCACAACCGGTCGCCCCGCAACTACCGGGTGCTGGAGAACGCAAATCGGGAGGCGCAGGGCAACAATCCGCTTTGTGGTGACCAGCTCACGGTGTGGCTGCGAATGGAAGACGATGTGATCCAAGAGGCCACGTTCCAAGGCTCGGGATGCGCCATCTCCAAGGCATCCGCCTCGCTCATGACCGGTGCGGTTAAAGGAAAGAGCCGCCGGCAAGCTCAGGAGCTGTTCGACCGGTTTCACCGACTGGTTACCGGACGTCTGGAGCCGGCCGCGTCGGAAACTCTGGGCAAGCTTGCCGTGTTCTCCGGAGTGTCCGCATTCCCGATCCGGGTAAAGTGCGCCAGCCTTTCGTGGCATGCACTCAAGGCCGCGCTGGATCAGCCCGGCCAGATCGTTTCGACCGAACAACCCTGAAGGAGTACTCTCGATGCCGTATAATCCCACTCTCGTGGCCCCCATGCGCCAGGAAATGACTCGACTGGGCGCCAAGGAGCTCACCACCGTGGCCGACGTGGACGCCGCGCTCGGCGATCAGAAGGGGACGATGCTGGTGTTCGTCAACTCGGTGTGCGGTTGCGCCGCCGGAAACGCCCGCCCGGCTCTGCGTCTGGCGCTGGAGCATTCGGTCAAGCCGCAGCAGGTGGTGACCGTATTCGCCGGCCAGGATCTGGACGCGACAACACGCGCTCGGCAGTATTTTACCGACTATCAGCCCAGCAGCCCCGCTATGGCTTTGATGCGAGACGGCGAGGTGGTGCATTTCGTTCACCGGCACCAGATCGAGGGCCGCTCTCCCCAATCTATCGCCGCCAACCTGACCGGAGCATTCGACCGGTTCTGCGCGGCAACCGTTTAAGCCGGGATTCCAGCATGACGGGCCAGGTGTTTCACCCCGGGCATCACGAGCTTCACGGCGTCACCGTCGTGCTGGAGACTCACGGTCTCACCACCTACCTCGGCCGGTTCGACACTCAGGATGAGAGCGGGGTGCACCTGCTCGACGTGGGTGTGCACCAGGCGACCCCGGAGGGTCAATCCAAGGAGGAGTACATCCGCCGGAGTGCCCGTTTCGGAATTCGCCCGGAACATAAGCGCGTGGTGGTTCCACTGGCCGAGGTGGCCAGCATCATGCGGTTGGCGGATATCGAGCCGCAGGAAGCCGGCCTTTAGCGCTGAGTCCGACGTCGTTCGATCTACCTCGACACCATCGTATCGCCGCGCGCTTCCCACCCCTAGATTGCGTTCGTGACGGATCGCTACGACGTGATCGTAATCGGCGGGGGACACGCCGGTGCTGAAGCGGCTACCATGGCGGGACGCCGTGGCGCGCGCACTCTGCTGCTGACCCAGAACCTCGAGACCATCGGGCAGATGTCGTGCAATCCCGCGATCGGCGGGATCGCCAAGGGTACCGTGGTGCGCGAGGTGGATGCGCTCGGCGGCATCATGGGGCGGGCAACCGATCTCGCCCGTATCCAGTTCCGCATGCTGAACCGGTCGAAAGGTCCTGCCGTCTGGTCGCCCCGCGCCCAATGCGACCGGGGGCTTTATCGGCGAGCGGTGCGCACACTGCTCGAGCGGCAGCCCAACCTCGGGTTTGCCCAGGGGACGGTGTCAGGTCTGCTGCTCCAGGGTCAGAGGGTAGACGGGGTGTGCACCCAGGATGGCCGCCGGTTCCAGGCTCCTGCGGTGGTACTGACGGCCGGGACCTTTCTCCGGGGTCGAATGCACGTCGGCCTGGACGCTCCCATTCCGGGGGGCAGATCGGGGGAAAGCCCAGCGGTTCAAATATCGCAAGTCATTGAAAGTCTTGGACTTACAGTAAAACGCTTCAAGACTGGAACGCCACCTCGCATTGATGGAAGATCGGTGGACCTCGCGCGGCTTGCCCGCCAGGACGGAGACGATGCCGAATTCTGGTTCTCCTTTCACGAACGGGCTCCGCACCCCGCTCAACTGCCGTGCTACCTGACCTACACCGATGCTCGGCTCCACGAAATCATCGCGTCCCACCTGCACCAGTCATCCCTCTATGGTGGTGCGATAGCCAGCCAGGGGCCCCGCTACTGTCCCTCGATCGAGGACAAGATCGTGCGGTTCCCGGAGGCGCAACGTCATCAGGTCTTTCTCGAGCCCGAGGGGTGGGACACCGCCGAACTCTACGTCAACGGGCTCTCCACCTCGCTGCCCGCCCCAGTACAGCTCAGCTTCCTCCGGACCTTGCCTGGCCTCGAAGGTGTGAGCATGACTCGCGCGGGGTATGCGATCGAGTATGACTATTTCCCGCCCACACAGCTACGTCCCAGCCTTGAAGTGAGGGATGTGCCTGGGCTCTTCCTCGCAGGTCAGGTCAACGGGACCACCGGATACGAAGAGGCGGCGGGCCAGGGCGTCATTGCGGGGCTCAACGCGGCGGCGCTGGCTCTGGGGTTGGAGCCGGCCATCGTGCCGCGGAGTGTGGCCTTCCTCGGCGTGCTGGTTGATGATCTTGTTTCTCGAGGGGTAACCGAACCCTACCGGCTTTTCACGTCTCGCTCGGAATACCGACTGCTGCTGCGCCAAGATAACGCCTTGCGACGGCTTCTGCCCCTGGCAGAACGGCTCGATCTCTTGGGGGAGCAGGAGCTTCGATGCGCGAACGCCCGCCTTAGGAGGGAAGAGGAGATTGCGGGGATGGCGGAGAGCGCGACGATCAGTCCGGAGAAAGCCGAGCAGCATCTTCGAGGCACGCAAACTAATCCCAACAGTCACCGCGACCGGGTGGCGGAGTTGGCGAGGAGGCCTGGGGTGTCACTTCGGGGACTTCTGGCCGCCGTCGGTGTCGAGACGGGCGACGAGGAGAGTCAGTGGGCTGATATCGAACTCAAGTACGCCGGATATCTTGCCCGCGAGCAGCGGGCGGCGGACCGTCTGAGCCAGTTAGAGGACTTCTGCCTTCCGGCGGATCTGGAGTACTCACTGCTCCAGACCCTTTCGTTTGAAGCACGGGAGAAGCTAGCTCTGGTCCGGCCTTTGTCGCTGGGTCAGGCCAAGCGGATCCCTGGTGTTTCCCCAAGCGACCTCCAGAGTCTGGTGATGGAGGTTTTGAAGTTGCGCCGGCGGGCTTTTCTGACCTAATAGTTTCACGTGAAACGCCTCGGCGTGAATGAACGCGTCGCCGCCGCAGCTGTCTTGACCGCAATACATCTCCCAAAATCCTACCGGAGAGTTGCTGGCTGGCGGGTCAGGGCGATGTCCCTAGCCTCAGCCACCCCAACTTGTCTTCTTACTCTCAAGAATCTCGCAACTGAGCTACTTCTGCGACCCCCACCACTCCATGATCCCGCCCGTACCCGGAAGGCCACCCACCGTTCACCGTCTATGTCGCACCTCCGTACCTCCCCCTCTGGGACCTCTCCAGCTTCACCTTGCCTGAACTCACAGTCGGCCCCTAACGGTCACTTTGCGGACTTCTGCCCCGAAGCAAGCGTCCATTTGAAGCAGGCCTGGAGCGATATCGCCACAAGACCCTGAGTAATGCAGGGTTTCACGTGAAACTCACGGTACCGAAAGTTCACTGGTTTACCTATATTGATCGACTTCCGTCAAAGATGCTGGCACCAGTTGTAAGCAGAGCATGAGTAAATTCGTAACTCCTTATTCAGCAAGTGCTTACACTTGCTTTAGGATGTCATGGCCCATATCGTCGCGATTGCGAATCAGAAAGGCGGGGTCGGGAAAACGACTACCGCGGTCAACCTCGCCGCTTCGCTCGCCATCGCCGAGCGTCGTACTCTCCTCCTCGACGCTGACCCGCAAGGCAATGCTACCAGCGGGCTGGGAATCACCAAGCACGATCTGGAGATCTCTCTTTACGACGCTCTGGTGGACGGCCGCCCCGCGCGGGAGGCGATCCTTCCAGTCCCGGGGCTCCCCCATCTCCAGGTGCTGCCAGCCACTCAGGATCTGGTGGGCGCGGAGCTTCAGCTGGTGGAGCGCAACGAGCGCGAGGCGGTACTGCGCCAGGTGATCGAACCGCTCAACGACGACTACGACTATATCGTGGTGGACTGTCCGCCCTCGCTCGGACTGCTCACCCTCAACGTGCTCGCCTCGGCCAATGCCGTGCTCATTCCGATTCAGTGCGAATACTACGGGCTCGAGGGCATCTCTCAGTTGTTGAACACCGTCCGGCTGGTCCAGCAGAATTTCAATCCCGGTCTCGCCATAAGCGGCGTACTGCTCACCATGTACGATTCGCGGCTCAACCTCTGCCGCCAGGTGGCGGAGGACGCCAAGGAATACTTCGGCGCCAAGGTGTTCCTGACGCCGATCCCTCGTAACGTCCGCCTCGCGGAAGCGCCCAGTTTCGGCAAGCCCATCCTCTTATACGATGTGCAGTCCATCGGCGCCAAGAGTTATCTCGCGGTGGCGCAGGAGTTGATGCGCCGAGTGGAGTCACCCGTGGTGAGTGAGTCACCGGAACCGCTGCCGGAGGTGGCTACATGAGCGAGACCAAGCGGCTGGGCCGCGGACTGGAGGCGCTGCTGGGCCCGGTGTCCCGGCAGCAGGCCGAGGCTTCGGGCACGTTGCGTGAGCTTCCGATGGCCAGCGTGCGCCTGAACCCATATCAGCCGCGCACCCACATAGATGAAGGCGCCCTCGGCGAGCTCACCGCTTCGATGGCAGCGTCGGGGCTACTGCAGCCGGTCGTGGTGCGTCCTCGAAATGGAGCCTGGGAGCTTATCGCCGGCGAGCGCCGATACCGCGCGGCGGAGCGGCTGGGGTGGGCCAAGATTCCGGCTGTCATCAAGGATGTTGACGACCGGACGCTGCTCACGCTGGCGCTGATCGAGAACCTGCAGCGGCACGATCTCTCGCCCATAGACGAGGCCGCGGGATATCAGCGGCTCGGCGAAGAGTTCAAGCTGGCCCAGAACGAAATCGCGAGAGTGGTCGGCCGCAACCGCTCGACAGTAGCCAACCTCCTCCGCCTCCTCCAACTGCCCGCGGGCGTGCGGGCGATGGTCCACGAGGGGAAGCTCTCCGAAGGGCACGCGCGCGCTTTGCTCGCGGTGGACGAGCCCGAGCGTCTGCTGCAGTTGGCCCGCGAGGCGGTGGAGCAGGGGTGGTCGGTGCGGGAGATGGAATCGCGGGTGCGCGGTGATGTGCCGGCAGGGAAGAAGCGCAGGGGTACTCTGGAGCGGCGAAGTGTGCCCGGCGCCCCGGCAACCACCGATGTACGACGAGTCGAAGATGCGCTCCGCAAGCGCCTCGGCACCGACATCAGGGTGACGACCCGGCGCCGAGGCCGAGGGTTCCTCACGGTCAGCTACTACTCCAATGACGACCTCGCCCGACTCCTCGAGCTCATTCTCGGCGAGCCTTTCGAGGGATGAAGGGCCGCTCGCGGTCCGTGACCCTCGTCATCCAGCAGGACGGCACGGTTCGGTCGCAGACCCTCCGGATTCCTCTCTGGGCGCTTCGGCTCGGGGTAACAGTCGGAGCCATCTTTCTCGTTGGCCTGCTGCTCGTGGCCATCCTTTATCTTCCGCTGGTGCGCGCGGCCGCACGGGTGCCGGGGCTGGAGCGCCAGGTAACCCGGCTCGAATCCGACAACGCCAAGATCAGACAGCTTTCCTCCGCGCTCGATAGCCTGGAGTCGCGTTACGCCCAAGTGCGCCAGATGATCGGCGCGGACGTGATGCGCGACCCGCTCGCGCTGGCATCGCCCCTTCCCCTGGCGCCCGCCCTTCGCGCCCGAACAGCAGGCACCGAATCGCCCGGCCCCAGTTTCGGCCTCACCCTGCCCCAGGGATGGCCGCTCGATGAGTCCGGGTACGTGACCAGGGGGCAGATAGGCGGCGGCAGCCGGGAGGAGGTACATCCCGGGATTGACATCGCCGTCCCGGTAGGAGCCCTCGTGCGGGCGTCGGGTGGGGCGACGGTCCATCAGGTGGGGGAGGACCCCGAGTACGGCTTCTTCGTGTTGCTCGATCATCCGGAAGAATATCAGACGATGTACGGCCATCTTTCTCGCATCATCGTGACAGCTGGAGCGACAGTGGCCCCTGGTGAGGTTATTGGGTTGAGTGGCAACAGCGGTCGCTCCACCGCGCCGCATCTGCACTTCGAGGTCCGGCAGCGGGGGACTTCGCTGGATCCGCGAACCATGGTCAGAGAGGGGGGTTGATGGGGATCTTCAGCAATGCGGCGAGAGACGAGCAGGGCAATGAGCTCCGGCGCCGACGCAGCGACCAGATACCGTTCTCGATCATAGCCAGCGATATGACCGTAATCGGCGATCTGGAGACCGAGGGCGTGGTCCGGGTCGAGGGGCGCGTCCGGGGCACGGTTCGCGTTGGCGCCCAGGTGCTGGTGGCGACCGGGGCAGTGATCGAAGGCGACCTGCACACCCAGGAGGCGGTAATCGCGGGGCAGGTGAGCGGGGGCATCTACGCCACGGACCGAGTGGAGTTGCAGGCTACTGCCGTGGTCACGGGAGACATCCTGACCCCCCGGATTGCCATCGTCGAGGGGGCCAGAGTCAGCGGCGAGGTAAAGATGGACGGGGAGAGGGCAGTAGCCGGGGATTCCCACAAGAGTTGACAAGTGGACTAAGTCTGTGGAAATGAGTGACTTTGACGTTAAGTTGATGCGGCTGATACATAGAGTGCGGCGATGGTGGCGCCATGATATCGGAATGGTGACTCTTTCCGAGGTTGCATCCCCGTGACCTCCGTAGCGCTCTGCGACGTGGTGGCCTACCTCGACCGATACCTC
>Ga0136617_10005130_pt1 | contig 11704 bp, 14 predicted proteins | sample AntDrymUQ3222106_2_FD_129672 | JGI IMG/M metagenome (GOLD analysis project Ga0136617, IMG submission 129672) | Polar desert sand microbial communities from Dry Valleys, Antarctica - metaG UQ322 (21.06) | ecosystem: Environmental > Terrestrial > Soil > Desert | place: Antarctica: Dry Valley...
CGGCGCGGCGGGGCGGCCGATGGCGTTGAAGCGGTTCGTCAACGGAGCCGAGGGCGAGTTCTTCTTTCAGAAGCGCGCGCCGAAGTCCCGGCCACCGTGGATCGACACCGTCGAACTCCGTTTCCCTTCGGGGCGGACAGCCGACGAGATCATCGTGCACGACGACGCCGCCCTTGCCTGGGTCGTCAACCTGGGCTGCATCGACCTCAACCCGCATCCGGTCCGGGCGGACGATCTCGATCATCCTGACGAGCTGCGCGTCGATCTGGACCCCGTGCCGGTGTGGGGTGGGATCAGATCCGCGATGTCGCGCCTGCGACCCGGGAGGTCCTCGAAGACGTCGGCCTCGTCGGCTGAGCGAAGACGTCGGGTCGCGCGGCTTCCTCATCTACTGCCGCATCCAGCGGCGGTGGACCTTCACCGAGGTGCGACGTGCCGCGGTGGCGCTCGCTCGCGAGGTCGAGCGGCGCGTGCCTGACCTGGCGACCAGCAAGTGGTGGAAGGAGGAGCGCCACGGCGTCTTCCTCGACTACAACCAGAACGCCAAGGACCGGACCGTCGCGTCGGTCTACTCGGTCCGCCCGACGGCCGACGCGCGGGTGTCAACCCCGCTGTTGTGGAACGAGGTGCCAGGCTGCCGCCCGGAGGATCGACACCGTGCCGCGGCGGCTGGCCGAGCTCGGCGATCCGGGGGCTGGCATCGACGAGGCCTCGTTCCGCTCCCAGCACCTGGCAAGACCAGCGGGCCCACCAGACGGCGCCGGTCAAGCGTGCCGCTCATCGAGGTCGCCCGCTCCGGCACGCAGGCCGAGGCGATGGCCGGGCTGGAGCGCTGGAAGGCGCGTCACGCCGATGTTTGGCCGTACCTGGAACCAGCCGACGCGCTCGTCGACTCCATGCGCGGGCGCAGCAGCACCTGGACGCGGATCCGTCTCAACCTGCGCCATGTGCCAGAGGGCCAGCGGCCGCCGCAGGAGCCGCTGGAGGTCGACTACGACCCGTGGGCGGACGCCAAGCCGCCTCACGATCAGAGCTGAGCGCCCGGGCCCGCCGACAGCAGGCTCATCACGGCATTGGTTCGCCCGCGAGGCGCCAGGCCCTAGGCCGCCCGGTCCAGCGTGGCCAGGACGCCTCCGCGGGACAGCGCGAGAGCCAGCAGATGGGCGTCGGTAACCTGGCGGTGCCCGACGACCAGCGAGGCATCGAGGTGTGGCCCGACGACGCCGCGCACGTCGTCTGTCCAGAACTCGTGCCCATCCAGCCGGCTGATCTGGTCGAGCAGCTGGATTGACGTCCAGCAGCGGGACATCCCCCCGCTCAGCGGCGTCACGGGGCCTCGATGGCGCGGGCGACATCCGCGGGGGTGATCGGCGGCGCATCGGCCGGCACGGGGAAGGTGGGGAAATCGCGCGTGAGGCGGTGCGCCGGCGGATGCAGGCCACGACGCGCGGGTCGCGACAGCACCGTGCCAACGCTGGCCCCCTCGGCCCGAGCCAAGCTGCGTACCGCCTCGAAACATCGTCGTCGATCGTCAGTGTGGTGCGCATCTGGACACCATAGGCATCAGTGCATCAGCGCATCGGCAATGTCCGTGCTGTACCGCTTCCCGATAACGGGCTGGAGTCCCTCACCTACGCGTCGGCCGGCAGCAGCATGAAACTGCCGCCGGTGAGCGGCGTCAGGGTCCGGAAGTCACGTTCGTCGAACGTCAGGACGCGCCGAGTACCAAACCGACCTGCAAGCACGACCACGGACAGGTCCGCGAGCCCGACGGCGAGGTCGTCGTACCGCTCGTCCAACTCGGCGATCAATCCGTGCTCGGCTCGAGTCAGCCCTTCGACCCGGAATCGGCCAGCAGCCACATCTTGGATGAAACTACGGGCCGCTAGCGAACCCCCACGTCGGCGGAGGAGGTAATCGACCTCCGCGGACACCGGTGCGGGCACCACCAGGTCACCCGGCTCCGACCGGAGTGTGTGTAGCACCGGCTCGTGCGCCGGATCCCGAGCGTCACCGAGGGCGACAAGAGGCGCGGCATCCACGATCAACGTCATTCGCCGAAGCCCTCGAGCAGCTCGTCCTCGGCCAAGTTCGCCACCGACGAGCCATCGCCCGTCCAGGCCCCCGCCAGGGCGAACCCGCGGTCTACCGGAGGGGCTTGTTCGTATGCGGCGATTGCGCTGCGCACGATTTCCGCCTGACTCCGCCCTTCGGCAGCAGCCAGTCGACGCAGTCGACGGGCATCGTCATCGCTTAGGTAGAGACTGGTCTTTCGCATCCACGTAGGGTAGCACGTAGGGCATTGATATCGCTTGCCGCCCAACCGGCCAATCTCTGGTCGCAGGGATGGTGTTCACGCTGGCACCATGACGGCCGGCGGAGGGCTGCTCAGGCCTCGTCGACCGCGTCGCGCAACTCGTCCTTGGCCATGTCGGAGCGACCGGGCACGCCCTGCTCCTTGGCTCTTTCGTAGAGCTCGTCGCGGGTCGCATCCCCGTCGCCTCCGGCCCCGCCGGTCCAGCTGGTCGCGGCGGCGAAGCGTGCCGCCATGTCGGCCCGCTCCTCGGCCGAAGCCTTCTCGCTCAGCACCGGGAGGAGGTCCTGCTCCTCCTCCTCGATGTGGTGGCGCAGCTCACCGACCATGCCGGCTTGCTTCCCGTCGTACCCAGGCGAGTCCGGATCCTCGGCGAGCAACTCGGTGAGAACCGCCTCGATGTGGTGATGCTCGGCTGTGCCGTCCTTGACCTCGTCGGCTTCCGAGGAGTCGTAGCGCTTGATCGCCGGGTAGACGAAGCTCTCCTCGGCCTCCGAGTGCGGGATCAGCAGGTCACTGACCTGACGCAGCAACGCCAGCGTGTCGGCCCCCTCTTCCTCCGCCTGGTCGAGCAGACGCTCGACTTCTCGGTGCTGGGCCTTGATCAGGACAACGATGTCGTCGGGCATGGTGATTCCCTTCCGGTCGGCTCGAGGGTCCCTACCCACCGGATGCGGCCGCTGACCCACGAGCTTGTCGCGGTGAGGCGCCGCTCCTCTAGGATTCGCCACCATGCGGGTACTCCAGCTGTGGCGGTACCCCGTGAAATCTCTGCAAGGCGAACGGCTGGGCTCGGTGCCCGTCACTGTTAATGGCATCGAGGGGGATCGTCAGTTCGCGATCTTCGACGCCGAGACCGGGTTCGGGCTCACCGCGCGACGCGTACCCGAACTGCTGTACGCATCGGCGCGGCTGCGAGCCGACGGCGGCGGGGTCGAGGTCACGTTGCCGGACGGCTCGATCGCTGACGACGACCGTGCTCTGTCGGCCTGGCTCGGGCGGCTCGTGAACCTGCGGTCCACCGCCGAGGACAGCACCCGCCGGTACGAGAACGTCGTGGACTTCGAGCAGGAAAAGATCAGCAAGTGGGAGCCGTTCAACGGCGCCCACGGCGCGTTCCACGATGCGCAGGGCGCCAACGTGTCCCTGATGTCACTAGCGACGATCGGGAGCTGGGAGCGCCGACGCTTCCGGACGAACGTGATCCTGGACGGCGACGACGAGGAGTCGTTCCTCGGATCCCGCGTCGGTCTCGGCGACTGCCTGCTCGACGTCGGCATGCACATCCAGCGCTGCGTGATGGTGACCCGCCCGCAACCCGGCGACGTCCAACGCGACCTCGACGTGCTGCGCTCGATCCACCGGGAACGCAACGGTTTCCTGGCGGTCGGCGCGACCGTGGCACGGCAGGGAACCGTGACCGTCGGTGACAGGCTCCAGAAGGCGTAACGTTATGGACCGCCCACGCCAAGGGCACGTCGCCCACGAGGTCTGGCGCGCCGCCGTCCAGGAGAGGTCCGTGACCGTCGCCAGCGCGGGCAGTTCGTCCGCCGAACGCCACCCCCGGGCCCGCAGGGCGCGCGGGCTGGTGCTCCTGCTCGGCGCGGTCCTGATCGCCGCCCTCGTGGAGACCGGCACTCTGGCGTTCTACTGGTTTCCTCTGCTGACCGGTCTGACCTACCTCGTCGCGGCCGCGGCCAGCCGCAGCCGGGGGACGCTGTGGGCGCCGGGGCTCATCGTCACCGCGGTCGGGGTCAGCGCCGCGCTGTGGCTGCGCGAGGGACGGTCGGCCGACAGCTTTCAGTTTCTCGCCCTCGCCGTGCTGTCCCTCGGCCTCGGCGGTGTCGTGGCCGGGCTGCTCGCGACGCTGCGTGGCTTTGCGATCAGCGCGATGAGCGTCGCGTTGCCGGTGCTGCTGTTCGGGGCGTTCGCCCTCGCCGAGCAGCAGCGCATCGCGCCCTTCGCCGGCTCCACGTTGGTGTACGTGGCGCTGCTGGCGGTTTGGGGCGTGTTCGAGCTGCGACCCTCCAGCGCCTGAACGGCTTCGCGACAGCGGCTCGTGACGCGGCTGCGTACGCCTCCACCGGGCGCGCGTCGAACGTCCGTCGTTGGGGCATGACTGGCCAACAGCGTCTCGTCGCAGTCTTGAAAGGAGCCGTCTGTTCGTGAATCGTTCCGCTGCCGCAGGTCCTAGGCGTTGGACCGCCTCGGAGATCCCTTCCCAGCGGGGTCGGACGATCCTGGTCACGGGAGCCACCGGCGGACTGGGGCTGGAGACCGCCCGGGCGCTGGCGGGCGCTGGTGCGCGAGTCGTGCTGGGTGCCCGCGACCCGCGGAAGGCGACCCGCACGATCGACGAGATCCATCGAGGGATACCCGACGCGCGCCTCGAGGCGCTGTCGCTGGACCTGGCCGACCTGGCGTCGGTGCACCTGGCCGCCGAGGAGTTCGCCGGCACGCACGAGCGTCTCGACGTGCTGGTGAACAACGCCGGGGTCATGGCGACGCCGCTGCTGCTGACCGCCGACGGTTTCGAGCTGCAGATCGGCACCAACCACCTCGGCCACTTCGCGCTCACGGGGCTGCTGCTGCCGTCGCTGCTGCGAGCCGAGCGACCTCGCGTGGTGAACGTGTCCTCCACCTTCCACTGGCCCGGCCGCATCCGGCTGGACGACCTCAACTGGGAGGCTGGCTATGACCGCGGCGCGGCCTACAGCCAGTCCAAGCTGGCCAACCTGCTGCACGCCCGCGAGCTGCAGCGCCGCTTCGTCGGAGCTCGGATCGACGCGACGGCCGTCGCGGCCCATCCCGGCTGGGCGGCCACGCACCTGCAGACGCGAGGAGCCGAGCTGGCGGGCGGCTGGCGCGGGCGGCTGATGGTGCAGGCCATGCGGGGAATGAACCTGGTCTTCGCGCAGAACGCCGCGATGGGGGCGCTGCCGCAGCTGTACGCCGCCACCGCGCCGGGCGTGGAGCCGGGAGGCTTCTACGGACCCTCCTTCGCCGAGTTCCGCGGCTACCCGAGCCCGTCGCCGAGCAGCGGCCGCTCCAAGGACCCGCAGCTGGCTCAGGCGCTGTGGCAGCTGTCCGAGCGGCTGACCGGAGTTGTCTACGAGCTGCGGCCCCCGACTTCCGTGCCCGGCCCCGGCGCTGCGGACGAGCCATGAGCGCTGCCGAGCCCGTACCAAGCGAAAACGCCCGCTTCAGTGGACTGTTCGTGCCGCTGCTGACGCCGATGGCCGGCGACGGAAACGTTGAGGCCACCGCGGTGGCGGGACACGTGCGGCGGCTCCTCGACGGCGGTGCCGACGGGCTGGTCGCGCTGGGAACGACCGGCGAGTTCGCCGACCTGACCGCGGGCGAGCGGACCGAGATCATCGCCGCCGCGGTCGCGGCGGCCGCCGGGCGTGTGCCGGTGCTGGTCGGGGTCGGAGCGGTCGGCACCACCATGGCCTGCGTCTACGCCGCAGCCGCCGAGGCCGCTGGGGCCGACGGGGTACTCAGCCTGCCGCCCCTGTACTGGAAGCTGTCTGAGTCGGCGCTGGTCCGCCACTTCGCCGCGGTGTGCGAGGCGACGACACTGCCGGTGCTGCTGTACGACTTCCCGGCCCTGGCCGGGACCGCATTGACTCCGGCGCTGGTCGAGCGGGTCGCCCGCGAGCTGCCGCAGGTCGTTGGCATCAAGCAGTCCGGGGCCGAGCTGCGCGTCGTGCACCAGGTCGTGACCCGGGTCAAGCCCATCCGCCCCGACTTTGCGGTGATGACCGGTGCCGCCGAGCTGGTCCTGCCCGGCCTGCTGGCCGGCACTGACGGGACCATCGCCGCCATCGCCAACGTCTCGCCGGAGCCGCTCGCTGGGCTGCTGACCGCGGTGCGGTCAGGCGACGTGACCGCTGCCGCCGCCCAGCACCGCGAGGTGCTGCGACTGCTGGCCATCCCGGCGCTGTCGGCACCGCCGATTCTGGCCCTCAAGGCCGCCGCAGCGGCGTTCGGCTCGCCCCTTGCCCCGGTGGTCCGCACCTGGCCCGACGATCCGCCATCCGTGATCGCCGCCGCCACGGACTTGGCCAACCGTCTGGGCGCGCTTGGTAACCTCGCCTGATGTTCCACGCCCGCGCCCGTAGCTCAGTGGATTAGAGCAGGCGGTTTCTACCCGCTTTGTCGGGGGTTCGAGTCCTCCCGGGCGCGCGTGTACCCTTCCGGCTGCACCGCCCGGCGGTGCTCGTGGTGGCCGTAGCTCAGTTGGCTAGAGCGCCGCGTTGTGGTCGCGGAGGTCGCGGGTTCGAAACCCGTCGGTCACCCTCCTTTCCTCCCGTCTGGGAATGCGGGTGCTTCAAGCCGTCGTTACACTCCCGACCGCGCGGGTCGCTAGCTCAACTGGCAGAGCAGGGGCCTCTTAAGCCCAAGGTTCGGAGTTCGATCCTCCGGCGACCCACCCCGGTTCCGCGTCATCAGACTGCTGGCTCCTCGCCTTCTCGTCGCCGGTGCGAGCGAATGCGATGACAGTTCGCACACACCACCTCGCACTTGGCGATCTCCGCACGCAAGATGGCGGTTGTTGCATAGGTCTTGAGTAGCGCCACGTTGCGCACTTTTGTGCCTCGGACATGGTCAAGATCCATGACGTACGGCGGATAGCGAACACCGCAGTCGGTGCACGGGCGCGACTTGGCGGCCACCACCATCACCTTGTTGATCCGCCGCTGCTCCATCCTCTTGGCCGCGATGTTGCTCCGGTGCCGGTCGCCGTTGCGCTCATACCACTGGCGTTGGTAGGCGGCCTTGCAGTCGCGGCAATGGGTGTAGCGCTGGGTGCCGTCCTTGCGGCGCAGCGGGAAGGCGTCCAGCGGCAGGTCCGCCTGGCAGCGGCTGCAGCGGCGTCGCTGCGGATCGTCCATCGATGGCAGCATCCATGGAGGTGTGACTGCCATGGTGTTAGGCGTCACCGAGTGGTGATGGGAGGATGCCGGGCGGGTGGCCTACCCGCTGCGGGTCTGACCCTGGGTGTGACCGACGCGCCGCTGTCCTTGTGATGAACTGTCGGCCCGCGCCTTCAGGGGGTCACCAGCACCGGCGCCGACCGGTGGCGTGACCTTATAGGAGCCTGCTGTTACCAGGCCCTTGGCAGTCTTGTCCGGCTCCCGGCCGGCTCGGTGCTCCCCGACTGGATGAGAGCCGAGGAGGCAACACGACCAGCATGACAGAACCCGTCCGTCGCGTCACGGGCGGGGTGGACACCCATGCCGACACGCACGTGGCGAGGGTGGTCGACTCCGCGACCGGGCACGTCGCCGGGACCGCGTCGTTCGACAACGCCGCCACCGGCCACACCGAACTGCTCGGGTGGATGAGCAGCCACGGCGAGGTCGACAAGGTCGGTGTCGAGGGCACCGGCACCCACGGCGCCGGGCTGGCCCGGTACCTGCGCCGGGAGGGCATCGAGATCGTCGAGGTCGACCGGCCCGACCGCAAGACACGCCGGCTGCGCGGCAAGTCCGACCCGGTCGACGCCGAAGCGGCTGCCCGAGCGGCGTGGCAGGCACGGCGACGGGCATCCCCAAGACCCGCGACGGGGTGGTGGAGGCTATGCGTGTCCTGGAGGTGCTGTACGAGTCGGCGGACAAGGACCGCACCCGGGCGCTGAACCAGTTCAGTGCGCTGCTGCTGACCGCTCCTGGCGAGATCCGCGAGCCGCTTTGCGGCCTGCCCGCCCCCCAGCAGCTTGACCGGGCCCGCCGCTTCCACGACCGCGACGACCCTGACCCCGTGGTGTGCCACACCCGCTATGTGCTGCGTGAGCTCGCCCGACGCGTCGCCACCATCGACACCCAGCAGGCCCAGCTCGAGCAGCGGCTGCGTCCGCTGGTCGCCGGCCACGCCCCCGCCCTGGTCGGTCTGACCGGCGCCGGTGTGCATACCGCCGCGGCGCTGCTGGTCACCGCCGGGGACAACCCGCAGCGGATGCGCTCAAAGCGGCGTTCGCGAACCTGTGCGCGTCAGCGCCCATCCCCGCCTCGTCAGGCAAGACGACCCGGCATCGGCTCAACCGTGGTGGCGACCGTCGCGCGAACCAGGCGTTGTGGCGTGTCGCGATGGTGCGCATGGCCCACGACCCACGCACCCGCGACTACGTCCAGCGGCGCACCGCCGAAGGCAAGACCAAGAAAGAGATCATCCGCTGCCTCAAGCGCTACATCGCCCGCGAGGCGTACGGCGCCATCATCAACCCGCCCACGGACCTGCCACCCGCCGGCGCCGCCCTGCGCCAGCAACGCAAACAGCGCGGCCTGTCTCTGCAGGCCGTCGCCGAGGTCATCGACACCACTGCCACTCGCCTGTCCACCCTGGAACGCGAGCTCGTCTTCGACACCAACCTCGCCCATCGAGCGCACGCCTACATCACGACTTGACATCAATAGGAGCTTCATTCCCTGGCGCGACCACGCCGATGGACGGGCTAGACGACGTCGGGCACGTAGGTCTGCTCGGTCCTCGGCGGACGCTGGTAGTCGCCCTCCTGGCGCGGTGGCAACTCGATCGCGGCGGGCGTCAGGTCCTGATAGGGGATCTGCGACAGCAGGTGGGCGATGCAGTTGAGCCGGGCACGGCGCTTGTCATCCGCTTCGACGACGTACCAGGGCGCTTCGGGAATGTCGGTGGCCGCGAACATGTCGTCCTTGGCCTTGGAGTACTCGATCCAGCGGGCCCGCGACTCCACGTCCATCGGGCTGAGCTTCCAGCGCTTGGTGGGATCGGCGATGCGCTCGGCGAAGCGGCGTTCCTGCTCGGCGTCGCTGACGGAGAACCAGTACTTGAGCAGCGTGATGCCGGAGCGAACGAGCATCCGCTCGAACTCCGGGCAGGCCCTCAGGAACTCGTCGTACTCGGCGTCTGTGGCAAAACCCATTACCCGCTCGACGCCCGCGCGGTTGTACCAGCTGCGGTCGAACAGGACCATCTCCCCCGCCGCCGGCAGCTCGGCGACATAGCGCTGGAAGTACCACTGCGTCTTCTCGCGCTCGGTGGGGGTGCCGAGGGCGACCACCCTGCAGACGCGCGGATTGAGGCTCTCTGTGATCCGCTTGATGGCTCCGCCCTTGCCGGCGGCGTCGCGGCCCTCGAACAGGGCGACGACACGTAGGCCCTCCGCCTTGATCCACTCCTGCAGCTTGACCAGCTCTAGCTGCATGCGGGCAAGCTCCTCCTCGTAGCGCGCCTTCTTCACCCGCTTTCGCTGCGGTGCCTCGCCGTCAACCGCCTCGCCCTCGTCGCGCTCCAGTTCGCTGCCATCGCTCATGTCCGCTCCCTTTGTCGACCTGAACGGGACGTACCTACCCAGGAGACGGCAAGTAGGGACACTGCGGCGCTCAATTCGCGCCGGGAGCGGCCCTATCCTGCCCTCGCGCAGGGTGGGCGTCAGGCGTTTGAGGCGGTTGCAGCCGCGGAGGAGGCGACATGGAGTTCGGACTGGCCATGGGCTGGTGGCTCAGAGCTGCCACGCGAGTACGCGCGGACCTTCCACCCCTTCGTGGCGCTGTCGACGATCGCGGCCACCACCGAGTACTACGGCGCCAAGCGCGATGACCGGGCCTTGGAGCAGTTGCGCCAGGCCGGCGTCGACTGCTGCCTATTCGTGCTGCCGTCGACACCGGCCGAGCGGAACCTGCCGAGCATCCAGCAGGCCGGCGGGCTCGCCGCCCGCCACCGCTGACCAGTCGCTCTGCGCCTTGAAGGTGAAGTCGCCGCTGGTCTGGGCCTGCCAACGCGGCTCGGCGTAGGCGAAGGTCAGTCCGTACGAGTATCAGGCGCCCGAAGCTGGACTTCGGCACAAGCCCCAAGTCACCCGTCCTCGGCCGAGCGCGTCTCTCACATTCAGGGTCAACCGGATCCTACCGATGTCCAGGTCACCATGACTGCGACTCCGATCATCGCCGCACCTGAGGTGGCGGCTGCCCCTGGGCGGCCACAGCCCGCACCCTCCTCCCAGATCGCCACGGCGGCGCGCGCCTTCGGCGACGACGATCCGCCGCTGCGCCACCAGTGGCGCATCCGCGCGGCAGGATTGCTTCTGCTCGTCACCACGCTGCTGTACGCGCCGTGGATGCTGACGTCGCTCAACCTGGATGCGCCGTGGCTGGCCTTGCCGTTCGCCACCGCCAACTTGTTCTCGATCGCCTACGGGCTGCTCACCATCGTCAACGCCTGGAACCGGTACCTTCCACAGCGACGTCCGCTTCCTGTCGGTGCCGAGCCGCTGGTCGCGGTCGTCATCCCCACCTGCGGGGAGTCCGTGGCCATGGTCCTGCGGACGGTCACCTCGGTGCTCGAGCAGGATTGGCCAGCCGATCGCATGATCGTCGTAGTCTCCGACGACGGCCACGACCCCCAGCTGGAAGCGGCTCTGACCGGGACGGCTGTCCGCTACCACTCGCCCTTGCCGCGCTTCGCTCCCGGCCGTGACGGCGCAGCCAAGGCCGGCAATCTCAACTCGGCGCTGGCCATGCTGGACGCCGAACATCCGCAGATCCTCTACGTGGAGACCCGTGACGCCGACGACGAGCTCGGCTCCAACGGCTTCTTGCGCCAGGTGGTCGGTCAGTTGGAGGCCGACGCGGGCATGGCCTACGTGCAGACGATCAAGGAAGCCCAGGTCAGCGCCGGCGACCCGTTCAACAACCGGGAGTCGATGGTCTATCGCAGCCAGATGCTGGCCCGTACCGCCGCCAACGCCGTATTCCCGTGCGGCTCAGGCGTCGTCTGGCGCCGCACGGCGTTGCGGAACATCGGCAACTTTCCGACCTGGAACCTCGTAGAGGACCTGCAGTCGGGCGTCGAGGCCCTGCGCCGCGGCTGGCGCGGTCTGTACCTGCCCATCGTCGGGGCCGTGGGTCAGCACTCCCCCGAAGACGTGCCCAACGTCTACAAGCAGCGCGGCACGTGGGCGATCGACACCGTGCGGCTGATGACCTGGGGCGATCTGGGTGGCCTCGGGTGGCGCCAGCGCGCGCACTTCCTTGAGATGCTCCTGTTCTACCTCAACGCCTTCACCGTCTTGGTCTACGTCCCCAGCGTGGCCTTCTCACTGCTCGGGTGGACGCCACTGCACGATACGGGGCTCGGCTACGTCAGCCGCATGCTCCCGCTGGTCCTGGCGACCGAGGTCTGGTTGATGATGGTCAACCATCCCTACAACGACCGGCGCGGGCGGCAGCGCCGCCCCATCCGCGCACTATGGCAGGTGCGGATCATGTGGACGGGCATGGCGCCGATCTACATGAAGGCTTGTGTGCAGGCGCTGCTCGGGGGACCCAACCGCAAGCCGGTCTATAAGGTCACGCGCAAGGAAGACGATCTGCGCTGGCACTGGCGGCATACGCTGCCCCAGACCAC
>Ga0136617_10005132_pt1 | contig 11704 bp, 9 predicted proteins | sample AntDrymUQ3222106_2_FD_129672 | JGI IMG/M metagenome (GOLD analysis project Ga0136617, IMG submission 129672) | Polar desert sand microbial communities from Dry Valleys, Antarctica - metaG UQ322 (21.06) | ecosystem: Environmental > Terrestrial > Soil > Desert | place: Antarctica: Dry Valley...
ATAACGCTCGGCTGCTCTGTAGACGTAGTCGATCATGTCGAGCGTGCGACGCGCCGAACCGCCGTCGCGGGCGAAACTGCGATCTATGTAAACGGAAAAGAACTCCGCCGTCAGGCCGCCCTGTTTCATTCTGACGATGTCAGTGTGGTACTTGCCGACAGACGTGACACCCAGGTCGTAGTTGTCGTCAGTCATCATCGAGAGAATGTCGTTGTGGGTGTCGACCACGATTGCCTTGCGGTGAATTTCCAACGCCTTCTTCCAGAGCTTCTCGTCGCGCGGCGGGCTCGGCTGGGGCGATGCCGCAGGCTGCTGGGCTGCAGCGCTGATTGTGGACAGAATGAGCACGCAAGCTAGAGTCAACGAAAAGCCTTTGCGAAAGTACATCTTGGTACCTTTCAAGGAGAGATGAATGCGGTTTTGTATAGCAGCGTCATAGTGCAGACAACCACCGGTTGCCGTCAAGTTACGTTAATTTGCAGGTCAGGAAGGTGGACCCTGTCCCCGCTCGCCTTGGAAAGCCATTGCCATAAAAGCTAAAGCTCTCAGCTCCAACAACAAGGTGACTGAGTTTGAGAGGTTGATTGCTGCTTAGTGGCCTTCAAGCTTAAGCGGGGACAGGGTCCGCCTTCCCGACCTGCGAGGTTCCTAGAATTGTATCGTTCTCTCCCGATTGAAAGCCTTTCAAGTTAGGAGAAAATCACTCAGGACTGAAAATTCAGGTTAGGAAGGGTGGCTTCCCCCCGCCGAGCTTGGTTAGCAACAAGATTCGAGTTTTGACACAGCCTCATGGCCTTTCCGCACCGGAGGCGGCAAAGCCGCGGATGCAACTGTGGCAAGCCACATTGACCCAGGTAGCTTCTGAAAATACATTTGCAGCGCTGAGCAGCATGAGTAATGATTCCCCCATGTCAATCCTGATCGCCGAAGACAACGTGGCCCAGCGCAGTTATCTGCGCGAGATTCTGGAGCGTGAGTTTCAGGCACACACGCCGGTTCTTGAAGCCGGCGATGGCGAGGAGACCATTAAGCTGGCGCTCGCGCACAGGCCTGCCGTGTGCATTCTGGACATTCAGATGCCCAAGCTCTCAGGGGTGAAAGCGGCGCGGGCTATTTGGCGCGACTGCCCCGCAGCGCGCATCATCTTCTGGACTCAGTTTCCTCATGAGATCTACATCAACGAGATTCGGAAGCTCGTAAAGTTAGTCGATCCGCCTCCAGCCTACGGTTTCATTCACAAGAACAATCCTGAGACGCGTTTCCTGCGTTTCGTGGCCGCGGTGCTAGAGGATGGCGCCGACATGATCGATCCCGCGTTCAAAGATTCGTTCAAGCGACCCCTCCTGACCGAGTTTGAGGCCGAGGCGCTTTACTACCTCGCCCTCGGCCTATCCAACTGGGCCATCGCGCGCAAGTGCAGTCTGAGTTTGCGCGGTGTCGAGAGCCGGCTGGCCACGCTTTACGAAAAGCTCTTCGCCTCAGTAGCGGAAGGGACGGAGCATGAAGCCTATGACAAGCTCGCTTACAACGTACGCACGCGCGCATTCTTCGAAGCCCTTCGACGCGGGTTGCTGAATAATGACGAGCTGGAGAAGGCGGCGCTCGAGTTGGAAACGTGGATCGAGCGTGATGGCAAGCGCTATTTGGAGGAACAAAAAAAGGACGCGGGGATACGGAGACGCGGAGACGCGGAAAAACTGTGACTGAGGCTACACCTCCCGGCGTCAAACGTTGTAGGGGCGTCCCTCCGTGGGCGCCCCCGAGTCGCGATGCAAGGGGCGCCCCCCACGGAGGGACGCCCCTACAACCTATTTTCTGGTTGTTGTTATCTGCGTCTTTTATTCTCCTGCTCCTGCCTGCTGCTCCTACTGCCTCCTCACAACCCGAAGATCTCCAGTCCTCGCCCTTACCAAGTCCATCTCCCACCCCATCGCCCGCTCCTTCTCCGTCGCCCACGCCGCTAACTGGGTTGCACCAATGGGGCGCGGTCACGTTGTTTCATGGTTTGCCATCTGACCGCGTGCTCGCGGTTGCCCAGGGCCCAGACGGCGCGATGTGGTTTGGAACTGACGCAGGACTGGCGAAACTCGATGGCCGCAGAACACAAGCCATCAGCCATCCCAATCTCCCATCCGGTCGCGTGCTGGCCTTGAAAACCGACGGATCGGGTGGGCTATGGATCGGCACGGAATCCGGGGCGGTGCGTATGTTCGGGGGGAGCTTTGAAGTGTTACGGGAAACGGCAGGCAAAGTGATAACGGCAATCATCGTTCCCGAACGCAATCTGGTGGTGATGGCCACGGAGCAAGGCATGATCTTCGAATGTCGCAAAAAGGATGACGGCAAACTCGACGTCCGCCAATTGTTGGAGCAGCCACTTGAAAGCGCCGACCGGGATCGTCCCGGACTTCTCCCACTCACGAGTCTTATTGTGGTAGACGGCAAACTTCTGGCCGGCTCACTTAGCCGCGGGCTGCTCACGATTGAGAATGGGACAGCAAAAGAGTCGCCGGTGCGGCCACCACACTACTTTGTGCGCGCGCTAGAGACAGATGCGGATGGCAAGTTGTGGTTGGGAGCGCGCGGCAGAAAAGAAGAACGCGGGTTATACCGCGGCACCGCGCCTCACAACCTTCTAAGAGTTGACGCTCCGACGGGAACGATCAGTACCATCAGCGGAGGAAACGAAGAGGTTTGGGTGGGAACGGACGGGCATGGAGTGTTCCGGTTCTCCGGTTCCAAGAAAGTTCAGCGTTTTACTTTCGACGGCACGGCTGGAGGTCTGCGCTCGGATCACGTCTATTCGATCTTTGTGGATCGCGAGGGCGTCGTCTGGTTTGGCACTGATAGAGGCGTTTGCCGCTTCGACCCGCAGGCCCCGCGGGTTGAGAACGTCGGGGGCAGCGCCGAAAGCAACTTCGTGCGCACGTTGTATCAAGCCTCAGACGGCCGAGTGCTGGCCGGCACCAACCGTGGTCTCTTCGTTTACGACAACACCGCGCAGAGTTGGCTCACAGTCACCGAACTTGCTCGCAACATTGTTTATGCAATTGCTGAAGACAAAAATGGGGTGTTGCTGGTGGGTTCGGCCAGTGGTTTTTTTGCAGGAGCAAAGCCCGAGCCTGGAACCAGAACCGAATCGCAGCGTTTTACACGTGTCGAGGCAAGTGCCGGTAATGCTGACGCCGTTGGCAGCATTCGGTCGATCACTCGATTTCGCGATGCCATCTACATTGCCAGCTTCAAGCGCGGCCTTGAACTGTTTGAAGATCCACGCATTCGCATCGTGTGGCCCAGGGACGGTAAGGGCTCACGCGAAGTGATCAGCCTGTTTGCCGATGGAGACGCAAGACTTTTGATCGGAACGACGAACGACGGCGTCTTCAGTTTCGACGGTAGCGAGGCGGATCCCGAGCCGGCGTTTGCGAAACTCCGAGGCAGCACAGTCCGGTCAATTGTTCGCACAAACGATGGCACACTCTGGTTTGCCACAAATCGAGGGGTTTATTCGTGCCGTCCAGACAGCGATTGTTTGGTCGCGGCCCCCGACCTTGATGCGCGAAGTCTGGTAGCTGTGGGAGTCCCCAACCCGCACGGAGTCTGGTGTGCAACCACTGGGGGAGGCCTGGTCCAGATCGTGCTCGACGACCAACTTGGCCCTGTGATAGCGCAAATGGATACCGAGCAGGGACTGCCTTCACAAAATGTCTTTGCCGTTCTGCCTCAGCAAAACTCTAACCGCAGCAACATTCTACTTGTTGGAACCAGCCGTGGTATTGCGCGTTACTCGCCCGGGCAAATCTCGCCCACTCTCTATGCCACGCGAATCATCAGTAAGCGCGTCCATCACCCCGGCGAACTCACTAGTGGCCTTAATCTCGAATACCCTCAGAACAGCTTGCTTTTCGAGGTGGCTGCAAACAGTAGCCGTACGTTTCCTGAGCAGTTTCAATACGCGTTCACGCTCACGGATAACAAAGGAAACGCCGTCAAGCAAAAGGTCTCGCGTGAATCGCAATTTGCCATGGAAGGACTGCAGCCGGGGAATTACAAAGTTCTGGCGCGTGCTTTTACAAGGGACCTCGTTCCCTCCAGCCCGCTCTCATTTGAGTTGAATGTCGCCGCCGCACCCTTTCCCTGGACCTCGACAGCTCTGGCACTGCTTTTGACCATGGCTTTGCTGGCTCTGCTATGGGCCCTTTTGGAGCGCAAACGGATCGTGAGAACGAGTGCGGCCCTGGTAACGGCGAATCAGGATCTGGCGAATGCCCGACTCAACCTTGCCAACGAGGCCGAACGTGAGCGGCGCCGCATCGCGCGCGACCTTCACGACCAAACGCTTGGCGATCTAAGGCACTTGCTCTTGCTGGCGGATCAGTTTTCAGACGCCCGCGAGCAAGTGCGAAAGAAGCCGGACGTGGCACTGCTGCGCGGAGAGATTGAGTCGATATCTCAAGAAGTAAGGCGAATCTGCGAAGACCTCAGCCCATCTGTGTTGCAGAACGTAGGTTTCGCGGCGGCGTTGGAGTTCGCCCTCTCACATGCGGTACAACACGCGCCACCGGAAAGGCAATTCGATTATGAATTTGTGTGCGACGAAGTGCTGGAAGAAAGTGCCAAGCTGGCGCCCAATGTGCAGATGCAGATCTATCGAATCACGCAGGAAGCAGTTAACAACATTTGCCGCCACGCGAATGCGACTCAGGTAAAGATGGTAGTGGGAGTATCCCAGGCGGGTGATTTCAGTTTGACCATAGAAGACAACGGTGGGGACTTCGAACAGGTTGGTGAACACAAACATGAAGGTCGTGGTTTGGCCAACATGCGTGCGCGCGCAAGTCTGATAGATGCCGAGCTGAGCTGGACCCCACGCAAGGAGGGCGGCACTGTGTTCCAGTTGACGAAGCCGACAGCAGAGGCGGGGAAAAGCTAGGTTTAGCTTGAGAAGCGCTTGCCAAAGAAAGGGTGCGGTAGAGGCTGTGTGAAAAACCCGAAAGAGGGCTGCAGTAATTTGCAGGGCAGGAAGGCGGACCCTGTCCCCGCCTCCAGCTTGAAAGCCACTTAGCATCACCTGGAGATTGAGGTTCGACACATTTGCGAGCCATGCGAGGAAGCTTCTTTGGAGGGTGAGAATGAATTGAGTAGTTAATCTAGACGATTTTGTTTTCGTCGTAAGAGCGGGGACAGGGTCCGCCTTCCTGACTGTATTAGCGGGGACTTGAGCAGTCCTGCTCACGTGAATTTGATTTCACCCAACCAAACCGATGATAAATAGAACTGTTTGAGTTCAGCGCCGAAGTGGATGCTGCTCTGGCCGCGCGAAAACCAATCGTGGCTTTGGAATCAACGGTCGTCGTCCACGGATTGCCGCGTCCGCAAAATCTGGAAACTGCGCATCGACTTGAAGCGATTGTGAGAACTGCCGGCGCCGTTCCGGCCACGATTGCTATCCTGGGTGGGAAACTCTGTGTGGGGCTGAATGAAAACCAGTTAAGGCACATCGCTGAAACTGAGGGTATCAAGAAAGTTAGTACCCGAGATCTCCCCATCGCCCTTGCCCGCCGCTGGGATGGCGCCACGACAGTAGCCAGCACTATCTGGATCGGCCACTGGGCGGGTATTCAGGTCCTGGCAACGGGAGGTATTGGAGGCGTTCATCCCGGGTCGTTGCCCGACGTCTCGGCTGATCTGCCAGAGTTGGCGCGCACTCCGATTGTGGTGGTTTGCTCCGGCGCAAAAATCGTTCTCGATCTTGCGGCGACCCGCGAGTGGCTGGAGACACACGGCGTGACAATTGTTGGTTATCAATGTGACGAGTTGCCGGCATTCTATTCACGGAAAAGCGGACTGAGCGTTGATGCCACAGTGAATTCGGCTAAAGAAGTGGCGGAGTTGGTGAAAGCTCAGCGAGCCTTCGCCACTGAAAGCGCACTGCTCGTTGCCGTGCCGATACCCGCCGCCGCGGAGGTGCCTTCGGAGTTGCTTAAAAGGTTGTTAGACGATGCTGTGAAAGAAGCTGAAAAAAGCCGGATAAGCGGACGCGAAGTAACACCTTTTCTGCTGTCTCAAATGGCCGGGCAAAGCGGGGGAGCGACCCTGCAGGCCAACATCGCGTTGCTGGAAAACAACGCTCGCGTTGGCGCAGAGATAGCGTTAGTCCTGGCCGCGAAATAGTGGCAACCTGTTTAATTGTCTTGAGCCCACGGAGCAGTTTCTTGTCCCGCGTCCATACTTGCGGGTGGAGTGTGTTAATCTATCCGCCCAAACCGATCGAACAGTTCAGGAGGATCCCATGGCAGACGAGAAAGAGACCTGTAAGAATCCCGTGTGTGGTTGTGCCCCGCAACCTGATGGTAAATACTGCGGCGCCTCATGCGAAGGCTCAGGGCAAACCGTCGAAATTGATTGCGACTGCGGCCATCCGGAGTGCAGCGGAGACTTCTAACTCAACGGAAGCATCTTTCGGTCAAAAGAGGCGCACTACGCGCCTCTTTTCATTTGTCGGGGTGCGGCTTTGTTGTTCGGTGACTGAAGTAAGATGGTGACACAGCCTTTAGTCTCTTTGCCTTGGTGGATGTCACAAACTTAAGTCTATGCTACGTGCATCGGCTTCGTTGCTCTACCAATGAAGTAAGTATCCATGAACAAATTTTCGACCTCGATTTCTCCTGCAAGTTGACGAAGATCCTCGAGGATATCAATATCCGGATTTCCGAGAACGGTCAGCTTAAGAAACGACGTTAGCAAGGGACGATAGATCCTGCCGGGTATACCCTCCGGGATACGTGCATCCATGATTACTAATCGTCCTCCTGGCTTTAGTTGATTCCAGGCGTGTCGCAGAACTTTCTGCCGGTGAGGCATCGTCGCGTAAGACAGACTGAATAGCGCACCATCGACGGCTTCGGGCAGAGTATATTCAGCAGCATCTTCGTGAAGCAGTTTCACGTTTTGCCATTTATGTCGGGCAGTTAAAGCTTTTGCCCTTGCCAGCATGCCTTCCGAGAGATCCACACCATAGAGCTGGCCGGAATTCCCCACAGCTTCAAACAGACGACTAAGATTGCGTCCGGTACCACACCCAACCTCGAGCACCCGGTCACCAGTTTTGAGATCCAGAGTTCTGACAGCCCGGCCACGAATCCCCGGTGGCAGCAGGAACACATACTCGAAAGCGACATAGATGGGCGCGAGATTGTTATAACGCCGGCGGACGAACTGGGTGTCGTATTCGATCCAATCTGCCACGAAAAATTTCCTGGCCCAGACTGGCCCTGCAGACCTTCGACCTTCAGGTATCAATGTCTACCTTCCCGCGAGCTTCAGAAACTGGCCTGCCAGTCTGGGACCAGTTCCCTCGTCTTCGTGTTTGAAAAAGACATAAGCATCATTCCAATTTTGATCCCCAACGCGTTTGAACCATTCCGCGAGGTTCTCTTCGAGATAGTTGACGCGCCGCAGTCGCAGGTAACCCCAATCTGCAGTTTTGTCGATATGCGATACCGGCAAATCGTCGGTATCTGAAATACAGAGCGCGTGGTTCTTACGCGACAGCAACTCCAACACGTCATCGTCAAACCAGGTCGGATGGCGAAACTCGAATGTGGCTTTGGTATCGTTTGGCAGGCAGACGAGAAACGCCTCGAGTCGGGCGAGATCTTTCTTCATGTTTGGTGGCAGCTGAAACAAGACCGGGCCCAGCCGATCCTCCAGCGCTGCGGCAGTATCGAGGAGATACCTGGTTTCGTCTTCAACGTTCTGGAGACGTTTGAAATGGCTGATTCTCTGCGAAGCTTTAACCGAAAACTTGAATCCGGCAGGTACTTGGTCTTTCCAGTTCTCGAGCATGTTTTTTTGCGGCAAACGATAGAAAGTGTTATTGATTTCAACAGCAGGCAAACGGGTCGCGTAGTACGCGAGCATCTCTTTGGCCGGAAGTTTCTCCGGATAAAAACTGCCCTTCCATTCCTTGTAACTGTATCCGCTGGTGCCTACGTAGAGAGTCATTCTACTTTCCAAAAACATTTCGGAGTCAGGAAAATCAAGGTTTGAGTGATTGCTTGATGAGAATGTTGGTTTTGTTATCTTCGCTGGCAATAGTCGCGGTTACGTTCTGGTTCCGTAAGACGAAACTCGTAGATGTAAGCCGCATTCTCTTTGTAGGTTTAAGACTTGCGTCGTACCAAGCCAGGACTCGGTCAAGAGAATCACCTGTCTGCAATTGAATTGCCCGACCCTCATCGCTTGTCATATCCACAACCGTCTGCGACCCCGGGTAAATCAGAGCGGCGTTGTCGCTGGTCCTGCTATGGCTCCGCATCCTAACAATGGCAAGGGATGAGACGATTCCAATGACGACGAGCAGGACTATGCCTCCGACTATTGCAGCAGCAGGTAGCCGGCCTCGAGGCGGAAGCGTATTGGCGCGCATGCCCGTAGCAACTGAATTGCGCGTTGGATTGCCGATGGAACCCGGGTCAGGGCTGGTGGGTCTTGGATCCAGGCGCTGGGTAGTGACGTTCCCGACTCGTTCATTCAAGGTGAGCGTTGGTTCTTCTGAAGTGTCTACGGCACTGCGTGGCGTCACTGTCACGCCGCATTGACGGCAGAAGTTTGCGTCTGGGAGTAGCTCGGCTCTGCATGCGGAACATCTGGGAACGCTCATTACGAGACAAAATACCGCCCGCATTTGTTTTGAGCAAGCATCGTCGGCGTAACGAAATCTCAACTAGCGCCGGAGGCCCGGCAGAGGGTAGCCAGGGGCAAGCGGCTTTGTGCGCAGCCCCTGGATTGCGTGCCACAAATACAACCGCGCCCTGAAAGGGCGAACAGAATCGCCACCTAATCATCCGCAGTCACTTTCAACATCTCCAGCGACAGGTTCTTTGCGCCCTTTTAGGGAAGGTCAGCTTATTCACGGGATCCAGGCGCGGCGCGATCCCCGATAAGAAGAAGCATCGTGGATTGCCAAGCGCTTGTCCATGGCTACCTTCTGCCGCACCCTCCAGCGCCGGTTGAATAATTCCCTCATGTCCCTCTTGACGAGGCTCAAGCTGGCCCTCATTGTCGGCCGCGCGCCTTTGTGATACACAGAGCGACAAACGTAAACGCTAGTATAATCAATCGCCCCGCAAACCTTTCCCGAGGAGTCATCGCCAGAATCTATGTCACCCGTCAACACCAATATCGAATCACTGTCCCATGAAGAGCGCGTGTTTCCGCCGCCCGCGCAGTTCTCACAAGAAGCGCACCTCAAATCGATGGCGGAATTGGAAAGCCTTCGTCGAGAAGCGCACGAGCATCCGGAAGAATTTTGGGCTCGCATGGCCGAAGAGCTTCATTGGTTCAGGAAGTGGGACACAGTTTTACAGTGGCAACCGCCTCATGCCCAGTGGTTCGTTGGGGGCAAGATAAACATTTCCTACAACTGCCTCGACCGCCATCTCTCCACCTGGCGTCGCAACAAGGCCGCACTAATTTGGGAAGGCGAGCCCGGCGACACGCGTACGCTGACATATCAGCAACTGCATCGGGAAGTCTGCTGTTTCGCGAATGTGTTGAAGCGCGCAGGAGTCCAGCAGGGCGACCGGGTCGCACTTTATATGCCGCTGATTCCCGAGCTGGCCATCTCCATGCTGGCGTGCGCCCGAATTGGCGCCACTCACTCGGTTATCTTCGGAGGGTTCTCCAGCGCGGCTTTAATAGATCGGATCAATGACGCAGCCTGCAAGCTCGTGGTGACTGCTGATGGCGGGTGGCGACGTGGCTCTGAAGTGAAACTGAAAGTCGCGGTTGACGAAGCCCTCAAACAAACACCGTCCGTAGAAGCATGTATTGTCGTGCGCCGGACGGCCGTGCCTATCCACATGGAAGCGGGGCGAGATCACTGGTGGCACGAGCTCATGGAAACTGTTGATGCTAACTGTCCGGCTGAAGACTTGGACAGCGAGCACCCGCTTTTCATTCTCTACACCTCAGGAACGACGGGAAAGCCCAAAGGCATTTTGCACACGACGGCCGGTTACCTGCTGCAGACTCACTTGACGACGAGGTGGGTATTCGATCTCAAAGACGAAGATGTCTACTGGTGCACGGCCGATATTGGTTGGGTCACAGGCCACAGTTACGTCGTTTATGGCCCACTTTCAAACGGCGCGACCGTCCTCATGTACGAAGGCGCGCCTAACCATCCGGAGCCGGACAGGTTTTGGAGCATCGTTCAGCACCATCGCGTGAACATCCTCTACACCGCCCCGACCGCAATTCGCGCGTTCATAAAATGGGGTGAGCAATGGCCCCTAAAACACGACCTCAGCAGTCTGCGTTTGTTAGGTACGGTCGGCGAGCCAATCAATCCCGAAGCCTGGATGTGGTATCGCGAGGTCATCGGTAAACGTGTTTGTCCAATAGTTGACACGTGGTGGCAAACTGAAACCGGCTCGATCATGATCACGCCGCTTCCGGGAGCTACTGCTACCAAACCCGGGTCCGCTACTAAGGCTTTTCCGGGAATCGAGGCCGACGTGATGACCAGAGACGGCAAGCCTGTCGGCGCCAACGAAGGTGGATACCTGGTGATCAAACGACCATGGCCTTCGATGCTCAGAACGATCTGGGGCGATGATGAGCGCTACCGTGAACAGTACTGGTCGCAGATTGACGGCATTTACTTCGCCGGCGACGGCGCGCGAATGGACGAGGATGGCTACTTCTGGATCATGGGGCGCATCGATGATGTGATTAATGTCAGCGGCCACCGGCTGGGAACCGCGGAGGTGGAAAGCGCGTTGGTATCGCATGCGGCGGTGGCAGAAGCAGCAGTGGTGGCGCGTCCTGATGACTTAAAAGGATCTGCCATCATTGCCTTTGTTACCCTGGAAGGTACACACACTCCATCGGATCAGCTTAAGGAGATCTTGCGAGCTCATGTCACCAAAGAGATTGGCGCGCTCGCACGCCCGGAAGAAATACGCTTCAGCGATATGCTCCCAAAGACCCGCTCCGGCAAGATCATGCGGCGCTTGTTGCGTGAGATTGCTATCAGCGGCTCAGTTGCGGGCGACGTGACTACACTTGAAGATTTGTCGGTGCTAGAGAAGTTGCGAGCTGAAGAGGAATGAGCATTTTTCCAAAATTAGAGCAATACTTTTTCGATATGTCATTTGACATTTCTCAAAGGAGCGCTCAACACATACAGAACAAGGAGCGGACCGGGACCCCCAACCGGGCAGCCCGCTGGGGGTGGTGGTAGCGACCGCACTCACTAGCGTCATGAGCTGGTCAGCAGAGGTAGCCCCTCTGAGAACAGAACGTAAGATCAAAGAAATTGAACTTAGGAGGAACATGATGATTTGTTCATATTCCGCCCCTCATACTCGCGGGAGTTGAATGCCGTCGTAGCCTTTAAAGTAAATGTGCTGCCGGAACGTTTGGAATCCTTCGAAGTCTAAAATCTCGAGCTGGTAAAGAATCGCTGCCAACTTTACCAGAACCGACAGCGGTAGCGACCGGATCCTGTACTCAAGCTGGTTATGGCTTCCGGAAGTTCCGACCAGGATCATGGCGCATGTTGAGTTTATGTTCCGGTCGCTACCGCTTCTTAGAAACTCCGTTTACGTTGTCGATGGAACAAGTTGGAAACCAAGTGATTTGGCTTGCGTCGTTAGGTGCTTGAGCCGACGTTCCTGATACTTTTGTTCATAGG
>Ga0136617_10005133_pt1 | contig 11704 bp, 11 predicted proteins | sample AntDrymUQ3222106_2_FD_129672 | JGI IMG/M metagenome (GOLD analysis project Ga0136617, IMG submission 129672) | Polar desert sand microbial communities from Dry Valleys, Antarctica - metaG UQ322 (21.06) | ecosystem: Environmental > Terrestrial > Soil > Desert | place: Antarctica: Dry Valley...
CGTGCCTTTCGAGTTCTTCATCGCAAGCGGAAAGGTGTGACGCCAAGACACGACGGAAACCTTTCATTGCTTTCAGCCGGTCATCCAGTTCCGAGAGTTTTAGACGAAGGAGGTTACGCACTTTCCGGCATTCATCGGCACCCCCCGTTGCCAATAGACCTTTTATCTCATCGAGTGAGAAACCCAGTTCCTGTGCCTGCTTGATGAACTGCACTCGTTCAATGTGTTCACCCGTAAAGAGTCGAAAGCCACCTGAGGAGCGCCGGGCGCGTGGCAATAACTTCAAGCGTTCGTAATACCGCAGCGCATCAATGCTCACGCCCGTGCGAGTCGATACTTCGCCTATCTGAAGTTCGGTCTTTTCCAATGGGAAACACCCCAACTGACAAGTATAGACCCTAAGAGCTAAGTCCAGAGTCAAGCGGAGAGTATTACCCGCAGCAGCTGAAATTGACAGTCCCGGCGTTTCAGAGTTAAAAAGCGATTACCGTGAGATTCGAAGTCACCTCTGCATTTGATAGCGTGGATGCCCCTGATGACACCGACAGCGGCGAATCTCATCGCTAAACTGGTTGAAGTATTCACGATTCTATATACTGGCCGAGATGGTTTCATCGTCTTCCATTTCTTCGCGATCGCTCGGGTTGTTGATGCCCATGGCTTTTTTGTGGGCCTTCGCCGGCTGCGTATTGTCATGTTCGGCCCACGGTGCGAAAGCTCTCGAATATCACACTTCAATTTCAGTAGAGAACTTCGTCGATGAGAGCCATTGCGAGGGTTGCCCGATAATCAATTCACCTTCCTGCGGGCTTCCTGGAAAGCAGTCTTACCTCTCGCGACAGGGTGATGCTACGCGGATGGCTTTTGCGCCGTTCGCTCAACCTAATAGCGAGGAGCTTCACTCCCAGTTCTGGTTGGCCGTAGTGCCTCCCGCTTCCGATCCCCTACTTGAACGCCTCAGCGTCCTTCGTATTTAGCACCTCCAGATAACATGTCGCACTAAGGCTTTGGCGCCTCCGTTGAACTGAACGTGAGGGGTAGGCTCGTTTGTTTTTGACTCAGGAGATTTGGAGATGAAGCGAATGTTGGTAGGTGCACTACTTTGCCTCACCGCCTTTGTGCAGGCGAATGCACAGAGCCCTGTGAAACTGGACGGGCAGGTCGTCTGCTGCGCCGAGTGCTGGGCCGAAGCGGACCGCACTAAGATTGAGTTCGGCACAGCGGAAAACTTACTGAAGGCGCAGTCATGCGTGGCAGGCGGCGACCCGACGCTGCTCGCGGTGCGCGAAGGCGATAAATTCACGCTGTATCAGTTCGAACAAGGCAAGTTTCGCTTGCCTGGAAAGAGCTGGCTCGAGTACGTCGGTCGTCGCATCAGCGTGACGGGAGAAGTACGAAAGAAGAAAGACGCAATCGTCATCCGCGTCGATGCTCTCGCTGTGCTCGCCCCAAGCCTCGCCGAACGCGAGGCGCAGAATGTCCTCGGCACCGAAGTCGAGTTGGTGCTCAAAGATTTGTTTGGCATTGAGCAGCGCCTGAGCGCGCTCAAGGGCCGCATTGTCGTTTTGAACTTCTGGGCCACTTACTGTATTCCCTGCCGCAAAGAGATGCCTGACCTGGCATCGATCCAAAACGAGTATGCGGCGCTAGGCGTGCAAGTCGTGGGCGCATCTACTGATGCGTCAGAAGACCGTGCCAAGGTCTTGCAGTTCATTAAGGAAACGAAAATTAATTTCCCCATCTGGGCGGGCGCGACCACGGCCGACATGCTACGGTTCGGTCTGGGCGCGGCCCTGCCGGGAACCGTCATTATCGGCAGGGATGGTCGAATAATTAAGGTCTCCTCCGGCGTCGTCAATCAAGCCGACCTCAATAAGCAGATAGACTCAATGCTCGCGAGCGCGGAGAGACGGCGGCGGATGAGCGAAAGCGTGAACTTAAGCGAACGGCTTCCGTCAAACAGAAACCAAGCCAAGCGTCATCAGTCCCCAGTTGACCGCTTTGACCGGGAGAAGGTCGCGCCGTGAGCGGGACAGAAACATCAGACGCAGATAAGTGGACGTACGGCGTGCGGGTTATCTCGAATCAGATAGACCGCGCAAAATGGCGCAACACGCTGACTTATAGATTTCACCCCAGATTCACAGCCGGGATTGAGTACAACCCGTTGGCCAGGAAGGCCAGCCCTCTTGCCAACGTCGTTGCTTTGACGGAGACGCACAAGCGCCCGGCGCTCATCCTCGGCACAAGTTCGGACCGTATAGGGACGCCTTCGGGCCAGTCGTTCTATGCGACTCTTAGCAAGAATCTGAAGCATTCGACGAGCCTGCCGGTAGCGCCTTACGTCGGAGTCGCCTACGGCACGTTCGAAGACCGCGCGAGAATAATCGGCGGACTGAATATCATTTTTAATGAGCGTTGGAGTTCAACCCTACTCTTTGACGGCGTCCGCGTGCATCCGCTCGTCAATTACAGCTACGGGCGGCATCAATTCGGAGTCATATTTGAGCGGGGTCGCAATCCCGGTGTGAGCTACAGCATCTCATTCTGAGGGACACGATTGTTGCGAAGAGCAATTTAGGAAGAGGAGATATGAGTCAGGAGGTAATTGGACTTGAAGGAACGAGCCGCGCCGATATGGTCAGGCGCGGTCGCCATCTCGAATACTTCACCATTGGTTACAACAGTCTTGAGGGACTGATTGCGATCGTGGCAGGTTTCATTGCTGGAAGCATCGCGCTCGTCAGCTTTGGTTTTGACAGTCTGATCGAGGTCACCTCCGGCGCGGTCTTACTCTGGCGCTTGCACGCTGACGTTGACGAAGGGCGTCGTGAACGAGTCGAAGCCGTTAGCCTGAGAATCGTCGGTATCTGCTTCGTCGTGCTCGCTGTCTACGTAAGCTACGACTCGATCACATCACTACTAAAACGCGAGGCACCCGAAGAGAGTTTGATCGGAATCGGTTTGGCAGCAGTCTCACTGGTAATTATGCCGTTGCTTGTGCGGGCAAAAAGAAAGGTAGCGCGACGAATCAATAGCGGCGCGCTCATGGCCGATTCGAAGCAAACCGAACTCTGTACATACCTGTCAGGCATATTACTAGTCGGGTTGGTTCTCAATGCTTTGTTTGGCTGGTGGTGGGCGGATCCCGTAGCGGCTCTCATTATGGTGCCCATCATTGTCAAAGAGGGAATTGAAGGTCTGCGTGGCGAGACGTGCTGCGAGGAAGAACAATGCCATTGATGTTGACGCCACAAAATAGGTTCAGCGAGTATTGTTTCCGAACCTAGGTTATATTAGTTCCTCCAAGGGACCGTCTTCGCTATGAATGTGAACCCTTCTCGCGCCCTCGTGCTGGTCTTTCTGTCAGTTCTCGTATTCGGTTGTGGCCGAAGTGCTCCTAACTCATCGTTCTCTCAGAATGCGCCGGGTCCAACAACTGCGGCGGGTCCGGCGCTCACAGTCCGCGCGAGCGACTCTCCCACCAACGGGGACAGCCGTGAGCCCGACCTGTACGCAACCCACGACGGGCGGATCATACTAAGCTGGGTGGATAAGATCGGAGAGAAGCGTTATGCGTTGCGCACAGCGGCGAGAGATGCAAGCAGGTGGTCTGAGACAAGCACGGTTGCGCAAGGCGAGAACTGGTTCGTCAACTGGGCAGACTTCCCGTCCGTCATCGCGCTGCGTGATGGCTCGTTGGCCGCACACTGGCTGGTGAAGAGCGGGACGGGAACTTACGCTTACAATGTGAACATCGCCTGGTCGAAAGACGGAGGCAAAACCTGGAGTAAGCCTATTGTTCCGCATCTCGATGGGACGAAAACCGAGCATTGTCCGGCGTCAAGGTTTTCTCCCGTTTGACGTCAATTAAAATTCCCGATTTTTAGTTGTCGTTGCATTTGTAATTGTTGTTGCTCTCATCGTTTCTTACCGTTTGTGGTTCTGCTGAGTTTGGTTTGAGTTCTTTCCGGCCTTTCTGGGGAGGGCTCGGTCCCCTCCCCAGAAATGGCCGGAACCGGTCGCGAGACCTTAGTTATGGATCAGAAATCGGAGAAGTCAGGGTATGTGGTAGCATTCGCGGCCCTCGAAAAACTCGTTAGAAGCGAAATATGGCCCAAGCTTTTTGGCCAACTTTGGGGAAACGGTCCGCCACCCTCAACTAAGCGGGAGTGACGCCAGCGGTGTCGCCTTCATCGCCCGGTTTTGGCTGCCGTTTCTTCGCGCTCTCCATGCGATAGCTGGGCAGGTTCATCTCCAGAATGGCACTGTGATGCACCAGCCGATCCACCGCTGCGGCCGTGGTCATCGGATCCTTGAAGATGCGTTCCCACTCTGAAAAGACCAGGTTACTGGTTAGTAAGACACTGCGCCGCTCGTAGCGGTGGGCCAGTAAAGTGAACAACACTTCCATCTCTTCCCGAGTCTGTTGCACGTAGCCCAGATCGTCAATGATCAAGGCCGCAAACCGATCTAATCGTTTCAGTTCCTTTTCCAGCCAGAGTTCCGCTTTGGCCAACAGCAGCCGTTGCACCAGCAACACACAGGGAGCGAAGTAGACGGCGTATCCCTGTTTCACCAGTTCGTGACCCAGGGCGCATAACAAGTGCGTTTTCCCGGAACCGGGATTGCCAAAAACGAGGACGTTCTCCGTGCGCTCGAGAAAGTCGCCGTCCAACAAGGCCGTAAACTGACGCTCCACGCTTTTCTTTAAGCGACTGCGAGCAAAAGTCGCCAGCGTCTTTTCCCGCGGCAAACGTGACGAGAGCAGCAGTTTCTGAATGCGGTGCGTCTGGCGCTGCTGCAACTCCAGTTCACACAATGCCAGCAGATAACGATCAAAGGTCCAACCTTCGTTGGCCGCTACGGCTCCCTGAGCGCCATGTTGGGTGGCAAACACCGGCAACCGCAGCGTGCGCAAGGCCCGCGTCAACTCCGGCTTTATGATTACAGGCTCCATGGCTCAGTTACCTCCGGCCGCAGATGCAAGAGCGCATCGTAACTGGACAATTCGATCGTGGCCGGCGCTACCAGCTGACTGACACTTACTGCTGGCACCGCCGGCGCGCGACACAAATCAACTACAGCTTGATAACTGAGCACCGTCCCGCTGGCTACTAATTGCCGCAACGCGGCCTCCACTTGCTCTTCACTGCTGCTGGCCGCCAACGCCAACAGCTTCACATATTGCCGCTCCGCTGTAGCTGGATATTGTTCGCGCAACTGATCGTAAGCGACGCGAAACAGCAAGCGCGGAAACAGACATTGTTGATAGCGATAATGGGCGAAGGCTCCCGGTTTACGCAGCAACGAGTGGATCACGTGCCGGTAGTTGATAGCCTGTTGCCCTTCGCCGCGCAGGCGGGGCATCTGCAGCACGCAGCCGCCGCCGTACCAGACTTGTAAATGCTCCGCAAAGACGCGCACCTCTACCAGCTCCCCGATCAGTTGTGAGGACACCGAGTAGGTGTTATGGCGCACCGTCACCGTGCAGTTGCGCGTCACCTTTACCATGGCCACGCTATAGTCTTCCAAACGCCTGGCCGGCAAGGGCCGGAGCGCGGCCATTTCCAGCCCCACCCGCTCCCGACGTAAACGATTGCGGCGGTGCAACAGCTCACGCAGAAACTGTTGGTATTCTTCCCGCGTGTGGAAGTCGCGGCTACCACGCAAACTCAGCGCCTGGCCCACCGCCCGTTTGAACCGATAGTGCGATTGCTCGACATCTCCGTTCTCGTGCGCTCGTCCGGGTGAGTTGTGGCTGGCGGCCAGCCCGTAGTGGGCCAGTAGGCCACGATACGGCGGCGTCAAATCGTCGCGTTGACCTTTGCGCACGATCGCTGCCGTCAGATTGTCCGTGCGATGTTCCGCTGGTACCGCACCCAACTCCCAGACCGCGTTCTGTAATCCTTCAGCCAGGCTCTCGAATGACTCGGCGAAACAGATCGTACCCGTCTCCCAGTTCGAGTAGACCAGCGTGAAGTGATAGAAGAGGTGGTCAAAAGGCTGCCCGGCGATGGTCACTCCCAGTTCTTTCATATGCGTGAAGTCGCTCTGCGCCTGGCGCCCGGGCCGGTGTTCCTGGGGAAAGAATACTTCCCGCTCTGGTCCGGATACGGCCCGCCAACGCTTGACCCGCCGCTGCAGCGTGCGCAGTTGGCCCATGCGATACTGGGCCGGGTATTGCCGGCACAGGTGTTCCATCAACGTGAGCGCCTCCAGACTTGCATCGCGCTCCAGCAGCTCGGTCAACTCCGGCCATACCCCGGCAAAATCGTCGACTCGCGTGCGATGACAGCGCGCCCGTCGCAGCTGACTCGGTGGCTTTCCCGCCCGCGAATACTTGCGCGCCGTCTTTTCATCCATGCCCGCCTTGGCCGCCGCACTGGCCAGGGTCGGTTCCGTTCTTCGTAACTTCATAAGCCTCCTGTATTGTTGGTCAGTGACCATCGCTGCCTCTTTGCCGTCGGCGTCCCTGCTGCTCAGTGACGCCGGCTAAAATGCATATCAATAGCGGCAGTGATGGTCTCTTATGTTGTCAAAGAACGGGAAATCTAATTGTCGTCGCCCGGGAATTCCTAGTGTCGCCGATCAAGCATGGCTTCGTCTCGCTCATACCGCTGCCGGATGGACGCGTGGGCGCAGTGTGGCTGGATGGTCGTAATCTCGAAGGCGTAAAAGATGAAGACGAGCACACCGCTTTGGCTGCGAGCATGACATTGCGTTACGCCGCAATCGATGCAGATGGCAAACTCTCCGAGGAGGCGCAACTCGACGAACGCGTTTGTGAGTGCTGCCAAACTTCAGCGCCCCTTACAAGCGAAGGCCCAATTGCAGTCTACCGCGACCGGTCACAAGCGGAAGTGCGCGACATCTATTCGGTGAGGCCCAAGGGCGATGGTAGTTGGGGGTCTCCTCGTCCAGTACACGCCGACAACTGGGAAATCAACGGCTGCCCCGTGAATGGGCCATCGGTCGCTGCGGAAGGACGGCAGGTTGCTGTCGCCTGGTTTACGGGGGCGAACGATGCGCCGAAAGTGAAGGTCGCATTTTCCGAAGATGCTGGCACAGCCTTCGCGGGTCCCATTCAGGTGGACGACGGCGATGCCACCGGGCGGGTAGACGTCGTATTGCTTCCTGACGGTTCGGTGCTCGTTTGCTGGATGTCGGGGACAGCGGACGGGGGCGCGATCAAAGTGCGCCGCATCCGAGCCGATGGCGCACTCGGTGAAGTGGCTGTCATTGCCAAAACCGATATCTCACGTTCCAGTGGCTTCCCACGTATGGCGCGGCTCGGCGACGAGTCCATTTTGCGTGGACGGAATTCGGCAAGCCCTCACGCGTGCGAACGGCGACGGCGGATGTCAGCGCTTATAAATGAAGAGGATTAACTTAACGCCGCGACGAAGCGTGAACGCTGAAGTTCTTCTGACGCCACTGGGGTTTGCCGTGCTCATTTCTTCACGCTTCATACCTTCGATTGTCAGCTTAGAAATTGATGCCTAAACCTCGACCTCATCGCTGCGCAGATGTGTATGTGCACCAGGTAAGCCTCGACCGAGGACATAAGCCAGAGCCGTGACGGCGAGGCATACGACCCCTGCTGCTGTGAAAGTTGCCGGAGCCCCCCATCTGGCCGCCGCATATCCAATCGCCGGGTAAGTGATGAGCCAACAAGCGTGTGTCAGCGCGAAATGGGCTGCGTACGCTCGCCCCCGTTCTTCTTCGTGCGTGTGTTCCGCAAGAAGCGTCGACGATGGAATAGCGATGAGCGCTGGCCCGCGCCATTCAGCATCCATAGCAGGCCAAAGATGATGAGAGGCGGCTTGAGCGCGCCGGGTAACAGAAGCAAGCCGAGCACGACACCACCGATGACGAGCGCGCGTGCCGTCCAGGCATGACGTCGCCCGTGTAGCCCAGCTTTGTCACAAGCGCTCCGCTCGTAGCGTCCGGTAGCCCGCCCCAGCGCCAGCGCCGCTAGCGCCGATCCGAGACCCAACATCACCATCATGAGAGCGAAGGCCGTCTCACCGCGTCCGAGCACATCGCGCACGTAGACTACCGTGGCGACAATGGCTGCGGCGCCGGCGGTCGCTTCGGCGATACTAAGCGTGAGCGCCTGCCTAAGCGAGGGCTCGCGCAAGAGCACCCGCGTTCCATGTGTGATCTCAGAGAAGAAGACTCGCCAGGAAAGCACTGTGATCACTTTTCCGACTTGCGGAATAATCACAGCTGCGACTAGCAGCGCGGAAACGAGGTAAGTCAAACTGTCAAACCAGAAAACCCATCGCAGATCGAGGAACGCGACCAGTAATCCCGCCAGGGCAGGCGCGGCGACGGCTTCAACATCCACCGCGACTCGCGAGAGCGACAGGGCTTTGACATATTGCTCGCTGCCTACGACTTCCGGAATGCTCGCTTCAAAGGTCGGCGTGAAAAAAGCCGTGACCGCGTTGATGAGAAAAATCAACAAGTAGATTTGCCAGACGGTGGTAATAAACGGAAAGAGCGCGAGCAGACCAAAACGAATGAGGTCAGCCGCAATCAGAATCTTCTTGCGACTCACACGGTCGGCGATGACTCCGGCTGGCTGCGAGAAGAGCAGGAAGGCAAGAATGCGAAGCGTCAGAGCGTAACCGATGACGGCTGTCGCCGACGCGCCGCCCGTGAGTTGATACGCGAACAGAGCGAGTCCAACCGTCGTCACGCCGCTGCCTAGCAGGGAGACAATTTGCGCTGCGAACAAATAACGGAAGTCGCGGTTGCGCCAGAGGGAAGTGGAGACGTTTGCTGTCGGCGAATCTGTCATGGTGGCTTCAGCTTACTCAATCGCCGCTCGTCACTACCTCACGCCCTTGCGGGTAGTCGCGTTCTGGGACTGTCGCCCCAGCCCGTCCATATTTCAGGTAAAGTGCCGGGATGACGATCATGTTGAGGAACGTAGAGGTGACGATGCCGCCCAGAATGACGACAGCCATCGGTTGCTGAATCTCTTTGCCTGGCTCGCCTGCGCCGAGAGCAAGTGGAATGAGTCCGACGCCAGTTACTAGCGCGGTCATTAGAATCGGACTAAGCCTTTCCATCGAACCCTGCACAATCGCATCTCGAAACCCGACGCCTTCTTCTTCCATGAGGTGCGTGTAGTGCGAAATCAGCATGATGCCGTTTCTGGTGGCGATGCCGAAGAGCGTAATGAAGCCGACGAGCGAGGCGATGGAAAGCGTGCCGCCAGACAAGAAGACCATAACAACGCCGCCGATTAAAGCGAGCGGCAAGTTCGCCATCACCAGCACGGCGGAGCGTGCCACTTCAAAGCGACAAAGAGCAGCAGGAAAATGCCGCCGACGGCGACGATGGAGAGTAGCGTTATAGGCGCGAGGCTTTCTCCTGCGCTTCAAACTGCCCGCCGTACTGCACGAAATAGCCTTGCGGCAACTGCACGTTACTGCCAACCGCTGCACGCTGCGGATTGCAGGTGCGGCCCTGGCAAGCTCGGTTCTTTTTTTCATCATATCCAACTTCGGAGTATGGGCATTCAGCTCGCTCTATCCAAAAACGATGGCCGGTCTTGTTGCGTGTTACGTAGCCGCCATTCCTTTTTTCCAAAATACGCTTATCGGCGACGCGCTTTACACATCCGTATTGTTCGGCGGGTTTGCATTGGCCGAGAGAAGGTTTCCTGTTTTGTGTGAGCCGGAATTAGCACAAACAGCGCGCCCGATCTGATTATCCGCAGGACCTCTGTCAAGTGTGCGCGCCTTCAGGTAATGAAGTTACTAACGTTCTGAAATCATTACCCGGCAAGCCCGATATTCTGTGGATGACGCCAAAGTCAATCGCAGAGATTTTTGAGAACATTCGTGATTTGGGCCAAGCCACGGGACGCTCCAAACAGGCTGAAAAGTTGATCGAAGAAGGCCGCTCTAGACTTGAAAAGATCGAGGCAGCAACACAGAGTCTAACGCATCGGCCGCGTGTGTTTTGCATAGAGTGGATCGATCCTGTCTATTGCAGCGGCCATTGGGTGCCTGAGATGGTCCGAATCGCCGGTGGCAATGATGAGCTTGGACGCGAAGGAACAGATTCGATTCGCATTGCATGGAACGATGTTCTGAGCTGGTCTCCAGAAGTTCTGATCATCATGCCGTGCGGATTTAATCTTGACAAGGTAGTTGAGCAAGCTCCCCAGCTTTTCAACTATGCCGGATGGCGTGATTTACCCGCCGTGCGCAGCGGCCGTGTGTTTGCGGTTGACGCAAACTCTTATTTCGCGCGTCCTGGCCCGAGAATTGTAGACGGCACCGAGCTTTTGGCCCACATCATTCATCCGGAAGTTGTTTCTTGGGGACGCGCCCTCAAAGGCTTACCATCGTTTAGAGTTTTCTACCGCCACGGCCAATCAGACTACCGTCTTCGCTTTGACATGATCCTTTTGCGTCCTTTCCCTCAACGTAAGGAACAAAAGAACTTCTCCGTTTGTCGGGCGGCTTTTAGCTGTGGTCCAGAGTTGGGTCAAGAGCACTGCTGGTGTGACCAATTGCCTCATCTCAATCTGATTAGAAGCCCGGATCAAGATTGTCTTTGCCCAGACTGCCTTCATCAAGCAATCTCAAATTCCAATTCACCTGAGTTGAATGTCTCGAACGCGGACCGCCCCGCCAGTACGAACGAAACAGCTCAAGTTTCGCTTGTAGAAGGAGATGATTCTTACTGGGAGGGAGCGGCGATGGTCTTCACCGCTCAGTATCATATTCGTCGCGGTTACTGTTGCGAGAGTAGGTGCCGTCATTGCCCATACAGAGAGTGTCCAAGCCTGACGAACAAGGGTCATTTCAAAAGGCGAAGAGAACTGACGCGGTGTGTGGTCGCCGAGGCCGTAGGAACAGCGATGTTGCTGGCCGCTGTGGTGGGCTCGGGCATCATGGGCGAGCGTCTGGCTGGCGGCAATGTTGCGATTGCGCTCCTGGCGAACACGATAGCTACCGGCGCGGCCCTGGCGGCATTGATCGTAACCTTTGGTCCAATCTCGGGCGCTCACTTCAATCCTGCCGTAACACTTGCCGATGCTTCGCAGGGTGGCATCGCTTGGCGTCAAGTGCCGTTGTACATCGCGGCGCAGGTGGCCGGCGCGTTCGCTGGCGTGGCGACTGCTAACGTGATGTTTGGTTTACCTGTTTTTCTTCGCCTCGCGTCATCTTCGCGCAGGCGGCGCGCAACTTTTCAGTGAGTTCATCGCGACGTTCGGCCTGTTGGCAAAGCACTCCAGTCCATTCCTCGCTCAACGATCATCAAACGGAAGGGTGCCCGAGAACGGTAATCAATAAGAGGAGGCTGTTCCCATTGGGCGATTACTGTGTCTGTGGGACGGTTGACTAGATATGTCACGATTGTAGTGAAGAGCACGGCCAGAAGGATCGTGAGAACTATGAACAGGATCTTGTTTTTGTGACAGGTCATATCTCATGCAGTAATGAACAACGCTAAGCCATCCAACGCTCGGCATCACCCGCCGCGCATCCAACGCCGCCAGCGACGAGTCTTGCGGATGAGAGCCGCGCTATTCGCGGTCGGGTGCATGCCGTTGTTTTATGAAAGGGCGTCAAGAGAAAAAACACTCCTACTTGTTGACCGGTCCTTTCTTTGGCGCCAGCCCACAACGTACCCGTAAGCTCTTCAACTCGCGCCGGACATCTTCTCAACTTTA